>VFQM010000378.1_pt1 | contig 51019 bp, 50 predicted proteins | sample 3512391 | NCBI WGS metagenome assembly VFQM01 (sample SAMN10412369, study PRJNA504923) | tailings metagenome | isolation source: Replicate 1 from Balatoc abandoned mine | place: Philippines | reverse complement strand
ATCCCGCCCTGCGGCATCGAGAAGGGGTTGTGGCTGAAATCGACCTTCTTCTCGTCCTCGTTCCATTCGTAGAACGGGAAATCGACAATCCAGCACAGTTCGAAGCGGCTTTCATCGATCAGGCCCAGTTCTTCGCCCACGCGAATGCGTGCCGCGCCCGCCAGCTTGGCCGCGTCAGCGGCCTTGCCAGCGGCGAAGAACAGGCCGTCATTCTCGCCAAGACCAAGCTCGGCATAAAGCTCGGCCATCCGGTCAGGCCCGTGGTTCTTGGCGATCGGCCCGCCGAATTCGCCGCCCTTGCGGGTCACGTAGCCAAGGCCCGCATAGCCTTCCTTACGGGCCCAATCATTCATGTCGTCGAAGAACTTGCGGCTCTTCTCGTGGGTCGCGGGCGCAGGGATCGCGCGCACCACGCCGCCAGAACCGACGATCTTCTCGAACAGGCCGAAACCGCTCGAAGTGAAGTGCGACGACACGTCCGAGATGATCAGCGGGTTGCGCAGATCGGGCTTGTCGCTGCCATACTTCAGCATCGCCTCGTCATAGGGGATGCGCGGGAATTCGCCCGCAGGCGTCACGGCCTTGTCGCCCGCGAACGCCGCAAAAGTGCCCTGGATCACGGGCTCCATCGTCTCCCAGACCTCTTCCTGAGTCACAAAACTCATTTCGAGGTCGAGCTGGTAGAATTCTCCCGGCAGACGGTCGGCGCGGGGGTCTTCATCGCGGAAACAGGGGGCGATCTGGAAATAGCGGTCGAAGCCTGCGACCATCAGCAGCTGCTTGTACTGCTGCGGCGCCTGCGGGAGCGCATAGAACTTGCCCGCATGGATGCGGCTCGGCACGAGGAAGTCGCGCGCGCCCTCGGGCGAAGACGCGGTGAGAATAGGCGTCGAGAACTCATTGAAACCCGCCGCGTTCATCCGCTGGCGCATGTCGGCGATCACCGCCACGCGGGTCATGATGTTCCGGTGCAGCGTTTCGCGGCGCAGATCGAGGAAGCGGTACTTCAACCGGATGTCTTCGGGATAAGGCTGTTCATCGGCCACCGGCATCGGAAGCTCTTCCGCCGCGCTCTGCACCGTCACGCCGCGCGCGAAGACCTCGATCTCGCCGGTGGCAAGGCCCGCATTGACCGTCCCGGCCGCGCGCGCCTTCACTGTGCCCTCGATGGTGACGACGCTCTCGACCCGGAGCCCTTCCAGAACGGGAAGCGCCGGGCTGTCGGTATCGGCCACGATCTGCGTGATCCCGTAATGATCGCGCAGATCGACAAACAGCACGCCCCCGTGGTCGCGCTTGCGGTGAATCCAGCCCGACAGACGGACGGTCTCACCCACATGATCGGAAGAAAGCTGTGCGCAAGTATGCGTGCGGTAGGGGTGCATCTAAACTCTTGTCCTGTTCGCGGCTATGACGCTAGGGCGCGCGGGCGCATTGATCGGAGCCTTGCTCCGCCGTCGGCGCGCTAACAGGGGAAGCCCGCCGCTTTGTCAAGGTGTGCGGGCGCAAACTGGGTTCGAACCCGAGGGCGGCACTCCGCCCGCTAGCCACGAAAAGATGACATGAAAATCCATCCGCTGATTACCACCACCGAGGCCCTCTCCGACCTCTGCGACCGCCTTGCCAAGTCCGATTTCGTCGCGGTCGACACCGAATTCATGCGCGAGAACACCTATTGGCCCGAACTGTGCCTGGTGCAGATCGCCAATAGCGAAGAAGCCGCCGCGATCGATCCGATGGCGCCGGGCATCGACCTTGCCCCGCTCTTGGATCTGATGTGCAACAACGAAGATGTGCTCAAGGTCTTCCACGCCGGCGGGCAGGACGTTGAAATCATCGTCAACCTCACCGGCAAGACCCCGCACCCCATCTTCGATACGCAAATCGCGATGATGGCGATCAGCCAGTCCGAACAGATCGGCTATGCCAATCTGGTCGAGACATGGGTGGGCGTGACGATCGACAAGGGCGCCCGCTTCACCGATTGGAGCCGCCGCCCGCTGACCGACCGCCAGATCGAATATGCCATCGGCGATGTGACCTATCTGGCAGGCATCTTCCCCAAGATCCTGAAGAAACTGATCAAGACCGGCCGGGGCCTGTGGCTTGACGCCGAGATGGAGAAGCTGGCGGACCCGTCAAACTACCTCACCGATCCGGGTGTCGCATGGAAGCGCATCCGCCAGCCGGGCAGGAACCCGCAGGTGCTGGGCCGGATGAAGGCGCTCGCCGCATGGCGCGAGGCCGAAGCGCAGCACAAGAACATCCCGCGTGGCCGCATCATGCGCGATGAAACCCTTGCCGATATCGCCAGCCACCCGCCCAAGACCCAGGCCGATCTGGCTAAGGTGCGCGGACTTTCGGCAGCGTGGAAGGACAATGACATCGGCAAGCGCCTGATGAAGGTCCTCGCCGAAGCCGAGCCGCTCCCCAAGAGCGAGATGCCCGAAAAGATCAAGCAGGGCGCGCCGCTGGGCAAGGAAGGCGCGCTGGTGGCTGACCTTCTCAAGCTGCTGCTGAAGATTCGCGCCCGCGAGATCGACGTCGCCCCCCGCCTGCTGACCCGCGCCGACGAGATGGAGGCGCTGGCCGCAGGGGTGCGCGATCTGCCCGTGCTGCAAGGCTGGCGCTTCGAGGTGTTCGGCAAGGATGCGCTTGACCTCGTCGAAGGCAAGCTCGCCTTCGCGGTCGAGAAGGGGCGGCTCAAGATGACCCATATCGATGATGTGGTGGTGGCGGCCGCCGCCGAACCGGCGGAGCCTGAGCCAGGCAACGATTCACTGGCGGCGGAATAGCGCAAACGCCATGTCCACTTACCTCCCCACCATCAAGCAACTGCAATACCTCGTCGCGCTTCACGAGCATGGGCATTTCGGCAAGGCGGCCGATGCCAGCTTCGTGTCGCAATCGACGTTGTCGGCAGGCATCCGCGAGCTGGAATCGCTGCTTGGCGTGACGCTGGTCGAACGGTCGCGCCGGGTGGTGCGCTTTACGGCGCTGGGCGAACAGGTGGTGGCCAAGGCCGGGCGGCTGCTGCGCGAGGCCGAGGAACTGGCCGATCTGGTGCACGCTGCGGGCAAGCCGCTGGTGGGCGAGTTGCGCATGAGCGTGATCCCCACCATCGCCCCCTTCCTGCTGCCGCGGATGCTGCCGCGCCTCAAGCAGGAACGCCCCGATCTCAAGCTGATGCTGCGCGAGGAGACGAGCCACGATGCGCTCGAATCGCTGAACCATGGCCGGGTCGATTGCGTGCTGCTGGCCCTGCCCTTCGACACGGGCGACGCAGCCTATGCCCATATCAGCGACGACCGGCTGTTCATCGCCTTCCCCAAGGACGATCCGCGCGATCCGCCCGCCAGCATCAAGCCTGACATGATCGATCAGGGACGCCTGCTGCTGCTGGAGGATGGCCACTGCCTGCGCGATCATGCGCTGGCGGCATGCAGCCGGTCGGAATTGCGGGCCAGCGCGGCGATGATCGGCACGAGCCTGCACACGCTGGTGCAATTGGTCGATAATGATCTGGGCCTCACCATGCTGCCCGAAATGGCGCTGAAGGCCGGCATCCTCAACGGCACCGATGTGGTCGCGCGCCCCGTGGACAGCCCCACCGCCAAACGCGAGATCGTGCTGGCATGGCGCAAGAATTCCCCCCGCGAGGCCGATTTCCTGCTGCTCGCTGAAGAACTGCGCGCGGGCTAAGCCGCCACGACCCGCCCTATTTTTTCTTCTTCTTTTTCTTCAGCTCGATCGTCTGATAACCCGACACCGGCACCGCCAGCTGTAGGGGCTTGCCGTTCATCGTGTAAAGGAACACCAGTTCCTTCTGGTCGGCCACCGCCGGGAGATAGACATTCCCGCTGATCATGCTTTTCGAGGGCACCGATCCCGTGACAAGCGCACTGGCTTCGACGGCCGCCATGCGTTTTTCCCACTTTTTCGAACTGTTACCCAGCCCGAACATCGCCAGCGCGCTGCTGACCAGCGCGAGCGGGGGGAAAATGAATGCCCCTGCAAACTGCCCTGCGGCCATGATGCCAGTCGCCTTGTTGGTGTCACCCACCACATCGGGCGCCTTGGCGAGCTGGATCGTCGATGAGGCCGAGTTGAGCAGCATGCCCGAATTCTGTTTTACCTTGATGGAATCGAGCGTCACCATCGACTTGCCGGTGTTCTCGAACGTGATTGTCATCTGCGCCCAGTTCGGATCGTTGGGTAGGAACTCCTCCTTGTTGTCGGCATAGACGACCTTGCCAACGGACACTGTCACGTTCTTGTCCTTGGCACCGGTGTAAAGCGGGAGCTGGACGGTGTTCTCGTCCACCGGAGCAGGCGCGGAGGCAGCACCGTCGGTCGCACCGGCTGCGGGTTGCTGCTTCGGAGCGAACTGGCGCGCCTCAAGCGCGGTGGCCGAAAGCGTGGCCGCAATGAACAGTCCGCTGAAGACAAGTGACCATGATGAGTGCCGCGACATATTCCCCCCCGAATACGAACCGGCGGACAGTCAGGTAAAACCTGATTTATGTCAATTAACCATTCCTTTGGAAATGGGGTCGCGGCCCGGAGCGGGGCACATTGGCAGGCGTGCCGGATGACGCCATTGTTGGCGCGGGGAAACGGGGTTAGAACCCGCACGTGACCCCGCCCGATCAGGAGCCCCTGCCCTATCGCTTCGACGGCCGCCCTTCCGAGCGCGCCGGGGCCGGGTTTTTACTGGCGATGCTGGCGCTGCTGCTGGGGGGTATCGTGCTGCTCAATGCGGGCGCGCTCGAAACGTCCTATGCCGGGTTCGCCTTCATGGGGGTCATCCCCTTTGCGATTGGCGCGCTGATCACCGGCGCGGGGATGCAGATCTATTCGCATTACGGCTGCATCCTTGCCCCGGCGCTGATTTTTGCGGTGGTGTTCGCGCTGATGCATTTTACCGGGGCCGAGGGGCTGATCTGCATCCTGATGGTGCTGCCCTTCTGGCTGACTGCCGGGCTTGGCGGCGGGCTGGCGACGTGGGTGATCCACCGCCGCATCCGTCGCCGCAGCGAAGCGGAGGGCGCGAACAGGGTGCAGGTCGTGGGCCTCATCGCTGCGGCGTTCGTGCTGCTTTATGCCGAAGAAACACGCCCGCCCGATTGGCAGGAGCGCACTGTGGTCCGCTCGGTCGAGATCGCCGCCGCACCAGACAGGGTGTGGCCGCTGCTGCTGGCGATCCCCGATGTGCGCGCTGACGAGGGGCTGCCGACGTTCACGCATGATATCGCCGGCATCCCCCGCCCTTCCGAAGCGCGGCTGCTGCGGCAGGGCAGCCAGCTGGTGCGCGAGGGTCGCTGGGGCGATGCGATCCGCTTCGAAGAACGGGTGAGGCAGGTGGTGCCGGGCCGCGCGATCGGCTGGGATTTTGCTTTCCCCGACACCTCGGTGCAGGATTACACCGATCGCCACATCTCCCCCGATGGCCCGATGCTCAGGATCGCGCATGGCGGCTACACGCTGACGCCGCTGGCGGGCGGGCGCGTGCGGGTGGAGCTTTCCACCACCTACCGGATGCGCAGCCGCCTTGGCTGGTATGCGGGATGGTGGGGCGAGGTGATGCTGGGCGATGTGCACGATAATGTGCTGGCGATCATCAAGGGCCGCGCCGAAGGCTGAAGCCTCAGCACTCCACCAGCGCAAGGCTTATCGCAAGGCTCGCGCCGATGGCCAGCTTCAGCCCCTTGCGCGGCAGCGGCACGGGTGTGCGGCGGGCCTGCGCCTCGGCAACGGCGGCGGCAGCGGCGTGGCCCATCAGCCGGTCAGTCTCGCGGTGCTCGAAATCATCGACGAGGCCGTGGACATCATCGGCCAGCAGTTCCGCATCGCCGATCAGCGCCGCAGCCTGCGCATAATCGCCGCGCGCAATCGCATCACGCGCCTCCTGCTGGAGCTGCCGCGCATGATCGGCCAATTGTCCAACGTAAGCGCCCGGCCCTCCGGGCGACGCACTCGATCCCATGCGAGATAGTGTAACCTCAAAGCCCGCAGCCACGCCAGCCCGATTCCTGCACCGGGCGATGCGCGCGGATCAATCCATGTGCTTGAGGCCGACCCGCAGATAATCCCACCCGGTGATGCAGGTCAGCACGGCGGCGGTCCACAGGCTGACCAGCCCGACAAGATGCACCCAGCTATTGGCGATCGAACCGCATCCCTCGAACACCGACTGGCACGGCGGCCCGTGCACCGCGCCGCCCAAAATCAGTGCGCCCAGCGCCACCAGCTGGAAGGTCGTCTTCCACTTGGCCAGCGCCGAGACCGGCACGGAAATCTGCGCGCCCCCCAGAAATTCGCGCAGGCCCGATACCGCGATCTCGCGCATCAGGATGATCAGCCCGGCGATCACGTGGACATCGCCCGCATAGGGCCCGCGCAGGTATCCCTGTGCTGTCAGCACGAGTATCACGGCGGCCACCATGATCTTGTCGGCGATCGGATCGAGGAAGATGCCCAGCTTCGACACCGTGCCCTGCGCACGCGCAAGATAGCCGTCGAAGAAATCGGTGATGGCGATGATGCAATAAAGCACGAAGCCGATCAGGTAGCCCAGCCGCCATTCGGGCCACCACAGGAAAAACGCCAGCAGCGGCACCGCGAAAATGCGGGACAGGGTGAGGATGTTGGGCAGGCTCGACATGGGCTTGTGCCTTGTCCTCTAGCGCGGGCCGGGCCGCTGCAAAACCCCTCGCCTGCGCTGACACGCGGCTTTTGCGCTCTTGTGTAAGCCTGCCCCCGCGCTATGTCGCGGTAACCCACAGGAAAGCGCCAGCGTAACACCCGCATGACCACATCGACCGATCTGCTGCGCTCGCGGCGCTTTGCCCCGCTGTTTGTCACTCAGCTCCTGAACGCGCTCAACGACAATCTCTACAAGAACGCGATGGTGCTGTTCATTGTGTACCAGCTCTATGATTCGCCCGAGATGGAAACGCTGATCAGCGGCGTGGCGACCGCGCTGTTCGTGCTGCCTTTCGTGCTGTTTTCCGCCACCGCCGGCCAGCTTGCCGACATGCGCGACAAGACGAAAATCATCCGCTGGATCAAGTTTGCCGAGATCATCATCATGTCGGTGGGTGCGGCCGGGCTGGTGATGGCATCACGCGGGGTCATGGTCGAAAACGCGGCGATCCCGATGATGTTTGCCGCCCTGTTCGCGATGGGCGTCCATTCGACCTTCTTCGGCCCGATCAAATATGCGATTCTGCCCCAGCATCTCGAAGGCGATCAGGTGCTGGCAGGCACGGGCCTCGTCGAAGCCGGGACCTATGTGGCGATCCTTTCGGGCATGATCCTGTCGGCGGTGTTCACGGTCGATCAGAGCACCGTGGCCGTGATCGTGATCGCGGTGATCGGCTATGCGGTGTGCCGCGCCGTTCCGCCCGCGCCTGCACAAAGCGATGAGAACAAGGTCGACTGGAACCCGATCCGCGCATCGAAAGACCTGATCGCCTTTTCGATGGGCAATATCGAACTGCGCTATTCGGTGCTGGCGATCAGCTATTTCTGGGCGATTGCGGCGATCCTCGGCGTGCAGTTCTTCCCCCTCGCCAAGAACGTGCTGCTTGCCGACAAGCAGGTGGCAATGGTGATGCTGGTGGCCTTTTCCGCCGGGATCGCGATCGGATCGGTCGCGATCAATGCGCTGCTGAAGGGGCAGATTTCCGCGCGCCATTCATCGGTTTCGGTGCTGGTGATGGGCCTGCTGCTGATCGGCTTCTACCTGCTGTGCCGGATGTGGGATTTGAAGCCTGCGGGCGATTTGTTCACCGTTACCGAGTTTCTCAGCGAACCGCTGGCGCTGGTGCTGATCGCCAACCTGCTGCTGATCGCGGTGGCGGGCGGCATGTTCGTGGTGCCGCTTTACGCCTTCCTCACCACCCGCGTCGACAAGTCCGAAGCCTCACGATCGGTTGCGGCCAACAATTTTGTCTCGTCGGTGTTCATGGCGGTGGGCGCAGGGGTGGCCGGGTTCCTCGGCTTTTTCGGGATACCGCTGGCCGAACAATTGCTCTTCAGCCTCGCGCTGTGCCTTGTCTCGGCGCACCTTGCGCGCAAGCTGCACCGGGTCGAACTGGAACGCCCGGCGTAAGAATCCGCGATCAGATGATGAAGGCGAATACCGCCAGCGTCATGGCCACATAGCTGCTGGCAACGCCGCGCACATCGTCCATGGTGAGCCGCCACAGCGCCTCGGCCGGGATCGGGATCAGATCGCGCTTCACATGCGGCGGCAGGCTCTGGCGGAACCAGTGGCGGGCGCTCTCGTCAGTGAGGACCAGGCTGCGGCGCATGGGCGATTCTCTCCGTCTGTTTGCGCCAGTTTTAAGACTTTCTTAACGATTGGAAATGCGATGCGGCAGACGTGTCGCAGCGTGGGACAGGCCGAGTTTGCACCGCCGCGCCGAGGTCGGTAGAGCCCCCGGCAGACGACGGGAGACGACCGACATGACCGATTCCACAAGCACGCCGGCGACACGAAGCGCGGCGGCCCTGCTGGTCGATTGCCTTGCCGCGCAGGGCGCCAGCCGGATCTTCACTGTGCCCGGCGAAAGCTTCCTCGCTGTGCTCGATGCCCTGCCCGACCGGCCCGAGATCGATGTCGTGACCTGCCGTCAGGAAGGGGGCGTGGCCTTCATGGCCTGCGCGGACGGCGCGATGACGGGCGAACCCGGCATTGCCTTCGTCACCCGCGGGCCGGGCGCCACCAATGCCAGCATCGGCGTGCATGTGGCGCATCAGGATTCGCAGCCGATGATCCTGTTCGTCGGCGATGTGGCGCGCAGTGCGCAAGGGCGCGAAGGGTTTCAGGAGGTCGATTTCACCGCGTTCTTCGGCCCGATCTGCAAATGGGCGGCGCGGATCGATGATCCCTCGCGCATCCCCGAATACATCGCCCGCGCCTATGCAACCGCGATCAGCGGGCGGCCCGGCCCGGTGGTGCTGGCCCTGCCCGAAGATATGCTGGTCGAACAGGTCCCCGCCGCCCTCACCCCGCGCCCCAAGGCGCTGCGCCCGGCGCAGGCCGTGTGCCCCGATGCGATGCGTGCCCTGTTCGATCTGATTGCCGATGCCGCCAGCCCCATCGCGATCATTGGCGGGGCGGGCTGGAACGCCAAGGCGCGCGAATATTTCCAGCAGTTCGCGGCCCGCATCGGCCTGCCGGTAGCAACCGCCTTCCGCCGTCAGGATGCGATTGCGCCGGACAGCCCGGTCTATGCCGGGAACCTCGGCTATGGCCCCAACCCAAAGCTCGTCGAACGGGTGAAGAATGCTGATCTGATCATCGCGGTGGGGGCGCGGCTGGGTGAGGCGACGACCGATGGTTACACGGTCCCGACCCTCGAACACCCCGGCCAGACCCTTGTCCACATCCATCCCGACCCGGATGAACTGGGCCGCGTCTATCGCACCGATCTGGCACTGTGCTGTTCGGTCGATGAATTCGCCGAATGCGCGATGCTGTGGGAAGACACGGGGATCATCCCCTTCGATGCCGGGGCCGAAGCCCATGCCGAATGGCTGGCATGGTCCACGCCGCAAGCATCGGATGCGGCGATGGATCTTGCGGTGTGCGTGGGCGCGATGCGCGAAATGCTCCCCGAAGACACGATGATCTGCAACGGCGCGGGCAATTTTGCCGGGTGGTGGCACCGCTACTGGCGCTATGCGGCCTATCCAGGACAGCTTGCGCCAACCTGCGGCGCGATGGGCTACGGCGTGCCCGCTGCCGTCGCTGCCGCCCTGCGCTTTCCGGAACGGACCGTGGTTGCCGTGGCGGGCGACGGGGACTTCCTGATGAACGGACAGGAACTCGCCACCGCCGCGCAACATGGCGCGAACCTCATCGTGGTGGTGGTGGACAACGGCGCCTATGGCACGATCCGCATGCATCAGGAGCGTGAATATCCCGGACGCGTTTCGGCAACCGCGCTCGCCAACCCCGATTTTGCCGCTTTGGGGGCTGCCTTTGGCGCGTGGAGCGTCGCGGTGGAAACCACCGCGCAGTTCATCGCCGCGCTGGAAGAAGCAAAGGGCCGCACCGGCATCCGCCTGATCCACGCGCTCACCGATCTTGAACGCATCGCGGCCAGCGGCGCGACCATCACCGGCCTGCGCGCAAGGGCGAAGGGCTGACAGCACAAGACGCCGGGGGCCGCTGTATCGCCGGAAGGGGCGCAGCGGTCTGCTCCTGCCCCCCCTCAGACCCCGGCTTGCCCCCTGTCAGCCCCCCTCTAGCCCCCTTCCAGACCCCGCCTTGCGCAGGGTTCCACGTGAAACATTGCTTATTGGCCGGCCATCTCGCGGATCACCGCCCATTCCTCCGGCGTGACCCCGCAGACCGAAAGGCGGAACAGGCGAATCAGCTGCATCTCAGCGAGCCGCGGTTCGGCCTTGATCGCGGCAAGGGTGACGGGGTTGGCAAACTTTTCCTTCGCCTTCAGCTTCACCGCCGACCACTTGCCTGTCTCGTCGGTAGGATCGCCGATCCCGGTGACAGTGATCTCGGCAATGCCGACGATCTCAAGCCCTTCGCGGCTGTGGTAGAAAAACGCCTCGTCCCCCACTGCCATCGCGCGCAGGTTGTTGCGCGCAAGGTAGTTGCGGACCCCGTCCCACGTGCCCTCGCCCTCGGCGACAAGATCATCCCAGCTGTATTTGAAGGGTTCGGATTTCATCAGCCAATAGGCCATGGCGCGCGCGTGCTCCCGGTGAGATTGAGGCGCCCCGATAGCCCGCCTTGCCGCCCTTCGCCAAGCCCTGCGCAGTTAACCCGATCTTTAGTGCGTTCTGCGATGAACCGAATAGCGGACGCATGCAGCATGTCGCCCGCATGATGGCATAAGGCATTGGTTTTGAAGGATCACGAGCCCAAAAATCCGCTGCACGCAGCCGAACGCGATATTATCGCGCTGGGCATTGCCGTGGCCGCGGTGATCATGCTGATCGGCACCGGCGGATCGGTGCTGCCGCAGACCGTCGGCGCGCTGCTGGGCGAAGGCGGGCGGCCCGATGTGCTGCTGGTCAATGCCCTGCTGCTCAATATCGCCCTGATCATCTTCGGCTGGCGACGCTACCGTGAATTGACCCGCGAAATCGCCGTGCGCCGCAGCGCCGAGGAACGCGCCCGCCAGCTTGCCGCCACCGATCCGCTGACCGGCTGCCTCAACCGCCGCGCCATGCATGATGCGACCGAGGACCTGCGCACCCGTGCCGCCATGCGCGGCGATGCGGTCGCCTATTGCATGATCGATGTCGACAACTTCAAGCAGATCAACGACATGCACGGCCACTCCGCAGGAGACGCGGTGCTGGTGATGCTGTGCGAGAGAATCCGCAACCTGCTCCCGCCCGAGGCCCGGCTGGCGCGGCTCGGGGGCGATGAATTCGCTTTCATCATGGCCTATCCGGCCAGTCGTGCCGATCGGGTCGATGATCTCGTGATCCGCCTGTTCGAAAGCATGGCTCAGCCGTTCGGCCTGCCGGAACTGACGACCGAACTGACCATGTCGATCGGTCTTGCGGCCGATCACGAAGCGGATGGCACGATCGGGCGGGTGGTCGATGCAGCCACGCTGATGCACCGCGCGGACATGGCGCTGTATCACGCCAAAAAGCAGGGCCGGAACCGCTACTTCTGGTTCGAGGCGACCATGGAAAGCGAACTGCGCTTCCGCAACCAGCTTGAAACCGGCATCCGCCGCGGGCTGGCGCGGGGCGAGTTCATTCCCTTCTATGAACAGCAGGTCGATGTGCAGACCGGCACGCTGGTCGGCTTCGAGATGCTCGCCCGCTGGCGCTCGCCGCAGCTGGGGTTGATCAGCCCCGACATCTTCGTGCCCATCGCCGAGGAAATCGGCCTGATCAACGAATTGTCCGAGCGGCTGATGGATGTGGCCTTTGCCGATGCGCGCGAATGGGACGATTCGATCACGCTGTCGATCAACATCTCGCCGATGCAGCTGCGCGACCCGTGGTTCGCCCAGCGCCTGCTCAAGAAGCTGGTGGCGGCCAATTTCCCGCCGCAGCGGCTGGAGATCGAGATCACCGAAAGCTGCCTGCACGAAAATATCGGCCTGGTGCGATCGATGATCATCTCCCTGCGCAATCAGGGTGTGCAAATCGCGCTTGACGATTTCGGCACCGGTTATTCCAGCCTCGAACAGCTGCGCAACCTGCCCTTCGACCGGCTCAAGATCGACCGCAGCTTCGTGAGCGAGCTCAAGGAACCGGGCAATCGCTCGCGCATCGTCGAGGCGATCGTCTCGCTCGGGCGCGGGCTCGATCTGCCGCTGACAGCCGAGGGCGTTGAAGACGCAGAGATCCTCGAAGCGCTCAAGACCATGGGCAAGCTCAAGGCGCAGGGCTATCTGTATGGTCAGCCTGAAGATTCCGCCGGCGTGCGGGCCCGGCTCAAGGCGGCTGGCAAGCTGACCGGCACGCCCGGCCAAGCGCCGCAACCGGTGCAGCCTTCGGGCGAGGATACGCAGACAGTCTATCGTATCGCGCGGCCCTGAAACGGTGCAGGCACTGGACGAGGGGCGGCTGCGTGCATAGATGCACGCCGTGACGCGCACGATCCCCTTCATCAAGATGCACGGCCTCGGCAATGATTTCGTCGTGCTCGATGCCCGCACTGCCCCGCTGCCTCCGATGACGCCCGCTGTGGCGCGTGCGCTGGGGGACCGGCGCACCGGCATCGGTTTCGACCAGCTGGTGCTTTTGGAGCCGAGCCAGACTTACGCCTTTCGCATGCGCATTTTCAACAGCGATGGCGGCGAAGTGGGCGCGTGCGGCAATGCCAGCCGCGCGGTCGCGCTGCTGCATGGCGAGGCGGCGGTGATCGAGACCGGCGGAGGGGCGATCGCGCTCGAACCGCTGGAAGCCGGCGCGCGGGTCGACATGGGCAAGCCGCGTTTCGAATGGGACGCGATCCCGCTGGCCTATCCGATGGATACCTTCGCCATGCCGCTGGGCTGGGAGGCATTGGAAGGGCCGATGGCGGTCAATGTCGGCAATCCACACGCGGTGTTCTTCGTCGAGGATGCCGCCGCGGTGCCTCTGGAAGAGCTGGGACCGGTGATCGAAAACGATCCGGTCTTTCCCGAAAGGGTCAACGTCAATGTCGCCAGCCTTGCCGGGCCCGATCACCTGACCTTGCGCGTCTGGGAACGCGGGGCGGGCCTGACGCGGGCCTGCGGCACCGGCGCCTGCGCAACGGCGGTCGCAGCAATCCGACGCGGGTTGGTGCAAAGCCCGGTGCGGGTCACGCTGCCGGGCGGCGATCTTGAGATTGCATGGGCGCCGGGCGGCACGATCCTGATGAGCGGCCCTGCCGCGGAAAGCTTCCGCGGCACGTTCGACTGGGACGATTACTGTTGAACGCGCCCCATATCATCAGCCTCGGCTGCCGCATGAACATCGCCGAAAGCGAGCGGATGCGCGCGATGCTGGCGGGGACCGGCGATCTGGTGGTGGTCAATTCCTGCGCCGTCACCGCCGAGGCACTGCGCCAGACCCGTCAGGCGATCCGCCGCGCGCGCCGCGATCACCCTGAGGCGCGGCTGGTGGTGACCGGCTGTGCAGCGGAGATCGACCGCGCACAGCTTGGCGCAATGGACGAGGTGGACGCGCTGGTCGCCAACGCTGCCAAACTCGATCCGCGCGCGTGGAATGTGCCCGTCGATGCCCCGCCGCTGGCGCCCGCCCGCACCCGCGCCTTTGTCGCGGTGCAGAATGGCTGCGATCATGCCTGCACCTTCTGCGTCATCCCGCAAGGCCGCGGGCACAGCCGTTCGCTGGCGGTGGCCGAGGTGCTGCGCGAGATCGAAGCGCATCTTGAGGCGGGCGCGAAGGAGGTGGTGCTGACCGGCGTTGACCTCACCTCATGGGGCCATGACCTTGCCGGCGCGCCGCGCCTTGGCGTGCTGGTCGAGGCGATCCTTGCCGCCTTTCCCGCACTTGGTCGGCTGCGCCTGTCCTCGGTGGACGGGATCGAGATCGACGACGTTCTGTTTGCGCTGCTGGCGCATGAGACGCGGGTGATGCCGCACCTCCACCTCTCGCTCCAGCACGGAGCGGACCTGATATTGAAGCGGATGAAGCGCCGCCACCTGAGCGCCGATGCCCGCGATCTGGTCGCACGGTTGAAGGCGCTGCGCCCGGAAATCGCCGTGGGGGCCGACCTTATCGCCGGTTTCCCGACCGAGGATGCAGGCCATCATCAGGCCAACCTTGCGATCATCGATGAACTGGACATCGTCCACGCGCATATCTTCCCCTATTCGCCGCGCCCCGGAACGCCCGCTGCGCGCATGCCGCAGCTTGCCCGCGAGGTGGTGAAGGCCCGCGCCGCTCAGCTGCGCGAACGTGCTGCGGCCCGCCGCGCCGCGTGGCTCCAATCGCTTGTGGGCGAAACCCTGCCGGTCCTCGCCGAAAGAGACGGCACCGGCTATGCCCCCAATTACGCCCGCGTCGCCCTGCCCCCGCGCACGGCGGCCGGAACAATCATCGAAGTGACCCCAAGCGGCCTCAGGGAGGGCCTGCTCGCATGAGTGAAACCAGCTGGACGCAGCGCCTGTTCGGCGGCTTTGCGAAAACCTCCGAGCGGCTTTCGGCAAACCTCCCGGGCAGCAGCAGCGGGACCGCCAAGCTTGACGAGAAGACGCTGGACGAGGTCGAGGATGCGCTGATCCTCTCCGACCTCGGCCCATCGGCTGCCGCCCGCATCCGCGCGCGACTGGCGGACAAGCGCTTCGGGCTGGAAATCACCACCCGCGAATTGAAGGAAGCCGTGGCCGAAGAAATCGCGGCAATCCTGCGCCCGGTCGCCAAGCCTCTCGAAATCAAAGCCTTCCCCCGACCGCAGGTGATCCTCGTCATCGGGGTGAACGGTTCTGGCAAGACCACCACCATCGCCAAGCTTGCCCACCTGTTTCAGGAGGATGATTACGGCGTGTTGCTGGCTGCCGGTGACACCTTCCGCGCCGCTGCCATCGGCCAGCTGGCGACATGGGCGGGACGGATCGGGGTCGATCTGGTGCGCGGGCCGGAAGGCGGCGATCCGGCGGCGATCGTTTTCGATGCGGTCAAGCAGGCCACCGACACCGGGATTGACGCGCTGATCGTCGACACCGCAGGCCGCTTGCAGAACAAGAAGGAGCTGATGGAGGAGCTGGCGAAAATCCGCCGCGTCCTCGGAAGGCTCAACCCCGAAGCCCCGCATGATGTGGTGCTGGTGCTCGATGCCACCAACGGCCAGAACGCGCTGTCGCAGATCGACGTGTTCAAGGAAGTCGCGGGCGTCACCGGCCTGATCATGACCAAGCTCGATGGCACCGCGCGCGGCGGGGTGCTGGTCGCAGCGGCAGAACAATACGGCCTGCCGATCCACGCCATCGGCGTCGGCGAGAAGATGGAGGACCTGCGCCCCTTCGATCCGGATCTCGTCGCCCGCGTCATCGCAGGGGTGGCGTGATGAGCGAGAGCGAAGGCAAGAAGGCTGCCTCAAGCTGGCTCAATGTCACGGTCGATTACGGCCCGCTCCTGGTGTTCCTCGGCGTCTACAAGTGGCAGTCTCCTGCCGAGCCCAACGCCGTGAGCGAAGTGGCCGCGATCATCTCGGGCACGCTGGCCTTCATGGTGGCGGCTGTGGCTGCGCTGGTGATCTCGAAATGGCGGCTGGGCAAAGTGTCCCCGATGCTGTGGTTTTCGACCGCGCTGATCGTGGGCTTCGGCAGCCTGACGATCTTCTTCGGCGATCCGACCTTCGTGCAATTGAAGCCGACCATCATCTATGCCAGCTTCGGCGTGGCCTTGCTGGGCGGTTTTCTGATGGGCAAGGCGTTGCTGCGCATCCTGCTGGAAGCCGCCTTCGAGGGGCTGTCCGAGCAAGGCTGGCTCAAGCTGTCACGCAACTGGGGCGTGTTCTTCCTGTTCCTCGCTTTGCTCAACGAAGGTTTGCGCGCACAGATGAGCTTTGAAGGCTGGCTGTGGGCCAAGATCTGGGTGTTCCTGCCGCTGACCTTCCTTTTCACTTTCACGCAAATCCCGATGCTGCTGAAACACGGGCTGAGCTTCGAGGACAAGGACGAGGTGCTGAAGGACGAGCCGCCGACGGGGTAATCGGCCCCTCGTTCCTTACCGCGCACACGGTGGCAAGATCAGGAGGAAATCAGATTTCCACCTGACTTCCCAGTTCGACAACGCGGTTGGTGGGCAGCTTGAAGAAGTCCATCGCGCTTGCGGAATTGCGCAGCAGCCAGGCGAAGATCTTCTCGCGCCACAGCGGCATTCCGGGCTTTTCGGACGGCAGCAAGGTCTGGCGCGACAGGAAGAAGCTGGTCTGCATCATGTCGAATTCGCCCCCGCAACGTTCCATCTGCTTAAGGCCCTGCGGCACGTCGGTTTCTTCCATGAAGCCGTAATGCAGCACGGCGCGGTAGAAGCCGTCGCCCAGATCGGTCATTTCGCAGCGCGTGGTCGAGGTGACATAGGGCACGTCGGCAATGGCGATCGTCAGGATCACGACGCGTTCGTGCAGCACCTTGTTGTGCTTGATATTATGCAGCAGCGCCGAAGGCACCCCGGCGGTGCTCGATGCCATGAAAATCGCTGTGCCCGGAACGCGGAAGGCGGAGTTCTTGGCCGACTTGGCAAAGATTTCGAGCGGCAGCGCGCTTTCGCTCATGCGTTCGCGCATCAGTTTGCGCCCGCGCGCCCAGGTGGTCAGCAGCGTGAAGATCACGAAGCCAATGAACAGCGGCACCCACCCGCCCTGCGGCACCTTGATGAGGTTTGCGCCAAAATAGGCGACATCGACGATCAGGAAGACCCCGATCAGCGGCAGAGCCTTCCACAAGGGCCAGCGCCACAGCGCCGTCAGCACCGCCGCCAGCAGCAGCGTGTCGATGAACATCGCGCCGGTGACCGCGATGCCATAGGCGGCGGCAAGGTTGCTCGATGACTGGAAGAACAGCACCAGCAGGATCACCATCACCATCAACCCCCAGTTGATCGCGGGGATATAGATCTGCCCGGCGGCCGTCGCGCTGGTGTGGTGGATTTCCATGCGCGGAATAAAGCCCAGCTGGATCGCCTGCTGTGTGAGGCTGAACGCGCCCGAGATCACCGCCTGACTGGCGATGATCGTGGCCAGCAGCGCAAGGATGATGACCGGCACCCGCACCATATCGGGGATCATCAGAAAGAACGGGTCCTTGATCAGCGCCGCGGTCGCTTCCGCAGAGGTCTGCGACAGCACCAGCGCGCCCTGCCCCATGTAGTTGAGCATCAGCGCAGGGAAGACAAAGGTCAGCCACGAAATGCCGATCGGCTTGCGCCCGAAGTGGCCCATATCGGCATAGAGCGCCTCGGCCCCGGTCACCGCCAGCACCACGCTGCCCAGCGCGATGAAGGCCGTGAAGCCATCGGTGGCGAAGAAATGCAGCGCGTTGGCCGGATTGATCGTCTCAAGGATGATCGCCGGATTGGCGCTGAGGTGCATCACCCCCAAGGTCGCCAGCATCGCGAAATAGCTCAGCATGATCGGGCCGAACAGCTTGCCGACGCGCTCGGTTCCGCGTGATTGCAGGGCGAACAGGCAGACGAGGATGGCGATGGCCGTGGGCACGATCCACGGCTCGAAGCCGGGAACAATATATTGCAGACCCTCGGTCGCGGAAAGCACCGAGATCGCGGGCGTGATCATGCTGTCGCCGTAAAACAGCGCCGTGGCAAACACGCCCAGCAGGACCAGCGGCGCGGTCCACCCCGCACTGTCCGAAGCGCGGCGGATCAGCGCAAGCAGCGCGAGGCTCCCGCCCTCGCCCTTGTTGTCGGCGCGGGTGATGGTGAGGACGTATTTGACCGTCACCACCATCATCATCGACCAGAACACCAGGCTCAGCACGCCATGGATATGCGCCGCATCGGGCAAGATGCCGGGCGCACCATGGTGCGAGGCAAAGGTTTCACGGAAGGCATAGAGCGGGCTGGTGCCGATATCGCCGAACACGACACCCACCGCGCCGACTGCAAGGGTCAGCGTGGAGGCGCCATGGCCATGGCTGTGTCCGGGCGTGGCTACCGGATCGGTGGTGGAGACGGGTGCGCTGCTCATGCTATCGGATTTCCCGTATCCCCCCGGTACTGCCCATCCCGCCTGAACGACTCAGGCAGGCAAGGCGGCGCGCCTAGCACCGCCCATTCGCACCTGCAATATACCCCGCTCCATTCGAGGCACGGCAGGCAAGGCCTGCGTCACTGCTGTTGCAGCATGGGCGCGCGGGCGATCATGTCGTCAAGCCGAGCGACTTCCTCGCTCAGCCCTTCGCGCCAGGGTGCATCGGGCGGAGAGCGATCCACCAGCCCTTTCCATACATTGCGCGCCGCCACGATCTCTCCGCTCTGAAGATATGCGAAGCCGAGGAAGTATTCGGCGCCCGGGTGCCCCGGATCGATCATGCGCGCCCGCCCAAAGGCCTGCACCGCTGCCGGCGTGACTACGCCGTCGGCATGCCCGACCAGCGCCATGCCGAGCGCGAGCCAGCTTTCCAGATCATCCGGATTGTCCTTCAGCCCGCGCTGGAGCAGCCCGGCGGCGTCGGCAAACTGGCCGCGGCGGGCAAAGGCATCGGATGTGACGAGGTAATTGGGCGGCGGCAAGGTCCGGTCGAACAGCGCAGCACGGCCCTCGACCATTTGCGTGCCCTGCTCGCCAGCCTCAGCGACCGCTGGTTTGGGCGCAGCAGGCTGGCCGGGGGAGCCTTGCCAGGCATAGCCCGCCAACCCGAACACCAGCGCCGCGCCGAACAGCGTCAGCCCATGACGCGGGAGCTTCATCACCAGCACTGCCACCGCAAAGGCCGCCAGCGCCAGCGCAGCAACCGCGAGCCATGCCCCGATCACCTCCATGCTCATGCTGCCTCCTCCGTGTCCGCATCCGAACGGCGTTTGCCGAGCCGGCGCAGCAGAACCGCGCCGACCAGCAGCAGCAGCACGACCGGCGCTGCAAACAGCGGCCAGGTGGTACTGCTCACCTCAGGCTCGTAGCTGACATAATCGCCGTAGCGGGCAATCAGCCAGCGGCGGATCTGATCCGGGCTTTCACCGGCAAGAATGCGGGCACGCACCTGATGGCGCATGTCACCGGCCATCGGTGCATCACTATCGGCGATGCTCTGCGACTGGCATTTGAGGCAGCGCAGGGTGTGCATCAACGCCGATGCCTCAGCCTCAAGCCGGGGATCGGCAAGCTGGTTATAGGCATAGGGCGCGGGCGGCATCGAATCCTGCGCCAGGGCCGGAAGCGCGAGCAGTGCGGCAAGCACCGCAAGGGTCAAGCGGATCATCGCGCTTTCTCCAGTTCCGCCAGCAACTTGGGCACATCGCTTTCGCGGATATCGCCGATGTGCTGGTAACGGATCACGCCATTCCCATCGATCACGAAGGTCTCCGGCACGCCCGACGAGCCGATCGCCAGCTGGACCTCGGAAATCGGATCGCTGCCGATGCGGGTGTAGGGGTTGCCATGACGGGCAAGGAAATTGGCCACATCCGCGGGCCGGTCGCGAATGGCGATGCCGATGATGTCGACACCCTGGCGCTGCAAGGCTTCCAGCTGCGGCGCTTCAGCGATGCAGGGCAGGCACCAGCTGGCCCAGATATTGAGCAGCTTCGGCCGGCCTGTAAAATCTGCCTTGGCCGCGCCGGGAAGCTCGGAAAAGGCTGGCTGGAGCGCGAAGGCGGGCAGCGGCTGACCGATCATCGTGCTTTCGACAAACTGGTCCTTTTCCTGCGTGAGCATGTAAGCGGCCAGCCCTGCGAAGAAGGCGAACAGGCCGAGCGGGATCCACAGATAGAGCGAGCGCATCAGCCGCTACTCCGCCGGCTGGGGCGCAGCCGCCCCCAAAGCTTCAAGATCGGCGCGGCGCTGGTCGCCCTTCGCGCTGGCAGTGCGGCGCTTGAGGTCAACCCGAACGCGGCCCGCAATCGCGAGAATGCCACCCAGCCCGATCAGCAGGCCGCCATACCAGATGAAGGTCACGAATGGCTTCCACCAGATGCGGATCTGCCAGCGCCCATCCTCGGCCTGATTGCCGATCACGGCGTAGAGTTGGCCGTTCCACCGCGTCAGCAGCGCGCTTTCCGACGTCGATTGCGGCGGCGACCAGAAGCTGCGCGCCTGCGGGGTGAGGATCACCGGCTCTGCGCCATCCTGCCGCACGGCAAGACTGGCTTCGATGGCGGTCCAGTTGGGGCCAGCCACCGGGGTCACGCTGTCCAGCGTTACCGCGAAATCGCCGATTTGTTCGGTCCCGCCCACCGCCACCGCGGCCAGCTTCTCTTCGGAGAAAGCCCCCTCGCAGGCCATGCCGAACAACGAGACCGCAACGCCAAAATGGGCGAGCACCATGCCCCAGGTCGCCACCGGCACGCGGCGCAGGTTACGCCCCCGCAGGGGCAGCAGCGCCGCCACCGCCAGCGCGGCGGCCAGACCAAGGCCCAGCAGCGGCAGCAGCGGGAACTGCCCGAAGAAACTGACGAGAGCGATCACGCCGATCACCAGCGCGACAATCAACGCAAGCTCGAACTGGAGGCGCGCCGGCTTGTCGCTCTTCCAGCGCAGCAACGGCCCGACCGCCATCACCAGCAGCATGGGGATAGCGAAGATCGCCGAGGCGGGGTTGAAGTAGGGCGGACCGACCGAAACGCGCACATCGAAAGCCTCGGTCAGTAGCGGGTAAAGCGTGCCCAGCAGCACGATCGCAAGGATCGCCGACAGCATCACGTTGTTGAACACCAACGCACCCTCGCGGCTCATCGCGGCAAAACGCTTGCCCTCCGCCACCGCGCCTGCGCGCAGCGCGAAGATGGCGAAGGCTCCGCCGATATAGAGCCCCAGCAGGCCGAGAATGAATGCGCCGCGTTCGGGGTCCACCGCGAAGGCATGAACACTGGTCAGTACGCCCGATCGCACGAGAAAGGTCCCGAGCATCGACATCGAGAACGCCAGCACGCCCAGCATGATCGTCCAAGTCCGCAGCGCATCGCGCGCGGCCAGCACGCTCACCGAATGCATCAGGGCGGTCGCGGCCAGCCAGGGCATCAGCGAGGCGTTTTCGACCGGATCCCAGAACCACCAGCCGCCCCAGCCCAGCTCGTAATAGGCCCAGTAAGAGCCTGCGGTGATCCCTAGCGTCAGCAGCACCCATGCGCCCAGCACCCACGGTCGCATCACGCGGGCGAACGATGGGTTGACCTCACGCGTCAGCAACGCCCCCATCGCGAGGGAAAAAGCGACCGACAGCCCGACATAGCCTGCATAAAGCGTCGGCGGGTGGATCGCGAGGCCGATGTCCTGAAGCAGCGGATTGAGGCCCGTGCCCTCAGCCGCAGGGACGGGCAGACGCTCAAACGGGTTCGAGGCAAGCAGCAGGAACGCATAAAAGCCAAGCGCCACGAAACCCTGCACCGCCAGCGTTGCTCCCATGGTGCGTTCCGGCAGGCGCTTTTCGAAACCCGCGAGCAACCCGCCCGACGCGGCCAGCACGCCGACCCACAGCAGCATCGAGCCTTCGTGGTTTCCCCAGGTCCCGGTCAGCTTGTAGAGAAGCGGCTTCATCGAATGCGAATTGCTCGCCACCAGCTTCAGCGACAGGTCAGTGACCGCAAAGGCGCGCAGCAGCAGCAGGAACGCGAGCACGGCAAGAAACGCCTGCACCACGGCAGCCGGGCGGGCGTAGATTGCGAGCGGGTTCGCCTCGCCAGAAGGCCCCGCGCGCAACGCCGCCGCGCCGGAGACCATCTGCAACACCGCCAGCGCCGCCGCGAGCCACAGGGCGGCAAGGCCAATCTCGGCAATCATCGCTTGGCCCTCACCCGTGTCACCTTGCTACTTCAGACCAACCGTCGTGTCGGCGGCCATCTTGGCGGCTTCTTCCGTGCCCATGCCTTCCAGCTCTTTGGGCACATAATTCTCGTCATGCTTGGCGAGCAGGTTCGTCGCCATGAACACGCCGTCCGGACCAAGGCTGCCTTCAGCCACCACGCCCGAATTCTCAACGAACAGATCGGGCAGGATGCCGCTGTAGCGCACCGGAATGGCATCGGGGGTATTGCCGGTGACGAGGAAATTGACCGTCACTCCGTCCGCCTCGGTCTTGATCGACCCGGCCTTGACCATCCCGCCAAGCCGCACCGCCTGCCCGACTTCGGGGGGATCGGAGGCCATCTGTTCGGGCAGGTAGAAATAGTTCGCCTGATTGCGCAGCGACCACGCCGCCAGCAGCCCCGCCCCGACAATCGCGAGGAGAGCGATGATCACAAGGATCAGACGCTGGTGCTTGGCTTTCATCGCTCGTCCCTCTCAGCGGCGCCGGGTCGCGTCACGCCGCGCCTCGGCTGCCTTCATCGAACGCCACGCCCAGACGATCAGCAGCCCGAGCGCCGCAGCGGCCACACCATAGGCAAGCCACACGAAATCCCACTGGTTCAATTGCTCGCGCATCAGGCCTGCTCCATCGCGGGTGCAGGGACAGAGTTCGGCGCGTCATCATCGAGCGCCCGGCGGCGCAGGCGTGCCTCCACCTGCTGCTGGGCAATCAGCGCCCGCATGCGCATCAGCACAACCCCGCCGAACAGCAGCGAGAAGCCGACCACCGCGACCAGCAGCGGCACCAGGAAGGTCGCCTCGATCGCGCTCTTGCCGGCGGTGATGCTCGGCGGCTGGTGGAGCGAATTCCACCACACCACCGATCGGTTGATGATGGGGACATTGACCGCGCCGACCATGCCGAAGATCGCGGCAATCTTGCTAGACGAGCCTTCCTTCTCGGCCGCCTCGGTCAGGGCAATGTAGCCGGCGTAGAGGAACAGCAGGACCAGCATCGAGGTCAGGCGGCCATCCCACTCCCACCAGGTGCCCCATGTCGGGCGGCCCCAGATCGAACCGGTGGCAAGGCAGACCGCGCAGAACACCATGCCCGGCACAGCAATCGCGCGGGCGGCGATGGCAGCGAGCGGGTGCTTCCAGATCAGCAGCATCGCCGAGGAAATCGCGATCCCCGCCCAGCCCCCCATCCCCAGCCATGCAGCAGGCACGTGGATGAACAGGATGCGCACCGTATCGCCCATCAGCCGGTCGGGCGGAACCATGAACAGGCCCCATGCCACTGCGCCAATCGACAGCACCAGCCCGCTCCAGAACAGGAGCGGCATCAGCCACTTTGCAAGGGCGAGGAATCGGGTGGGGTTGGCGTAAATGTGCATGGGTTCAGCTGTCGGGGCGGCTTGTAGCCTTACACCCGTTCCCGACAAGAGCGCAAATGGAGGGCCGGCCGATTTGTTCCGAACCACCCCCCACCTTTTGCGATCAACCGCGCCCGATCAGCTTTTGGGCCATCCGGTCGGCAACGACATCAGCGGTCTCGCCGCTCGCCGCGCTTTCCTGCCAAATCGACTCAAGCCGTCCGGGGATTTGCGCCACGAGCGCATTGACCTCATCGATGCCGCCCGCCCGGCCATCGCGGCGGGCGAGATATTCGGTCGCGACCGAAATGATACCGCCCGCGTTGATCACATAGTCGGGCGCATAGAGAATCCCGCGCGCTGCCAGCTTCGCGCCGTGCTCGGGTCGGGCAAGCTGGTTGTTCGCGCCGCCGGCAACAATCGCGCAATCCAGCGCGGCAATGCCGGCATCGTCGAGGATCGCGCCCAGGGCATTGGGGCTGAAAACATCGCAGGGCGTTGCCATGATGGCATCCGATGCGACCGCCACACCGCCCAGTTCGGCTGCCAGCGATGCCGCGCGGTTCTCGTTGATGTCGGCAAGGGTCAGCTTCGCACCGTCACGCGCCAGAAGCCGGGCAACGCCGCCTCCGACACTGCCGGTGCCCTGCAATGCCACATGGACGCCTGCGACACCATCCTTGCCCAGCTTATGGCGGACCGCAGCCTTGATGCCGAGATAGATGCCGTATGCCGTGAACGGCCCCGGATCGCCGCCGGCACGGCCTTCGCCCTCGACCGGCAGGCCCGACACATGCGCGGTGCGCCTGGAGACGGCGACCATGTCCGCTTCCGAAATGCCGACATCCTCGGCCGTGACGTAACGCCCACCCAGCCCCTCGACCGCATCGCCGAAAGCAGCGAGCATTTCGGGCGTCTTGATCCGCTGTTCATCGGCAAGGATCACCGCCTTGCCCCCGCCCATTGGCAGACCTGCCATGGCGTTCTTGTAGCTCATCCCGCGCGACAGGCGCAGGGCATCGCGCATCGCGCCGGCCGGATCGTCGTAATGCCAGAACCGCGTGCCGCCCGCAGCCGGGCCGAGGTGAGTCGAATGCACCGCAATAATCGCCGTCAGCCCGCTTGCCCGGTCATGGACCAGCGTCACAGTCTCGTGCGCGTCGAAATCGGGCTCAGCCCAGAATGCGGTCATGTTGTCTCCCCTGTGGGGCGCGGACTTCGACAACAACAGCAGGGGAGAAATGGGGCGATCGAGGGGTCTCGAACCCCCGACCTCCGGTACCACAAACCGGCGCTCTAACCAACTGAGCTACGATCGCCACACACCCCTGCCGGCTCACCACCATTCCGGTCGCTGCCAAGCCCGTGCGAGACGGGCGGCTTTACGCAGAGCAGACACACCGTCAAGTGCGCTGACAAGGGAGGCGCGCCTCTTGCACAAAGCCCCGCCCAAGGGAAGCGAAAACTGCGCGACATGGCTACACGCGCAAGATTGTTTCGCATGCCCAAAATCATTGCCTCGTCACTTTGGGCTTCTATCCTCCCGCTTGCCATGACGAGTCTCACTGATTCCATCGCCGCACGCCTGATCGCCCACAGCGAGATGCAGCGCGTCCCGACTCCAAAGGCGACCGTGTTCCAGCTCCGGCGATTCGTCGATGCCGCGTTGGCCGCCGAACTGATCGGCCTGATCGATGCGGACCGCCGCCCCTCGACCATCGCCGATGACAATGGCGATGCCTATTTCCGCACCAGCGAGACCTGCGATCTGGCGGCCGCGCTCCCCGCCGTGCAGCGCATCGAGGCGATGCTGACAGTGCTGTCAGGCATTGACCCCGCCTTTGGCGAGCCACTTCAGGGCCAGCGCTATGCCGAGGGGCAGGAGTTCAAGCCGCACACCGATTATTTCACGCCGGGCGGGCAGGATTTCCAGAGATACTGCGCCTTGTCGGGCAACCGGACGTGGACCTTCATGATCTATCTCAATGACGTTGCCGCTGGCGGGGCTACGCGGTTCAAGAAGCTCGACAAGACCTTCCAGCCGGAACTTGGCAAATTGCTGTGTTGGAACAACCGCATGCCCGATGGAAACGTGAACCCGGCCACACTCCATCATGGGATGAAGGTCAGGAAGGGCGTCAAATACGTGATCACCAAATGGTATCGCGAACGCGAATGGAGAGGCTGATGGAAAACTACGCGGACATCGCTGCGCGGCTCGAAGCACGGCTGGCGGAACTGACGGCACGGGCCGAAGGGATCGAGGATGATCTGCGCACACCCCTCGATGCCGATTTTGCCGAACAGGCCAGCGAACTGGCAGATGACGAGGCGCTCGAAGGCGTCGACGAAATCCTGCGCGCAGAGGCGGCGCAGGTTCGCGCCGCGCTCGGGCGGATCGCCAGCGGCACCTATGGCACCTGTGCCAATTGCGGGGCGGAGATCCCGCGCGCGCGGCTTGACGCTCAGCCGACCGCCACCGCCTGCGTAAAGTGCGCTGCGTGAGCGCCTGAAACGAAAAAGGCGACCCCGTCGGGCCGCCCTCCTCGTTGCAGCCCCGAAGGACTGCGCAGCTTGTGAAGCTTACTTCTTGAGGCTGAGCCCGCCGAAGCGCTTGTTGAACGCGGCCACGCGGCCACCTTCGGAAACCTGCTGACGGCCGCCGGTCCAGGCAGGGTGGCTCAGCGGATCGATATCGAGCGCGAGCACATCGCCTTCCTTGCCCCAGGTGGAGCGGGTCTGGAATTCGGTGCCATCGGTCATCTTGACCGTGATCATGTGGTAATCGGGGTGACCTTCGGTCTTCATGACATATTCCTTTGCAGCTTGGCGCCGGTTCCGACCGGCACAGCTATGAATTGGAAGCGCGCGCCTTAGTGGCGAAAGCGAGCCAATGCAACCTTAGATGTTCATGCGGTCACCGGTCGCCCGGCGACTGCGAGGCCAAGCGGCCGAGCCACGGGTGCCCCGCAGCGAAGCGGAGGGAACAGCGCGGAAGATGCGGGGCTGGAGAGCCCTGCACACCTCAAAGAGCGTCCGTCATCATCGCGGTGAATTCGACCTCGCAGGTCGTCTTCCCCTCGACGCTCGCGACGCCCTTGAACTTGTAGACGCGGCTACGCTTCTGCGTGAATTCGACATGGAGATCCAGCAGGCAACCCGGCGTCACGGGGGCGCGGAACTTGGCGTTCTCGATCCCCATGAAGATCACCAGCTTGCCAGTGCCCGCCAGTTCCATCGTCTCGATCCCGAGGATGCCGGCAGCCTGCGCCAGCGCCTCGATCTGGAGCACGCCGGGCATGATCGGCGCGCCGGGGAAATGGCCCTGGAAGAACTGTTCGTTCATGCTCACGGCCTTGACCGCGTGAATGCGTTCCCCGAGCTGGATCGCCTTGACGCGGTCCACCAGCAACAGCGGGTAGCGATGCGGCAAGGCCTTGAGGATCTTGACGATATCGTAATCCAGCGGAGCCTCGGCGGCTGCGCTACCCGTGTCGCTCATCGGTCAAATTCCCTTAACGGCCGACAGGCGCCGCAGCGCCCTGCTGCTGCTGAGCGGCTGCCTGCTGCTGCTGTGCCATCTGCGCAGCGATGAGACGCTGCTGGATTTCCTGATAGATCTGCACACCTTCACGGCTCGGCTGCCAGCCGGCAGGCGGCACCACACCGACCGCCGGAACGCGGGCGTTGAGCGCAGCGGTGACCTTGGCGCTGATATCGGCTTCGGGCGGCGCGAACAGCAGCGAGGACGGATCGATCACGAACTTGATCTGGTCCTTGGTCGTGACATCCTGAAGCGCGGAAGGATACTGGACGATGATCTGCTCGATCGCGAAGACGCGCGCGCCGTCGATCTGGTTGCCGAGCGCCTGGATTTCCTGCTCCAGCGTCTGGAGCTTGGCGAAATCGGGCGACTTCTGCATCGCCTGCTGTTCGGTCTCATCAACCTGCTTGTCACCGTTCTTGTCGAACTTGGTGAGCATGGTCTGGCGCTCCTGCGCCTTGGTGCGGCGCAGGTCGTTCTGCGTGGCGTAGGTGGTGTTGACCTGCTCGTAACCGGTCTGGAAGGCAGTGGTGCCGATAATGGTGCGCGGAATATCGACCGTGGCGATATTGCCCTGCACCTGCGCCTGAACGGGCAGCGCAGCAGCGGCGGCGAGGATCAGGCCCGCAGGGGCGATGAACTTGGCAAGACGTGTCATCAGAATTGGGTTCCTACGTTGAAGGTGAAGCGCCGCTCGTCGTCGCCTTCGACCTTGCGGATGGTCTGAGCGAAGTCGATGCGGAAAGGTCCGAAGGGCGAGTTCCAGTTCACCCCGATCCCGGCCGTGATGCGCGGGCTTGGCGAATTGCCGAGGAACAGCTCGCGGATGTTGGTGCCGGGCTGAATCAGGCGGATGTTGGGCGAGCCGTCGGTGGCGGCCGCATTGGTGGTGATTTCCCCGGTTCCGGGGACCTGGAAGAGCAGCTGGCCCTGTTCGTTGCGAAGCTGCGTGCCGCCCGGATTGACCGTGAGCACCGGCGTTTCCACACCCCACAGAGCGCCGACATCGGTCCAGATCGAAGGACGCAGACCCAGCTCGCGCGCGCCCGATCCCAGCGGAATCTCGATCTCTGCGCGGCCGAGATAGTAGTTGCGCCCGCCGATCGCGTCATCGCGCACCTGGCGACGTTCGGTGATGAAGGTCGGGTTGCCGTTGGCATCCAGGACCGGCCGGCCAAGGTTGTCGAGGATCGACTGCTGCGTGAGAATGCGCGGGCCAACCCCGCGGATCGCGTAGCCGCGGAACTGCGGCTCGCCCAGGAAGAAACGGTCGGTGAGCAGCACATCATCGACGCCCGCACCGGGGCGTTCCTGGAGCGGGATGATCGTGCCGCCTTCGGCCAGCAGCGAGAAAATGAAGCCGGTGTTGGCGATGTTCCAGAACTGCTGCGCACGGCCGCGGAAGCGGGCATAGCGCACATCCCCGCCCAGCCCTGCGAATTCGGCGCTGAGCGAGATGGTCTTGCCCGACGTCGGACGGATGCGCGAGTTGAGCGAGTTGTAATTGAGGCTGAGCCCGACGATCGAGCTGAGGCGGGTGCCGATCGCATCGCACAGGAAGCGCCCGGCCCGCAGCGGATCGCACTCAGTCGTGCCGTTGCCGTCGGTATCGGAGAAGAACAACGCCTCGTCCAGCGACACATCGTCGTAGTTGAGCGTGTAGCTGCCGACCAGCGCCATATATTCCGTCAGCGGCACACCCGCTCGCAGCGAGAAGCCGGTCGTGGCCTGCTGGAAGGTCGTATTGCGGTCGTTGCCGGTGAAGTTGAAGCTGTTGAAATCGCGGCGGTAGATGTCGATCCCGCCGGAGATATTGCGATCGAACAGATAAGGATCGCTGAAGCTCACCTGCGCCGAACGCGAGAATTGCGAATAGTTGAGACTGAGTCCGATGGTCTGGCCGCGCCCACGGAAGTTGCGCTGTCGGATGGAGCCCGCCAGAATGAACTGCTCGATCGATGAGAAACCGGCCGAGAACTGCAATTCGCCGGTCGGACGTTCCTCGACGTTGGCTTCGAGAACGATGCGGTCAGGCGCGCTGCCCTCGACCTGCTTGACCTCGAAGTTTTCCTGGAAATAGCCCAGCGAGTTGATGCGCGCATTGGTGCGCTGCACCGCAAGGCTGTTGAAGGCATCGCCCTCGGCCAGACGGAATTCGCGGCGGACCACCTTGTCCTGGGTCAGCGTGTTGCCGTTGATGTCGACCCGCTCCACGTAAACGCGCGGTGCCTCACGCAGGACGAAGGTGACGTTCATCTTGCGATCGGCAGGGTTGCGGTTGAAGCGCGGTTGCACATCGGCAAAGGCATAGCCGTAGCGCCCGGCCAGCTCGGTAAGCTGCTCGACCGTGTCCTCGACCGTCTTCGCGTTATAGAAATCGCCGTCCTTCATGGGCAGCTGCGTGCTCATCACATCGGAATCGAAGTCGCGCAGCTGGCTGTCGACCTTGACCTCGCCGAAGGTGTAGCGTTCGCCTTCCTCGACGACATATGTGATGATGAAGTCCTGCTGGTCTGGCGTGAGTTCCGCCACCGCGGATACCACGCGAAAATCGGCATAGCCGTTGGTCAGGTAAAACTGGCGCAGCTTCTGCTGGTCGAAGGCCAGACGATCCGGATCGTAGCTGGTGTTCGAACTGAAGAAGCTGGTGAGGCGCGCCTGCTTGGTCACCATTTCACCGCGCAGTTCGCCATCGGAGAACTTCTCGTTGCCGAGAATGTTGATCTGGCGGACCTTGGACTTGGGACCTTCGCTGATTTCGAAGACGATATCGACGCGGTTCTGCGGCAGTTGCACCAGCTTGGGCTCGACCCGCGCAGCAAAGCGGCCCTGACGCTTGTAGAGCTCGATGATGCGCGCAACGTCGGCGCGGACCTTGGAGCGGGTGAAGATCTGACGCGGCGCGAGCTTGATCTCGGGGACGATCTTGTCGTTTTTGAGCCGCTTGTTGCCTTCCAGCACGATGCGGTTGATCACCGGGTTTTCGGTGACCGAAATGACCACGTTGCCGTTGTCATTGCGGATGGAATAGTTCGCGAACAGCTCGGTCGCGCTGAGATCCTTGATCGCCTCGTCAGCCGCGGTGGCGGTGTATTGCTGACCGACCCGCAGGCGGATGTAGCTGAGGATGGTGGTCGGCTCCAGCCGTTCTGCCCCGACCACGGTGATGGTGCGGATGGTGTTGTCACGGGCAGGCGGCGCCGGTGTGGTGGCCGCCGCAGGAGCGGGCTGCGTGGGCTGCGCTGCGGGCTGGCTTTGCGCCTCGGCCACCGCCGGCATGCCCGCAAGGATCGAGCCGCAGGCCAGCAAGCTCGCCAGACGCAGCTGTGCACGCGGGGCAGCGGGGTGGCTGGTGACCGGCATCGCACCCGTCTCGCTCATTGAGTTCATGCAGCTAAAATCCCGTTCTCAACCCTGTGCATCGCGACCTTTGCGAGGCGTGCCATGCCGATCTGCCAGAAATCCGTTGCGCACCGTCCGTCCGCGGTCCCGTCCGCCTGCCATCCCCGGCGACGCCTCTGCCCGATGTGGCCCGCGCGGGTCAAGCCGCGAGGCTCTCAGGTCGGCCCGTTTCCACCACCTGCGTCAGCTGCCGAAGATCGGCAGCGAGATAATGTCATTCACCGTCACCACCACCATCAGCATCAGTACCAGCGCAATCCCGGTGCGGTAAGCCCATTCGGTCGCCTGCGGTCCAACGGGCTTCCGGCGGATCGCCTCGGCCGCGTAGAACATCAGATGCCCGCCATCGAGCGCCGGGATTGGCAAGAAGTTGATGAATGCCAAATTAAGCGAGATCAGCGCGGCCAGCTCGATGAAATTGAGCGGCCCCAGGCTCATCTGCTCGCCCGAATATTTGGCGATCTTGATCGGCCCGCCCATCTCGCTGAACGCCCGGTCGCCGCGCACGATCTGGGCGATGCCGGTCACCATCATCTGCATCGCATCAACGGACTGCCGCACCGAACGCACCGCCGCCTCACCCACCGAAAGCGGGGCGAACCTCTCCGCGGTCTCAAGCGTGCGGATGCCGATCAGGCCCACGGTCTGCGGATTGCCGAAACGGTCCTTCACCTGTTGCGCCATGGTCGTGACCGGCAGATCGAGCCGGTCGCCGTTACGCTCGACAGTGATGATGAAACGGTGATTGGGGCGCAGCATGATCCTCTGCTGGATCGTGCGCCAGTCGGCCATGGCCTCGCCATCGATGGCCACGATCCGGTCGCCCACGGCAAAGCCCGCGCGGCTCGCCGGGGAATTCTCTGTGAAGGCGGCGATGGTGCCAACCTCGTCAGGCTGAACCGGCAGCGGCTTTCCGAAGGCGAGGTTGAAGGCAAAGAAGATCGCGATGGCGACCAGCAGATTGGTCACCGGCCCGGCCGCCACGATCAGCGCACGCTTCCACAAGGCGGCGCTCTGGAAGGCGCCCTCTTCATCGGGCGCGTTGGGGTCGGGAATGCTGGCGGGGTTCATGTCCCCCTTGAACTGCACATAGCCGCCCAGCGGCAGCGCCGACAGCTTCCAGCGGGTGCCCTGCCGGTCGGTGAAGCCGGCCAGTTCCTTGCCGAAGCCAACCGAGAAAGCCTCGGCCTTCACGCCGAACAGGCGGCCCACCAGCAGGTGGCCGAGTTCATGCAAGGTGATGAGCGGCCCCAGCAACAGCAGGAAGCCGATCACGTACATCCAGAAAGGAGGGCTTTCAAACAAGGGCGTTCTTCTCCAGCAGGGCTTGCGCCTGCATCCTTGCGGAACTGTCAACCGCCAGCACTTCTTCAAGGCTGACCGGGCGCGGGGCATCATTGCTGCGCATCAGGGTTTCTTCCACCAGTGCCGCAATGCGCGTGAACCTGATCTGACCGGCGAGGAAGGCGGCCACCGCCACCTCGTTCGCGGCATTGAGGATCGCGGGGGCCGATCCTCCTGCCCTGATCGCCTCACGGGCAAGGCGCGTGGCGGGGAAGCGTTCTTCGTCAGGCGGGAAGAACGTGAGCTGGCCGATGGCAGCCAGATCGAGGGGGCTGAGCGGCGTTTCCATGCGCGCGGGCCATGCCAGGCATGAAGCAATTGGCACGCGCATGTCAGACGGGCCAAGCTGCGCCAGCGTGGAACGGTCGTGGAATTCGACCATCGAATGGATCACGCTCTGCGGGTGGACGACGATCCCGAGCTTCTCCAGCCCAACCGGAAACAGATGATAGGCCTCGATATATTCGAGCCCCTTGTTCATCATCGTCGCGCTGTCGACGCTGATCTTGGCGCCCATCGACCAGTTGGGATGGGCGACAGCCTGCGCCGGGGTGGCTGCTTCGAGCTGCTCCATGGTCCAAGTGCGCAAGGGCCCGCCGCTGGCGGTGAGGGTGATCTTCGCGACATCCTCGATGCGGTTTCCGGCAAGACACTGGAAGATCGCGTTGTGTTCGGAATCGGTGGGCAGCAGCGTCGCGCCGTGGCGGGCCACCGCCTCCATCAGCACTTCGCCCGCGGAAACCAGCGCTTCCTTGTTGGCAAGCGCGATGGTGCCGCCACGCTCGACTGCCGCCATGACGGGGGCAAGCCCTGCGCAGCCGACGATCGCCGCCACGGTCATGTCCACAGGCCGCGCCGCCGCCTCGATCAACGCCCGCCGGCCGCCCGCCGCTTCGATGCCACTGCCGCCCAACGCCTCGCGCAAAGCCGGCAGGCAAGCCTCGTCGCCCACCACGGCCAGCTTCGCCCCGAATTCCACCGCAAGCGCCGCCAGTTCGGCCGCGCTGCCATGCGCGGTCAGCGCCTCGACCTGCCAGTCGTCCCGGTTGCGCCGCACCAGATCGAGAGTGGAAGCGCCGATCGATCCCGTCGCGCCGAGCAAGGTGAGGCTGCGTGTCATCGTGCGATCATCCCAGCAATGTGGGCAAGGTGGCAATCACGAACAGCACGAAGAACACCGCAATAAATCCGTCGAGCCGGTCGAACAGCCCACCGTGCCCCGGGATCAGCGCCCCCGAATCCTTGACTCCCGCACGCCGCTTCATCCAGCTTTCGAAGAAATCCCCCGCCTGCGCGATCACCGCAATCAGCACGCCTGATACCACCGCCATTCCCAACGCCAGCGAACTTGTGCCGGACGCCGCAGCGGGGCCGAAATCGGTGAGTTCGACCGTCACACCCACCAGCGAGGCCAGCAGCGCCCCGCCGCCCAATCCCGCCCAGGTCTTCGCCGGGCTGATCTTTGGCGCAATCTTCGGCCCGCCGATGGCCCGCCCGGCGAAATAGGCGCCGACGTCAACCGCGATGATCGGCAGGATGAACACCACCAGCACGCCCAATGGCCCCGACCCGCGGATCGGCGATTGCGGGAAGAAATCCGTCAGCCCGTTGCGCACGATCACCATCGCCAGCGCTGCCCCGCCAACGTAGAGCACACCCGAAAAGAACCACACGGTCTCGCCCAGCCCGCCCATGCCGAAGCGTTCGATCAGCTTGTTCCACTCCCACACCACGCCGATCGCGATCAGCGCCACGAAAGCGGTCCAGAACCATGTGCCCAGCCACAGCGCGCCGCCCGCCAGCACCAGCATGACGATCGCGCTCGCAAGCCGCACCGGCAGATCGGATACGCCCGCCTTGGTGTCCCTCACCCGCGTATCTTCACCGCCCGCCATAACGCCGCTCCCTCCGCGCAAAATCATCCAGCGCCTGCGAAAGATGTGCAGGCTCGAAATCCGGCCACAGCGTATCGACGAATAGCATCTCGGCATAGGCCGCCTGCCACAGCAGGAAGTTCGACAGCCGAATTTCTCCGCTGGTGCGGATCAGCAGATCGAGTGGAGGCAGGTCCGCGGTGTCAAGTTCGGCGGCAATGCTGTCGATCGTCACCGCGCCCGCGGCAGCTGCCTTGGCTGCCGCACGGGCGATTTCATGCTGCCCACCGTAATTCAGCGCCACCGCTAGCGTCTGCGTGCCGTTTGCCGTCTGCGCCAGGGCGTCTTCCAGCATCGCGACGATATCGGGCGCAAGGCTCTGCCAGTCACCGATGATCTTCAGTTTGACGTTGTTGGCGATGAATTCGGGCAGGTCCGATTTGATAAACCGGCGCATCAGGTTCATCAGATCATCGACCTCTTCATCGGGCCGCTTCCAGTTTTCCGACGAGAAGGCATACAGCGTCAGGCATTCGAGCCCGGTGCCATCAAGACTGCGCACCAGCCGCCGCACCGTCTCCACGCCGCGCTGGTGCCCGACCGCGCGCGGCAGGCCCCGCTTCTTGGCCCAGCGGCCATTGCCATCCATGATGATGGCGACATGTCTGGCGCGCGACTGGCCCAAGTCTGTTCCCACGTTCCGAACCCCGCGCTTACTGCGTCAGGATTTCCTGTTCCTTCTTGGCGGCCGCCTCGTCCGTCTCCTTGACGTATTGATCGGTCAGCTTCTGAACCTGATCCTCGGCGCGCTTGCGCTCGTCCTCGGAGATTTCCTTCTTCTTCTCGTCGGTCTTGAGGCTTTCCATCGCATCGCGGCGCACGTTGCGGATCGCGATCTTGGCCTTCTCGGCATATTGCCCTGCGAGCTTGGCCAGCTCCTTGCGGCGTTCCTGCGTCAGATCGGGGATCGGTAAGCGCAGCGTCTGACCGTCGATGATCGGATTGAGGCCGAGATTGGCATAGGCAATCGCCTTTTCCACCGCGTGGAGATTCGACTTGTCCCACACCTGCACGGAAAGCATCCGCGGCTCAGGCGCGGAAACCGTGGCGACCTGCTGGAGCGGCATCATCGAGCCATAGACCTCGACTTGCACCGGATCGAGCAGGGTGGTGTTCGCACGGCCCGTGCGCAGCCCCTGAAGATCGCTCTTGAGCGATTCCACCGCGCCCTTCATCCGGCGCTCGACATCGGCCTTGTCATATTGCGGCATGGCTGGGTTTTCCCTTTGCTTCAGCTGTCTTGAACAATGGTCTGGACGCCCTCGCCCGCCAGCACGCGCGCGAGGTTGCCCTTTTCGCGGATCGAGAAGACCACGATCGGAATCTTGTTGTCACGGCACAGCGCCACGGCGGAGGCGTCCATCACCTTGAGATTGTCCGCGAGCACGCGGTCGTAAGTCACGGTTTCGAAACGCACGGCATCAGGGTTGTGCTTGGGGTCGCTGTCATAGACCCCGTCGACGCTGGTGCCCTTCAAGAGCGCGTCGCACTTCATTTCGGCAGCGCGCAGGGCCGCGCCGCTGTCGGTGGTGAAGTAGGGCGCGCCGACGCCCGCGGCAAAGATCACCACGCGGCCCTTTTCCAGATGGCGCTCGGCGCGGCGGCGGATCACCGGCTCGCACACCTTGTCCATCTCGATTGCCGATTGCACGCGGGTCTGGACGCCGAGCTGTTCCAATGCGTTCTGCATGGCAAGCGCGTTCATCACGGTCGCCAGCATCCCCATGTAATCGGCCTGCGCGCGGTCCATTCCCTTGGCCGCACCCGCCATGCCGCGGAAGATGTTACCGCCACCGATCACAAGGCAGATTTCCAGCCCCGTTTCCTTGGCCGCCTTCACTTCCTTCGCCAGTTCGGCAACGAATTCGGGATCGATCCCGAACTGCTGATTGCCCATCAACACCTCGCCCGAAAGCTTCAGGAGAACGCGTTTGATGGTGGGGAATGACATGGAAGAGCAGGCTCCGGGCTGAATCTGGGTGCGGGGGCACTTAACGGCCCAAGCGCGATTTCGCAAAGGGTAAGCACGGTGCCTCCCCACGAAAACGGCCGCCGCAGCATAATGCTGCGGCGGCCGCTGAATGCTTTCGAAGCCGGATCAGCCCTTGAGGGTCGCGGCCACTTCCGCAGCGAAGTCGACTTCTTCCTTCTCGATGCCTTCACCGAGCTGGAAGCGCACATAATCAACCAGCTTGATCGACTTGCCGGCGTCCTTGGCAGCCTTGGCGATGTATTCTTCAACCGTCGCCTTGCCATCCTTGACAAAGATCTGGCTGAGCAGCGCGTTTTCCTTGGCGAACTTCTTCACCGCGCCTTCGACCATCTTGGCCTGCACGTCGGCGGGCTTGCCGCTTTCGGCAGCCTTTTCGGCGGCGATCTTGCGCTCACGCTCGATCACTTCAGCGTCAAGGCCGTCAGCGTCCAGCGCCTGCGGGAACATCGCGGCAGCATGCTGGGCGATATCCTTGCCGAGTGCGTTCAAGGTGTCGGCATCGGCATCCGATTCCAGCGCGACCAGCACGCCGATCTTGCCGAGGCCGTCGGCCGCCGCATTGTGGATGTAGGGCACAACCGCGCCCTGCGTCACAGCGACCTGCTTGATGCGGCGGATCTGCTGGTTTTCACCGATGGTGGCGACGTTCTCGGTCAGCTTGTCGCCCACGGTGCCGCCACCCGGATAGGCCGCCGCCTTGAGCGCTTCGACGTCGCTGGTGGCGGTTTCGAGGGCGACCGCCGTGGCATTGCGCACGAAGCTCTGGAACTGGTCGTTCTTGGCGACGAAGTCGGTTTCCGAGTTGATCTCGACGGCAACGCCCTTGGTGCCCTGCACCAGCACGCCGACCAGACCTTCAGCAGCCGTGCGGCTCGACTTCTTCTGGGCAGTGGCAAGGCCCTTGGCGCGCAGCGCGTCAACCGCAGCTTCGATGTCGCCGCCCGCTTCGGTCAGCGCCTTCTTGGCGTCCATCATGCCAGCGCCGGTGCGCTCGCGCAGCTTCTTCACATCGGCGACAGAAATATCGGCCATGGAAAATTCCTTTTCGTGTGTGTTCGGGCGCCCGGCCCTGCCATCCGGTGAAGGAGGCAATGCCGGGCGCGCTAGAGGGGGATTGTGACGGGCGATTGACAGATCAATCGCTCGCGGAAAAATCAGGCTTCGGTTTCTTCCGCAGCCGCTTCAGCAGCAACGGCTTCAGCCGGGGGCTCAGCCATCGCGCCGAAATCGCTCGACACGTCAGCCTGGAACTTGCCCTTCCCGGCGAGCGCAGCCTCGCCGATCGCCTGGCAGTAAAGACGCACCGCGCGGCTCGCGTCATCATTGCCCGGAACCGGGAAGGCAATGCCGTTCGGATCGACGTTGGTGTCGAGGATCGCGATCACCGGAATCCCGAGCACGCCGGCTTCCTTGATGGCGAGATCTTCCTTGTTGGCATCGATCACGAACATCACGTCCGGAATGCCGCCCATGTCGCGGATGCCGCCGAGCGACATTTCCAGCTTCTCGCGCTCACGGGTGAGCTGGAGAACTTCCTTCTTGGTAAAGCCCGAAACATCGCCCGAGAGCATTTCCTCGAGGCTCTTGAGACGGCGGATCGAACCCGAGATGGTCTTCCAGTTGGTGAGCATCCCGCCCAGCCAGCGGTGGTTGACGAAGTGCTGGCCCGACATGCGCGCGGCTTCGGCGATCGGCTCCTGCGCCTGGCGCTTGGTGCCGACGAACAGCACCTTGCCGCCCGAACGCACGGTCGATTCGACGAAGTCCAAAGCGCGCGCGAACAGCGGCACGGTCTGCGACAGGTCGATGATGTGAACCCCGTTGCGCGCGCCGAAGATGTACGGCTTCATGCGCGGATTCCAGCGGTGGGCCTGGTGGCCGAAGTGAGCGCCGGCCTCGATCAATGCTTGCATGGTGACGACGGGAGCCGCCATAGATATTTCCTTTCCGGTTGTTCCTCTGGAAGGCTGGAAGCCGCCTGCGGAGATCCCGCGAGCAGCACCGGTATGTGCGCCTTCCATGTGAATTTGCATCGACAATGGCGGCAACGCCCCTGCCTCAGCGAGCGCGCCCTTAGCGGGGGAAACGCGCCAAATCCAGTCCCGAATAGCCCTCTAGTCAAAAAACTCGACCGCATCGGTCGGAAAGGCGCTTGACATGGAGGAACAGTTGGAGAACAAAGCGACAGAACAAATGTGGAACCTACGGACATAAGGGCAAACACCCATGATTTCGCTCTCCTTCGCCATCACCGCCCTCTTCACCCTCACCGGCCTGATCGCCACGGCCACCGTAGCCCATTGCCTGATCGGCGCGCGCGCGGCCTATGTGCGGCTGATGCGGGAAGGCGAAGTGATGCGGGCGGGCTTTGCCTTGCAAGCCGCTGCGGTTGAGATGCGCCTGCGCCCCGCTCCGCGCCGGACAATCCCGGCGCGGCGGATGATCACGCCGTCTGCGCGTCCTGCCTGCGCCGCCTGACCCGCGCATATTTGACGAGACCGTAAGGCATCAGCGCAAGATAGACGATGCAGATCGCCGCCAGCGTCCACCACGGCTTCAGCAGCAGCGCGGCAAAGGCAAGCCCGGTAAAGGCAATCAGCGGCAGGCGGATTGACCGGCGCGGTCGCAGCGAAGCCCAGCTCAGGGTTGGCAGGTTGGAGATCATCAGCACGGCAATCAGCGTCAGCCAGCCCGCCATGAAAACCGGTTCCCGAAACAGGCCGATTCCGGTCTCGGTCCACAGATAAAAGGGCGTGAAGGCCAGCCCTGCTCCGACCGGTGCGGGCACGCCGGTGAGGAAGCCAGCCGATTTGTGCGGCTGATCATCCAGATCGATGCGAGCGTTGAAGCGGGCCAGACGCAGCACGCAGCAGATCGCGAAGGCGAGCGCGGCGAACCAGCCGAAAGTCGGCCATCCCTCCAGCGACCACATGAACAGGATGAGGGCCGGCGCGACCCCGAAACTGAGCGAGTCCGCCAGACTGTCGAGCTCGGCACCGAAACGCGATTGCGCATTGAGCAGCCGCGCGATTCGCCCGTCGATGCCGTCGAGCACGCCCGCCAGCACCACCAGCCCGATCGCAAAGGCCCATTGGCCCTCGATCGCGAAACGTATGCCGGTCAGGCCCGAACACAGCGCCGCCGCAGTGATCGCGTTAGGCAGCATGGCACGCAGGCTCAGCCCGCCCGCCCCCGCCGCCCGGATGGGGCGCTCGTCATCCTCGTCTTCGGCAGCCTTGGGGCCGAGACGCGCCATCAGGAAGCGCGCGCCCGGCAGCTTGCGCCCCTCGCCCCGCAAACGCTTGGCAGGCGGGCGGCTCATTGCGAAATCCCTTCGATCAAATGTCGCTGGCCGATTTCGGCCAGCACGGTCTCACCGGCAATCACTGTCTGGCCGATCATCACCTTGGGATCGGTGCCCGCCGGCAGATAGACATCCACCCGGCTGCCGAACCGGATCAGGCCGACGCGCTGCCCCTTGGCAAGGATATCGCCCGGCTTGACGAACGGCACGATCCGCCGCGCCACCAGCCCGGCGATCTGCGTGAAGCCGATGCGCAGCCCATCGCTGCGTTCGACAAGGATATGCTGGCGCTCGTTCTCCTCGCTCGCCTTGTCGAGCTCGGCATTGACGAAGCGGCCCGGAATATAGACCACCCGCCGAACCGTGCCGCCCACTGGTGTGCGGTTGATGTGAACATCGAAGACACTGAGGAAGATCGACACCCGCGTCACGGGCCCGGCCGCAAGCCCTGCGGTCCCCGACCCGTCGTCAATCTGCAATTCGAGCGGCGGTTCGACCTCGCGGATCAGCGCCACGATTCCGTCTGCGGGTGCGAGGATCACATTGTCCGCCTGCGGCACTACCCGTTCCGGATCGCGGAAGAAAGCGAAGATGCCGAACGACAGCAGCAGCAGCGGCCAGCCGATGATCTCCCAGTCGAGCACCAGAAGGAACACCGCGCTCACCGCGAGCGCGATCAGGCCGAACTTGCGTCCTTCCGCGTGGATCGCGGGCCAATCCCAGCCCGCCTCGCCCCGGCCCTTGTTATCGAGGATTTCGCCTGCCATCGGAACGCTTCTAGGGAGGCGATGCGCCCCCGGCAAGGATGCTCAGCGCCTCAGGCCACCTTGCGCACAAACACCGTGCCGGCCGAATAGCCTGCCCCGAAGGAACAGATCAGCCCGGTATCGCCCACAGCAAGATCCTGATTGTGCTGGTGGAAAGCGATGATCGACCCCGCGCTTGAGGTGTTGCCATAGGTGTCGAGCACCGTCGGGCTTTCGTCCTCATTCGCCTCGTGGCCCAGCACCTTGTGCGCGATCAGACGGTTCATCCCTGCGTTGGCCTGATGCAGCCACAACCGGCGCAGGCTCTCAGGCGCGATACCGAGGCGCTGCGCCTCGTCGATGATCATCTGCGCAACCATCGGCACCACCTCCTTGAAAACCTTGCGCCCCTCCTGGACGAACAGCTTGTCTGCTGTGCCCTCACCCTCGGGCGCGGCGCGATTGAGGAAGCCGAAATTGTTGCGGATGTTGTTGGAGAACACCGTCTTCAGCTTCGTGCCGAGGATCTCCCAGTGCTGCGCGGGCGCGATCGCGGCGTCCTCGACCAGCACGGCAGTGGCGACATCGCCGAAGATAAAGTGGCTGTCGCGGTCGCGCCAGTTGAGGTGTCCCGAGGTGATTTCGGGGCTGACCACCAGCACCGAACGCGCATTGCCTGCGCGGATGTAATCGGCGGCCGTCTGGATACCGAAGGTCGCCGAGGAACAGGCCACGTTCATGTCGAAGCCGAAGCCTTCGATCCCCAACGCCTGCTGGATTTCGATCGCCATGGCAGGATAGGCGCGCTGCATGTTGGAAGCCGCGCACAGCACGGCGTCGACATCTTCCGGCTTGCGGCCTGCGCTCTCAAGCGCCTGCCGGGCCGCTGCAACGCCGATTTCGGCCATCACCGACATTTCGTCGTTCGGCCGTTCGGGCAGGCGCGGGCACATCACATCGGGATCGAGAATGGATGCCTTGCTCATCACATGGCGCGCCTTGATCCCGCTCGCCTTCTCGATGAACTCGACCGACGAATAGGCCAGCGGCTCGGCATCGGGATGGGCGGCGTTGTGGCGGTCGACGAAGGCGTTGAAGCTTGCGACCAGCTCTTCGTTGGTGATGCTCTCGGGCGGGGTGAACAGCCCGGTGGCGGAAATGACGGGGCGACCGGTCAGAGCGGCAGTCATGGGGCGTTGCGCTTTCTGCATGGGTGACACTTGCGAAGGGCCCGCGCCTTACTGCCCGCCCTCACCTGCTGCAAGCCCCGCCTCGCCAGCCGCCTCGCCGCCGCCGCCAAGCACTTCGCGCAACAAGGGGTTGGGGAAGGTGCGTGCGATGGTAACCGCGTGGAATTCCTCCGTCAGGCCCGGCAGCTGGGCGAGTTCATAGAGCGTGCCGCTGGCCAGCTCGTCGCGCACCACGATCGGCGGGATCACCGCCACGCCCGCGTCCGAACGCGCCAGCAGGCGCAGCATCGCCATGTCGTCGGCCTCGGCAGCGATGCGCGGGACAATGCCGAGCGTCTCGATCATCGCATCGAACCCGGCGCGCAAGGCAGTCTCAGGCGTGGGCAGAATCAGCGGGGCCTGCGCCAGCAGCACCGGCAGGCCCCGCGCCGCCAGCGCCAGCCGCGACCGCGCGCCGACAAGGCTGACCGGTTGCTCCGCCAGTCGCCGCACGAGGTAGGGGCTGGCCGCATCGCGGGCCGGGATCTGGTTGGTCAGCAGCACATCGATCCGCATTGCCTCAAGCGCACGCAGCAGCGAGGCCTGCGTGCCCGAGCGCAGCACCACCTCGACATCATCGCGCCCCAGCAAGGGCGCCAGAAAGCCCATCTGGAAGTTGCGCGACAGCGTGGCGAGTGCGCCAACCCGCAGCACCTTGCGCTGCCCGCCCACCGCGCGAAAGGTTGCGGTGAGCTGTTCAGAGGCGCGGAAGATCTGTTCGGCATAGTCGAGCGCAATTCTGCCCGCCTCGGTCAGCACCAGATTGCGCCCGCGCCGCTCGAACAGGTCATGGCCGAGGTCAGCCTCCAGCGCCTTGATCTGCGTGGAGACCGCGCTCTGCGAGATATTGAGCGCCTTGGCGGCAGCGGTGAGCGTGCCTTCGCGCGCGGTGGCGCGAAACAGGCGAAGGTGGTGAAGATTGAGGGTCGCCATGGATACAGCCTGCGCTTTTGTTCGATTGAAGCGAACGTTTAAGCGCAAAATATGTATTTTCTTTAATTTCGTCCAGTCCCTATCCGCTCCCCATTGCATACCCCTATCGCCGACGGAGCGCCCATCATGCCTGACGCCATCACCGAGACCATGGTTGCCCCACTGGCGCTCGTGCCAGTCATCCTGTTCGCGTTGCTGCGTCCCGGCAAGCGTCCGGGCAGCCTGCCGATGCTGTCGGAGCTGGCGGCCTTCGCTGCCTTCGGCCTCACCATCGTCGGACTGGCGCAGACAGCGCTCGGCACGCCGGTCGCGGTTGCAGTCTTCGAAGCGCCCTTCACGCTCGGCCTGCGCGCCGATCTGGTCGCGGCCAGCATCGCCAGCCTTGTCGGCTTCATCGGCTGGATCGTGATGCGCTACAGCCGCACCTATCTCGATGGCGAGGCGCGCGAAGGCGCGTTCCACGGGCTGATGCTGACGACCCTCGCGGCGGTGCTGGTGTTCGTGCAGGCGGCCACCCTCCCCACGCTGATCATCGCCACCTTCGCGGTCGGATTGGCCTTGCGCAAGCTGCTGCTGTTCTATCCCGACCGCCCGCAAGCGCAGCGCGCCGCGACCAAGTTCGCCTATGTCTGGCACGCAGGCGATGTGCTTCTGGCTTTCGCCGCCGGCCTTCTGTTCAGCGCCTTCGGAACGCTCGATCTGACGGCCCTGCCCGCCGCCGCGGCCACCGCAGGCCTTGGCCTTGTCGGCACCCTCGCGGTCGCCGCGATCGTTACTGCCGCCGCGCTCAAGACCGCCGCCTTCCCGCTGCACGGCTGGCTGACCGAGGTGATGGAAGCCCCCACTCCGGTGTCCGCACTTCTCCACGCCGGTATCATCAATTCGGGCGGCGTGCTGCTGATCACGGCAGCCGGCCTTGTCCAGCAGAGCGCCGGCGCCATGGCCGCGCTGGTGATGATCGGCGGCTTCACTGCGCTGTTCGGCGCGGCCGTGATGCTCACTCAGAGCGCGATCAAGACCGCACTGGCCTGGTCGACCGTCTCGCAGATGGGCTTCATGCTGCTGCAATGCGGCCTCGGGCTGTGGACCCTGGCGCTGCTGCACATTGTCGCCCACTCCCTCTACAAGGCCCACGCCTTCCTGTCCTCGGGCGGGGCGATCACCGAAGTGGCGAGCATCCGCCGCCCCGGCCCGGTCGCCGTGCCGAGCGTGCCCGCGGTGCTCAAGAGCTTTGCCCTTGCACTCGCCATCTTCGCGGCCATCGCCGCGAGCTTCACCGCCGCTTTCGGCCCCAAGACCCCGCAGGCCCTTGCCCTTGGCGCGATCCTGATCTTCGGCGTGGCCTACCTCGTCGCGCAAGGGTTGGCCGACCGCGCCCCGGTTGCCCTGACGAAGCGCACCGCCGCCGCCGCGCTCGCCGCCGCCATCGGCTACTTCAGCTTTCAGACCATCGCGCAGGCCATCTGGGGTCCGGTGCTGCCGGCTGCACCGATGCCGGGCGAACTGGAATGGGCGCTGCTGGTGATCGCGGTGGCAAGCTTCGGCCTTGTCGCTTTCGCTCAGGCGCTGTTCCCGCTGTGGGCGCACCATCCGGCCACAGCGGCCCTGCGGGTCCACCTTGCCAACGGCCTCTACCTCAACGCCCTGCTAGACCGCGCCATCGGCGGTTTCCGCACCACCCCGACCGCCCGCTGACCCGCGCCTTCACGGAGACACTGCCATGCTGATGAACCACGCAGACATCGCCCCGGCCCGCTTCTCGGCGGTGCTCGAAGCTGCCGAAACCGCGGGCCGCGCCGTCCCGCCCGCCTTCCCGCTGGATGCGACCGTCGCGGTCAACCCCTTCCTTGGCCAGACCCACGAAGACCTTGCCACGGCCGCCGCATTGCTTGGCCGGGTGGCTGGGGTGCGCGTGACCCGGACGGGCGCGGAATATTGCGAAGCCATCGTCAGCGGCGCCATCGCCGAGGCTGACCTTGCCGAGGCGCTGACCGCCTCGCCTTCGCCGCTCAAGCCCGCCGATACCGCGATGCTGCGCCACGCTGCGGCCCGCATCGGCACCGGCCCTGCGCCGCGTGCGCTGCCGACTGTGGCCGATCTGGCCGCCGAGGCGACCGGCATCGACTGGCCGGCGCTGATCGACAAGTGCATCGGCCTGTGGGCCGCGGGCCATTTCGACCGCGGGCAGGCATTGTGGTCGCCAGCACCGGGCGCTGAAGCCTTCACCGCCTGGCGCGGCTGGGCGATGCATGATCTGACCCCGGAAATCGCCGGTCTCAAGGGCTTCTGCGCCCATGTCGCCTGCGCGCCCGACACGACCGAGCGCGCCATCCTGTCTGCCGCCGAAACCCTTGGCCTGACAGAGGCGAGCGCGCCGACCGCCTTCCACCGCCTCGCTATGAGCCTTGGCGGCTGGGCGCAGCATGCGCGCTGGATGCTGTGGCAGGCCGAACTGGTGGGCGATACCGACCGCACTCTGATGGACCTTCTCGCGATCCGCCTGATCTGGGACGAGGCGCTGCTGGTGCAGACCCCGGAAATCGCCGATAAGTGGGCCGAAACCGTCGCTGCCCATGCCGAACCGGTTTCTCCCACCGCAGAAGAGGTCGCTCTCACGATCCTCCAGGACGCCGCCGATCGCGGCCACCAGCGGCGGTTGATCGCCGCGCTTGGCGGCGCCGCGCCCGCCGCAGAGGCACGCCCCTTCCTGCAAGCCGCCTTCTGTATCGATGTGCGCTCGGAAGTGTTCCGGCGCGCGCTGGAAAGCGTCGACAGCCGGATCGCAACCATCGGGTTTGCAGGCTTCTTCGGCCTGCCGCTGGCACACCATGCCCACGGCTCGGACATCCTCGAAGCGCGCCTGCCGGTGCTGCTCAACCCGGCGGTTCACACCACCAGCGCGGGCGATCCGGCCAAGGACCAGGCCGACCGCATCACTGCCCGCACAGCCCGCGCCTGGGGCCGGTTCCGCCAGGCGGCGGTGTCCTCCTTTGCCTTCGTCGAGGCGATGGGGCCGGTCTATGCGGTCAAGCTGGTGAAATCGGCGCTGGGTTTCGTGCCCAAGCCCAAGACCGAGCCTGCCCCGGAAGTGATCGGCGGCATGAGCGCCGAGGCCAAGGCCGATACCGGCGCGGCCGTGCTCAAGGCGATGAGCCTCACCAAGAGCCACGGCGCGGTCGTGTTGCTGCTGGGCCATGGCGGCAACGTCACCAACAACCCGCACGAAAGCGCCTATCACTGCGGCGCTTGCGGGGGATACACGGGCGAGGTTTCGGCCCGCCTGCTGGCAATCCTGCTGAACGATCCGGAAACCCGCGCTGGCCTCGCCGCACGCGGGGTCGAGGTGGCTGACGATACCCTGTTCGTCGCCGGGCTGCACGACACCACCACGGATGCTATCACCATCTATGAAGATGGCCTTCCCGCGGGCCGCAGCGGCGATCTTGCCATTGTGCGCGGCTGGCTGGCACAGGCGGCCAAGGTCGCACGCGCCGAACGGGCACTGCGGATGCCCGGCGCTACGGCCACGAGCATTCCTGCGCGCGCGCAGAACTGGGCCGAGATTCGCCCCGAATGGGGCCTTGCGGGCTGCGCCGCCTTCATCGCTGCCCCGCGCGAGGCAACAGCGGGCCGCGACCTTGGCGGGCGCGCCTTCCTTCACTCCTATGACTGGCAAGCGGACGCGGGCTTCGGCACGCTTGAACTCATCATCACCGCTCCGGTGGTGGTGGCGAGCTGGATCAGTCTTCAGTATTACGGCTCCAGCGTAGCGCCCGAAATGTTCGGCGGTGGCAACAAGCTGATCCACAACGTGGTCGGCGGGATCGGCGTGATCGAAGGCAACGGCGGGCGCCTGCGTGCAGGTCTGCCGTGGCAGGCGGTCCACGATGGCGATGCACTCCAGCATGAACCCCTGCGCCTGTCCGTGATGATCGAGGCCCCGCGCGAGGAAATGCTGCGCATCCTCGAAAAACACCCGGCGGTGCGTGCGCTTTTCGATAATGGCTGGCTACATCTTTTCGCGCTGGAAGGCGGCAAGGTGGCGGCGCGCTATGTCCCCGGCCTCGCCTTCGCAGAGCAGCACCCGCAGGCGCTCGCGGCCTGACGGGCTGGCTTGGCCAAGGGGCCGCAACAACCACGGCCTGCCGCAGTAAGGCGTCGCCAAACGAAGCGCCGCGGCTTCGGCCGGCGCACCCTGGTGAAATTCGGCATGGGTCGCCGCCCAATCCAGCTGCTCCAGTTCCTCCTTTCAGGAAAATAGGTCAAGATGTGCAAATACGAGCCTTTCCCGTCGCCGTTCTCACGCGTCCAGACGTAGGCTGTTTCGCACCTTAGCCATTCGCGCAGGTATTTCAGGAAAGCCGTTGTCGCGGCCATTGCTTCCCAATCTGTAAGGCCCATCGCCTCCCAATGCACCGTAAGAAAACGGTTGAACGGTCGCCCCCTCGCTATCGCTCGCTTTGTTGCTGCCAGCAGCTTTTCCGCGTCTGCCAGTGTCAGCGCCTCACTTGTTCGGCTGACACTGTTTCGAGCACCGCCATGAGGGAACAGGGACGGGATTGGCCCGCACCCTATCAGTATCTCCATATTCGCAAGAGCCGTGCCAGCACCCAAACCAGCCGCGCAATCGCCTGACAATGCGTCCCTTTTTACGGCGTCGGAAAATTCAGCGCAGCGGCTTGCCTCGCCGCCAACCGCACCGCGTATTTCCCGTGTGTTTTCCAGATGTTGCCCGCTCTTGCCGCGCGGCATTTGATGCACCTGTCTTGTTTTTCAAGTGATCGCTGGCGAACAGGGGACGGGGATGGGGACGGCTCACAATGTCCGCCCCCGCTATTTTCGCCTGTAAAATCAGCAAGCGTCGCTTTGCGGGATAGCCCGCAAGGCTTCGATCAATTCGCCCAACCGATCTAGCGGAATGGCAAAGCCGCCGCCAAAGCGAGCCGCACAGGGCATGAGATCGGCGCCGCCCTTTGGCTGATACCACGGCCACACTTGCAGCCGCGCCTCACCGTTCCATTCGACTGCCTGAAGCCGCCAGACCTGCCGCCCGTGCTCTTGCTCGAACAAGATCATCGCGCCCCCCTTGCAGGACACCTACAAGGCTGCTTGGGGCCGATCTGGCGGCGCTGGCGATGTCCATTGCGCAATAGCCAGAGACCACGAAGCCCCGCCGCGTTTATCGACCTTCAGAAAAAGGCCGTCGCCGTCCTGATAGGTTCCGGGAAGCTTAAGGGCCGCCTTCACCGCCGTTGCAGTCAGTTTCCCCATCAGGAAAAGCCTCTCTCGCTGCTTTCGAGAGTGTGGGGGAAGGGACGGCTATTTGAGCCTAGATTAGTAATCCCCCCATTCTTTCCACCCACAGTTTACCGCGAATGCGGGCGGCTGGCAACGAACGCTGGCGATATGCTGCAAGCAGATTTGCCGCAGAAAACTGCGCTTTTCGGCGGTGAGTGGTGATTGTCAGCGAAGGGGAAGTGGTGGACAGGGCTGGATTCGAACCAGCGTACGCTTGCGCGGGCAGATTTACAGTCTGCTGCCTTTAACCACTCGGCCACCTGTCCACACAGTCCCCTGTTTGCGAGGGGGGCTTCTGAAGCGAGATTCGCTCTGAAAAAGCGCGATTCCCCGAAGGTCCTCGCTGCCGAGAGGCGCCCCTTTGGCGAAGCGGTGCTTGCCTGTCAATGGCCCTGCTGGCAGGGGGCACGCATGAATGCCGCCAGCCGGGGAACATGAATGAGCAAAGGTGAAAGAAAGCGGGCCCTGCGTGGCCGCGCGGGACGCATGAAGGGCGGACGCGGGTCCGGCAAGGCGTCGAGCGGGCAGGTGCGCTTGTGGGGCCGCCACGCAGTTGAAGCCGCGCTCCGCAACCCGGATCGTCAGCACCGCAAGCTCTGGGCCACGCCCGAGGGGCTGGAGAGCCTTGACGGTGAACTGCCTGCCGATTTCCCGATCGAACATGCGCAGGCCGCCGATCTGGCGCGCCTTGTCGCCAAGGATGCGCCGCATCAGGGTCTGGTGCTGGAATGCGCTCCGCTGGAGGATGTGTTCCTCGATGAAGTTGCCCTTGGCGAAGCGAACCGTCCGATCGTGGTGCTCGATCAGGTCACCGATCCGCATAATGTCGGCGCGATCCTGCGCTCGGCAGCGGCCTTTGGCGCGGCGGCGATCGTGACGCAGGACCGCCACGCTCCGCCCGAAGGCGGGGTGCTCGCCAAGGCCGCCTCGGGCGCGCTAGAGACGGTGCCCTGGGTTCGCGTCGTCAATCTCGCCCGCGCGCTGGAGGAACTGGCAGAGGCCGGTTACTGGCGCATCGGCATGGCGGGCGAGGCCGAGGCTGTGCTGGGAGACATCATGCCCACGGGCCCGCTGGCAATCGTGCTGGGCGCCGAAGGCGATGGCCTGCGCCACAATATCGCGGCCCATTGCGATGTGCTGGCGAAGCTCCCGATCTCCTCGGCGATCGAGAGCCTCAACGTCTCGAACGCGGCGGCGATTGCGCTTTATGCGGCGGCCTCGCGCGCGTAGAAGGTGGGCGGAAAGGGGGAACCAATCATGATGATGTTTTCGACCATCCGCCTGCGGGCCGGCGCGGTGTTGGCAGGCTTTGCGCTGGTGCTGAGCGGCTGCTTCATGTCGCCGGGCAAGTTCACCGCAGAGCTTGCGATCACCGGCCCGGACAGCTTCACCTTCAGCTATGAAGGCGAGATCTTCTTCCTCGGCCTGTCCAAGCTTGCCCAGATGGACACCGCGCAAGAGACCTTCACGCCCACCGATTGCTACGATGACGAGAGCTTCGAGACGCGTGAATGCACGAAGGAGGAACTCGACAACCAGCGCGCTGAATGGAACGCCGGGGCGCAGGAACGGGCGGAGCAGGCCAAGAAGCAGGCCGAACAGCTGGCCTCGCTGATGGGCGGCATCGACCCAAGCGACCCGAAGGCCGCCGATGAACTGGTCAAGCTGCTCCAGCGGCAAAAGGGTTGGGAGCGTGTGGCTCACAAGGGCGACGGCGTGTTCGATGTGTCGTACCGGGCGACCGGCACGATGGGCCACGATTTCACCTTCCCGATGATTGAAGGCTTCCCCTCCACCAACCCCTTTGTTCAGGTGTTCCTGCGCAAGGGTGGTCAAGTGCGGATCAATGCCCCCGGCTTTGCAGCCCAGAACAGCGATTCTGCCGGTATGGGCGCGATGATGGGGATGGGTTCGCTGGCAGGGCTCGCCGCTCTGGGTGCGCAAGAATCGGGCGACGACCCCGAGGGCAAGGCCCTGAAGGGTATCCCGGTCATGGAAGGCACCTTCACCGTGCGTGCCGCGCCGGGGATGCGCATTCTCGCCAACAACACTGATGAAGGCCCGGTAACGGAGGCCGCAGGCGAGGCGCTGGTCTGGAAGATCAGCCCGCGCACCACTCAGGGTCCGACTGCACTGATCGCCGCCACCCGCTAGGCGAACGCGGCAGCGGCAAAGAAAAACCCCGCCGGCCGCAAGGCTGGCGGGGTTTTCTCATGCCCGGCCAGGCGGGCAAAGCTGGATACAGACTTAGTTGACCGCGTCCTTCAGACCCTTGCCCGCCTTGAACTTGGGCTGGTTGGACGCCTTGATCTTCATCGGCTCGCCAGTGCGCGGGTTGCGCCCGGTGGAAGCCTTGCGCTTGGCGACCGAGAAGGTGCCAAAGCCGACCAGACGGACTTCATCGCCGCCCGAAAGCGCCTTGGTGATCGCATCGAACACGCTTTCGACAGCGTTCGAGGCATCGTTCTTCGAAAGACCGCTCGCGTTGGCAACTTCGCTGATCAGGTCGTTCTTGTTCATGTGGGAACCCCCTCGCTTCAGGATTTCGTGGTTTCGGTGAATCGCGTTTTGCTGAAAGCGGGCAAATTGAGACGTTTTTGCCAAGCCTGTCAAAGGCTATCCGCCTCGCTGACAGGCCAGCGCAAAAAGCCACGAAACTTCCCACGCCTAGCCTTTGCAAGGCGCGGGGTCGGTTTGCATTTTGCCGACTTCCGAAAGAATGCGACCCTGCCGCGAATCACGGCAAGTGCGCCGCTTCTAGCGCCTCAATGCGCGGTTGGCACCTCTGCGGTTGGACCATTCGTCGCCGAAGCAGATGCTGGCGCCGGCTGGCTGGCGAGATCATCAGCCTCGGTCCACTCGATCGCTTCCAGCGGCTCCACCAGTGCGCGGGCGAGCACCTCGTCCACATGGCTGACCGGCACGATCTCCAGCCCGGCCTTGGCGTTGGCCGGGATTTCGGCGAGGTCCTTGACGTTCTCTTCCGGGATGAGGACGGTCTTGATCCCCCCGCGCAGAGCCGCAAGCAGTTTTTCCTTCAATCCGCCGATCGCCAGCACCCGGCCACGCAGGGTAACCTCGCCGGTCATCGCCACATCGGGGCGCACGGCAATCCCGGTAAGCGTCGATACGATCGAGGTGACCATGCCGATGCCTGCGCTCGGCCCGTCCTTGGGCACAGCGCCTTCGGGCAGATGGATGTGGACGTTCTTGCGATTGAAGACGCTGGGCTTGATGCCATAGGCGGGCGCACGCGCCTTCACGAAGCTGAAGGCCGCCGCGACGCTTTCGTTCATCACCTGACCGAGCTTTCCGGTGGTTTTCACTTCGCCCTTGCCCGGCGTCGTGACGCTTTCGATGGTGAGCAGTTCGCCCCCCACCGAAGTCCACGCGAGACCCGTCACTGCGCCGACCTGCGGTTCTTCCTCCGACACGCCGTGCTTGAACTTGCGCACGCCGCTGAAGTCGGCGAGGTTTTCGGGGGTGATGGTGACGCTGTCGGTCTTCTTTTCGAGAATTTGGCGCAAGGATTTGCGCGCCAGCTTGGCGATTTCACGCTCCAGCGTGCGCACGCCTGCCTCGCGGGTGTAATAGCGGATCAGATCGCGCAGGGCCGCCTCGGTGAGCGTGAACTCGCCCTTCTTGAGACCATGCGCCTTGATCTGCTTTTCGACCAGATGCCGCTCGGCAATCTCGACCTTCTCGTCCTCGGTGTAGCCTTCCAGCCGGATGATCTCCATGCGGTCGAGCAGCGGCTGCGGCAGGTTGAGGCTGTTGGCGGTGCACACGAACATGATGTCAGACAGGTCGAGATCCAGTTCGAGGTAATGGTCCTGGAATTTGGCGTTCTGCTCAGGATCGAGCACTTCCAGCAGCGCCGATGCCGGATCGCCGCGGAAGTCCTGCCCCAGCTTGTCGATCTCATCGAGCAGGAACAGCGGATTTGACGTGCCGGCCTTGCGCAGGTTGGCGACGATCTTGCCCGGCATCGAGCCGATATAGGTGCGCCGGTGGCCGC
>VFQM010000376.1_pt1 | contig 51133 bp, 52 predicted proteins | sample 3512391 | NCBI WGS metagenome assembly VFQM01 (sample SAMN10412369, study PRJNA504923) | tailings metagenome | isolation source: Replicate 1 from Balatoc abandoned mine | place: Philippines | reverse complement strand
CCGGCTGGGCGGATGACGACCAGTCATCCGCCTTTTCTGCATTCAGGCGCTCCGCCTTCCATGTCCTGACCAAGCCCTATCGCACCGGTTCGCTCGGTGTCGAATTCGCCGCCTTCGAAGCAGCCTATGCCGAGGCGCGCAGCCAGGCCGAACTTGGCAAGACCGGGGCGCGCGATTTCTTCGAACGTCACTTCGTTCCCGCCCTGGTGACCCCCGACGATCGACCTGCTGGCTTCGTCACCGGTTTCTACGAGCCCGAGGTCGATGCCTCACCGGTCGCAACGGCCGAGTTCCGTGTTCCGCTGCTGTCCCGACCGCAAAACCTTGTCGATGTCGATGATGCCAATCGCCCGGCCGGGATGGACCCCTACCTCGCCTTTGCCCGTCAGACCCCGGATGGCCTGGTCGAATATTTCGACCGCCCGGCCATCGAGCGAGGTGTGTTGGCTGGCCAGGGTCTCGAAATCGCCTGGGTCGCCGATCCGGTCGATGCCTTCTTCGTGCATGTCCAGGGAGCTGCGCGGCTCAGGATGACCGACGGCTCGCTGCGGCGGGTCACTTATGCGGCGAAATCCGGCCAGAGGTTCACCGGTCCCGGCGGAATTCTCGCCAGCATCGGCGAAATCCCGCTCGAGAAAGTGACGATGCAGTCGATCCGCGCCTGGTTCAAAGCCAATCCGCACCGGATCGACGAAATCCTCTGGCAGAACCGTTCCTACATCTTCTTCCGGGAAGCGGTGGTGGACGACCCTGCCCTCGGCCCGATAGCGGCCGCCAAGGTTCCGCTCACGCCGGGCCGGTCCGTCGCGGTCGACCGCCTGCTCCACACCTTCGGGACTCCCTTCTACATCGCGGCCCCGGGCCTCACCGCTTTCGGTGGCGAGCCCTTCGCCCGGCTGATGATCGCGCAGGATACCGGCTCGGCCATCACGGGTACGGCGCGGGGCGACCTGTTCGCGGGCTCGGGCGATGCCGCCGGCGAAATCGCCGGGGTCGTGCGCGCGGATGCGGATTTTTATGCGTTGCTGCCGAAGCCACTGGTCGCGGAGGCTGCCCGATGACCGGCCGGCGCGAGCGCAAGCTGAGCGACGATGAGCGCGTCCTCTGGAACGTCATCGCCCGCACGACCATGCCGCTCAAGGGCAAGCGCGCTGTGGAAATCCCCGAGGTCCCCAAAGTCGAGGCGCCGAAGGCCGAGGTCATGCCGGCGAAGATTGCCGTCGAGCAACCTGCACCGACACCCGCCAAGCAACCAAAACGCCAGTATGTCGCCCACACGCTCGACGAACCGACCCGCGACAAGCTCTCCAAGGGCCGCCTGCCGATCGAAGGTCGCGTCGATCTCCACGGTATGACCCAGGACGAGGCCTATTCGCTGCTGCTCACCTTCCTGAGCCGGGCGCATGCCGGCGGATTGCGCTATGTGCTCGTCATTACCGGCAAGGGCAATTCCAAGGGCGGTGACGGTGTCTTGCGCCGCATGGTCCCCGCCTGGCTGGACACCGCACCCTTCCGCATGCTGGTTTCCAGCCTCGATCATGCCGAACGCCACCATGGTGGTTCAGGTGCGATCTATGTGAGGGTCAGGCGGAGGCTTGGCACATGACGCCGCTTGGCGAACGCATCCGCGAGCTCAGACGCGAGCGCGGCGTCAGCCAGAAGGACATGGCCGCCGCCATAGGCGTCAGCGCAGCCTACCTGTCGGCGCTCGAGCACGGGCATCGCGGCGTACCCAGCTGGCCAATGATCCAGAAGATCATCGGCTACTTCAACGTCATCTGGGACGATGCCGAGGAACTCCAGAAGCTCGCCGAGGGCTCACATCCACGGGTCGTGATCGATACGTCGGGACTGTCGCCGGCTGCCACCGAACTCGCCAATCTTCTGGCGCGCGCGGTGGGCGAACTGGGCGAGGCGGAACTGCGGGACCTGTGCGGGCAATTGCGGGCGGCGCTCGGCCGCAAGAAGGCCGGCTAACTCAGAAAAGCGCCTTCAGCTCGGCGAGCTTGTCGTTCACCAGCCAGCCGTAATAGTTTTCTTCGGGCATCTTCAGCGGTTCGCCGGCGGCCTGGCGCCGCTCGTTCTCCGCCTTGAGCGTGTAGGCACGCGCTTCCGGATTGCCGACATTGTAGAGGGTGGCGGTCAGTCCGGGATTGCTGGAAATGTCGAAGCCGGCGATGCGCTTGTAGGCCTCGATCGACGTCTTCAGCGTCGCCGCCACGTAAGGCAGCGTCATGTCGGGATCCATGATCGTCTGGTAGACGGCATTGGGATCGCGCGCGTCCAGCTTGGGCAGGCCGGAGACCTTGTTGACCTCGTCGCTCATCTGCAGGGCGGTCAGCGGATTGAGCTGGCCGATGCCGAAGGTCTGCCCCGCATAGAAGGGCTGGAAGAAGGTGGCGCTGAGGCGGTCGTTCGGGAAGCTGGTCCCGTCCACCGTCTTGCCGCGGAAGGAGAGGTTCCACACGTCCTCGCGGCATGCCCAGAGCTCGTAGCTGCCCGATTTGTCCGAGCATCCGTCGAACTGCGGCCGCTTGACGAGATCGGCGATGTCCTCGCCATCGTAGCTGAAGCTCAGCCTGCTCGAGAGATACGAGACTGCCTTGACGTAGTAGGTCTGGAGCCGGTCGTATGCGTCGACGTTGTAGGTGTGCTCGCCGACGATTGCGCCGACGATGTGGATCGGGTCGATGCCGTAATCCTTGGCGACCGACTTGATCTTGCCGCGCAGTGCGGCGTCATTCTTCAGGAGCGAATAGACCTTGCGGTACTTGGCGTCGAAGGTCGTGTTTCCGGCTTTCGTTCGCCGCGAGGATGCACCCGGCACGGCAGGCTGTTCGACGTTGACGTTGCCGGCGGCGACCACGGTCGCTGCCGCGGCGTGCTCCGCGCCCAACATGGCAACTGCCAGGAATGCCGAAATATATGCCTTTGTCATGCGCCGCCGCCCGTGAACCCGCCGGGCAAACTAGGGAAAGCGCTCGACCAAGTCGAGAGCGCCGACAACCCCGCCCGACGAAAGGTGGCCGTATGGTTCCATTCGGCCACATCTCGCTGTTGCCGTCCGCCAACGGTCGGCGCCGGAACGCGTCCGGCGCGGACTGTTAAAGGATGAAACGCGACAAATCTGTGTTCCTGGACAGGTCGCCGACGTGTTTCTGCACGTAGGCGGCGTCGATCGTCACGGTCGTGCCGTTGCGGTCGGGCGCGTCGTAGGAGATCTCGTCGAGAACCCGCTCCATCACAGTCTGCAGGCGCCGGGCGCCGATGTTCTCTACGCTGGCGTTGAGATCGACCGCGATGCCGGCGAGCGCGTCGATGGCGTCGTCGGTGAAGTCGAGGCTCACGCCTTCGGTCGCCATCAGCGCGATGTACTGCTTGATCAGGCTGGCTTCAGTCTCCGTCAGGATGCGGCGGAAGTCGTCCTTGTCCAGCGCCCTGAGCTCGACTCGGATCGGCAGGCGGCCCTGCAGTTCGGGCAGAAGGTCCGACGGCTTGGAGATGTGGAACGCGCCCGAGGCGATGAACAGGATGTGGTCGGTCTTGATCTGCCCGTACTTGGTGGCAACCGTCGTTCCCTCGACCAGCGGCAACAGGTCCCGCTGCACGCCTTCGCGCGACGGTCCGCCGTGGACGTCGCCGCGGGCGATCTTGTCGATCTCGTCGAGGAAGACGATGCCTTCGTTCTCGGTCACCTCGAGTGCCCGGCGCACCACCTCGTCCTGGTCGAGCAGCTTGTCGGACTCGTCCTGGATGAGCAGCGCGTAGGAATCCTTGACAGTGGTCTTGCGCGTCTTGGTGCGCTGGCCGCCCATTGCCTTCGACAGCATGTCGTTGATGTTGAGCACGCCGACATTGCCGCCCGGCATACCCGGGATGTCGAAGCTCGGCATGCCGCCGGTGCCGGTGTCGGCGACCTGGACCTCGATTTCCTTGTCGTCGAGTTCGCCGTCACGAAGCTTCTTGCGGAAGGAGTCGCGGGTCGCCGGGCTGGCGGTCTTGCCGACCAGCGCCTCGAGCACGCGCTCCTCGGCATTGATGTGGGCGCGGGCCTTCACGTCCTCGCGCATTTTTTCGCGCACCAGGCCGATCGCCACCTCGACGAGGTCACGGATGATCTGCTCGACGTCGCGACCGACATAGCCGACCTCGGTGAACTTGGTGGCTTCGACCTTGACGAAGGGCGCGCCGGCCAACTTGGCGAGACGGCGCGAGATCTCGGTCTTGCCGACGCCCGTCGGTCCGATCATCAGGATGTTCTTGGGCATCACCTCTTCGCGCATCTGGCCTTCGAGCTGTTGGCGGCGCCAGCGGTTGCGCAGCGCGATCGCCACGGCGCGCTTGGCGTCCTTCTGGCCGATGATGAAGCGGTCGAGTTCGGAAACGGTCTCGCGGGGGGAGAAATTACTCATGGGTCACACAATTCCTGCTTGCCACTGCCTGATGGAGTCGAAGGGATGCAGCAGCATGATGACGTTGAGCGTCAGATTGTCTCGGATGACGTAGCCGACGCCGATTTCGAAGATGAGTGCGAGGGCCACGACGCTCCATATAGGAAGCCGTGCGGCCATCACAAAGCCCAGCACCATGGCCAGCGTGTCGAACACCGAATTGAGGACGCTGTCGCCATAGTAGTCGAGGGAAATGGTCGCCTCGCGATAGCGGTTGATGACGAAGTCGCTGTTTTCGACCAACTCCCACGCCACCTCGATGCCCACGGCCACGGCCAGCCGGAAACCGAGCGAACTCTTCGGCGCGATCCAAGTGAGCAGCGCGTAGAAGAGGAAGCCGTGTATGACGTGCGAGAAGGTGTACCAGTCGGAGATGTGCTGCGAGTTCTCCGAGCTTTGCACCACCCCGTGCCACAGCTTGACGTAGCCGCATTTGCAGATCGCCGGATGGCCCATCCAGTAGAGTGCCACAGTCTGTCCCGCGATCAGCAGGGCCGCGACCAGCAGCCAGACGCCGAGTTTCTGGCGTTGCGCCTCGTCTGCCGCGAGGTCCTGCGATGCATTCATGCGGGAAGCTCCTCGTCTTCCGCATCGAGCGCCATCAGCAACGCCGGCCCGTACTCGGAATGCCGCTCGCCGATGGCGCGGAAGCCTGCCTTCTCATAGGCCCGGATCGCCCGTGTGTTGCTGGGGTCCGGGTCGATGATGACGCGCAGCGCGCCCTCGTCGAACAGCATGTCCACGAACTCGGCGATCAGCCGCGATCCGTGGCCGACGCCGACCAGTTCCGGCTCGCCGATGGACAGGTCCATGCCCATGGTGCCAAAGGGTTGGTCGGCATAGGGATGATCGTCTTCCAGATGCGGGTCGTAGCTCTGGATGTATCCGATCGCTCTGCCGTCGAGTTCTATGATGAAGGGCTCGACCGAGACGCTGTCAATGTGCGCCTCGATCTCGGCCAATTCTTTCTGGGCATCGCCCCACCATTCGGCGACATGCGGCGCTGCCAGCCATCTGGCGAGCAGCGGCATGTCCTTCCGTTCGAGGGGCCGGAAGCTGTAGGAGACGTCTTCCTTATTCGGCATCGAGCGTCTCAACCACGAAGTTGTGGTTGGTGTAGACGCAGATGTCGGCGGCGATCTGCATCGCCTTGCGGGCGATCTCCTCGGCGTCCTTGTCGGTGTCCATCAGCGCGCGGGCCGCGGCCAGCGCGTAGTTGCCGCCCGAACCGATGGCCATGACGCCATGTTCGGGCTCCAACACGTCGCCGGTGCCGGTCAGCGCCAAAGAGACGTTCTTGTCGGCCACCAGCATCATCGCCTCGAGGCGGCGCAAATAGCGGTCGGTGCGCCAGTCCTTGGCGAGTTCGACGCAGGCGCGCGTCAGCTGGTCAGGATACTGCTCGAGCTTGGCTTCGAGCCTTTCGAGAAGGGTGAAGGCATCGGCCGTGGCACCGGCAAATCCGGCGATCACGTTGCCCTTGCCGAGGCGGCGGACCTTGCGCGCATTGCCCTTCATGACGGTTTGGCCGAGGCTCACCTGGCCGTCGCCGGCGATGACCACCTTGCCGCCCTTGCGCACCGTCACGATGGTCGTGGCGTGCATGCTCTGTTCATTGGCCATATGTTTCTCCGATGGCGCGCAGCCCCTGCCGAGGCAGCTTGCGCGTTACGAGTGGAAGTTCGTCATATGTATGCCGCCGGGCAAGGATTGCAAATCGGTCCGCGCGGCAGCGAAATGACCTTTCGCGCAATTGGCAATCGGCCGATCATGCTGCTAGAAGGCTGACGTTTTTAAGGACAAGGATCGCCATGGCCCCCCGTTCCGCCGAAGTCAGCCGCAAGACCAAGGAGACCGAGATTTCCGTCTCGGTCCACGTCGACGGCACCGGCCGCTCGGAGATGGCGACCGGCGTCGGCTTCTTCGACCACATGCTCGACCAGCTGTCGCGGCATTCGCTGATCGACATGAAGGTATCGGCCAAGGGCGACCTGCACATCGACGACCACCACACCGTCGAGGATTGCGGCATCGCGCTCGGCCAGGCCCTGTCCAAGGCGCTCGGCGACCGCCGTGGCATCATGCGCTACGCCTCGATCGACCTCGCCATGGACGAGACGCTGACGCGCGCCGCAATCGACGTGTCGGGCCGACCGTTCCTGGTCTGGAACGTGAATTTCTCGGCGCCGAAGATCGGCACCTTCGACACCGAGCTGGTGCGCGAGTTCTTCCAGGCGCTGGCCCAGAACGCCGGTATCACGCTACACGTGACCAACCATTACGGCGCCAACAACCATCACATTGCCGAAACCTGCTTCAAGTCCGTGGCGCGCGCTTTGCGCATGGCCCTTGAAAGCGATCCGCGCCAGCCTGACGCAGTACCCTCGACCAAGGGCAGCCTGAAGGGATAGCCATGGCCATCCATGTCGTCATGGAGCCGCCCGCGACAGCGGGAAAGTCAGCCTCGGAAAGCGCCGTCTTCATCCGCGACGGCTTCCATTTCTTCGGCTTCGTCGCGCCGCTCCTTTGGCTGGTCTGGCACAGGCTCTGGCTCGAGGCGGCCCTGATCTTCGCCGCCTCCCTCGCATTTGCCGCGGCAAGCGAATGGGCGGGGCTCGGCCTTTCCGCCGCGGTCCTGCCGCTGCTGGTTTCGCTCTATGTCGCGCTCGAAGGCGGAGCTTTGCGCATCGCAGCCTTCAGCCGTGCAGGCTGGCGGCACTGGGGCGTGATCGAGGCTGACTCCGCCGACGATGCCGAGACGCGTTACATGTTCGCCGCCGAACCTGCGGCGGATGTTTCGGCCCCGGCGACCGTCGCCGTCTCCTCCGCCACGCCGCGCCCGCATGCGTCGGGTGCCGCCCTCGGCCTCCTGCACTATCCCGGAAGACACTGACATGCGCGTTGCGATCATCGACTACGGCTCGGGAAATCTGCGTTCGGCGACCAAGGCGTTCGAGCGCGCCGCCCGCGAGGCCGGGATATCCGCCGAGATCGACCTTACCGCCGACGCGAACCGCGTGCTGACCGCCGATCGCATCGTGTTGCCCGGCGTGGGCGCCTATGCCGATTGCGCCGCGGGCCTCCGCGCCGTTGAAGGCATGTGGGAAGCGGTCGAGGAGGTCGCCATCCGCAAGGCGCACCCCTTCCTCGGCATCTGCGTCGGCATGCAACTGATGTCGGAGCGCGGGCTCGAAAAGACCGTGACGCACGGCTTCGGCTGGATCGCGGGCGACGTCAAGGAGATCACGCCGTCCGATCCGACGCTCAAAATCCCGCAGATCGGCTGGAACACGATTCACGTGAAACACGACCATCCGGTCTTCAATGGCATTGAGACGGGCCAGCAGGGCCTGCACGCCTATTTCGTGCACTCCTACCATTTCGACGCGACCAATGAGAAAGAGGTGCTGGCGACGGCCGACTACGGCGGCCGGGTTACCGCCGCCGTGGCCCGCGACAATCTCGTCGGCACCCAGTTTCATCCCGAAAAGAGCCAGGCGCTCGGCCTTGGCCTGATTGCCAATTTCCTGAGGTGGAAGCCATGACGACCAAGAAGGCCTACTGGATGGCGATGATCGAGATTACCGACCCCGAGGCATATCCGGCCTACATCGCGGCCAACCTTGCGGCGATCGCTCCCTATGGCGCCAAGCTTCTGGTGCGCGGCGGCCAGTACGACCAGCCGGAGGGCCCGACCGGCAACCGCCATGTCCTGGTCGAATTCGAATCCTACGAGCAGGCGATCGCCTGTTACCACTCCCCCGCTTACCAGGAGGTGGTGAAGCTTCGCCACGCCGCCTCCGTCGGCAAGTTCGTCATCGTCGAAGGCGTCTGAGCATGATCCTTTTCCCCGCCATCGACCTCAAGGATGGCCAGTGCGTGCGCCTCAAGCTCGGCGACATGGACCAGGCGACCGTCTACAACAAAAACCCCGGCGCGCAGGCGAAAGCCTTCGAGGACCAGGGCTTCGAATGGCTGCATGTGGTCGACCTCAACGGCGCCTTTGCCGGTGAGAGCGTCAATGGCGCGGCCGTCGAGGCGATCCTCAAGGCGACCAAGAACCCGGTCCAGCTCGGCGGCGGCATCCGCACGCTCGCCCATATCGAGAGATGGCTGGACAAGGGGCTAGCCCGCGTCATCCTCGGCACGGTCGCCGTACGCGACCCCGAACTGGTGAAGGAAGCCTGCAGGAAATTCCCGGGCAAGGTCGCCGTCGGCATCGACGCCAAGGGCGGCAAGGTCGCCGTCGAGGGCTGGGCCGAAGCCTCTAGCCTCGGCGTGATCGAGCTCGCCAGGAAGTTCGAAGGCGCCGGCGTCGCCGCGATCATCTACACCGACATCGACCGCGACGGCGTTCTTGCCGGCATCAACTGGGACTCGACCATCGACCTCGCCGAGGCCGTCTCGATCCCGGTCATCGCCTCGGGCGGCCTCGCCTCGCTGGCCGACATCGTCCGCATGACCATGCCTGACGCAAAGAAGCTCGAGGGCGCCATCTCCGGCCGCGCGCTCTATGACGGCCGCATCGACCCGGCCCAGGCGCTCGCCATCCTGCGCGGCACGCTGAAGCCCGAACCCGGACTGTTCGAGGAACGCCCATGACCCTCAAAGCTCGAGTTATTCCCTGCCTCGACGTCAAGGACGGCCGCGTCGTCAAGGGCGTCAATTTCGTCGACCTGATCGACGCCGGCGATCCGGTCGAGGCCGCCAAGGCCTATGATGCCGCCGGTGCCGACGAACTCTGCTTCCTCGACATCACCGCCTCTTCCGACAATCGCGAGACCATCTTCGACGTCATCGCCCGTACCGCCGAGCAGTGTTTCATGCCGCTGACCGTCGGCGGCGGCGTGCGCCAGGTTTCCGACATCCGCAGGCTGCTGCTCGCGGGCGCAGACAAGGTGTCGATCAACACGGCTGCGGTGAAGAACCCGTCCTTCGTCGCAGAAGCCGCCGACAAGTTCGGCAACCAGTGCATCGTCGTCGCCATCGACGCCAAGAAGGTGTCGCAGGCCAACGAAGCTGACCGCTGGGAGATCTTCACCCACGGCGGACGCGAGCGCACCGGCATCGACGCCGTCGAGTTCGCCCGCAAGGTCGTCGACCTTGGCGCCGGCGAGATCCTGCTCACCTCCATGGACCGCGACGGCACCAAGATCGGCTATGACATTGCGCTCACCCGCGCGGTCGCGGATGCGGTGCGCGCGCCCGTCATCGCCTCGGGCGGCGTCGGCAATCTCGACCACATGGTGGAAGGCATCCGCGAGGGCCACGCGACGGCGGTTCTTGCGGCGTCGATCTTCCATTTCGGCACCTACTCCATTGCCGAGGCCAAGGCCCACATGGCAAAAGCGGGCCTGCCGATGCGGCTCGATCCCATAGGCTGACCCGGTTCCGAGGCCCATAATGAGCGGTTTTTCTCTTTCCGATCTCGAGAAGATCGTCGCCGAGCGCGCCCGCTCGGGCGATGCCAGTTCGTGGACTGCGAAGCTCTACCAGGGCGGCATGGAGCGGGCGGCGAAGAAGCTCGGCGAGGAAGCCGTCGAGACGGTGATCGCCGCGGTCAAGGGCGATGACAAGGGCATCGTTTCGGAAAGCGCCGATCTCCTCTATCATTGGCTCGTCGTGCTGGCAGTCGCCGGCATTCCGATGTCCGAGGTGATGGCCGAACTGGAGCGGCGCACTTCGCAGTCCGGAATTGCCGAGAAGGCCTCGCGGACGAAGTAGTCTGCCCCGGGCTCATGCCCCTGCAGGGAACATGCGATGGATCAACTCGCGCCGACGGAAAAATATTCGCCGTATTGGTTCTTTTCCGCCGAGCATTGGGCGGGTTTCGGTGCCGACACGCCGATGACCCTGACCCAGGACGAGGTCGCGCGGCTGAGTTCGATGTACGAGCCGATCGACCTCGAGGAGGTCCGGCGCATCTATCTGTCCCTGTCGCGGCTGCTGTCTGCCCATGTCGAGACCAGTCAGCAACTGTTTCGCCAGCGCCAGCGCTTCTTCAATTCGGACCGCAAGGGCACGAAGACGCCCTTCATCATCGGCATGGCCGGTTCGGTGGCGGTCGGCAAGTCGACCACGGCGCGCATCCTGAAGGAGCTGCTGACCCGCTGGCCGTCGAGCCCGAAGGTCGATCTGGTCACCACCGACGGTTTCCTTCACCCCAACCAGGTGCTGCGCCGCGACAATCTGATGGAGCGCAAGGGTTTCCCGGACAGCTACGACGTCGGCGCCCTGCTGCGCTTCCTCTCGGCCATCAAGTCGGGGCAGCCAGACGTCCGCGCCCCGGTCTATTCGCACCTGACCTACGACGTGATCCCGGGAGAGTTCGTCACGGTCGACCGGCCCGACATCCTGATCTTCGAGGGCATCAACGTGCTGCAGCCGCGCGAACTGCCCAAGGATGGCAAGTTCGTGCCGTTCGTGTCCGATTTCTTCGACTTCTCGATCTATATCGACGCCGAGGAAAGCCTGATCCACGAATGGTATATCGAGCGCTTCATGCGCCTGCGCGAGACCGCTTTCCGCAATCCGCAGTCCTTCTTCCACCGCTATTCGCAGCTGTCCGAAGACGCTGCCCGCGCCATCGCCGAAGGCCTCTGGAGCAACATCAACCTCAAGAACCTGCGCGAGAACATCCTGCCCACGCGCCCGCGCGCCGACCTGATCCTCAAGAAGGGCGCCGGCCACCTGGTCGAGGAAGTCGCGATCCGCAAGCTCTGAGGCCCGTCCTCACGCCGGCTTCGTCACGCGTCTCAGCGTCAGGTTGATCCGCCCGCCGTTCTTCAGCAGCGCCGAGGTCATCGGATAGATCCGGTCGACACCGTGGAAGGCGAGCCTCCCCTCCCCGCCGAGCACCACCACGTCGCCGCTTTCCAGCCGGAACGACACGGTACGGTCGTCGCGCTTGCTGCCGCCGACGCGGAACAGGCAGGCATCCCCCAGCGATACTGACACCACCGGTGCTGCGAATTCCTGCTCGTCGCGGTCCTGGTGCTGGCCCATCTTCGCTTCGGCCGTATAGAAATTGACCAGGCAGGCCTCCGGCGGATGAGGATAGCCGGACACCTCGCGCCACAGAGCCAGCAGCGCTTCCGGAATGGGAGGCCAGGGTTCGCCGGTGAGCGGATGCGTCGGCTGGTAGCGGTAGCCGCGCTCCCTGTCCGTCACCCAGCCGAGGTCGCCGCAATTGGTCATGCGTACGCTCATCGGCTTGCCGGTGCGCGGCATCTCGGGCGTGTAGAGCGGCGCAGCCTTGACCACCTCCCGCACGCTTTCGACCAGCCCCTCCTGCGCCTCGCGGGAGAGGAAGCCTGGCATGTGGCGAACGCCTTTCGGAAGTACGAGCACGGTCATGGGGGCCTTATCGATTCTGCGCCCCAAGATGCCACCCGAAAAGCAAAACGGCGACCCGAAAGCCGCCGTTCGATGATATCCGCTTGCCCGGGATCAGGCCGTCGCGATGTCGGGGATGCGAAGCACCTGGCCGGGATAAATCTTGTCGGGATGCGTCAGCATCGGCTTGTTGGCCTCGAAGATGACGGTGTACTTCGACGCCTTGCCCTTGCCGTAATGCGCCTCGGCGATCTTGGACAGGTTGTCGCCCTTCTTGACGGTGTAGAACACCGGCTGCTTGGCCGGGGTCGCGGCCTTGACCAGTTCGGTCATGTCGGCGCTCGCGTCGAGCTTCAGGCCGGAATCCGGAGCGACCACCTTGAGTTCGTCGGCCTGCACCTTCGAGATGCCGAGCGTGTTGCCGACCGCGATCACCGCCTTCTCGAATGCGGACTGGTCCTTGACCACACCGGTGAGCACGGCCGTGTCGCCCTTGACCACGACGTCGACCTTGTCGGTGCCGAGCTTGTGCGAGTCCAGTTCCTTCTTCAGCGTCTCGGCGGTGGGTGCCTCCTCGTCGCCGCCGAAGCCGAGCTTCTTGCCGACGTTCTTGACGAAATCGAACATACCCATTCGTGGTCTCCCTTGCTGTGGCAGTCGCGGGAGCTTGGCACTGGCGCGGCCAAATTGGAAGCCGCATCCGAGGCTTAGTGGTCGTCGACGCGGCCCCTGAGCTTCTTGACCGTGGAGCGGCCGGCCTTCGACTTGAGCCGCCTTTCGACCGAGCCCTTGGTCGGCCTGGTCTTCTTGCGCGGCGGGGGCGGCGGCTCGGCCGCCTTGGCGACGAGCGCCGCCAGCCGGGCGCGGGCGTCGGCGCGGTTCTGCTCCTGGGTGCGGTACCGGCCGGCCTCGATGACGATGACGCCGTCCTTGGTCGCCTTCTGGCCGGCGAGCTTGATGGTGCGCGCCCGCACCCGCTCCGGCAGGCCCGGCGCGTTCGCCGCGTCGAAGCGCAGCTGTACCGCGGTCGCCACCTTGTTGACGTTCTGGCCGCCTGGACCCGAGGAGCGGATGAAGCTCTCCTCGATGTCGTCGGGATGGATGACCACGTCTTCGGCGATGATGATCTTGTCGTCGGCGCTCATGCGCGAAGTCATGCCGCGTCGCCGTGAAAAAGAAAAGGCCCGGCGAGTGCCGGGCCTGACGGAGGTTCTTCTTGTTCGGTGGCGCTTATTCGGCCGCCTGGCGCACCTGCGGGGCCGCGCCGAGCACCGTGGTGTCGACATGGCTTTCGAACTTGCTGAAATTGTCGATGAACATCGACACCAGCTTCTTGGCCTGGCGGTCATAAGCTGCACCATCGACCCAGGTCGAGCGCGGGTCGAGGATCTTGCCGTCGATGCCGGGCACCGAAACCGGCACTGCGAAGCCGAAATTCGCATCGGTGCGGAATTCGACCGAATTCAGCGAGCCGTCGAGAGCTGCCGACAGCAGCGCGCGCGTCGCCTTGATCGGCATGCGCGAGCCGACGCCATAGGCGCCGCCGGTCCAGCCGGTGTTGACCAGCCAGCAGTCGACATTGTGTTCGGCGATCAACTGGCGCAGCAGGTTGCCGTATTCCGACGGATGCCGCGGCATGAAGGGCGCGCCGAAGCAGGTCGAGAAGGTCGCCTCCGGCTCGGTCACGCCGCGCTCGGTGCCGGCGACCTTGGCCGTGTAGCCCGACAGGAAGTGATACATCGCCTGCGCCGGCGTCAGCTTGGCGATGGGCGGCATCACGCCGAAGGCATCGGCCGTCAGCATGATGATGTTCTTCGGATGGCTGGCGCGGCCGGTGGCGCTGGCGTTCGGGATGAAATCGAGCGGATAGGCGCAGCGGGTGTTCTCGGTGCGCGAGCCGTCGTCGAAGTCCGGCACGCGCTTCTCGTCGAGCACGACGTTTTCCAGCACGGTACCGAAGCGGCGGGTCGTGGCGAAAATCTCCGGCTCGGCCTCGGCCGAGAGCCGGATGGTCTTGGCGTAGCAGCCGCCCTCGAAGTTGAAGATACCGTCCGGGCCCCAGCCATGCTCGTCGTCGCCGATAAGTGTGCGCTTGGGATCGGCCGAAAGCGTGGTCTTGCCGGTGCCGGAGAGCCCGAAGAACACCGCCGCGTCGCCGTTCGGGCCTTCATTGGCCGAGCAATGCATGGGCATGACGCCTTTGGCGGGAAGGATGTAGTTGAGCGCGGTGAAGACCGACTTCTTCATCTCGCCCGCATACTTGGTGCCGCCGATCAGCACGATCTTGCGCGTCAGGTCGACGGCGATCAGCGTCTCGCTGCGCCCGCCGTGACGCGAGTTGTCGGCGCGGAACGACGGCAGGTCGATGATCGTCATCTCGGGCACGAAGCTGGCCAGTTCGGCCTCGTCGGGGCGGATGAGCAGGTTGCGGATGAACAGCGAATGCCAGGCATATTCAGTGATGACGCGGGTCGGCAGGGAGAGCGAGCGGTCGGCGCCGCCGATCAGGTCCTGCACGAAGAGGTCCTTGGTCGCCGCATGCGCCAGGAAGTCGGCATGAAGCGCGTCGAACTGCGCCTGCGTCATGGCGTTGTTGTTGTCCCACCAGACCTGGGACTCGGTCGCCTCATTGCGGACGACGAACTTGTCCTTTGGCGAGCGGCCGGTGTACTGGCCGGTGTCGGCGACCAGCGCTCCATGCGCCGTCAACCGGGCCTCGCCGCGCCGGATGGCCTCTTCGACCAGCGAAGCCGGGCCAAAATTGTAGCGGACCTCGCCGGATGTCTTGAGCCCTGCCGTCTCGATCCCGCAGGCGGGGTTTCGCTTACCGGTTTCCGACATGTGGTACAGCCTCGTTCGCTTTGTCGCCATGTCCGGTCGACGGCCGGACGCCGCTGTCCCGAGGGGACTAGAGGCAGGCTGAAACAGAAAAGCCAAACGATATCAAATCATTAATCGATTTAAATATTTTGAGAAATACCTAAATCGTTTAAATGATCACGCAGCGAGCGGGCGTGCACAGGACGTGGGCAGTTTTTTGTTCGAGTTTTGGCAGGCCCGCCCCATATAAGGCAGGCGTTGGGCGTGGTGGTTGCGCTCCCCCGCGGCGGGGGGTATGCCACATTTTGTACCTAATTTGTCCTGCAAAAGCCCTGCTCCAAGCAGGAAGGGACACTTGCTCATGAGGGAGCCGCTGGAAATGGCAACGATCGCGCTTGTCGACGACGACCGCAACATTTTGACATCGGTTTCGATTGCGCTCGAGTCCGAAGGCTATCGTGTCGAGACTTACACCGACGGCGCTTCCGCGCTCGAAGGACTTACCGCCCGTCCGCCGAACCTGGCGATCCTCGACATCAAGATGCCGCGCATGGACGGCATGGAGCTTCTGCGCCGGCTGCGCCAGAAGACCGATCTGCCGGTGATCTTCCTGACCTCCAAGGACGACGAGATCGACGAGCTGTTCGGCCTCAAGATGGGCGCCGACGATTTCATCCGCAAACCCTTCTCGCAGCGCCTGCTGGTCGAGCGCGTGCGCGCCGTGCTGCGCCGCGCCAGCGCCCGCGAGGCCGCGGCCAAGGCGCCGACGCAAGCGGCGCGCTCGCTCGAGCGCGGCCAGTTGGTCATGGACCAGGAGCGCCATACCTGCACCTGGAAGGGCGAACCGGTCGTGCTCACCGTCACCGAATTCCTCATCCTGCATTCGCTGGCGCAGCGCCCCGGCGTGGTCAAGAGCCGCGACGCTCTGATGGATTCGGCCTATGATGAGCAGGTCTATGTCGACGACCGCACCATCGACAGCCACATCAAGCGCCTGCGCAAGAAGTTCAAGGCCGTCGACGATGACTTCGAGATGATCGAGACCCTCTACGGCGTCGGCTACAGGTTCCGCGAGGCGTGATTTCCGGCGGGGGCTGAGATCACATGGCGATTGAGGCAGAGATCAGGAAACCGGCAGCCGCCACCAGGCGGCAGCGCGGCCGCCTGTCGAGCGTGCTTGACCGGATCCGCATCCGGCTCAGCCGCTTTCTCGGCCATCATTTCTTCTCCAGCCTCACCCGGCGAATCCTCTTCCTCAACCTTGCCGGCCTGGCCGTGCTCGTCGGCGGCATTCTCTATCTCAACACCTTCCGCGACGGCCTGATCGACGCCCGCGTCGAAAGCTTGATGACACAGGGCGAGATCATTGCCGGCGCGATCGCGGCCTCTGCCACCGTGGAGACGGATTCGATCAGCATCGATCCGGAGAAGCTGCTCGAGCTGCAGGCCGGCGAAAGCCTCGGGCCTGGCAACGACCAGCTCGACAGCCTCGATTTCCCGATCAATCCGGAGCGCGTGGCTCCGGTCCTGCGGCGGCTGATCTCGCCGACGCGCACGCGGGCGCGCATCTTCGACCGCGACGCCAACCTCCTGCTCGACTCGCGCCACCTCTACTCGCGCGGCCAGATCCTGCGCTACGACCTGCCCCCGGTGGAGGAGGAAGAGGCGACGGTGCTCGAGCGGGTGCAGAAGTTCGTCTTCGATTTCTTCCGCGACAGCGCCCTGCCCGTCTACAAGGAGCAGCCGGGTGGCAACGGCGCGGCGTTCCCCGAGGTGATGCAGGCCCTGACCGGCAGCCCCGCAACCATCGTGCGTGTCAGCGAGAAGGGCGAGCAGATCGTCTCCGTCGCTGTCCCCATCCAGCGTTTCCGCGCCGTTCTCGGCGTCCTGATGCTGTCGACCGAAGGCGGCGACATCGACAAGATCGTTGCCGCCGAGCGCAAGGCCATCCTGCGCGTCTTCGGGGTGGCGGCGCTGGTGACCGCGCTGCTGTCGCTGCTGCTCGCCTCGACCATCGCCAACCCGCTGCGGCGCCTGTCCGCTGCCGCGAACCGCGTCCGTCGCGGCGGCAAGAGCCGCGAGGAAATCCCGGACTTCTCCGACCGGCAGGACGAGATCGGCAATCTCTCCGTCGCCGTCCGCGACATGACCAACGCGCTCTATGCGCGCATCGAGGCGATCGAGAGTTTTGCGGCCGACGTCAGCCACGAACTCAAGAATCCGCTGACCTCGCTGCGCAGCGCCGTCGAGACGTTGCCGCTGGCCAAGAACGAGACATCGCGTGAACGGCTGATGGAGATCATCCAGCACGACGTGAAGCGCCTGGACCGGCTGATCACGGACATCTCCGATGCCTCGCGCCTGGACGCCGAACTGGCGCGCGAGGATGCCGCGAAGGTCGACCTCAAGAAGTTCATCGGCGACCTGGTCTCGGTGTCGCGCGAGACCGGCCGCCACAAGAAGCCGGTCGAGATCGAATTCACGATCGCCAAGCTGCCCGCTGGCGCCAGGGGCTACACGGCGCTCGGCCACGACCTGCGCATCGGCCAGGTGATCACCAACCTGATCGAGAATGCCCGCTCCTTCGTGCCCGACGATCATGGCCAGATCGACATCGGCCTCGCCCGCGTCGGCAAGTTCAACGTCATCACCGTCGAGGACAACGGCCCCGGCATCCGCGCCGAGAACATCGACCGCATCTTCGAGCGCTTCTACACCGACAGGCCTTCGAGCGAGGCCTTCGGCCAGAATTCCGGTCTCGGCCTGTCCATCAGCCGACAGATCGTCGAGGCGCATGGCGGAACCCTGAGCGCCGAAAACATCTCCGGCACCAAGCCCGGCGAGATCAAGGGCGCGCGCTTCATCGTCACGCTTCCGGCAGAAGGCTGACCCGTGACGCGGGTCAACGTGCATGCGACGGCGGTGCTGCTCGGCGATCGCGGCGTGCTCGTGACCGGTCCTTCGGGATCTGGCAAGACTTCCCTGGCATTGGCCCTGGTTGATCGTGTTCGGGCGGGCGGCGGCTTTGCGCGACTGGTTTCGGACGACCAGGTGTTCCTTTCCGGCCACAGGGGCCGCCTGCTCTGTCAGGCTCCCGCCACCATAGCCGGCCTGGCGGAGGTTCGCGGCATAGGTCCCATGCGTTTTGTGCATGAACCTGCCGCCGTCGTAGACCTCGTCGTGCGGCTGGTTCCGCGCAAGGACGTGCAAAGGCTTGCGGACGCTGCGGAAGAAACCCTTGCTGGTTGCAGTGTTCCTGTATTGGCGCTCGTGGAGCGCGAGATCACCGTTTCGGTGCCCGCCGTGCTTGCACGCATGGGCATCGAAATCGCCCCTTGAAGCTGCCTAAAATTTTTGCTGCATTGCGTCAAAATGGCGGGTTGTGCCGCAAATAGGGGCTTGTAAACGCCTTCGCCGTCGACAAGATAGCGCTCCTGCCATCCGAAGGCGGCGAGCATACTGCGCGGCTGTGAAGGGGCCATGACGGGAGCCAAATCAGAATGATCGGACTCGTGCTTGTGACGCACGGTCAGCTGGCCGACGAGTTCCGCCATGCCGTGGAACATGTCGTCGGGCCTCAGGAGAACTTCGAGACCGTCTCCATTGGTGCCGACGATGACATGGCTCAGCGTCGCAGCGACATTATCAACGCGGTTGCCCGCGCCGACACCGGCAGTGGCGTCGTCGTGCTCACCGACATGTTCGGCGGAACCCCTTCGAACCTGGCCATCTCGGTCATGGAAGCAGGCCGTGTCGAGGTCATCGCGGGCATGAACCTGCCGATGCTCATCAAGCTGTCGAGCGTGCGCAAGGCCGACAACATGGCCGCCGCCCTCGACGAGGCGCAGGCCGCCGGCCGCAAGTACATCAACGTTGCAAGCCAGGTGTTGAGCGGCAAATGAGCGGCATGCCCTACTCCGCTGAAGAAGGTCACGTCGTGCGTGACCTCATGATCGTGAACCAGCGCGGCCTCCACGCCCGGGCGTCTGCCAAGTTCGTGCAGATCGCCGGCGAGTACGAAGCCTCGGTGACCGTCGAGAAGGATGGCATCTCGGTCGGCGGAACCTCCATCATGGGATTGATGATGCTGGCAGCGAGCCCCGGCTGCTCGATCCGGGTGACCGCCAGCGGACCTGAGGCCGGCGAGGCTTTGGAAGCGCTTGCCGCGCTCGTCGCCAACCGTTTCGGCGAGGAGTGCTGATCTCCGGCCGGCGCCGGATGATATGCACGAATAAAGATTTCTTTATATCCCATTGTCGCTGACGGCCTGATCTGGTAGTCAGGCCGATCTTCCGCGCGCCCAAGACTGGCCTCCCGCGCCGGCGCGCAACAACAGGAATCGGAGCAAACCATGACGGGTAGCAAGGATTATCTGGTCGCCGACATTTCGCTCGCCGGCTGGGGTCGCAAGGAAATCGAGATCGCCGAAACCGAAATGCCGGGCCTGATGGCCTGCCGCGAGGAATTCGGTGAACAGCAGCCGCTCAAGGGAGCGCGCATTTCCGGCTCGCTGCACATGACCATCCAGACCGCGGTGCTGATCGAGACGCTGAAGGCGCTCGGCGCCGACATCCGCTGGGCCTCGTGCAACATTTTCTCGACCCAGGATCACGCCGCGGCTGCTATCGCCGACGCCGGCATCCCGGTCTTCGCCGTCAAGGGCGAGACGCTCGAGGAATACTGGCAGTACACCGACAAGATCTTCCAGTGGACCGATGGCGGTCCCACCAACATGATCCTCGACGACGGCGGCGACGCCACAATGTACATCCTCATCGGCGCCCGCGCCGAGGCTGGCGAAGACGTCCTGTCCAACCCGGGCAGCGAAGAGGAAGAAATCCTGTTCGCCCAGATCAAGAAGCGCATGGCCGAGACGCCGGGCTTCTTCGCCAAGCACAAGGCTGCGATCCGCGGCGTCACCGAAGAGACCACGACCGGCGTCAACCGTCTCTACCAGCTGCAGAAGAAGGGCCTGCTGCCCTTCCCGGCGATCAACGTCAACGACTCGGTCACCAAGTCGAAGTTCGACAACAAGTATGGCTGCAAGGAATCGCTGGTCGACGGCATCCGCCGCGGCACCGACGTCATGATGGCCGGCAAGGTCGCGGTCGTCTGCGGCTACGGCGACGTCGGCAAGGGTTCGGCCGCCTCGCTCCAGGGCGCTGGCGCCCGCGTCAAGGTCACCGAAGTCGACCCGATCTGCGCGCTGCAGGCCGCGATGGACGGCTATGAGGTCGTCACCCTCGAGGACGCCGCCCCCACCGCCGACATCGTCATCACCACGACCGGCAACAAGGATGTCATCACCCTCGACCACATGCGGGCGATGAAGGACATGGTCATCGTCGGCAACATCGGCCACTTCGACAACGAGATCCAGGTCGCTGCCCTGCGCAATCTCAAGTGGACCAACGTCAAGCCGCAGGTCGACATGATCTCCTTCCCCGATGGCAAGCGCATGCTGCTTCTGTCGGAAGGCCGTCTGCTCAATCTCGGCAACGCGACCGGCCACCCGAGCTTCGTCATGTCGGCATCGTTTACCAACCAGACGCTTGCCCAGATCGAACTCTGGACCAAGCCCGGCCAGTACAAGAACGAGGTCTATGTCCTGCCCAAGCACCTCGACGAGAAGGTCGCGCGCCTGCATCTCGACAAGCTCGGCGCCAAGCTGACCACCCTGTCCGATGAGCAGGCTTCCTATATCGGCGTCACGCCGAAGGGCCCGTTCAAGCCGGAACACTACCGCTATTAACCATAGCGAAAATACCTACTAGATATTGAAGCCGGGCGATTGACTTTCGCCCGGCTTCTCTTTTTGGGCGCTCGCCTTCTTCACGGCGATTCGCCTAAGCGGTATTGTGACGTGATTCGTCACGCGCCCGTTCTTGGCGGGGAAATCCGGGTGCTTGAGGGCGGTCTTGCATTCGGGCGGCACAAAGGAAAACAAGACATGCCGGGGGATTACCCGCTTCTAGCGGGAAGGGCCGTTTCCGGCGGCCATGAGGATTCGCAGCACGGCTCGTGGGCCGGCAAATGGCAGACCGTTCGCCGGCTGGGCGATCGCGGCGCGGCCATTCTGCTCGGCGCGACAGCGCTCTGCACGCCCGCTTATGCGCAGCAGGCTTCCGTCGCCGGCCTCCCCGTCAGCACCGCCGAAGTCATCCAGCTCGCCGTCTTCGTCGGAGTCATCGGCGCCGCGCTGATCTCGGCCGTAGCCCTGATCCGCGAGAAGGCCCGCATCACGGCGGAGAACGCGGACCTGCGCAGCCGCGTCGCCGACCTCAACGCCACGCTCCAGCGCTCGGAAGCGTTGCTCAACCTGCGCGACCAGCGCGTCATCGTCTGGGCGAGTGAAACCAGGAAGCCCGAACTGGTGGGCTCGCTGCCGGTGGAAACGGGTGCGCCCGAAGAGCGCGCCGCCTTCCTCGCCTTTGGCCGCTGGCTGATGCCGCGTTCCGCCGCGGCGCTGGAAAACGCCATCGCCGCACTGCGCGACCAGGGCACGGCCTTCGAACTCGTGGTCGAGACGCATGCCGGCGCCGCCCTCGAAGTCCAGGGCCGCAAGAGCGGCACCCATGTGATCGTCCGCTTCATCTCGATCTCCGAGGCCCAGCGCATCCAGGCGCGGCTCAAGCTCGAGAACCAGCGCATCGGCGCCGACTACGAGAACCTGATCGGCTTGATGGATGCCATCGAGTCCCCATTCTGGATGCGCGACGCCGACGGCAGGCTGAAATGGGTGAACAGGGCCTATGCCAGCGCGGTCGAGGCCGCCGACGCGTCCACTGCCATTCGCGACGGGAGGGAGTTCCTGGGCACCCAGTCACGCGAGGCGATCGCCCAGCAGCACCTGTCTCGCCCCGTCTTCCAGCAGCAGCTGTCGACCGTCATCGGTGGCGACCGCAAGATGTTCGCCGTCACCGATATCGTGGGCCGCGACGGCTCGGCCGGCATTGCCGTCGATCTGAGCGCGGCGGACGCCATCCGCGAGGAATTCACCCAGGTCGTGCGCAGCCATGCCGACACGCTCGACCAGGTGGCGACGGCCGTGGCCACCTTCGACGCCGGCCAGAAACTGCGCTTCCACAACCAGGCTTTCCAGAAGCTCTGGGACCTGGACGCTGGCTACCTTTCCAGCGCGCCCGACAATGCGCTGCTGCTCGACCGGCTGCGCAGCGAGCGCAAGCTGCCCGAACAGCCGGAGTGGCGGCGCTGGAAGGAGAACCTGCTCGGCGCCTATCGCGCCGTCGACCCGCAGGAACATCTCTGGCACCTGCCCGACGGGCGCACCATCCGCGTCGTTGCCAATCCGCAGCCCAAGGGTGGCGTTACCTGGGTTTTCGAGAACCTGACTGAAAAGATCGACCTCGAAAGCCGCTACACCACGGCCGTGCGCGTCCAGGGCGAGACGCTGGACAGCCTGGCCGAGGGCGTGGTCGTGTTCGGGCCCGACGGGCGCATTCGCCTGTTCAATCCGGCCTTCGGCCAGCTCTGGGGCGTTTCCGCCGACGTGCTGCAGTCCAATACGCATATCACGGCCATCCGCGCCGAGTGCGACATGCGCGCCGAGCTGAGCCCATGGGGCGATTTCGTCGCTGCCGTAACCGGCTTCGACGAGCGCAGCGACCGGCGCGGCCAGACCGAGCTGCGCAACGGCACCGTGCTGCAGTATGCCGTCGTCCACCTGCCGAACGGCCAGGTGATGCTGACCTTCGTTGACGTCACCGACAGCGTCAACATGGAGCGCGCGCTCAAGGACAAGAACGAGGCCCTGCAGCGCGCCGACCAGATCAAGAACGAATTCGTCCAGCACGTCTCCTACGAGCTGCGCTCGCCGCTGACCAACATCATCGGCTTCACCGAACTGCTGTCGCTGCCGGGCACTGGCCCGCTGTCGCCGCGCCAGCGCGAATATGTCGAGCACATCGGCTCGTCCTCGGGCGTGCTGCTCACCATCGTCAACGACATCCTCGACCTCGCCACCGTCGATGCCGGCATCATGCAGCTCGAAATCTCCGAGGTGCGCGTCGACCGCGCCATCGAGGCGGCCGCCGAACTGGTCGCCGACCGGCTGGAGGAGCACACGATCAGGCTGTCGGTGGACGTGGCGTCCGCTCCCAAGAGCTTCAGCGGCGACGAGACCCGCGTGCGCCAGATCCTCTACAACCTGCTCAGCAATGCGGTGAATTACGCGCCGGCTGCGAGCACCATCGCGCTGACCTGCCGCCAGCGTCCCGAAGGCGTCGAGTTCTCGGTCCATGACGACGGCCCCGGCATGCCACCGGAGGTGCTGGATTCGGTGTTCCAGCGCTTCGAATCCCGCGTCAATGGCGGTCGACGCCGCGGCGCCGGCCTTGGCCTGTCCATCGTCAAGAGCTTCGTCGAATTGCACGGCGGCACCGTCCGCATCGACAGTGGCAAGGACCGCGGCACCACGGTCGTCTGCCTGTTCCCCGACGCGCCGGCCGGCGTCCGGGTGGCGGCGGAGTAGATCCCTTCATGTCGGCCAGATCGCTGGAGCGCTTCCTTCCCGATGAGGCCGCGACGACGCAACTCGGCGAGGACCTCGCCATGGCCGTCAGGCCGGGCGATGTGTTTCTCCTCGACGGCGACCTCGGCGCCGGCAAGTCGACGCTCGCCCGCGGCCTGATCCGGGCACTGGCGGGCGATCCCTTGCACGAGGTGCCGAGCCCGACCTTCACGCTGGTGCAGAGCTACGACACGCCAGTTCCGGTCCATCATTTCGATCTCTACCGCCTGTCCTCCTCGGACGAACTGGAGGAGCTCGGTTTCGACGAGGCGGTCGCGACAGGCGTGGCGCTGGTCGAGTGGCCGGAGCGCGCGGCCGAAGCCATGCCCGCCACCAGCCTGCGGCTCGCCATCGAGCATGAGGGCGACGGCCGCCGCATCACCATCTCGGGCGATGGCCCTGGCTTCGACCGCATCGCCCGTTCGCTGGCCATGCGCGATTTTCTCGTCGCCTCAGGCTGGGGCGATGCGCATCGCGCCCGTTTCCTCGGCGACGCCTCGGCCCGCGCCTATGAGACGGTGACGCTGGAAGGCCAGGCCCCTCTCATACTGATGAACTCGCCGCGCCTGGTGCTCGGCCCGCCTGTCCGCGACGGCAAGCCCTATGCCGAGATCGCGCATACGGCGCAGACGGTGGCCGCCTTCGCGGCAATCGACCGCGCGCTTGCGGCGGGCGGCGTCACCGTGCCGGGCATCGTCGCCCAGGATCTCGAACAGGGCTTTTTGCTGCTTGAGCATCTCGGCTCCGGCGCGTTCCTCGACCCCGAGGGCAGGCCGATTGCGGAACGCTACGCCGCGGCTGCCGAATTGCTGGCGATGATTCACGGGAAACATTGGGACGACCGGCTGGAGGCCGCACCCGGTGTGATCCATCAGGTTCCGCCCTTCGACCGCGACGCGCTGATGATCGAGGTCGAGCTGCTGGTCGAATGGTATGTGAAGGCCGTCACCGGCGCGCCCGCCTCCGCCGAGCTGTGCGACGGCTATCACGCCGCCTGGAACGCCACCTTCGATCGCCTCGCCGACAAGCAATACGGCCTTGTGCTGCGCGACTACCATTCACCCAACATCATCTGGCGCGCCGACAAGAAGGGTTTCGACAGGCTTGGCATCGTCGACTTCCAGGACGCGCTGATCGGCCCCGTCGCCTACGACGTCGCCTCGCTCGCCATGGACGCGCGGGTAACCGTATCGCCCGAGATAGAGCGTAGCACCGTCGACGCCTATGTTGCTTCCCGCCATGCGGCAGGTGATTTCGACGAGTCCAGCTTCCGCGAGGCCTATGCCATCATGGCGGCGCAGCGGAACTCGAAGATCCTCGGTATCTTCGTTCGCCTCGATCGCCGCGACGGCAAGCCCCAATATTTGAAGCACCTGCCGCGCATCCGCGACTATTTGCACCGTGCGCTGGCGCATCCGGCGCTGGCCGAGCTGCGCGACTTCTACCGCGACAACCGCCTGCTCGAGGACATCGACGCGTGAGTGCTGCCAGGATCCCGTCGGTCGCCATGGTTCTCGCTGCCGGCCTCGGCAAGCGCATGCGGCCGATCACCGAAACCATGCCCAAGCCGCTGGTGCGGATATCGGGCAAAACCCTGCTCGACTGGGGCCTCGACAGCCTTGCCGAAATCGGCGTCGAAAAGGCCGTGGTCAACGTCCACTATCTCCCCGACCAGATCGTCGCGCACGTCGCGTCCCGCCGTACGCCGCGGATCGCCATCTCCGACGAGCGCGACGGCCTGCTCGATTCCGCCGGCGGCATCGTCAAGGCGCTGCCCGAGCTGGGTACCAAGCCGTTCTACATCGTCAACGCCGACACCTTCTGGATCGATGCCGGTGAGCCCAATCTCAACCGCCTCGCCCTTGCCTGGGACGACGCGCGCATGGATATTCTCATCATGCTCGCAGCTCTCGACCAGGCGACCGGACATTCCGGCAGCACCGATTTCCTTCTCGCCCCCGACGGTAGGCTAAGCCGCGCCAGGGGGGCGCCCGAAGGCCTGATCTACGCGGGCGCCGCCGTCATCCATCCTCGCATCTTCGCAGGTGCTGAGCCCAGCCCTGCCTCGCTCAACCGCTATTTCGACGAGGCGATTTCGGCCGGCCGTCTCCATGGCATGCAGATGCAGGGCAGCTGGATCACCGTCGGCACCCCTGACGCCATCGCGCCGGCCGAGGCCGCGGTGAAAAAGGCCCTGGAAGGGACGAAATGAGCGGCCGCGCGTCGCCACGCGTCTTCTCCATCCCGCCAGGCACTCCTTTCCTGCCGACGTTAGCGGCATCCCTGCTCGACGGCCGCCTGATCCCCGATTTCCGCTTCGACGGCGACCCGCTGGCACTTGCAGATGTGACCATCTACGTGCCGACGCGCCGTGCCGCGCGCGCCCTGCGCGGCGTCTTCGTCGATGCCGCCGGCGGCCGTTCGGCCATCCTGCCCGTCATCAAGCCGCTCGGCGAATTCGACGAGGACGAGGCCGCCTTCGCGACCGAAGGCGCCGGCGCACTCGACCTTGCGCCGGCGATCTCGTCGGTCGACCGCCTGCTGATGCTGGCGCCGCTGGTGCGCGCCTGGAAGCGGCGCCTGCCCGCCCATGTCGCGGCCCTGTTCGAGGAAGAGGTCGTGGTGCCGGCGTCCACCGCCGACGCCATCTGGCTGGCGCGCGACCTTGCCGCGCTGATGGACGAGATCGAGACCGAGGGCTCCGACTGGGCCAAGCTCGCCGGCCTCGTCTCGGGCGAATTGTCCAGCTGGTGGCAGGTCACGCTCGACTTCCTGTCGATCGTCACCTCGGTCTGGCCCGACCTGCTCGCCGAACGCGACCAGTCCAACCCGGCGGCGCATCGCAGCGCCCTGATCCGGCTCGAGGCCGAACGTCTTCGCCGCAATCCGCCCGCCGGCCCGGTCATCGCCGCGGGTTCCACCGGCTCCATTCCCGCCACCGCCGAGCTTCTGGCGGCCATCGCCCGCCTGCCGCGCGGCGCGGTCGTCCTGCCCGGCCTCGACGCGACGCTCGACGAGGCCGCTTTTGCGGCGATCACCGCGCCCGACCTGCGCGCCTCCGTGCTCGGCCATCCGCAATACGGCCTCGCCAAGCTGATCGGAAAGATCGGCCTGATGCGCGGGGACGTCGAAGAACTGGGCGCGCCGTCGCAGGCACTGGTCCGCCGCGCAGCTATCGTCGGCGAGGCGCTGCGCCCGGCCGAGACCACCGATGCCTGGGCCGAGAAGCGCGGCCAGGTCAGCGACGCCGAGATCGCGGACGCGCTGGCCGGCGTGACGCTGCTGGAAGCCGCCCATGAGCGCGACGAGGCCGCAGCCATCGCCATCGCCCTGCGCGAGTCGGTGGCGCAGGAGGGCCATCGCGCCGCCCTCGTCACCTCCGACCGCAACCTTGCCCGCCGCGTAGCCTCCGAACTGCGCCGCTTCGGCATCCAGGCCGACGATTCCGGCGGTGTGCCGCTGGCCAACACGCCACCTGCCGCGCTTCTGCGTACCATGGTCGAGGCGGCGATCCGCCCGGGCGATCCGGTCGCCGTGCTGTCGCTGCTCAAGCACCCGCTGCTCCGCCTCGGGCTGGAGCGCCCTGTCGTCAGGCGCGCCGCCGAGACCATCGAACTCGTGGTGCTGCGAGGCGGCGTCGGTCGCCCCGATGTCGCCCAGCTCGCCGAGGATTTCGATACCCGTCTCGCCGGCATCGGCGACGCCTCGCGCAAGCCGTTCTGGTTCGACCGCATCACCGTCCGCCGCATCGACGAGGCGCGCGACGTTGTCTCGAGGCTGGTCGCAGCGGTCGCACCGCTTACCGCATTCCGTGGCGACGAGAATGTCGAGCTGGGCGCTATCGTCCGCGCTACGGTCGAGGCGCTCGAAAACCTCGGCCGCGACCATCTCGGTGGGCTGGCCGCGCTCTACGATGGCGACGCCGGCGCCAAGCTGGCCGAGGCGCTGCGCGGGCTGGTCTCGGCCCAGGCCGCCTTTAGCTTTGCCGCCGCCGAGTGGCCCGACGTGTTGGATGCGCTCGTCGCCCCCGAAGCGGTCAAGCCGTCGCAAGGCGTCGACCGCGCCATCTCCATCTGGGGCGCACTCGAAGCGCGCCTGCAGACGGTCGACACCCTTGTCATCGGCGCGCTCAACGAGGGTAGCTGGCCGCGCAAGGCCGAGGCAGACCGCTTCATGTCGCGTGTCATGAAATCAGGCATCGACCTCGAACCGCCGGAGCGCCGCATCGGCCTCGCCGCCCATGATTTCCAGATGGCGATGGGGGCGAAGAACGTCGTGCTGTCGCGCTCGGCCCGCTCGGGCGATGCGCCCGCCGTGCCGTCGCGCTGGCTGCAACGCCTGCTCACCTATGTCGGCTCCGACCATGCGGCGGTGCTGCGCAAGCGTGGCGGAAAGCTGCTCGCTTGGGCCCGCCAGCTCGACGCCGGAGACAAGACCGACTTCGCCGCCCGGCCCGAGCCGAAGCCTCCCGTTTCGGTTCGGCCGCGCCGTTTCTCGGTCACGGAGATCGAGACGCTGCGCCGCGATCCCTATGCGGTCTACGCCCGGCGCATCCTCGGCCTGTCGGCGATTGATCCGCTGGTGCGCGACCCAGGTGCCGCCGAGCGCGGAACGCTGTTCCACGACATCCTGCACCTGTTCTCGGCGACGGTCGGCGATCCCCGGACGCCGCAGGCGCTCGACGTGCTGATCGCCGCCGGCAAGCACTGCTTCGCCGAGGCTGCCCTTCCCGCCGACGTCGAGGCCGTCTGGTGGCCTCGCTTCGAGCGCATGGCCGAGGGCATCCTCGAATGGGAACGAAGTCGTGCCGCTGCTGTCACGAGCCGCCATGCCGAGGAAAGTGCCGGCGCAACCGAGGTCGGGCGCACCGGCATCACGCTCTCCGGCCGCGCCGACCGCATCGACCTTCTCGCCGGCGGCATGGCCGACATCATCGACTACAAGACAGGCTCCTCGCCTTCAAAGGTGCAGGCGCATACGCTGATCGCGCCGCAGCTGGCGCTCGAAGGCGCCCTGCTCCGCCGTGGCGCTTTCCGCGAACTCGGCCAACGCGAGCCGTCGCAGCTCGCTTTCGTCCGTCTCAAGCCCAATGGCGAGGTGTTCGAGGAATCGATCCTCGAACACAATCGCAAGCCCAAATCGGCGGTGGAGCTTTCCGAGGAAGCCTGGATGCGGCTTGAGCAATTGCTCCAGCACTACGACGACCCCGCCACCGGCTATTTGTCGCGCGCCCTGCCCTTCCGCGAGGGCGAAACCGATGGCGACTACGACCATCTCGCCCGCGTGCTCGAATGGTCGGCCGGCGGCGACGGCGGTTCGGAGGTCGAGGAATGAAGAAGAAGTTCTTCGTCCCCCAGGAAACCGCCGACCGGCAGGCGCGCGCCTCCGATCCCGGCAACTCCGTCTGGGTGTCGGCCAATGCCGGATCGGGCAAGACCCACGTGCTGTCGCAGCGCGTGATGCGGCTTCTGCTGCGTGGCACCGATCCGTCCAAGATCCTGTGTCTCACCTATACGCGCGCCGCTGCCGCCAACATGTCGAACCGCGTGTTCGCCAACCTGTCGGAATGGACCATGCTGCCCGACGTTGAGCTCGCCGAGCGCATCGCTGCCCTCGACGGCGCGCGGCCCGACCGGGCGATGCTGCGCCGCGCCCGCCGGCTCTTCGCCGAGGCACTGGAGACGCCGGGCGGGCTCAAGATCCAGACCATCCACGCCTTCTGCGAGTCGGTGCTGCACCAGTTCCCGCTCGAGGCCAACATCGCCGCCCATTTCGAGATGCTCGATCCGCAGATGGAGGCGACATTGTTCGCCACGGCGCGGCGCGAGATGGTGACCGGGGGCGCCGCCAATCCCGAGCTGGCCGAAGCCTTCGCCATGGTGCTGGAGCGCGGCGGCGAGGCCGGCCTCGACGCGCTGCTCTCCGAGATCGTCGCCAAGCGCGACGGCCTGCGCGCCTTCATCAGCCAGATCATGGATTTTGCCTGGCCCTTCGGCGCGCTTTACGAGGAGTTCGGCTTTTCCCGGGACGACAGCGCCGAGGGCATCGCCACTTCTATCTGGCCGCTGCCCGGTTTCGAGCCCGAATTCTTCAACGCCTTCGCCGCGGCAGCCGAAGCGACCGACGCGCGCAGCGTGCTCAACAACATCCTGCCCTCTGCAAGGCTGGCCTATGCCGAGACGGACCCCATCAAGCGCCTTGGCCTGCTCGCCGATGCCTTCCTCAAGGCCGATGGCGACCCTTATACGTCGAGCGCCTTCAAGAAGTCGTTGCTCGACCGCCTGCCCGACCTGCTGGAGCGCTACCAGGCGACCGCCGATGTCATCATCCGCGCCGCCGATCGTCTCGCCCATTTCCGCATGCTGGAGGCGACGCGCGCAGCACTCACCATCGCCGACTGGCTGATCGCCCGCTACGAGCGGCTGAAGACCGGACGGGGCTTCCTCGATTTCAACGACCTCATCACCCGCACTGTCAATTTGCTTGCCCGCCCAGACGCCGGTCCTTGGGTGCAGTACAAGCTCGACAAGGGCATCGACCACATCCTGCTCGACGAGGCACAGGACACCAGCCCCGACCAGTGGGAGGTGGTGAAACGCCTGGCCGAGGAGTTCTTCGCTGGCTCCGGCGCGCGCGACAATGTCCATCGGACCGTTTTCGCCGTCGGCGACGAAAAGCAGTCGATCTACTCGTTCCAGGGTGCCGCGCCCGAATCCTTCGACGATTCGAAGCACGAATTCGCCGCCCGCATCCGCGCCGCGGAAAGCCGTTTCGAGGACGTGACGCTGACCTGGTCGTTCCGCTCCACCGACGACGTGCTGTCGGCCGTCGACCGCGTGTTCGAGGACCCGACCGTCCGTCGCGGTGTCACCCGCGCGCCCGAGCCGCCGAGCCACAAGGCTATCCGCGTCGGCGCGCCCGGCTATGTCGAGGTCTGGCCGTCGGTCGGTGCCGACGTGGTCGACGAACCCGACGACTGGCGCAAGCCCATCGACCATGCCCATGCCCCTGCTGTCGTCGTGGCCGAGCAAGTGGCGGCGACGATCCGCAAATGGCTCGACAATGACGAAATCATTGAGGGCACCGGCCGGCGCCTGCGGGCCGGCGACGTCATGGTGCTGGTGCGCAAGCGCGACCGCTTCGTGCATGCGCTGTCCCGTGCCCTCAAGCGCCGGGACATCCCTGTCGCCGGCGCCGACAGGCTGAGCCTGCCCGGCCATATCGCGGTCAAGGACCTGATCGCGCTCGGCCGCTTCCTCATCCAGCCGGAGGACGACCTGTCGCTGGCCGCCGTGCTGCGTAGCCCGATCTTCGGCCTTTCCGAGGATGCGCTGTTCGCACTCGCCTCCGGTCGTCCTGGAAGTCGTTCGCTTGTCGCCGCGCTACGCTCTGCTGCCGAAACTGACGCATCGCTGAAGGCCATCGCCGACCGCCTCGACGCCTGGGCCACCGAGGCCGCTTTCCGGCCGGTCTTCGAATTCTATTCGGGTGTTCTCTCAGGCGGCCGCGGGCGCGACGGTGTCCGCAAGAAGATGATTTCCCGCCTCGGCCAGGAAGCGGGCGACATTCTCGACGAATTCCTGAACTTTTGCCTGGCCGAGGAGCGCACCGGCCTGCCCGGGCTCGAAGCCTTCCTGTCGACGCTGGAAAACGCCGGGCCCGAGATCAAGCGCGAGATGGACCAGACCCGCGACGAGGTCCGCATCATGACCGCGCACGCCGCCAAGGGCCTGGAGGCGACGGTCGTGTTCCTCGTCGACAGCGGTTCGGCGCCGTTCAGCGACCAACATCTGCCGCGGCTGATGCCGTTCCTGCCGCGTGCGAGGCACTGGCAAGGCAAGGGTTATCTCTGGCGCGCTGGTGCCGATGTCGCCAACGCCTTCTCCAAGGGCGCGGCGCTGACCGCACGCGAACTCGCCGACGACGAATACCGCCGCCTGCTCTATGTCGGCATGACCCGCGCCGAGGATCGGCTCATCGTCTGCGGCTACCATGGCAAGCGCGCGCCCGGCGGCAACACCTGGCATTCGATCGTTTCGCGCGCCCTGTCGGCCGCACCCGAGATCGAGCTGCGCGACCATCCCGTCGTCGCTGATCTGCAGGTCCACCGCTTCCGCGTCACGCCCCTGTCGGGTGCGGCGGAACTCGCGCCCGAACGCGAGGCAAGCGAGTTCTTGGCCCCCGAGCCGCTGCCGGATGGACTGTTCGATCGCCCGCCGCCCTATGAGGAGTTGCCGCCGCCGCTGTCGCCGTCGGGCGCCTCGGCGTTGATCGAGGAGACGCAGGAAGCCGTGATCTCGGGCCATTCGCCCGTGCTCGACGCGGAGGTCGAGCCCGCCTTCGCCATTGCCCGTGGTTCGGCCCTGCACCGCCTGCTGCAGATGCTGCCTCGCCTCAATCCGGATCAGCGCCACGTGGCCGCCGAACGCTATCTCGCCCGTGCCGGGAACGATTGGGACGACGCGCAGCGTGGCGCAGCACTGATATCGGTGCTCTCCATCCTCGACGATACGCGTTTCGCTCCCCTGTTCTCGCCCACCTCCCGCGCCGAGGTCTCGGTCATGGGCAGCATCGACGTCAGGGGCAAGCCGCGTTCGGTTTCCGGCAAGATTGACCGGCTAGCGGTCACGGATGACGAGGTTTTGATCGTCGATTACAAGACCAATGCCTCGCCGCCAGCCTCGATCGATGGGGTACCCGGCGCATACGTCGTTCAGCTGGCGCTCTATCGGGCGCTGCTCCAGCCGCTCTATCCCGGCATGACCGTGTCAGCTGCCCTGCTGTTCACCGAAGCGCCGCGCCTGATCGCTCTGCCGCCCGAGGTCATGGATGCCGCCCTTGCTCGACTCACCCAAGCGTGACACAAGAACTGCTTGAACGTCGGGCCCCTAACCACCACATATGGCGCGACAGCTAACTCTAGAGGATCGCATCATGGCCACCGTCAAGATCGACAACAGCAACTTCAAGTCCGGCGTGCTCGAAGCCAAGGAGCCGGTCGTGGTCGATTTCTGGGCTGAGTGGTGCGGCCCCTGCAAGATGATCGGACCGTCGCTCGAGGAGATTTCGGACGAACTGGCCGGCAAGGTGAAGATCACCAAGGTCAACATCGACGAGAACCCCGAGATCGCCGCCCAGTTCGGCGTGCGCTCGATTCCGACGCTGATGATCTTCAAGGACGGCGAAGTGGCCGACATCAAGGTCGGCGCCGCCCCCAAGACCGCCCTTTCGCACTGGATCGCCGGCAACGTCTGAGCCGGTCCCGCCTGAACAAGGCACCGAATACGAAAAAAGCCCGGCAGTGCCGGGCTTTTTTGTTGGATGTTCGATTGGATCAGGTCGGCGGCGTGCCGTTTTCGGCCAGCACCTCTCCCACCAGATACAGCGACCCGCCGATCAGGATGCGCGGCGCCGGCTCGTCCTCGTTCCAGGTGTCGCGCAGAAGCATCAGCGCATTGGCGACCGAACTCACCGGCTCGGCCGAAAGGCCTGCCTCGGAGGCGCGCACCGCGAGTTCCTCGTTGGGCACGCCCGCGTCGCTCATCGTCACCGGCACGGTGTAGACATGCCGCGCCATGCCGTGGAACGGCTTGAAATAGCCGGTCTGGTCCTTGGTGTTGATCATGCCGGAGATCAGGAACAGCGGACGCTGCACCTTCTCTTCCTGCTCGGTCAGCGCCTCGGCGATCACGGTGCCGGCGCCGGGATTGTGGCCGCCGTCGATCCAGACCTCCGAGCCCTTGGGCGCAAGGTCGGTCAGTGTGCCCTGCGGCATGCGCTGCATGCGGCCGGGCCAGGTGACGGAAGCCATCGCCTTGTCGGCGACGCGCTCGTCGACCGGGAAGCCGGCGCTTTTCACCGCCGCGATCGCTGCCGCGGCATTGGCGAACTGGTGGCGGCCCGGCAGGCGCGGCGGGGTGATGTCCATCAGCCCGGTCTGGTCCTGGTAGACCATGCGGCCGTTCTCCTCGAAGGCGAGGAAGTCCTGGCCGTAGACCTCAAGCGGGCAGCCGAGCCTCTCGGCCGTCTCGATCAGGACCAACTGCGCGGTTTCGCTTTCCTGCGCGCCGACCACGACGGGGCAGCCGCGCTTGACGATACCGGCCTTCTCGGCCGCGATCAGTTCGACCTTGTCGCCGAGATAGGCCTCGTGGTCCATCGACACGGGCATGATCACCGAGCAGGCCGGCTTCCTGATCACGTTGGTGGCGTCGAAGCGGCCGCCGAGGCCGACCTCGATGATGCAGGCATCCGCCGGATGTTCCGAGAACAGCACGAAGGTGACGGCGGTCAGGATCTCGAAGACGGTGATCTTCTCGCCGCGGTTGGCTTCGCCGACGCGGCGCACGGCATCCGCCAGCACGTCGTCGGCCACAAGTTTGCCGCCGCCGGGTGCCGCCAGGCGGTAACGCTCGTGCCAGTTCACCAGATGCGGCGACGTATGGACGTGGACGAGGCGACCCTGCGCCTCCAGCAGCGCGCGCGAGAACGCCGCGCAAGACCCCTTGCCGTTGGTGCCGGCGATGTGGATCACCGGCGGTATGTGGTCCTGCGGGTTGCCGAGCCGGTCGAGCAGCCGGGTGATGCGGTCGAGTGAAAGGTCGAAACCCTTAGGGTGCAGCGCCAGCAGGCGCTCGATTTCGACATCGGCTTCGAGCGTGGTCATGGCTTCCCCCCGGCACTACGCTGCTATCGTCGGATCAGGCCTGCGGGCGGCGTTCCGGCACGGGAACCACGGGCGGCAGGATCTCGGCATCGGGAGCCTTCGCCTCGGCCGGCGCCTTCACCAGGATCTTCAGCAGGTTGGCGATGGTCGACTTCAACTCCAGTCGCGACACCACCATGTCCACCATGCCGTGCTCCATCAGATATTCGGACCGCTGGAAGCCTTCGGGCAGCTTCTCGCGGATGGTCTGCTCGATGACGCGCGGGCCGGCGAAGCCGATCAGGGCGCCCGGCTCGGCGATGTGCACGTCGCCCAGCATCGCATAGGAGGCGGTGACACCACCGGTAGTCGGGTTGGTCAGCACCACGATGTAGGGCAGGCCGGCTTCCTTGAGCCGATCGACTGCCACCGTCGTGCGCGGCAACTGCATGAGGGACAAAATACCTTCCTGCATGCGCGCGCCGCCGGAGGCCGCGAACAGGATCAGCGGGCGCTTCTTCTCCAGCGCCACTTCGAAGGCGCGGATGATCGCGTCGCCGGCGGCCATGCCGAGCGAACCGCCCATGAAGGCAAAGTCCTGCACGGTGACGACGACGGGCAGGCCCTCGATCTTGCCGGCGCCGGACAGGATCGCGTCTTCCAGGCCGGTCTTGGCCTTGGCGTCCTTCAGGCGGTCGACGTAGCGCTTCTCGTCGCGGAACTTCAGCGGGTCGGTGACGACCTTCGGGTTCTCGATCGCGTCATAGCGACCGTCGTCGAAAAAGAAGCGCAGGCGCTCCTTCGCCGAGATCTTCATGTGATGGCCGGACGACGGAATGACGTACTGGTTTTCCTCGAGGTCCTTGTGGAACACCATCTCGCCGCTCTCGGGATCCTTGATCCAGAGATTTTCGGGCATTTCCCGACGGCCAAGCATCGAGTTGATCTTCGGACGAACGAAGTTCGTGATCCAGTTCATGGTTTTGGTCCTCTTCGACCCTAGGACATGGGATATTTATTGGGCGGCAGCAAGGCGTGCGGCGCGAATGCCTTGGGACAAGCCGTTGACCAGCGTGGCAACCGCTTCGGCCGGATCGGCTGTTTTCTCGCCCTTCGGTCCGATGACATTGGCCACCGCGTTGACGATCGCGGTACCCACGACCACGCCGTCGGCGGAGCCGCCGATGGTGCGCGCCTGCTCGGCGGTCTTGACGCCGAAGCCGACGCAGACGGGCAGGTCGGTGTGCGCCTTGATGCGCTTCACGGCCTCCGCAACCTTCGAGGTGTCGGCCAGCGCCGAGCCGGTGATGCCGGTCATCGACACGTAGTAGACGAAGCCAGACGTGTTCTCGAGCACCTTCGGCAGGCGCTTGTCGTCGGTGGTCGGCGTGGCGAGACGAATGAAGTTGATGCCTGCCTTCAGCGCCGGGATGCACAACTCGGCATCCATCTCCGGCGGCAGGTCGACGACGATCAAGCCGTCGATGCCGGCGGCCACTGCGTCCTCGAGGAAGCGGTCGACGCCGTAGATGTAGATGGGGTTGTAGTACCCCATCATCACGATCGGCGCGTCGTTGTCGTCCTTGCGGAATTCGCGCGCCATCTGCAGCGTCTTCGCCAGCGTCTGGCCAGCCTTCAGCGCCCGCAGGCCTGCGGCCTGGATCGCCGGGCCGTCGGCCATCGGGTCGGAGAACGGCATGCCGAGCTCGATGATGTCGCTGCCGGCCTTGGGCAGCGCCTTCATGATCGACAGCGATGTCTCGTAGTCGGGGTCGCCGCCCATGAAATATGTCACGAGCGCCGGGCGTCCCTCGGCCTTCAGCTTCGCCATGCGGCGGTCGATGCGGGTGGTCGTCATAGTCAGATCTCCATGCCCAGCATCTTGGCAACCGTATGTACGTCCTTGTCGCCACGGCCGGACAGGTTGACGATCATGACCTTGTCCTTGCCCATCGTCGGCGCTGTTTTCACCGCATAGGCGATGGCATGGGCGGATTCGAGCGCCGGGATGATGCCTTCGACGCGGGTGGTCAGCTGGAACGCCTCCAGCGCCTCGTCGTCGAGGATCGGCTGGTAGTCGACGCGGCCGGTGTCGCGCAGCCACGAATGCTCGGGGCCGACGCCGGGATAGTCGAGGCCGGCCGAAATCGAGTGGCCGTCGAGGATCTGGCCGTCTTCGTTCTGCAGCAGGTACGTGCGGTTGCCGTGCAGGACGCCGGGCTTGCCGGCATTCATCGAGGCGCAGTGCTCGATGCCGTCGAGGCCGCGGCCGCCGGCTTCGATGCCGACGATCTTGACGCTGCGGTCATCGAGGAACGGGTGGAACAGGCCGATGGCGTTGGAGCCACCGCCTACAGCCGCCACGATCATGTCGGGCAGGCGGCCCTCCTGCTCCAGCACCTGCTGGCGCGCCTCGGTGCCGATCACCGACTGGAAGTCGCGAACGAGTTCCGGATAGGGATGCGGGCCGGCGGCTGTGCCGATCAGGTAATAGGTGTCGTGCACGTTGGTGACCCAGTCACGCAAGGCTTCGTTCATGGCGTCCTTCAGCGTGCCGTGGCCGGCGCTGACCGGGCGCACTTCGGCACCCAGCAGCTTCATGCGGAAGACGTTGGGCTTCTGCCGCTCGACGTCGGTGGCGCCCATGTAGACGAAGCAGGGGAAGCCGAAGCGGGCGGCGACGGTGGCGGAGGCCACGCCGTGCTGGCCAGCGCCGGTCTCGGCGATGATACGGGTCTTGCCCATGCGCTTGGCGAGCAGGATCTGGCCGAGGCAGTTGTTGATCTTGTGCGAGCCCGTGTGGTTCAGGTCCTCGCGCTTGAAGTAGATCTTGGCGCCGCCGAGATGGCGGGTCAGGCCTTCCGCGTAATAGAGCTTGGACGGCCGTCCGGCATAGAAGGTCGATAGCTCGGTGAGCTCCGCCTTGAAGGCCGGGTCGTTCTTGGCCTCGTCCCAGTGGCGCTGCAGGTCGAGGATCAGCGGCATCAGCGTCTCGGCGACGAAGCGGCCGCCGAAAATGCCGAACATGCCCTGTTCGTCGGGCCCGGTGCGGAAGGAATTGGGCTCTGCCGGCTGGTTCAAGGCCGATCTCCTTGCGGCTGGAGGCACAGTCAGGCGGCGCTGTCTTCGCGCGCGGCCCGGACGGCCCTGAAGAAATTGTCGATCAGCGCCGCGTCCTTGACGCCCGGTGCGCTTTCCACGCCCGAGGAAATGTCGATGCCGGGCGGGGCAGCACACCGTATGGCGTCGCCGATATTGGCGGCGTTCAAGCCACCGGAAAGCATGTAATCGACGGAGGCGTCAAGGCCCGCCAGCAGCCGCCAGTCGAAGGAGACGCCGTTGCCGCCGGGCAATTCGGAGCCCGCGGGCGGCTTGGCGTCGAAAAGCAGGCGGTCGGCGACATCCCGAAAAGGCACGATCGCGTCGAAGTCCGCCGCCTCGCGAATGGAAAAGGCCTTCATGACGGGCAGGCCATAGCGTGCCTTCACCTCGGCCACACGCGCCGGCGTCTCCTTGCCATGGAGCTGCAGCATGTCGGGCGCCACTTCCGCCACGATCCCGTCGAGGAAGGCGTCTTCGGCATCGACCGTCACCGCGACCGCCCTGGCCCGGCCCTTGGCCGCCTGGCGCAGCTGGCCGGCGAGTTCGGGCGTGACGTTGCGCGGGCTCTTGGCGAAGAAGATGAAGCCGAGATGGCTCGCGCCGTTGCCGAGCGCGGCGTCGAGCGTTTCAGCGGTGCTGAGGCCGCAGATCTTGATGTCGAGTGCCATGGGCCGGGATTGGCATGAAAAGGCGGCGGAGTCGAGGAAAACAGCGCTGCGCCTTATCCTCCGGCCGCTTCGCATCGGCCCGCTCGGTCACTCGAACACGATCGCCTGCAGCGCGCCGCCATTGCGCTTGAGCCAGGCCTTGCAGCGTTCGGTGTCTGGGCAGAGCTCCTCGCACAGCTTCCAGAACTTTGGGCCGTGGTTCATCTCCCTGAGGTGGGCCACTTCATGGGCGACGAGGTAGTTGATGACGGGTGCTGGCGCCATCATGATCCGCCAGGAGAAGGAGAGCGTGCCATCCGAGGTGCACGAGCCCCAGCGGCTGGAGGTGTCGCGGAAGCGGATCGCCTTGGCGCGGCGACCGGCGGCCTCGCAATGCTTCGCCACCAGCACTTCTATGTCGCGCTTGGCCTCGCGCTTGAGGAAGTCGGCGATGCGGCGCGGCAGGTGCACCCGGTCGCCATGCACGACCAGCGTCGGGCCGGTCTCATCCTCGCTCAACCGCACGGTGCCGCGTGTGCCGCCTTCATGCACGATGAGATGCGGGACCCCGCGGATCGGGATCTTGATGCCGGGGCGCACCTGCGGCCGGTCGGGCACCTTGGCGAGGCGCTGTTCCAGCCAGCCCTGGTGACGGGTGAGGAAACGCTCGACTTCGCCCTGGCGCAGGCCCGGCGGCACGGTGATGCGCAGGCCGCGGCCGCCGGCGTCGATGCGCAGGGTCAGCCGGCGCGCCCGGTCGTTCTCGACGATGCGCAGCGGCAGGGTCCGTCCGGCCACGACGTGCTCGCGCTCCTGCACGGGAGCCGGTTCGCGGAGCTTTCTCAGGAAACCGAAGGGCATGGGCGGGACAATAGGTGATTCGGGCCGGATTTTGCGGGAACAAAAACGGCGCCGCGGATTGCGGCGCCGTGTCGTGCGGGAGAGGCGCTGGCCTCAGTCGTCGAGCAGGCCCGACTTGCCACCCTTCTTGGGCGTGACCGTCGGAGCCGTCGGCTTGTTGCGGTTGGCCATGAAGCGGTCGAACTCGTCCTGGTCCTTGGCGCGGCGCAGTTCGCGGGCATAGGCGTCGAACTCGTCGCGCATCTCGTCGAGCTTGCGGCGCTCTTCGTTCAGGCGCTCGAGTTCCTTCTCGCGCCAGTCGTCGAAGGCGACGTTGCCGGTACGGGCGTTGGCCCGGTAGGAAGCCCGGCGGCAGCCGGCGAAAACGCCGTCCGTCGCGCGGTTCACGTCACGCTTGAAGCCGTCAAGCCGGTCGCCCCAGATGATATAGGCAAGCATGGCGAGGCCGAGCGGCCAGAACACCATGAAGCCGATCACCATCAGCGCGATGGTCGCCGGCGTCCAAGCCGGACGGATCAGTGCAGTCGTGTTCATGTAGGTTGCCGTTCCTTTGTTCGAGGCAGCCGGGGAAAAAGCTGCTCCAATCGACATGGGAAAGCAAAAATGGCGATTCAAGACGCCGCCGCCCGAAACCGGACAAGGGCTTGCGACTGCTAGCCTTTTTTGAAGTTCTCGAGCACCAGCACGATCAGGCCCGCCACAAGTCCCCAGAAGGCGGATCCGACGCCGAGCAGCGTCAGCCCCGAGGCGGTGACCACGAAGGCGATCGTCGCCGCCATGCGGTGGTGGTCGTCCTTGAGCGCGATGGCGAGCGCGTTGGCGAGCGACGAGATCAGTCCCAAGCCGGCCACCAGCACGATCAGGCTCGGCGGCAGCACCGCGAACACGGCCACCAGCGATGCACCGAAGGCGGCGAAGACCAGGTAGGCAAGCGCGTAGAACGGCCCCGTCTTCCAGCGCTCCTTCATGTCGGGATGCACGTCCGGCCCGGTGCAGATCGCAGCCGAGATCGCGGCGAGGTTGGTGGTCGAGGCGCCGAAGGGCGCCGACAATACGGAGAACAGCCCGGTCACCCCGATCAGCGGGCCGGGCTCGGGGTGGTAGCCGGCGGCGCGCAGCACGGCGAGGCCCGACAGGTTCTGCGAGGCCATGGTGACGAGATAGAGCGGCAAAGCGAGGCCGATCGTGGCGGTCAGCGTGAATTCCGGCGCGATCAGTGTCAGCGTCGAGAGTTCTGGAGTAGGCAGGCCGCCGACGCGACCGGTGAGGAACGCCGCGAGCCCGCCGCCGACCAGCACCACCAGCACCGACAGTGCCGGATTGTAGAGCCGGATCAGGAAGAAGGCGCCGATCAGCGGCAGGATCAGCCACGGGTCGGAGGGCACCGCCTTGGCCGCGTTGATGGCGAAGGTCACGACGATGCCCGCCAGCATGCCCGAGGCGACTGAAGCGGGTATACGCGAGATCAGTTGCGTCAGCGGCTTGATCAGCCCGGTCAGCACCAGAAGCACGCCGGTCACCAGGAAGGCGCCCACCGCCTCGCCAATGGTGAAGCCGCTGCTGGCGGCGATCAGCGCAGCCCCCGGCGTCGACCAGGCGGTGATAACGGGCATTTTAGTCCGCCAAGACAGCCAAGCCGTCTCGACGGCCATGGCGAGGCAGATGGCGGTGACCCAGCTCGCGGTCTGGATCTGCGTTGCGCCCACCGCGTCCGCCGCCGCGACGATGATGGCCAGCGTGCTGCCGAAGCCGACGATCGCCGCGACGAAGGCCGAGATCGGGATCGAGATGCGCACGGCGTTCAGCCCGCCCGCCCGATGATTTCGCCCACCGCCCGCTTGATGAGCTCGAGGTCCTGTGGCCGCGACAGGCGGTGGTCGCCGTCGGGCACGAGCGACAGTGTCGCGTCGTCGGCCGGCAGGAGGCTCATCAGCTTCAGCGCGTGGCTGTGCGGCACGTCGGGATCGGCGAGCCCCTGGATGATGTGCACCGGGCAGTGCGTGTGAATCGGCCCGGACATCACAAGGTTCTTGCGGCCGTCCTCGATCAGCGCGCGGGTGTAGACGTAGGGCTCCGGCGAATACTCCGAGGGCTCCTCGAAGTAGCCCTTCTCGGCCAGATCCTTGCGCTGCGCTTCCGTCAGCTCCGGCTCGATCAGCTCGGCGGTGAAGTCGGGCGCCGGCGCAAGAAGCACCAGGCCCGCGACGCGGTCGCCCTCGCCCGCCTTGTTGAGCTCGTCGTTCATGCGCAGTGCGATCCACGCGCCCATCGACGAGCCGACGAGTATCTGCGGGCCCTCGGTGAAGCCTCGGAACACGGCGAGGCTCTCAGCCAGCCATTTCGAGATGGTGCCGTCGGCGAAGGCGCCGCCACTTTCGCCGTGGCCCGAATAGTCGTGCCGAAGGAAAGCGCGTCCCTCGCCTGCCGACCACTCCGCCAGCGTTTCCGCCTTGGTGCCCAGCATGTCGGACTTGTAACCGCCCAGCCAGACAACACCCGGCGCCCTGCCTGCCTGATGTCGCAAGGCGATGCGGTTGCCTTCGACTTCGATGAACTCCGGAGTGCTTGCGGTCATGTCGGATCCTCTCGGCACGGACTTGTGGCACAGGTGGCACTTTCGGAACAGTCCCGGCAAAAACCTTCCTTTGGCGCAGGAAGCCTGCGCGGTTGCAGGTGATTTGTTGTGATTGCTGTGCTATTGACAACGCCCGCGCGCTACCCACATTGGCGCGTCCGAAAACCTTTACAACGTCAATGGCTCGAGGAGACAACGACCATTCGCAGACCTTTCAAAGCAGCCGCGCCGACCAAGGACGGCCCGCGCGCTAACCGTGACATCCGGGTTCCCCGGGTCCAGCTCATCGACGCCGACGGACAGAACCGTGGCGACGTCTCCATCAACGAAGCGCTCCTGGCCGCCGAAGAGGCTGGCCTCGACCTCGTCGAAATTTCCCCCAACGCCCAGCCGCCGGTCGTCAAGATTCTTGACCTGGGCAAGCTGAAGTATGCCAACCAGAAGAAGGCTGCCGAAGCGCGCAAGAACCAGAAGGTCATCGAGATCAAGGAGATCAAGATGCGCCCGAACATCGACGACCACGACTACGAGACCAAGATGAAGGCGGTCCGCCGCTTCTTCGAGGAAGGCGACAAGGTAAAGCTGACGCTCAGGTTCCGCGGCCGCGAAATGGCGCACATGGAACTCGGCATGCAGCTCCTCAACAAGGTCCGTGAGGAAACCGCCACCATCGCCAAGGTCGAAGCCGAGCCGAAGCTCGAAGGCCGTCAGATGATGATGGTGCTCGCGCCACGCTGATGCCGTAATGCCCCGGCATCAGCCGGGGCCGGCATACTCTATCAGGATGGGCGTCGACCGACCCGCGGGCGGGCCGGTGGCGTTGGGCTTGGATGAATTCTCAGGACAAGAACGGGCTGGGTCGCTACCAGCGCATGCGCAGGCTCGTGCTCGCGGTGGCGATCATCGCGATGTTCGCGGCATTGCTTTTCGGCCAGTCCGCCTTCCCGCCCGACAGCACCATCCACGAAGTCCTCGAGATGGCCGGCATCCTGATGATCTTCCTGGGCATCGTCGGGCGCCTCTGGTGCACGCTCTATATCGGCGGGCGCAAGTCCGACGAGGTCGTCACCGGCGGGCCCTATTCGATGACCCGCAATCCGCTCTACGTGTTCTCCACCCTGGCCGCGGCCGGCGTCGGCGCCCAGATGGGCTCGATCGTCGCGATGGTCGGCTTCGCGGCCCTGTGCGCGGGCGCCTTCCACATCGTGATCCTGCGCGAGGAGCGTTTCCTCAAGTCGGAGTTCGGAGCGGAGTACCTTGCCTATCTCGACCGGGTGCCGCGCTTCTTCCCCGATTTTTCCCTCTACAAGGAGGGCGATACCGGCCGCTTCAAGCCGAGGCTGCTGTTGAACACGCTGCTCGACGGGCTGGTGTTCCTCGTCGCGCTGCCGGTGTTCGAAATGATCGATCATGCCCAGGTCACGGGTACGCTGCCGGTGCTGTTCCGCCTGCCGTGAAGGCCGCAGATTCATTGCATTCCGGCCCCGCGCGGGTGTTGCGCATTGCAGCACGAGCGAGTATATAGCCGCGTCCAAGAACCGCCCGGCAGGGCATGCCGTGGCGGTTTCATTTGCTTTTCGGGCTTTGGTCGGCCTGAAAACAACAACATCGGGACTTCGACGCGCCCCGGCGCCGAGGAAGCCCCAACAAGGAGTAGCAAAATGCCCAAGATGAAGACCAAATCTGCTGCCAAGAAGCGGTTCAAGGTTACCGCCACTGGCAAGGTCCTGGCGGCTGCAGCTGGCAAGCGCCACGGCATGATCAAGCGCACCAACAAGTTCATTCGCGATGCCCGCGGCACCATGGTTCTCGCCGAGCCGGATGCCAAGAAGGTCATCAAGAATTTTCTGCCGAACGGCCTCTGAGCCCTCGGTCTGGACAGCGTTTTAAGGAGATCATGACATGGCACGCGTCAAAAGGGGCGTAACCGCCCACGCCAAGCACAAGAAGGTTCTCGCCCAGGCCAAGGGTTTCTACGGCCGCCGCAAGAACACCATCCGCATTGCCAAGCAGGCGGTGGAGAAGTCGAAGCAGTACGCTTACCGCGACCGCAAGAACCGCAAGCGCAACTTCCGCGCCCTGTGGGTCCAGCGCATCAACGCCGCGGTTCGCGAGCACGGCCTGACCTACGGCCGCTTCATCGACGGTCTGAACAAGGCCAACATCGAGATCGATCGCAAGATCCTCTCCGACATGGCAATCCATGAGCCGCAGGCATTCGCCGCGCTCGTGGCCAAGGCCAAGGTTGCTCTTGAGTACCTCAAGAACACCACCCCGAATGCTTTTGAAAGCGCTGTTGCTTAACCAGCGCCTTCCCAAGCATCACTGACTTGATTTGGGAAACCCGCGCTGGCACGGCTGGCGCGGGTTTTTCTTTTGCAGCAACGAAGGGCCGTTAGGGCCGCAACGGAACTGAACCATGAGCGATCTTGAAACTCTCGAACAATCGCTGCTGAGCGACATCGCTTCCGCCTCCGACGAGCAGGCGATCGAGGCAGTGCGCGTCGCAGCCCTCGGCAAGAAGGGCTCGGTCTCGGAAATGCTGAAGACCCTCGGCGCGATGAGCCCCGAGGAGCGCCAGACCAAGGGCCCGGCGATCAACGGCCTGAAGAACCGTGTCACCGATGCGCTCACCGCCCGCAAGAGCGAGTTGCGCGATGTCGCGATCACCGCGCGCCTTGCCGCCGAGAAGGTCGACGTCACCCTGCCGGTGCGCCAGTCGCCGGCCGAGCGCGGCCGCATCCATCCGATCAGCCAGGTGATCGACGAGATCGCGGCGATCTTCGGCGACCTCGGCTTCTCGATCGCCGAAGGTCCCGATGTCGAGACCGACCATTACAATTTCACCGCGCTGAATTTCCCCGAGGGGCATCCGGCGCGCGAGATGCACGACACCTTCTTCTTCCCACCCGACGCCAATGGCGAGCGCAAGCTTTTGCGCACCCATACCTCGCCGGTGCAGATCCGCACCATGGAGACGCAGAAGCCGCCGATCCGCATCGTCATCCCCGGCAAGACCTATCGCCAGGATTCGGACGCCACGCACTCGCCGATGTTCCATCAGGTCGAGGGTCTGGTGATCGACAAGACCGCCAACATCGCCAACATGAAGTGGGTGCTGGAGGAGTTCTGCAAGGCGTTCTTCGAGGTCCCCTCGGTCAAGATGCGCTTCCGCCCGTCCTTCTTCCCGTTCACTGAGCCGAGCCTCGAGGTCGACATCCAGTGCGACCGCTCGCGTCCCGGCGAAGTGCGCTTCGGCGAGGGCAACGACTGGATGGAGATCCTCGGCTGCGGCATGGTCCACCCGAACGTGCTGCGCCATGGCGGTCTCGATCCGGACGAATACCAGGGCTTCGCCTGGGGCATGGGCATCGACCGCATCGCCATGCTGAAATACGGCATGCCCGACCTGCGCGCCTTCTTCGACGCCGATGTCCGCTGGCTGCAGCACTACGGCTTCCGGCCGCTCGACATGCCGACGCTGTTCGGTGGCCTGAGCGCATGACCGACGCCGCCGACCGATATGCCGATGCGGTGACCTTCGCCTTCGGCGACAGCCCGGAGCTCGCCGACGAGCTTCTGGCGCTGGTGCTGTCGGGCAAGAAGACCGCGACCTGCGGCGCCTTGCGCGACTACGGCGGCGCCGAGCCGGTGCCCGAGGTCGGCCGCAGGGATGTCGTGCTCGACGGCCAGGGCCGGCCTGCTGCCGTCATCGAGACTGTTGAGGCGGTTCATCGTCGCTTCGACGAGGTCGATGCCGAATTTGCCGCTGCCGAAGGTGAGGGCGACCTGTCCTATGAATATTGGCGCGAGGCCCATGAGGCATACTTCGCCCGCAATGGCGGCTTTTCGCCTGACATGATTTTGGTTTGTGAGCGGTTCCGCGTGGTGGAAGTGCTCGACCGCAACGACACGAAACGAGTGAACCCATGAAATTCACCCTCTCCTGGCTCAAGGATCATCTCGAAACCGACGCTTCGCTCGAACAGATCGTCGAGCGGCTGACCTCGATCGGCCTCGAAGTCGAATCCGTCGACGACAAGGCAGCCCTCAAGCCCTTCGTCATCGCCAAGGTGCTGACGGCGAGCCGTCACCCCGATGCCGACAAGCTGCAGGTGCTGACCGTCGACACCGGCACGGGCGCCCCCATCCAGGTCGTCTGCGGCGCGCCCAACGCGCGCGCGGGCCTTATCGGCGCCTTCGCAGCGCCTGGCACCTATGTGCCCGGCATCGACGTCACGCTGTCGGTCGGCAAGATCCGTGGCGTTGAAAGCCATGGTATGATGTGCTCCGAGCGCGAGCTGCAGCTGTCGGACGAGCACAACGGCATCATCGACCTGCCGGCCGATGCGCCTGTCGGCACGTCCTTCGCCGCCTATGCCCATCTCGACGACCCGATGATCGAGATCAACCTGACGCCGAACCGTCCCGACGCCACCAGCGTCCACGGCATCGCTCGCGACCTCGCGGCCTCGGGCCTCGGCACGCTCAAGGGCGATGTGGTCGAAGCGATCAAGGGTGAGGGCGACTGCCCGGTCAAGGTTTCGATCGAGGCGCCGGAGCTCTGCCCGGGCTTCGCGCTGCGTCTGGTGCGCGGCGTCAAGAACGGCCCCTCGCCCAAGTGGATGCAGCAGCGCCTCATGGCCATCGGCCTCAGGCCCATCAACGCGCTGGTTGACATCACCAACTACGTCACCTTCGACCGCGGCCGGCCGCTGCACGTCTTCGATGCCAAGAAGGTCGCCGGCAATCTCGTCGTCCGTCGTGGCCGCGAGGGCGACAAGGTGCTGGCGCTCGACGGGCGCGAGTACGAGCTGACGCCTGAGATGTGCGTCATCGCCGACGACAACGGCATAGAATCCATCGCCGGCGTCATGGGCGGCGAGCATTCGGGCTGCGACGAGAACACGACCGACGTGCTGATCGAGTCGGCTTTGTGGGCCCCGCTCAACGTTGCCCGCACCGGCCGCACGCTCGGCATCATCACCGATGCGCGCTACCGCTTCGAGCGCGGCGTCGACCCCGAATTCATGGTGCCGGGCGTCGAGCTGGCAACGAAGCTGGTGCTGGAGCTCTGCGGCGGCCAGCCGACGAAGACCGATGTCGTCGGTTATGCCGGCCATACGGCCAAGGTCGTCTCCTTCCCGCTCAGCGAGGTCAAGCGCCTGACCGGCATCGAGGTCGAGAAGGCCGAGAGCCTCGACATCCTCACCCGCCTCGGCTTCGGCGTGAACGGCAATGGCGATGTCGTCGAGGTGTCAGTGCCGTCCTGGCGTCCCGACGTTGACGGCAAGGCCGACCTGGTCGAGGAGGTCATGCGCATCCACGGCGTCGACAACATCGCGCCGCAGCCGCTCGGCGCGCATGACGCCGTCAATGGCAAGATCCTGACCACGCTGCAGATCCGCACCGGCTCGGCGCGGCGCGCGCTCGCCGTGCGCGGCATGATGGAGGCCGTCACCTGGTCGTTCATCCCGGCCAAGCACGCCGAGCTGTTCGGCGGTGGCCAGGAAAACCTCAAGCTGTCGAACCCGATCGCGGCAGACATGTCCGACATGCGTCCGTCGCTGCTGCCCGGCCTGATCGCCGCGGCCCAGCGCAACGCCGACCGCGGCCTGGGCGATGTCGCCCTGTTCGAAGTCTCCGGCACCTATGAGAACGACACGGCCGAGGGCCAACGCCGTGTCGCCGCCGGCGTCCGCCGCGGCACCGCCAAGCTCGAGGGCTCGGGCCGCAACTGGTCGGGCAATGCAGGCAATGTCGGCGTGTTCGACGCCAAGGCCGATGCCATCGCGGCACTCGAAGCCTGCGGCGCGCCGGTCGACCGGCTGCAGATCGAGACCGGCGCTCCCGCCTGGTACCACCCGGGCCGCTCGGGCGTGATCAAGCTCGGCCCCAAGGTCGTGCTCGGCACCTTCGGCGAGTTCCATCCGAAGACGCTCGAAGGCTTGGACGTGTCCGGCCCGCTCTGCGGCTTCGAGGTCTATGTCGATGCCACCCCCGAGCCCAAGGCCAAGCCGACCAAGACCAAGCCGAAGCTCGAGCTGTCGCCGTTCCAGGCGGTCAAGCGCGACTTCGCCTTCGTCGTCGACAAGGCCGTCGAGGCCGGCACGCTGACCCGCGCCGCACTCGGCGCCGACAAGAAGCTGATATCAGGCGTCTCGGTCTTCGACATCTTCGAGGGCGCTTCGCTGGGCGAAGGCAAGAAATCGGTCGCCATCGAGGTCACCATCCAGCCGGTCGAAAAGACACTGACCGACCAGGACTTTGAGGCGCTCGCCGCCAAGATCGTCGAGAACGTCAAGAAGCAGACCGGCGGCGCGCTTCGGAGCTGATCGCCCGCGCGATCCCAATCCAGAAAAGGCCGGGCCATGTGCCCGGCCTTTGCTATTGCGGGAAACTTTCGTGGTCCCTGCTCGTTGAAGGCAGCGATGCTGCGCAACACCAAGACCCGTTACGGCTGGACCGCGATCCTGCTTCACTGGCTGATCGCGCTGCTCTTCATCGGCCAGTTCGCACTCGGGTTGGTGATGGTCCGCGTCGCCAGCCAGCGCACTTCGTTCGAGCTGATCCAGCTGCACAAGTCCTTCGGCTTCCTGCTGCTCGGGCTGGTGCTGATCCGCATCGGCTGGCGGCTGGGCAGCATGAGCCCGGAGTTGCCCGAGGAGGTCGGGGAGATGGAGCGGCGGGCCGCACCCGCCGTGCATCTGCTTCTCTATGCAGCGCAAGTGGCCGTGCCCCTGTCGGGCTGGGCACTGGTGTCCGTCTCGGTGCTCGAAATCCCGTCGATGCCGTTCAACCTCTTCGTCATGCCGCACCTGCCGCTCGGCGTCTCCGAGCAGGCCGAGACCTTCTGGATCGTCGGGCACCAATGGCTTGCCTATGCGGGCATGGCCCTGGTGGCGCTGCATGTGCTGGCCGCGCTCAGGCATCATTTCTGGCTGCGCGATGCGGTGCTGGTGCGCATGATCGCGCCGTCGCTGGGCCGCGGCAGCGGTCAGGAATAGCGGCGGCCCGGGATTCGTTCATTGCTGGCGCGGTCATGTTGCCGCGCCGACAAGGAGTGCAAGGCAATGTTTGTCAAACGCTTGGGGCTTGCAGCATTCCTCGCCGCGACCAGCGTCGTGGGGAGCGCCTGGGCGGTGGCGCTCTCCGATGCCGCCGGGCGCTATGCCATCTCGAAGAACGGATCGAGCATCCGCTTCGTCATCGGCAAGGCGGGCGGCGGCGGGCTCAACGGCGCCTTCGGCCGCTTCGAGGGCACCATCCGCATCGATGGCGGCGACATCGGCCGGTCGCGCGTGGATCTTACCATCTATCCCGAGAGCGTCGGCACCGGCGAAGGCCGCATCGATGCCTTCCTCAAGTCGGACGCGGTGTTCGACGTGGCCAATTCGCGCCAGATCACCTTCCGCTCGACGAGCGTACAGCGCACGGGCGACAAGTCGGCTGTTGTCACCGGTCAGCTGACCGCGCGCGGCAACACCTCCACCGAAAAGTTCGCGGTCGAGTTGCAGGGCATGAACGGCGGACAGATCCGCTTCCATGTCAGCGGCAAGGTGCTGCGCTCGCGCTACCAGATGGATGTCGGAACGCCGCTCTATTCCAACATCGTGGCCTTCGACATGCAGTTCACCGGCCGCCGCGGCTGAGCGGGCTCCACCCAAATATCCGCTGGTCTTTGGCCGCCGCTTCGGCCAACATCCCGGGGGCGGCCGAGCGGCCGCCTCCTCGCCAAGCCAACGACCGGAGGCCAGATGTTTCGCTGGGGTATTCTCTCGACCGCAAAGATCGCCCGCGACCACCTTTTGCCGGCGATCGCCGATTCCGACAACGGCGTGGTGGCAGCCATTGCCAGCCGCGACCTCGGCAAGGCCCGGGCGCTCGCCGACAGGTTCGGCGCGCCGCATGCTTTCGGTTCCTATGAGGAGCTGCTGGGCTCGGATGCGGTGGACGGGGTCTATATTCCCCTGCCCACTTCGCAGCACCTCGAATGGGCGGCCAAGGCCGCCGAAGCCGGCAAGCACGTGCTGGTCGAAAAGCCGCTGGCGCTGAAGGCCGAGGACATTGAGCCGCTGATCGCGATCCGCGACCGCAAGAAGGTGGTGATCTCCGAGGCCTTCATGGTCACCTACCACCCGCAGTGGATCAAGGTCCGCGACCTGATCGCCGCCGGCGCCATCGGCAGGCTGAGGCACGTGCAGGGGGCATTCTCCTACTTCAACGTCGACCCCAACAACATGCGCAACAAGCTCGACCTCGGCGGCGGAGCGCTTCCCGACATCGGTGTCTATCCAACGGTGACGACGCGCTTCTCGACCGGCAAGGAGCCCAGGCGCGTCCAGGCGACCATCGAGCGCGACAAGACCTTCGGCACCGACATCTATTCCAGCATCCGCGCCGATTTCGGCGACTTCGAGCTGTCCTTCTACCTCTCGACCCAGCTTGCCAACCGCCAGCTGATGGTCTTCCACGGCGACAAGGGCTTCATCGAGGTGCGTTCGCCCTTCAACGCCGGCATCTACGAGCACGAGCGCGTCGAACTGCACAACGCCCCTCACAACGAGACCACGGTGTTCCATTTCTCAGGCACCCGGCAGTACAGGCTGGAGGTCGAGGCCTTCGCCCGTGCGGCCCAGGGCGGCAAGGACCACGTCTTCTCGCTCGAGGAGTCAGTGCTCAACCAGAAGGTCATCGACGCGATCTTCCGCGCCGGCGAGCACGACGGCTGGGAGAAGGTCTAGCCGCCCGCGACCTTTGATGTGTCGGCAGGCCGCCGCTCTGTGTTAGGGAGCGCGCAATGACGTCCGACACCGAGGGCCCGCGCCGATGATTCCATGGATCGTACTCGACACCGCCAGGATTCCCGGCGGCGGAGAATTGCGCCTCAAGCAGCGCGGCACCGAGTTCTCGATCATGCTCGGCACCAACGAGCTGATGAACAGCCGGCTGAGCGGTTCGGAGGAGGCGCTGGCGAAGCTCGCCTGCGAGCGCATCCGCGGACGCGGCAAGCCAAAGCTGCTGATCGGCGGCCTCGGCATGGGGTTTACCTTGCGCGCCGCCCTTGCCCTGCTCGGCAAGGATGCCCGCGTGGTCGTGGCCGAGCTGGTGCCCGAGGTCGTCGCCTGGGCGCGCGGGCCCATGGCCGAGCTGTTCGCGGGCTGCCTCGACGATCCGCGCGTCGAGGTGGTCGAGGGCGACGTCGGCAAGGTCATCCGCGACGGCGCGGGCGCCTTTGACGCCATCCTGCTCGATGTCGACAACGGCCCCGAAGGCCTGTCGCGCGATGCCAACGACAGCCTCTACAACTACACCGGCCTCTATGCGGCGAAGACCGCTCTCAAGCCGGGCGGCGTTCTGACCGTGTGGTCGCAGGGTCCCGACAAGGCCTTCAACCGCCGCCTGCACGAGGGCGGCTTCGTCGTCGACGAGGTCAAGGTCCGCGCCAGCACCAAGGGCAGCGGCGCCCGCCACGTCGTGTGGGTGGCGACCAACAGCGTTTCGCCCGGGGCGAAGGGCGGGGTCACTTCACCTAAAGGTAGTCCGGCGTCCAAGAGGGCGCGGCGCTAGGCGCATTGTTCCTTCCCCCCTTGCGGGAGAGTGCAAGTCACGCATTCCGGGTCGCACTGCGCTCGGCGGCCGGGGCGACGGCGTTTTCGTCGGCCAAGTTTCTTTACTGCCACGCTCGCTTTCGCGCCTGGCCATTGTCAAAGAACGCTCCCGACTTTTGGGAGGTAGTTCGGGAAGCGGGGCGCGAGGCCGAGCCTTCCGATAGATAAATAAATGGCGCGACGTTCGCGCCCCGCCCGGCTGCTTGCCCCGCTCAGTCGCCTCGGCGTTGCCGCCGTCAGCCGCCGCAAGGCCCGGGCTTGGGGGCTCATCACCCAGCAAGGAGAACCGACCTCCCGCCAGCCCGGCACCGACGCTTCCCCCCGATACCCGGTGCGCACCGGGGTCCCGTGGAAGATCGCGAGGGGAATTGTACGGGAGGGTTTGGAGGGGGTGGAAAAACCGCACGGTTTGTCCACGCGGATTGCTGACAGATGGTGACAGGTTGCGCGTGGTTCGTGGGCTATTCTGCACCGCAGCGGCAGTTGCCATGTCACGGCATGGATCCCCGGGTCTCCGCACGTCGCTTCGCTCCTGCTCCGCCCGAGGATGACGAAT
>VFQM010000373.1_pt1 | contig 51431 bp, 45 predicted proteins | sample 3512391 | NCBI WGS metagenome assembly VFQM01 (sample SAMN10412369, study PRJNA504923) | tailings metagenome | isolation source: Replicate 1 from Balatoc abandoned mine | place: Philippines | reverse complement strand
CCCGCGTCGCCTCGCCCAAGGGCCAGGTCCTGTCCATCTCGGCGCGCGAAGGGCGGTTCCTGGCGCTGAAGGACAGCCCGGACACGATCATCCTGCGGCTGACCGATGGCCAGATCGTGCAGGACGCGCCCGGCCAGGCGCCGCGCGTGTTGAGCTTCACCCGCCACGACCTGCCGATCGACCTGCCGGCGGTCGAGGAATTCCGCCAGCGCGGCGGCAAGGAGCGCGAATATTTCCTGCCCGAACTGCTGAAGATCACCTGGAGCGACCGGGCGAGCGAAAAGCTGCGCAATGAAAGCAGCGCCAGCCTGAACTTCCGGCTGGTCGAAGTTGCGATGATGCTGCTCTTGCCGCTGCTCGCCGTGGCGCTCGCGATCCCGCCCAAGCGCTCGACCTCGGCGCTGGGGCTGTTCCTCTCGATCGTGATGGTGGTCGCCTATCACAAGGTCAACGAATACGGGATGGCGGTTTCCGCGCTGGGCCGGGTTTCGCCGCTCCTGGCGCTATGGGGGCCGTTCGTGGCCTTCTCGGCGCTGATCCTGTGGATGTACTGGCGGATCGCCTATGTCCCTGGCGGTCAGCCAATCGGCGCGCTCGAACGGTTTGCCGATAACCTGGGCAAATGGGGCCGCAAGCTGGCCGCACGGTTTAACCGCAACCGGATCGCGGGGACCTGATGCAGCTCGAATTCTTCCCCTCGCCCTCGCTGACGCGCTACCTGGCCAAGCTGTTCATCGTCCGCATCCTGGCGGTGCTGGTGATGCTGGTGCTGGTGCTCCAGACGCTCGACCTGCTGTCCGAAAGCGGCAAGATCCTGGGCGTGCCCGGCAATGGCGAGGCCGAGCTGTGGCAATACGTCTCGCTGCGCATTCCGCAGCTGATCGCGCGGTTCCTGCCCTATTCGGTGCTGCTGGCGACGATCATCACGCTCGCCACCCTCAACCAGAACAGCGAGGTCGTGGCGATGAAGGCCGCGGGCCTGTCCGCGCACCAGGTGCTCGCCCCGCTGCTGCTGACCGCGGCGGCCATTTCGGTGATCAGCTTTGCCTTCAACGAGCGCGTGGTGACCCGTTCAACCGCGACGCTCAAGGCCTGGACCGCGGCCGAGTTCAAGCAGATCCCGCCCGATGCCAAGGTCCGGCCCAACGTTTACCTGCCCGATGGGCCGAATATCCTGGCCGCCGGGCAAGTCAGCGGCAGCGGCAAGCTGACCCGGATGGATAACGTCACCTGGTACCGCCGCGATGGGGCCGGCATGGTGCTGGAACAGATCCGCGCGCCGCAGGCGACCTATGCCAACCCCGGCTGGCGGCTCGACCGGCCGGTCAGCTTCGATGTCGCCGGGACCCGCCGGGTCGAGCTGAAGCCGACGGTCGTCGCCCAGGGCATTACCCCGGCACAGGTTGCGATCAGCAAGGTCGATCCCGACGCCCAGAACGTGATCGAACTCTACCATTCGATCCAGGCGCTGAAAGCCCAGGGCCGCCGCACCAGCGAGCTGGAGGGCAAGTGGTGGCACAAGTTCTCCGGGCCGCTCGCCGCGTTGCTGATGCCCCTGCTGGGCGCGGTCGCCGCCTTCGGCCTGGCGCGTTCGGGCCAGCTGCTGATCCGTGCGATCATCGGCATGGCGCTGGGCTTTGCCTATTTCGTGATCGACAATGCCGCGCTCGCCATGGGCAACTTCGGCGGCTACCCGCCGCTGATCGCGGCCTGGGCCCCGTTCCTGCTGTTCGCGCTTGTCGGTGAGACCGTGCTGGTCCGGACCGAGGAATAGCGCCTCAGCGCGCCTTCATCGTGCTCTTGGCCAGATAGCCGACCAGCGGCAGCAACCCAGGATAGTTCGCCTTAGCATAGGTCGATTCCGCGCCCAGCAGCCTGGCGAGGCGGCGGTGCGCCTCGGGCAGCGAGTGGTAGGGTAGGCTCGGCAAGAGGTGGTGCAGCGCGTGATAGCGCAGGCCAACCGGCGCCCAGAGCTCGGCGAGCAGGCCCGGCGGCGGGACATTGACCGAATCGAGGTACTGCGCCGTCACCGTCATCGGCTCACCCTCGTTCTGCCAGAGGTGGGCGACGAGCGTGCGGACCTGGTTGAGCACCGCCGTGGCCGAGATTATCGCCAGGCCGATCGCCAACGGGCGCCAGTCCACCGCCAGGGCGTACCAGACCAGGAACAGCGCCCAGGCCGAGGCACCCAGCTCCTGCCAGAAGACCTGGCGGGCAAATTCACCCTCGGCCGGGCGGCGGCGGAATTCGGGATTGATCGACAGGGCCGAGGCGCGTTCCCATACCAGCCGGCGCAGCGGCGGGATGATCACGCCGAGCGGCACCAGCACGGCCGAACGGATCAAGAGGCCGATCGGCAGCAGCAGCGCCACCAGGATGAACATGGGCAGCGACCACGGCTTCATCAGCGCCAGCGGCAGGTATTCCGGATCCTCGACTGTGCCATAGCGGGTGCGGGCGTGGTGCAGGGTATGGACGTTCTCGTACATCAGCGAGGGCGTCAGCATCGGAATGCCCACAAGCAGGTTCCAACCAAACCGGAACCCCGGCAGGGCATCGCGGTGAATGTGAGTCAGCTCGTGAATGAACAGCAACGCGCGGTAGAAGGCCAGCGCCGAGATCACCCCCGCCAGCACCGCCTGCCAGGTGACATCGAACAGGATCGCGCCCGCGAGGCCGGCATAGCCGATCGCTGCCGATACCAGCATGTCGGGCCAATAGATGCTGCCCTTCGCCGCCGAAATGTCGCGCGTCTGCTCCACCGCGGCGCGCAGCATCGCCATGTCATCGGGAATGCCGACACCGCGCGCGGCGCCCTTGGTTGTGTCGGCAATGGCTTCATGGGCAGTCATGGGCAGTCCGTAATTCACTTGTGCGTTGCCTGCCAAGCTTGGCTTGCCGGGCCTGGCGGGGCATAGGTGGGGGCCAATGCGATAAAACAAAGGCAAGATCGTGGCCCAAGCGGAAATTGTGATCACAGAAGTCAGCGACAAGGCCGGGCGCGAGGCCTTTGTCGATGTCCAGTACCGGCTCAATGCCAATGATCCCAATTTCGTGCCGCAGCTGCGCGGCGAAGAGATTGAGCGCTATACCCCCGGCGGCAATCCCTATTTCGAACACGCGCGCTGCCAGCTGTTCCTGGCCCAGCGCGGCGGCCAGGTCGTCGGCCGGATCGCATCGCATATCGACGAGCTGGCGCTGGAACAGCCGCCCGAGCAGGGCATGGGGCCCGGAACCGGCATGTGGGGGGCGCTTCAGGCCGAAGATGGCGGAGTGGCCACCGCGCTGATTCACCGGGCGGAACAATGGCTGCGCGGCCAGGGGATGACCCGCGTGCTCGCGCCGATGACGCTCTCGGTCTGGGAAGAGCCGGGCCTGCTGGTCAAGGGCTTCGATCACCCGCCGATGATCATGATGGGTCACAACGGGCCCGAGCAGCAGGGCTGGATCGAAGGCGCGGGCTATGCCCCGGCCAAGAAGCTGGCGACCTATGACCTCGATATCACCAAGCCCTTCCCGCCGCTGATCCAGCGCATCGTCCAGTCAGGCGAGAAGAACGCGCGGATCCGTATCCGCGACGTGGACCTCAAGAATTTTGACCGCGAGGTCGAGATCATCTGTTCGATCCTCAACGATGCCTGGTCGGACAACTGGGGCTTCGTGCCCTTCACGCCGACCGAGATCGCCTATACCGCCAAGAAGATGAAGCCGCTGGTCAAGCCCGACCTGGTGCGAATCGCCGAATACGATGGCGAACCGGTGGCCTTCATGATCACCCTGCCCGATGCCAACCAGATTCAGCTCAAGGCGGTGCGCCGCAACGGCAAGCCGTCAATCCTCGGCTGGATCAAGCTGGGGCTGTGGATGCTGCGGACCAAGCCGGCCGATATGCGCGTGCCGCTGATGGGCGTGGTCAAGCGCCTGCAATCGAGCCGGATGGCCAGCCAGCTGGCCTTCATGATGATCGAGACGATCCGCCAGGCCTCGGTCACCAAGTACCTGGGCAAGCGCGGCGAGATCGGCTGGATCCTTGACGACAACCAGGGGATGAACGCGATCGCCGAAGCGATCGACGCCACGGTGAACAAGGAATATCTGGTTTACGTGAAGGGGCTTTAGCCCTCCGCCTCGCCCCGCTTGTCGACCGCCGCCGTCACTGCGACATCGCCGGTGACATTGCCCAGAGTGCGCATGATATCGGGCAGCATTTCGACCGCGACCAGCAGCGCCAGCGGCTCGATCGGCACGCCCATCGCCATGGCAATCGGCCCGACCGAGACGACGAAGCTGAGCGTGCCAGGCAGCGAGACCGAGCTCAATGACACCAGGAAGGCGACCAGCACCCCGGCCCCCAGCGCCCAGGGCGAGAGCGGCGTGCCGGTCAGGTAAGCGGCATAGATCGCCACCCCCATGTTCATCGCCGGGCTGGTCGCGCGGAAGATCGCCACGGCCAGCGGCAGGACGAAATCGGCAGTCGATTCGCGCACGCCCAGCTTGCGCGAGGCGGCCAGCATGGCGGGCAGGCTGGCGAGCGAGGACTGGGTCGAGATCGCCACGGCATAGACAGGTAGCATCGCCCGGCCAAAGGCGCCCGGGCCGCGTCCGCCGATGGTGAGGGCAATTGCGACCGAGGCCAGCAGTACAACCAGCCCGGCCGCGCTGACGATCACGATATAGTGCGCCAGGCCGCCGATCGCGTCGGCCCCGGTCTTGGCGCCGAGCGAGATCGCGAGCCCCAGCACGCCGATGGGTGCCAGCATCAGCACCCAGCCGACAATCACCATCATCGCCATCGCCAGCCCTTCGAAGAAGGTCAGCAGCGAACGGCGCGGGGCTTCGGCGATGCGGGTGCAGGCCAGGGCGAACAGCGCGGCAAAGATCACCACCGGCAGCATCGCGCCATTGGCAGCGGCGGAGAAGATGTTGCTCGGCACCATCGCTTCAAGGATCTCGGCAAAGCCCGGAACCTTGCCCGGATCGGTCGCGCCGCCCCCGCTTAGCGCCGCAACCGCACCGGCCGGGATCGGAAACAGTTCAAGCAGCACCGGCACCAGAATGGCCGACATGGTGCCCGCGAACAGCAGCACGGCGACGAACATCAGCACCGCGCGCCGCGCCAGCCGTCCGCCCCCGGCTGCGGCCAGGGTCTGCGAGATGCCGGTTACGACCAGCCCGATCACCAGCGGCAGGATCGTCAGTTGCAGCAGCTTGAGCCAGAGGCTCCCCAGTTCTCCGGCCACGGCCTCAACCGGCGCGAACCCGGCCTGGCCGCGGAACACCGTGCCGATCACAAAGCCCAGGATCAGCGCCAGGAAGGTCAGCAGCGCGGGGACCTTGATCTCCGGAAAACCGCTCGCGCTGGACTCTTGCTGCATTCTGGGACTCCCCGCTTGGTTAATGTCTGCGTGACAATGGCTTTGCCGCGCGACATAGCACTTCTTCAAGGTCTAGCGTGCTACAGGGTAAGTGATGGGACGCAACTATTTCGGTACGGACGGGATCCGCGGGCGCACCAACGCCGGGGTGATGACGGCGGCAACGGCAATGAAGGTCGGCCAGGCAGCGGGCACCCGCTTCCTGCGCGGCTCGCACAAGCACCGCGTGGTGATCGGCAAGGACACGCGCCTATCGGGCTACATGCTGGAGAACGCGCTGGTCGCTGGTTTCACCAGTGTCGGCATGGACGTGATCCTGCTGGGCCCGATGCCCACCCCGGCAGTCGCCCTCCTGACGCGCGAGCTGCGCGCCGATGTCGGCGTAATGATCTCGGCCAGCCACAACCCTTACGAGGACAACGGCATCAAGCTGTTCGGCCCGGACGGCTTCAAGCTCTCCGATGCCGACGAGGCCGCGATCGAGGCCATGCTGGAGCAGGACCTGGCGCTCGCCCCCTCGCCGCAGATCGGCCGGGCCCGCCGCATCGACGATGCCCGCGGCCGCTATATCCACGCGGTCAAGGCTTCGCTGCCCGATGACGTCCGCCTCGATGGCCTGAAGATCGTGGTCGATTGCGCCAATGGCGCGGCTTACCAGGTCGCCCCTTCGGCGGTGTGGGAGCTGGGCGCGGAAGTGGTCGCGATCGGCGTTTCGCCCAACGGCACCAACATCAACGACAAGTGCGGCTCCACCCACCTCGATCTTGTCAAGGAGAGCGTCGTCGCCAGCGGGGCGGATATCGGCATTGCATTGGATGGCGATGCCGACCGGCTGATCGTGGTCGATGAAAAGGGCCAGACGGTCGATGGTGACCAGATCATGGCGCTGATCGGCAGCCAATTGGCCGCGCGCGGAGAACTGCGTGGCGGCGGGGTGGTGGCAACTGTCATGTCGAACCTCGGCCTTGAACGCTTCCTTGACAGCAAGGGCCTCAGCCTGGTCCGCGCCAAGGTGGGCGATCGCTATGTGCTCGAGGCGATGAAGGCCGGTGGCTACAATGTGGGCGGCGAACAGTCGGGCCACATGATCATGCTCGATCATGCGACGACCGGCGATGGCACGATCGCCGCGCTCCAGGTCCTCGCCGCGCTGGTCAAAAGCGGCAAGCGCGCCAGCGAGCTGATGCACCTGTTCGATCCGGTGCCGCAATTGCTCAAGAACGTTCGCTTTGCTGGCGGCAAGCCGCTGGACGATGCGCGCGTCAAGGCGGTGATCGCCGAGGCCGAGGCCCAGCTTTCCGGCCGCGGCCGTCTGGTGATCCGCCCCTCCGGCACCGAACCGGTGATCCGCGTCATGGCCGAAGGTGACGATGCGGGTGAAGTCGAACAGGTCGTCGATGCGATCTGCGATGCGGTGAAGGAAGCCGCCAGTGCTTGAGATGCGCCCCGATTGCGAGAAGTGCGGCACGGACCTGCCGGCCGAGCTGCCTGGCGCCTTCATCTGCAGCTTCGAATGCACCTTCTGCACCGAATGCGCCGATGACCTGGACGAATGCTGCCCCAATTGCGGCGGTGAGCTGATGGACCGCCCGACCCGCGCCAAACCCCTGCAGGCCAAGTATCCGCCCTCGACCGAGCGGAAGTTCAAGGGGTGAAGCCCCCGCGCATACTCTCCATCGCCGGCTCCGATTCCTCGGGCGGCGCGGGGATCCAGGCCGATATCAAGACCATTACGATGCTGGGCGGCTTTGCCATGACCGCGATCACCGCGGTGACGGCGCAGAACACGCGTGGCGTGACCATGGTCGAGGCGCTCTCGCCGGCGATGGTCGCAGCGCAGATTGACGCCTGTGTCAGCGATGTGGGCGTCGATGCGGTCAAGATCGGGATGCTGGGCTCACCCGAAATCGCCGCGGTGGTGGCTGAGCGGCTGGAAACACTCGCCGTGCCGGTGGTGTTCGATCCGGTGATGATCGCCACCAGCGGATCGGTGCTGGCCGATGCGGCGACCATCGCGGGGTTTGAGCGGCTGATGCGGATCGCCGCCCTGACCACGCCAAACGTGCCGGAACTGCAGGCCCTGGGTGGCCCAGACGGCATGGCGGCGCGCGGTATCACTTACCTCGCCAAGGGCGGCGATGCCGATGGCCCAACGGTGGAGGACGTGCTGGTCGTGCCCGGTCAGCCGCCCCAGGTCTGGTCGGCCCCGCGGATTGTGACCCGCCATACCCACGGCACCGGCTGCACCCTGTCGAGCGCCATCGCCACGGGTCTAGGTGCCGGCCTCAATCTGGTCGCCGCGATCGAACAGGCCCGCGCCTTCGTCCGCGCCGCGCTGGAGGCTGCCCCCGGCTATGGCGCCGGCAGCGGCCCGCTGGGGCACCAGGCGGTTCAGTCCAGCTCGTAGAACTCGGCGATCTTGGCCCAGGCATCCTCGGCCGTTTCCACCCAGTGGAACAGCTCGAGGTCTTCGTGATTGATCACGCCTTCCTCGGCCAGGGCCTGGAAGTTGATCACTTTGTTCCAGAATTCGGCGCCGAACAGCAGGATTGGAATCGGCTTCATCTTGCCGGTCTGGATCAAGGTCAGCAGTTCCATGAACTCGTCGAGCGTACCGAACCCACCCGGGAAGACGGCCACGGCGCGGGCGCGCAGCAGGAAGTGCATCTTGCGCAGCGCGAAGTAGTGGAACTGGAAGCTGAGATAGGGCGTCACATAGGGATTGGGCGCCTGTTCGTGCGGCAGCACGATGTTGAGCCCGATCGATTCGCTGCCGGCATCCGATGCGCCGCGGTTGCCCGCCTCCATGATCGACGGCCCGCCGCCGGTGGTGACGACGAACTGCCTGAGGCCGTTCTCGATCAGCCCCTTTTCCGACACCAGCCGGGCGAGCTTGTAGGCCTCGTCATAATACTTGGCCTTCTCGGCGAGGCGCTGCGCGACCTTCTGGTCGTATGCGTCACCGTCCTTGGCCGCCGCGATCCGTGCCTCGGCCTGTGCAGGGCTGGGGATGCGGGCCGAGCCATACATCACCAGCGTCGAGCCGACGCGGGCCTCGTCGAGCAGCATCTCGGGCTTGAGGAGTTCGAGCTGGAAGCGCACGGGCCTGAGCTCGTCGCGCAGCAGGAAATCGGTGTCGCGGAAGGCCAGCTTGTAGGCGGGATGCGCGGTCTGCGGGGTGCGCTCGGGGCCGCCCTCGGCAAAGCGGGTCTCCTCGCCCGCGCGGTAGAATTTCCGGTTTGTGAGATCTTTTTCAGTCATCACCAAGGCTCTAGGCGCGCACAAACAGGCCGACAAGCGGTTTGCATCAGGCAGAGCGCGGCAGGGAATGGATCACCGGAAGGCAGGTGGCTGGCTGGATGCCCCGCAAGGATTCGAACCTTGATTGACGGAGTCAGAGTCCGCTCTCTTACCATTAGAGGATCGGGCAACGAGGGCGGTCCTCTAGGCGCGCCGCGCGCCCACGTCAAGCCACTGGACTTGCCCTTGCGGCGGGGGGGCGCTAGCATGGTGTCAGGTACCTGCCCATCCGGCGGGATAATGATAAGAGTGTGAATGTCATGGCGGAAAATACTCCGCCGGCCATGCGTGAGGAGGCAGGACAGGGGTTTGAACCCGGACAGGACCAGCGCGGCGCGCCCAGCCTTTCCGAAACCAGCCCTGCTATGCCCGAACGCCGGCCGGACGGCCGACCTGGACGAATCGACCCGCAGGTCAGCGGGCGCGAGTCCACAGCCTACCAGCGCCAGAGCTTTGCCGCGATTGACCTCGGCACCAACAATTGCCGGCTGCTGATCGCGCGCCCGCAGGGTGAGAACTTCGTCGTGGTCGATGCCTTCAGCCGGGTGGTCCGGCTGGGCGAAGGGCTGGCGGGATCGGGCCGGCTGAGCGATGCGGCGATGGACCGCGCGCTGGGAGCGCTGCACGTTTGCGCCGAGAAGCTCAAGCGGCGGCGCGTCCACCTTGCCCGCTCGGTCGCGACCGAGGCCTGCCGCCGGGCCGAGAACGGCCCCGAATTCATCGAACGCGTGCGCCGCGAAACCGGCATCGCGCTGGACATCATCAGCGCCAAGGAAGAGGCGCGGCTGGCCGTGCTGGGCTGCCACATCCTGCTCGAACAGGGGGATGGCCCGGCGATCATCTTCGATATCGGCGGCGGTTCGACCGAGCTGGTGCTGGTCGAACAGGGCGATGCCCCGCTGCCGCGGATCGTCGACTGGATGAGCGTGCCCTGGGGCGTCGTCTCGTTGACCGAAACCTGCGGGGTCGAGCCGCTCGACGCCGATGGCCGCGCTGCCCGCTATTCCGAGATGCGCCGCCGGGTGCGCGAAAGCCTGGCGCCCTTTGCCGACCGGCTGGCCGCGATGCTGGAACAGCACGACCGCAAGACCGCGCTGCGCCTGCTTGGCACCAGCGGCACGGTCACGACGCTGGCCAGCCTGCACCTCGAACTGCCGCAGTATGATCGCCGCGCGGTCGATGGCCTGATCGTGCCGGCCGAGGCGATGCGCGGGATTTCCGAGCGGCTCTCGGCCATGCCGATCCCGGCGCGGCGCGAACTGGCCTGCATCGGCCGCGAGCGGGCCGACCTGGTGGTCGCCGGCTGCGCAATCCTTGAGACGATTCTCGATCTCTGGCCGGCTGACCGGCTGGGCGTGGCCGATCGCGGCATTCGCGAAGGCATCCTGCGCAGCCTGATGGCCTCCGAAGGCATGGCTGAGCGCACCCGCGCCGCCATGCGCCGCAGCAAACGTGAAGGAACCAATCGATGAGCCGCTCGGGCCGCCCCGCCGGTGAACGGCTCAAGACCGGCAAGGGCCGGACCGCCAGCTCGACCCGCTGGCTGACCCGCCAGCTTAACGATCCCTACGTGAAGGCCGCCAAGGATGCCGGCTGGCGCAGCCGCGCCGCCTTCAAGCTGATCGAGCTCGACCAGAAGTTCGCCCTGCTGAAGCACGCCAAGCGCGTGGTCGATCTGGGCGTGGCGCCGGGCGGGTGGAGCCAGGTGGTGCGCAAGCAGGCCCCCAAGGCCGCAGTGGTTGGGATCGATCTGCTGGAAACCGAGCCGCTCGAAGGCGTGACCCTGTTCCAGATGGACTTCATGGACGATGCCGCGCCCGCCCTGCTGGTCGAGACGCTGGGCGGCGCGCCGGACCTGGTGATCTCGGACATGGCCGCCAATACCGTTGGCCACAAGGCAACCGACCATCTGCGGACCATGGGCCTGGTCGAGACCGCCGCGCACTTCGCGATCGAGAATCTGGCGCCCGGCGGCGCTTTCATCGCCAAGGTCCTGGCGGGCGGTACGGATACCGAGCTGCTGGCCCTGCTCAAGCGCCACTTTACCACGGTGAAACACGCCAAGCCGCCGGCGAGTCGCAAGGATTCGTCCGAGTGGTACGTGATTGCGCAGGGCTTCAAGGGCTGAAACGAAGAAGGGCGGCAGGTCCTGAGACCGCCGCCCTCTTTCCCCACCCTTGCGGGCAAAGCTTACTTCTTGGCGGGTTCCGCAGCCGGAGCGGCAGCGCCTTCGGCCGGGGCCGCAGCGGCATCGGCCGGCGCGGCGGCAGCATCGGCGGCCGGGGCAGCCGGAGCGGCCGGCAGCGGCAGGTTCGAACCCTGGGCGTTAAGATAGACCAGCAGGTTGGCGCGCTCAGCCGCGTCACCGATCCCGGCGAAGCTCATCTTGGTGCCGGCGGCGAAAGCCTTGGGGTTCTTGAGCCAGGCGTCCATCTTCGCCCAATCCCACGAGCCGCCAACACCCTTGAGTGCATCCGAATAAGCGAACCCGGCGTGCCCGGCGAGCGGCTTGCCCATGGTGGCGTGCAGGTTCGGGCCGATGCCATTGGCACCGCCAGCGTTGATCGTGTGGCACGAGGCGCACTTCTTGAAAGTGGCTTCACCCTTGGCCGCATCGGCGCTGGCGAGCAGGGTCTCGAGCGGCACGGCAGCGGCACCGCCTTCACCTTCCTGGACCACGCCTTCGATCTCATAGCCCATCTTCTCAGGGCGGTTTTCCTTGGTCGCGCGGAAGTAGTGGCTGCTCAGCGAAGCGAGACCAAGCGCAACAACGCCCGAAAACAGCGTCCAACCGGCAATGGTGTTGAAACGGTCGTCCATCAATCGTGCCCCGTGGGATATGTGGCTAGGAGAATTTCGGGTCGCTCTAGTGTCGGCGCGGGGCAAGCGCAAGGGGCATTGCAGCGCCCGCGCACAGGGCTTAGCGATGGAGCGGGATGTCGGCCCGCCATGCGGCCGAGGAGAGGCACGATCTGACATGAGCTGGGCCAGGGAACTTGAGGAATTGCGCGCCCGCGAGGCGCTGGCCGAAGCCATGGGCGGACCGGACAAGGTTGCGCGCCAGCACGGCCGCGGAAAGATGGATGCCCGCGCCCGTCTGGCGGCATTGGTCGATCCCGGAAGCTTCCGCGAAATCGGCAAGATCGCGGGCAAGGGCTCCTACGACGCGGAGGGCAACCTGACCGGGGTGCTGCCCGCCCCGTTCCTGTTCGGCAAGGCCACGATCAATGGCCGCCCGGTGGTCGCCACGGCGGACGATTTCACCATCCGCGGCGGCGCCGCCGATGCCGGGATCGGCCGGAAGATGGAACAGGCCGAGAAGATGGCGCACGAGCTGAAGCTCCCCATCGTGCGGATGATCGACGGCACTGGCGGCGGCGGCTCGGTCAAGACGCTCGAGATGATCGGCGCCACTTACATTCCCGCCGTCCATATGTGGGGCGAGGTGGTGCGGAACCTCGATACCGTGCCGGTCGTGGCGCTGGCGCTGGGCCCGACGGCTGGGCTGGGCGCAGCCCGGATCGCGGCCAGCCACTATTCGGTGATGGTGCGCGGCCTGTCCCAGATTTTCGCCGCCGGTCCGGCCGTGGTCGATGCAATGGGCACGGCCTGGAAAGACGAAGGCTCGGTCAACCACGAGGAAGCCAAGGAGGCGCTGGGCGGCTCTGCGATCCACACCCGCAACGGCGTGGTCGATGACGAAGTGGCCAGCGAGGCCGAGGCCTTTGCCCGTGCCCGGCACTTCCTGGGCTTCATGCCCGAATATGTCGGGGCCCCTGCCCGCCGAATCGAAAGCGGCGATCCCGCTGGCCGGCGTGAAGAGGCGCTGCTCAGCCTGGTCCCGCGCGGCGACAAGGAAGTCTATTCGATGCGCCGGGCCATGGACCTGGTGTTTGATCGGGGCACCGTGTTCGAGATCGGGCGGGCCTGGGGCCGCGCCGCGATCACCGCGCTGGCGCGGCTCGATGGCTGGCCGGTGATGGTGCTGGCCAGCGATCCCAGTTTTCTGGGCGGTTCATGGGACGCCAAGACCAGCGAGAAGGTAGAGCGTTTCGTCAAGCTGGCCGACCTGTTCCGCCTGCCGATCGTCCACCTGGTCGACAACCCGGGCTTCATGATCGGGCGCGAGGCCGAGATTGCCGGGACAATCCGCTATGGCGTCCAGGCGATGAACGCGATCTACAAGGCGACCGTGCCGCTGGCCTCGATCGTGATGCGCCGGGCCTATGGCATTGCCGGCAGCGCGATGTCGAACGCCGATACGTACCAGTACCGCTATTGCTGGCCTTCGGGCGACTGGGGGTCCTTGCCAATCGCGGGCGGGCTGGAAGTGGCCTACAAGAGCGAGATCGAGGCAGCCGCGGACCCCGCCGCCGAACTGGAGGCGATCCGCGCGCGGCTGGCCAAGGTCACCTCACCCTTCCGCAGCGCCGAGCGCTTCAATGTTGAGGACATCATCGACCCGCGCGATACGCGGCCCTTGCTGTGCGAATTTGCCGAACTGGCCTGGCGGCGCTTGGGGGCCAATCAGCCGGCGAGGTAGTCGGCCAGCGCCTGCTGCTCTGCCGCGCTGAGCCGCAGGCCCAGCTTGGTCCGGCGCCAGAGGATATCTTCGGCGCTGGCGGCCCATTCCTCCTGGCGGAGGAAGTCCACTTCGGCTGCGGTCAACCCGGCGCCGAAGCTCTTGCCCAGCGCCTGCCAGCCTTCGGCGCCATTCAGCCAGCGCTCGGCCCGGGTGCCATAGGCGCGGGCGATCCGGTCAACCGTGCCGGCATCAAGGAACGGATAGCGCGCGGCTAGCGCGGCCTTGAGCGGTTCGAGCCCGTCGAGCGGGAAGTCCCCGCCAGGCAGCGCCTTGCTGCGGGTCCAGGCCCTGCCTGAAAGGGCCGGCAAGCGTCCGGTCATCAGGTCCACCGCTTCCTCGGCGAGGTGGCGATAGGTGGTGATCTTGCCGCCGTAGACGCTGAGCAGCGGGGCACCCGCTTCTTCGTCCGACAGGTCGAGCCGGTAGCCGCGCGTCGCTGATTCGGGCTTGCCCGAGCCATCGTCGACCAGCGGGCGCACCCCCGAATAGGTCCAGACCACGCCCGCCGGGGTAATCGGCGTCTTGAAGTAATTGCTCGCCCCTTCGCAGAGGTAGGCGATCTCTTCCTCACTGGCGACAATCGGCTCGCCCGCCGTGTGGTCGCGGTCGGTCGTGCCGATCAGGGTGAAATCGCGCTCATAGGGGATCGCGAAGAAAATCCGGCCATCGGCGAGCTGGAAGAAATAGGCGTAAGGGTGGTCGAACAGCTTGCGGACCACGATGTGCGAACCGCGCACCAGCCGCATGCCATATTCCGGCGCCTCGCCCAGCAGGCCATCGACCTTGAGCACCGCAGGCCCGGCGGCGTTGACGAGGGCGCTGGCCGTGAACTTGCCGGTCGGCGTCTCCAGCTCCCACCCGCCTTCGATCCGGCGCGCAGCGGTCAGCGGCGTGCGCGGGCGGACTTCGGCGCCATGTGCCACGGCATCAAGCGCATTGAGCACCACCAGCCGGGCATCATCGACCCAGCCGTCCGAATACTCGAACGCCGGACCGAACTCGGCCTTCAGCGGTGCGCCAGCGGGGTGGCGGTGGAGGTCGATCGAGCGGGTCGCCGGCAAGTGCTTGCGCCCGCCGATATGGTCATAAAGGAACAGCCCCAGCCGCAGTAGCCAGCGTGGGCGCAGGCCCTGCACATGCGGCAGGACGAAGCGGAGCGGGTGGATGATGTGCGGGGCGATCGCCCACAGCGCCTCGCGCTCGGTCAGGCTCTCGCGGACCAGGGCGAATTCGTAATGCTCGAGATAGCGTAGCCCGCCGTGGACCAGCTTGGTCGAGGCCGAGGATGTGCCTTGCGCCAGGTCACCAGCTTCAAGCAGCAGCACCTTCGCGCCGCGCCCGGCGGCATCGCGCGCGATCCCCGCGCCGTTCACGCCGCCGCCGATGACTGCCAGATCGAATTGCATCCTTGGCTACCTCACATCGGGGCCAGAAACCGGCCGCACCACCCCCGGCGGGGTCAGGCGGCGGAACAGGCGGCCCTGTTCGCTATAGAGCACCAGTACCAGCGCCGCGATCCCGCCCGCCAGCAGCGACCAGGCCAGCGGCCGCGCCGTGCCATCATAGGCCTGGCCGATCAAGGCGCCCAGGCTGGCCGCCAGGGCCATCCGCACGAACATCTGGAACGAACTGGCCGCCCCGGCAATCCGGGCGAATGGTTGCAAGGCGATCGAGCCGAAATTGGCGCCCAGGAAGCCCATCAGGCACATGTTGAGACCCATCACCGGCACGAACTGCCACAGCGTCTGGTGCGGCTGATGCGCCAGCCAGACCTGCACCGAACTGACCACGATGAAGGCCAGCAGCGCCGTATGCGATACCCGCCGCGCCCCGAACCGCTCGACGATCCGCGAGTTGAAGAAGTTGGCCACGGCCATGCCGCCGGCCATCACTGCAAAGATCAGCGGAAAGGTCGCGCCGGCCCCGAAGTGTTCGGCCACCAGCTGCTGGGCGGAATTGATGTAGCCGAACAGGCCCGAGACCAGCAGCGCAGCGCCGATGACATAGCCCATCGAGGCCCGGTTGCTCGCGGCGGTCCACATGTTGGCCGCGATGGCGCGGGGGGCGATCGACTGGCGATTGGCCGGGTCGAGCGTTTCCGGCAGCCGAATCCAGGCCCACAGCCAGACTGCCAGCCCCAACAGCGCCATGCCGCCAAAGATCCAGCGCCAGCTTGCCACCGCCAGAATGGCCTGGCCAAAGCTGGGCGCGGCCATCGGCACGATCATGAAGATCACCGCCACGGTCGATTGTGCCCGCGCCATCCGGTCGCCCGAGAAGCGGTCACGAATGATCGCATTGGGCAGCACGGACAGGCCCGCGCTGGTGATCGCCTGGGCGGCGCGCAGCACCAGCAGCGCAGTAAAATCCGTCACCAGCGCGCAGGCGACGGTCAGTGCGACATAGGCCGCCAGGCTGGCGAACAGCACCGGCCGGCGGCCAAACCGGTCAGCCAGCGCGCCCGGAAACAGCGAACCGATCCCGGCTGCAATCAGATAGACCCCGACGATCAGCTGGCGCTGGTTGGGATCGCGCACCCCCAGATCCTCGGCCATGATCCCCAGCGCGGGCAGCATCGAATCGATGCACAGCGCCTGCAAGGCCATGATCATGGCCATCAGCGCGACAAATTCGCGTTCACCAAAATTCTTGGCACCCAGCTTGGCGCCGGGGGCAGGAGGACTCACTGACGGCATGGCTCAAGCCCTTGGCCTGTTCCGCCCGCGCTGGCCAGACTGAATTCGCATGGGTAAGTCTGACAAAATGGCCGAACCTGCCGACTTCGACGATTTTGACGACGCCCCCGGCCAGGGGCTGCGCAAGATCATCCATGTCGACATGGATGCCTTCTATGCCAGCGTCGAACAGCGCGATGACCCGTCGCTGCGGGGCAAGCCCGTGGCGGTCGGCGGCGATGGCCCGCGCGGGGTGCTGACCACCTGTTCCTACGAGGCGCGCAAGTTCGGCTGCCGTTCGGCTATGCCTTCGGTCACGGCGAAGCGGCTTTGCCCGCAGCTGATCTTCGTGCGCCCGCGCTTCCCGGTCTACACCGCCGTCTCGCACCAGATCCGCGACATCTTCCGCGACTATACCCCGCTGGTCGAACCGCTCTCGCTTGACGAGGCCTATCTCGACGTCACGGCCGACGTGAAGGGGATCGGCTCGGCCACCCGGATCGCCGAGCTGATCCGGGCCCGGATCAAGGCCGAAACGGGCCTGACGGCCAGCGCCGGGGTGTCCTACAACAAGTTCATCGCCAAGCTGGCGAGTGACCAGAACAAGCCCGACGGGATCTGCGTGGTCCGCCCCGGCGAAGGCGCGGCCTTTGTCGCCGCGATGCCGGTCCGCCGCTTCCACGGGATCGGCCCGCGCGGGGCAGACAGGATGAAGCAGCTGGGGATCGAGACCGGCGCCGATCTGGCGGCCAAGGACATCCACTTCCTGCGCGAACACTTCGGCAGCCAGGCCGATTACCTCTACCGCGCCGCCCGCGGCATCGACCTGCGCCGGGTCAAGGCCGACCGGGCGCGCAAGTCGGTCGGCGCCGAGCGGACCTTCGATCACGACATCTCGTCTGGCGCGGCGCTGCGCGAACAGCTGGAGCGAATTGTTGGCTTGTGCTGGGACCGGATCGAGCGCAGCCGGTCCGAAGGGCGGACTGTGACGCTGAAGCTAAAGCTCAAGGACTTTACCGGGCTGACGCGGGCCCGCTCGCTCCCGCAGCCGGTGCAGGATCGCAACCAGTTTGCCGAGATCGGCCATGCCTTGCTGGAGGAGCTGCTGCCTTTGCCGCAGCCCGTCCGGCTGATGGGCCTGACGCTGTCGCAATTGACCGAAGACGAGCCCGAGGCGCCGCCGCCGGTCAGGTCGGCGAGCCAGCTCTCGCTGTTCTGATCCAGTCCGCCAGGTTGCGTTGCAACTGCTCGGCCAAGTTCGGCGGCAGGGCATCCGGAGCGAAGAACTCCGCCGCCACGATCTCGCGCCCGTCGCCCCGCGGCACCCCGCGCGCGCGACCGGTGATGACATGGACGCGGTTGACCGTGCCGGCCAGCGGCTCTTCGATCACCGCCAGCTCGCGCGGGTCTTCCAGCGCGCAGGCGGTTTCCTCGGCCAGTTCGCGCAAGGCCGCGAGCAAGGGCTCTTCACCCCGCCCGATTCCGCCGCCTGGCAGCATCCAGCGCCCGCTGCCATAGGAATGCCGCACCAGCAGGATGCGGCCCTCGCCATCAAAGGCCAGGACCCTGCAAGCAAGCAGCAACGGCTTCCTGATCCGCCACCAGACCAGCCGGACCCGGTGCGCCTGGACCAGCAGCACCCGGTGCAGCGGGCGGGGGATCAGGCGAAGCATGTCACCGGCTGATGCGCTGCGCGGAGAAGCCGCGCAACCGGCAGGTCATGCTCGCCGCGCGTGGCCGCCTTGAACAGGGCGACCTTGTCAGCCCCGCGGATCACGAAGATCACCTGATCGGCATCGAGCAGGGCCGGGATGGTCAGGCTGAGCCGGTCAAACGGCGCCTCGGGCGGCAGCGGATCGGGGGTCAGGCGGCGCAAGGCCAGCGGATCGTCCACCTGTGGATCGGTGTTGGGGAACAGGCTAGCAATATGCCCATCCCCGCCCATGCCGAGCCAGGCGACAGCGAAATGCGGCGGCACCGCCTGCTCGGTCAGCGCCACGACCTTAGCTCCTGCCGGCTCCAGCAAGGCCCGGATCCTTCCGACATTGCTGGCCGGATGATCCTCCGGCACACTCCGGTCGTCACCCGGCCAGACGGCGATCCGGCTCCAGTCGAGCGAACGCTGCGCCAGTTCGGCGAGGATCGGGAAGGGGGTCGAACCGCCAGGCACGGTGATCGCAATCGGGCCGTCGGTCCCGGCCAGCGCGGTGGACAAGTGATCGAACAGCCAGTCGGCGATCTGGCTATCGGTGGCGGCAGGAACAATGCGCGGGGAGGTCATGCCCCGCGCATAGCATCGCTGCCCCCACCCGCGAGCGATTATTTGAGCAACTGGCCCAGGAACCAGACGCGCTGTTCGGCCCGATCGGTCCAATCGTCGATCGCGCCATCGGTGGCGTTGTCGCCCGCGGCGCCGGCCGCCGCCTTAGCTTCCCGCAGCGCGGCAATCAGGACTTCGTTATCGGCCTTGAGCTCGGCGATCATTGCTGCGGCGCCTTGCGTCGTCGCATCCTGGTCGGTGATCCGGCTCGAGCGGGCAATCGCCCCGATCGAGGTCAGCGTATCGGCGCCATTCTTGCGGACACGCTCCGCGATCAGGTCGGTCAGCGCAAAGATCTCGGCTGCCTGCTCGTCGAACAGCAGGTGCAGGTCGCGGAACTGCGGCCCGGCGACGTGCCAGTGGAAGCTCTTGGTCTTGATATAGAGCGCGAAGCAATCGGCCAGCAGGGCGTTGAGGCTGGCGACGAGCGCGGCGCGGGAATTGTCGGTACGGGTCATTGGCGGTTCCCCTCGGTTGGAATGAGGAGCTTCTACCGCAGCACGATTAATCGGTTAAACCGGTTAAACTGTAGATTGTGATCGGATCAAGAGATCAGACTGCGCCCATTGCCCGCAGCCCCAGCCCCACGGCCAGGAGCAGCAGGGCCACACCAAGCCCGCGCCGCAGCCGGCCTAGCCATGCGGTTTGTCCGAACAGCATCCACCCCGCTCCGACCACCAGGGCCGCGCCGACCGCACCGCCGAGCCCGGTGGTGAGCGGGGCCCGCGTCATTGCCGCGAGGGCAAAGACCACGAAACGCGCGGCATCGGTCAGTTGCATGGCAAAGATCACGATCGCGAAGGCGCCGAGCGAATGGGTCGGCTCGGCTGGCGCAGCGCGCGGGCGCAGGACAATCAGCTCAAGCCCCGCCAGTCCCAGCGCCAACGCCACCAGGAACAGCCGCGCAGGGCCCGCCATCAGCCCGGCCACTTGCGCCCCGCCCCAGGCCGCCAGCCCGGCCGCTGCCATCCCGCTGGCAATCGCCACCAGCAGCAAACTCGGCCGCGCGCCCTGGCGCTCCGCCAGCTGCGCCACCAGCACCTGATCGCGCGCGCCAACCCCGACGAGCAGCGTGGCAAGCAGGGCGAATAGCAGTCCGGTCATGGACACATGCCTAGCAGCACTGGAGTCATGCTGACCAGCGCTTGCGAAACGGCTGCTTCCCGCTCGTCTCTGCAGGCCGTCAATGAACGCCAATGTCAGGCGGGCGCATTTCCGCTGACATTGCCGTCAAAGGCGGTGTTAGCCGGTTCGAGCGAGCCGCCGCAGTGGCTGCAGGCTATCACCATTACCAGAGGGTTGCCGCAGCTTCGATGTGTCAGCAGCAGCGGCGGCCCCTTCTCGTCGGCGAACCAGCGATCGCCCCATTGCAGCAGGGCGAACAGTACCGGGTAGAGATCGCGGCCCTTTTCGGTCAGGCGGTATTCGAACCGGTCCTGGTGCGCGGAATAGGGCACCGCCTTGATGATCCCCTGGGCGAGCAGCCGTTCAATCCGGCCCGAGAGGATATTGGTCGCCATCAGGGTATCGCGCTGGATCTCGTCGAAGCGATTGATACCGGTGAAGCAGGCGCGGACCACCAATGTCGCCCAGCGATCGCCAAACAGCTCGATCACCGAATCAACCATGGTCCGCGTGCCGCGCTTCGCGCTGGCCGCTGCGGTCTGCTGGCGGCGGCGGGTATAAACCGGGGTGACCTGGGCAAGGCCGGGGCCGGGCGCCCAATCGACCGCACGCGGATCGACCTCCTCACGGCAAACGCCACAACGCGCTTGCGGTTTGATCGACGCACCGCAATCCAGGTGGACCAAGCGCACCGAAATGTCGCGCTCGCCTGGTTCCCACCGGTGTTGCCAGCGCCGGATCGTCAATGCGACCTGAAAGAGATCGCGGCCCATTTCAGTCAGCGAATAGCCCCCACGCCGCCCAACCGGCTTGGCCAGCACCCCAGCCTTGACCAGACCAGCCAGCCGGTTGCTGACCACTGACCGGGCAAGACCGGCTTCGGCGACGAATTCCTCAAATCGGTGATGGCCCAGGAAGGCCTGTTCCAGGATCAGCATCACGGGCACGTCACCGACCACGTCGAGTGCGCGCCAGATCGAACAGGCCCTGATTGTCTCGTGCTTCATCGCAGCGTCCCTTTGCCCGCCTCAGTCGCGGACGGCAACCACCTGCGGCGGCAAGGGATAGGGTCGATAACGGACCTCGGACACGGGCAGAGCCGCCCCTTGCCGGAGCGATGGCCGTGCCACAATCTGCTGCGGGGCCTGGCCGCGCTCGACCCAGTCCGCAATCGCCGTCATCGGATCAAAGTCTTCCGGAGCAGAGGCAGACGGCGCTTCCCAGCAATGGCCGAGGCCAGGGGCCAGGAACAAGCGGAAGAACCGCTGCACGCGGCGGGGCCCGCCCATCTGCTTCAGCACCTGGCGATAATAGTCGGTCGATTGCGTCGGAACGACCAGAGGATCAGCCATGCCATGCCACATGATCAGCTTGCCCCCGGCCGCGCGGAACGCGGACAGATCGGGGTTTGTGGCATTGAGCATGCCGAAATCCTGCCGCAGTCGCGCCGGATCGCGATCGAAATCGAAGTTGCTGGCGGAGAAATCCGGATAGCGCGGATCAAACACGATCTGGCGGGTGAAGCCATCGGCCAGCTGGGTGCCGACGGCCTTGGACGGGTCCTGCAGGTACCAGATCCGCCAGTACTGCTCGCCCCCGATCGGCATCCCGCCAAACAGACGGCGTCCCTTGCTGTCGACCGGCCCCTGATGCCAGAGCCCGATGACCCGCCGCTCATCGGCGGTGAAGCAGCGATCGGAATCGGCCGGGGTCACACCCAGCGCGCATTTGGGCAGGCGGTCCGGATCGAACCGGCAGGCCTCGGGCCGGGCGATCAGGCCGTCCGCCGCGCCATCAAGACGATCGCACTGCGCCTTTACCGCTTCGATCAGCAGCGGCAGCTTGCGATTGAAGGCCGGGCCCAGCACCGGTTGCTGGGCGTCGTGGTTGGTCTTCAGCTTCCAGGCACCAAAGGCACCGCCCGAATTGGTCAGGTCAACCGCCGGGCAGCCGCTGATGATGCCATGGAACAAGGTGGGATACCGCTGGGCCGCAATCAGCGCCATCCGGCCGCCATTGGAGCAGCCGACGAAGTAACGGAACCGCGCCTCGCGGCCATAGTAGGATCGCACCAGACCAAGCCCGGCTACGTGGGCCAGCGGCAACCAGCGATGGGCATAGAGCTCCAGCGCGGCGGGATTGTTCGGGGCCCAGGCGGCATCGCCCTGCGACGTGCCTGGATGGCCGCTGTCGGTATGGATCGCGGCATAACCGCGCTTGACTGGTTCGACGATGCCGTTGGCCCAACCCGGGGTTTCCGTCGTCATAATCCCGCAATAGCCGCCGCAACCAGAGACGTAGTAATTGCCGTTCCAGTTGCTGATCGGCAGGCGCATCTCGAACGTGATCGTCGGGCGGATGGTGCCGCGCACCCGGCAATAGGCGGGCATGTCACCCTTTGCTTCGACCAGGCTGCTGTCAGCCCGGACAAAGGTGGCCGGATCGAGCCGCCCGGCCAGCGCCGGGCAGGCGTCACGCAGGGTAGGTTCGGCTGCGGTCGGTTGTGCCGCAGCGACGGACAGCGCACTCAGAACAGCCAGCATCTCGATGGCCTTTCGTCAAAAGTAACAAGAGCAGCCGGGGCCAGGCGGGAATCAGGCCCGCCCGGCCCCAGACCGCCGGATCAGAACTTCACGCTGGCCTGCAAGGCGATGTTGCGCGGCCGGTCGAAGATCGCGGTATTGGCAACGCCCGTGTTCCCGGTCAGCGTCGTGGCCAGCGGCAAGGCGCCCGAGGTCAGGATGATCCGCCGGTTGTTGAGGTTGCGGCCGATCAGCGCGATCTCCCACTTATCGTCGATATTGCCCAGCGCCAGACGCGCGCCGATCCGGGCATAGCTTTCCTGGTAGGATGACGGATCGATCAGCGTCGCGTTGGTCTGGTACCGGCTGGAGAAATCGGCATTGACGTTCAGGCTCAGCTTCAGGCTGTCACCCACCGGGTAGCTGAAATCAGCCGCCACATTGCCCGACCACTTCGGCGCGAAAGTGGCGCGCGTGCCGGTGTAGTTGCAGAAGTTGCCGGGCTGCACGTTGGGCGCCGTGCCGAACGGGCACTGGCCCTGGCGCCAGTCGGTATACTTGAAGTCGAGATAGGCCAGCGAACCGCTCAGCTGCAGATGGTCACCGATGCTGACCCGGGCTTCGCCCTCAACCCCCTGGACCTTCGCGGCCGAGGCATTGTTGACGTTGAACCCGATCCCGCCATCAAAGGTAAGGGTCTGCAGGTCCTTGTACTTGGTGTTGTAGTAGTTGACCGACACCGCCAGGTTGCGGCTCTTGTACTTCAGGCCGACTTCGTAATTATTCGCGGTTTCCGGCCGGAAGAAGAAGGTGCCGGGGAAAGTCGGATGGGTCGGCAGCGAGTTTGAGCGGATGTCGAACCCGCCAGCCTTCACGCCGCGCGCGTAAGAGGCATAGGCCATCAGTTCCGGCGTCACGTCGAACTGGATATTGGCCATCGGCGTGGTCGAATTCTCCGAGATATTGCCGGCGATCGAATGCTCGGCCACTCGCAGCGCACCCCACAGCGCGCGGACCGTGGTGATCGGGAAGACGTTCGTCGGACCGGCCACGATCACCAGTTGGCGATCGCCCGACTTGGCTTCATGGTTGAAGCGCACCCCGCCGGTGATCCGCAGCTGTTCGGTGATCGAATAGGTGCCCTGGACGAAGCCTGACCACAACGTGGAGGTCTGCTTGAAGGTGCGCAGCGAGCGCGAATCCCCCAGCGGCCGGAACGCCGCGAAGGGTCCGGCCAGGCCCTGGAAGAACGAGCCGAGCAGCACGTTGTCATTGGCAGACAGCTTCGAGGTCTGGAAATAGCCGCCGACGATATAGGTGAACGGCCCATCGCCCGGCGAGGTCAGCCGCACTTCCTGCGAAAGCTGGTTGTACTTCTCGTTCTGGTTGGTGCCATCAAGGATCGGCAGGGCGGTATAGTCCACATCGAGCACTTCGGCCGAGTTGTAGTGGAGGTAGCCCGAGGTCAGGTTGAGGGTGTGGCTGCCAACCTCGATATCGACATTAAGGGTGGAGTTGATGATTTCGGTGCTGCTGTCGAAGCCGTTGTTCTGGCTGCGCCAGTCGAGCACGGTATCGACCCCGGAGAAGAACGGCGAGGCGCTGTAAGTCCCGCGCGGCAGCAGGTTCTCGCGCGCCTGGCCAAGGACGTCGAACTTGGCATATTCGACCTTCAGGCGGGCCTGGACCGGATTGTTATCGCCCAGGGAGAAGGTCCCGCGCAGGAAGACCGTATCCACGTTCGGCTCGTTGCGGCCGAGCGTGGTGTTGAACACGTACCCGTCCATGTTCCGGTAATAGCCGACCAGCCGCATTCCGGCCTGATCGCCCAGCGGCAGGTTGAGCACGCCGGTCAACTGGGTTTCCTTGTGCTCGAATTCATAAGACCCGGTGACCGAGCCTTCGAGTTCGTCGCTGGGTGTGCGGTTGATGATGCTGATCGCCCCGGCAATGGCGTTCTTGCCGAACAGCGTCGGCTGCGGACCGCGCAGAACTTCGACCCGCTGCACATCGACGATCGGCATGCGGACCAGCTGGTCGCGGCCGTAATAGAGCCCGTCGACGAACATTGCCGCCGATTGTTCGAAGCCCTTGTTGTCGCCGGACGAAATGCCGCGAATGGCAATGCGGTTGGCGATCCCGGTCTGGGTGATGCGCAGGTTGGGAACACTCGACGAAAGCTGCTCAAGGTTGGCAGTGCCCTTGTCCGCGATCGCATCGCCGCTGACGGCTGCGATCGAGATCGGCACGCGCGAGAGGCCTTCCTCGCGCTTTTGCGCGGTCACCACGATTTCATCGAGGCCGCCTTCGTCATCCGGCGCGGCATCCTGGGCCCAAAGTGCGCCGGGCATTGCCAGAGCGGTACCGACCAGCAGTTTGCAGGCAAGCTTGATCATCACGTTCCTCCCCAAGATCGAGTTGCGTCGCGCGCCGGCTCTTGCCACTTGTGCACGTCGATGAAGTATGATTATGCAAGTGAGTTCGTTTGTGCAAGCGTCTTTCCGGTTTGCGTTGCGATGGCCATGAGAGGAGCGAAATGACGATCCCGGGGACACTCAGGCGCAATCTGGCCTTGCCGGCGATTGCCGCGCCGATGTTCCTCGTGTCGGGCCCTGACATGGTGATCGCTGCCTGCCGGGCCGGGCTGATCGGATCGTTTCCCACGCCCAACGCCCGGACCGAGGCCGACCTTGAGGCATGGCTGCAGGCGATCACCGCCGCACTGGCCCATGATCCGGCAGCAGCGCCCTGGGCGGCCAACCTGGTGGTCCACCCCTCTAACGAGCGTCTGGGCGCGGACCTTGCCGCCATCGTCCGTCACCGCGCACCACTGGTAATCACCGCGCTGGGCAGCCCGGCGCGCGTGATCGAGGTGGTGCATGACTATGGCGGGCTGGTCTTTGCCGATGTCAATTCGGTGGCCTTCGCGCGCAAGGCTGCGGCCGCCGGGGTCGATGGCCTGGTGCTGGTGGCGAGCGGGGCAGGTGGCCATACCGGGCAAACCGCGGGCTTCGCTTTTGTCGAGGAAGTGCGCCAGTTCTGGGACGGGCCGATCGTGCTGGGCGGGGCGATCTCCACCGGCCAGGCGATCCGCGCCGCTGAAGTCCTGGGCGCGGACCTGGCCTATCTGGGCACGGCGCTGATTGCCTGCGAAGAAAGCCTGGCCGCACCGGAATACAAGGCCATGGTCGTTAGCTCAGGAGCGGGTGACATCGTGCCATCGAAGGGCATCACCGGGGTGACCGCCAACTGGCTGCGCCCCAGCCTGATTGCAGCGGGCTATGATCCTGACCACATGCCTGAGGACAAGCGCCCCGATTTTGCCAATGCCCAGGACGATGCCAAGGCGTGGAAGAACGTCTGGTCGGCCGGCCAGGGCGTGGGTGCAGTCAGCGCGGTAGAGCCGATCGCGGCTATCGCCGCCCGCCTGAAAGCTGAATATGATGCAGCTGTGAAGCTGCCGGGATTCGAGGAAAAGGAGTAGCGCCATGACCGCCCAGTTGGTCGAAACCATCCGCTCGACGCTGAAGAATACGGACCACCCCTATATGCAGGGGGCCTGGCGGCCGACCTTCAATGAATGGAACGCGATTTTCGCCAATGGCGATGCGGAAGTGATCGGGACGATCCCTGACGATATCGACGGGGTCTATGTGCGGACCGGGGAAGTTCCGGTGCACGAGCCGATCGGCCGCTATCACCCCTTCGACGGCGATGGCTTCATCCACGCTATCAGCTTCAAGGGCGGCCGCGCCTCCTATCGCAGCCGGTTCGTGCGGACCAAGGCCTTCCAGGCCGAACAGGAAGCCGGGCGCGCGCTGTGGGCCGGGCTGATGGAGCCGCCGCACAAGTCCACCCGGCCCGGCTGGGGGGCGCAGGAATGGCTCAAGGACTCATCCTCGACCGACGTGGTGATCCATGCCGGCAAGATCCTGTCCACCTTTTACCAGTGCGGCGAAGGCTACCGGCTTGATCCCTTCACGCTCGAACAGTTCGGAACCGAAGGCTGGGTCCCGCTCGACGGGGTTTCGGCCCATACCAAGGTGGACGAGGCAACCGGCGAGCTCTTGTTCTTCAACTATTCCAAGCACGCCCCTTACATGCATTACGGGGTGGTCGGGCCCGACAACAAGCTGAAGCACTATATCCCCGTCCCGCTGGCCGGTCCGCGGCTGCCGCACGACATGGCTTTCACCAAGAACTACGCCATCATCAACGACATGCCGCTGTACTGGAACCCCGAATTGCTTGAGCGCAATCTCCATGTCGTGCAGTTCCACCCGGACCAGAAGACCCGCTTCGGCCTGATCCCGCGCATGGGCCAGCCTGAAGACATCCGCTGGTTCGAGGCGGAGCCGACCTACACCCTGCACTGGCTCAACGCCTGGGAAGAAGGCGACGAGGTGATCCTGGACGGCTATTTCCAGGAAGAACCCCAGCCCAAATCGCATCCTGCTGCCCCCGACGGGCTGGAACGGATGATGGCCTATCTCAGCCAGGGGCTGATGAAGCCCAAGCTGCACCGCTGGCGCTTCAACCTGAAGACCGGGGAAACCCGCGAGGAGCGGCTGGACGACCGGATTCTGGAATTCGGCATGTTCAACCAGAAATATGCCGGGCGGAAATACCGCTATGCCTATTCGGCCGTGCCGGAACCTTACTGGTTCCTATTCACCGGCCTGATCAAGCACGATCTGGAAACCGGGACGAGCGAGGAAATCAGCTTCGGCCCCGGCCGCTATGGCAGCGAGGCGCCCTTCGCCCCGCGGATCAATGCCAAGGACGAGGACGACGGCTATCTCGTCTCGTTCATCGCCGATGTCGGCCTGGACCGTTCCGAATGCGTGCTGATCGATGCCAAGAACATCGCGGCCGGGCCGGTCTGCCGGATCGTGCTGCCCGAACGGTTCTGTTCAGGCACCCATTCGACCTGGGCCAATGGCAACGATATCGGCATGGGGCCGAACACGGTGCTCGGCGGATAGGATGATCGTTTCCGGGGAGAGTAAGCGCCAGGCATACCGGGACAGCGGCTGGTGGGGTGACCAAACCCTGGCCGACATGTTCTTCGCCAATGCGCAGCAACACGCAGGCCGGCTGGCGCTGGTCGATGCGCCCAACCGGGCCGACTTCGCCTTTGGCACGCCGCAGCGGCTGACCTATGCCGACCTTGCCGCCGAGATCGAACGGCTGGCCGCGGCGCTGGTGGCAGCGGGGATCGGCAAGGATGACGTGATCGTTATCCAGCTACCCAATATCAGCGAATTCGTGGCGCTCTATTTCGCAGCCGCGACGATCGGTACCGTGGTCAGCCCCGTGGCAGTACAATACCGCAGCCACGAACTGGCCACGATGTTCGGCATTGTGAAGCCAAAGGCCTTCATCTGCGGTACCCGCATGCATCATGCCGATCACATCGGTGTGGTCCGCCCGCTGCTGGGTAGCGAGATCAGGTTGATGACGGTCGGCCCCGATGCTCCGGCCGATGCACTGGACCTGTCGGCCGAACCGCCCCGGCCAGACCTGCTGTTAGACTATCGCGCGGCCAACCCGGTCAATGCCGACGATGTGTTCACGATCTGCTGGACTTCGGGCACCACCGGCGTGCCCAAGGGCGTGCCGCGCAGCCACAATCACTGGGTCGGCATCGCGCCGGGCACCTATGTGGCCGCGCGGCTGCAGGACGGGGATGTGATGCTGAACCCCTTCCCGCTGATCAACATGGCTTCGATTGGCGGGATCACGATGAGCTGGCTCCGCGTGGCCGGCACCATGGTGCTGCATCATCCGTTCGATCCGCAGGTCTACCTGGCCCAGATCGCCACCGAACGTCCCAGCTTCACCATTGCCCCGCCGGCCGTGCTCAACATGCTACTGCAGAACGAGGCGCTGCTGGCCAAGGTGGACCTGTCCAGCCTGCGCACGATCGGTTCGGGATCAGCCCCGCTGGCTCCGGCCATGGTCCAGGGTTTCCAGGAGCAGCTGGGCCTGCCAGTCATCAACATCTTTGGCTCGAACGAGGGGATGACCCTGATCACCGGGCCAGACGACGTGCCCGATCCGGTCGAGCGCGCCAGCTATTTCCCCATCGGGCTTTACCTGACGCCGTTCCATGGCAGCGAACCGGCGTTGATCATGCAGTCACGACTGGTGCCGCCGCAGGGCGGCGAGCCGATCGAGGACGAGTTCGTGCCCGGCGAGCTGCAGATCAAGGGTCCGGCCGTGTTCGAAGGCTATTGGCAGGCACCTGAACAGACCGCCGCCGCCTTTACCGAGGACGGTTTCTTTCGCACCGGCGACCTGTTCCAGATCGAGCAGGGCGGCCGGTTCCTGCGCTTTGTCGGGCGCTGCAAGGACCTGATCATCCGCGGCGGGGTCAACATCTCGCCTGAAGAAATCGACCAGCTGCTGGGCGGCCACCCGCTGCTGGCCGAAGCCTGCGTCTTTGCCCTGCCCGATCCGGTGTTGGGTGAACGGATTGGTGTGGCTGTCGTGCCGCGTGACGGAGCGGAAGTGACCCTGGACGATGTCACCAGCTTTCTGCGGCAAGCGGATCTGGCAGTGTTCAAACTGCCCGAGCGGCTGTTCCGCTTTACCGCGTTGCCGCGCAACGTGACCAACAAGGTGATGCGCAGCGAAGTGCGCGAGCTCGCGCTGGCGATGATGGATCAAGGAGACTGACATGGCGGCGGAAGTGTTCATTCTGGGCGGAGCCCAAACCGATTTCGCGCGCAACATCGAACGCGAAGGCGGCGGCATGTTCGAACTGTTCCGCGATGTAGCCGAAGCCGCCTTCGCCGCGACCGGCATCGAGCCGAAAGAGGTCGAGGTCGCGCATGTCGGCAACTTCGTGGGCGAGCTCTTCGCTGGGCAGGGTCAGCTGGGCGGGTTCTTTGGCCATGTCCACCCGGACCTGGCCGGAATTCCCGCCGCGCGGCACGAGGCGGCCTGCGCCTCGGGCAGCATCGCGATCCTGGCTGCCAGTGCCGAGATCGAAGCTGGTCGCTATGGCCTAGCCATGGTGCTGGGCATCGAACTGATGCGCAACGTGCCGGGGCAGCGCGCGGCCGAATACCTGGGTTCCGCCGCCTGGGCGGGGCGCGAGGCGCAGGAGGCGCGCTATCTGTGGCCCTTCATGTTCTCCGACGTCGCGCGCGAATACGCCGAACGCTTCGGGCTTGACCGGGCGCACCTGAATGCGATCAGCGAAATCGCCTTCAGCAATGCCAAGCGCAATCCAAATTCGCAGACCCGCAGCTGGGCAATTACCCCCGAGCACCTGAGCGACAATAACGATGAACTGAACCCGCCGATCGAGGGCAGCCTGCGCAAGTCAGATTGCGGGCAGGTGACCGATGGGGCAGCCGCCGTGTTCCTCGCCTCGGCCGAGGTTGCCGCTGCCTATGCCGCGCGGCGCGGGATCCCGCTCGAATCGATCCCCCGGATCAAGGGCTGGGGCCATTCCACCGCCCCGCTGCTCTATTCCACCAAGGTCAAGGCCAGTCGCGGCCAGCCCTATGTCTTCCCCTCGGTCCGCAAGGCGATGACCGATGCGCTGGGCCGGGCCGGGATGGCCGACATCTATGGCTGCGACGGGGTAGAGGTGCACGATTGCTTCTCGATCACCGAATACATGGCGATCGACCACTTCGGCATTACCCCGCCAGGTGAGTCATGGCGTGCTGTCGAAGACGGGACGATCGCGCTTGGCGGCAAGTTGCCGGTCAATCCCTCGGGCGGGCTGATCGGCCTGGGCCATCCGGTTGGCGCCACCGGCGTGCGGATGATGCTGGATGCCTGGCGCCAGGTGACGGGCAAGGCCGGGGATTACCAGGTCGAAGGCGCACGCAACTTCGCCACCTTCAACGTCGGCGGCAGCGCGACTACCTCCGTCAGCTTCGTCGTCGGTGTCTGACTTGGCCGACGCGGTTTACATTTACGATGCGCTTCGCACGCCGCGCGGCAAGGCGCGGCCCGACGGCGGGCTTGCCGCACTGACCCCGCCGGGGCTGGTCAAGGCACTGGTCGATGCGCTGACCGAGCGGACTGACGGAGCGTCAAGCGATCCTGGGGCACTGTTGCTCGGCTGCGTGACCCAGGCTGGAACCCAGGGCGGCAATGTCGCAATGGCAGCCAAGCAGCATGCCAGACTACCCGACACCTGCGCTGCTCACACGCTCAACAATTATTGTGCCTCGGGCCTCTCGGCGATCGGTCATGCCGTGGCCACGGTTGCGGCCGGGCACGAGCGGGTGGTGCTGGCCGGCGGGGTCGAGATGATGAGCAGTGCGCCGTTCCTGAGCGATAAGGCTGAATTCTACAGCGACACCAGCCTGCCGCCGGCGCGACGGTTCCTGCCCCCGGTGCTTGCCGCCGACCGGCTGGCAGTGGCCGAGGGAATCACCCGGCCCGAACTCGATGCCTGTGCCCTCACCTCGCAGCAGCGCGCTGCGGCGAGCGACAGGGACCTGCTGCTGCAGGCCTCGCGGCTCGATCTTGGCTCGCTGACCGGCGAGGAATGCATCCGGCCGGGGACCAACCTCGATGCGCTTGCCCAGATGCCGCCCGCTTTCGGTCTACTCCAGCATGAGTATGCAGAGGCACTGGAGGGGCAGACTTTCGAACCGCTCCATACACTCAGCCATGCCCCGCCGGTCTGCGATGGGGCGGGGCTCGCGCTGATCGGGTGCGAAGGGCTGGGCAAGCGGCCGCGGGCGCGGGTGCTGGCCTATGCCGAAAGCGGCGGCGATCCCGCCGCCTCGCTTACCGCCGGATTTGCCGCGATGGACAAGGCGCTCGCCCGCGCCGGCCACAGCCTCGAGGACATGGACAGGATCGAATTCATGGAAGCCTTCGCGGTGACCGTGGCCAAATTCATGCGCGATCGCGCACCCGATCCGGACAAGGTCAATGCCAGCGGCGGGCACCTCGCCAAGGGCCACCCGATGGGCGCGACCGGGGCGATCCTGATTTCAACCTTGCTCGACGCGTTGGACGCCGACAGCGGCCGGTTGGGCTTGGTGATCACAACCGGCGCCATGGGCGTTGGAGCGGCAATGGTGGTTGAACGATTGTCGCCCAATGCCGCCTAGTGCCGAAGATCTGGTTGGAAAATAGCCGCTGGTAGCACTTTGGGTCTAATCACGGCCATCCTGCAGATCCCAACAGCGCCCAGCAAACCGCTCACTGTTACCCCAGCGTTACCCCAGGCAAAGAGGGTTGCCGGGCCATTCTGGCCAAGTTTCAGTTTCTGGTTGGAAAACTGGAGCGGGCGAAGGGATTCGAACCCTCGACCCCAACCTTGGCAAAATGCCGGATTGCATCCGCCGAGGGTAACCTAACCTGCGCTACTCCGCGCCATACTACTGAATATAAGCTATAATTGAGCGATGAACCTACGCCAGAACGACCCGTTCGTGGCCTGCCGTTTCTTCCCGCCCGCTTACATTGTGCGTACATTGCCAAGGACTCCGGCTTGTGTAAGCAAAATGCCCGAAAGGACAAGCTGGCATGGGCAAGCTCACCAAGACATCCATTGATGCTCTGACGATCCCCGAGAAGGGGCAGGCGTTTCTGTGGGATTCTGAACTGCGTGGATTTGGCGTGCGCGTCATCCCGTCCGGCCTCAAGGCGTTCGTGCTGCAATACCGAAACGAAGAAGGCCGCAGCCGCAGGATCGTGATCGGCCGGTATGGCGTCCTGACCGTTGAGCAGGCGCGCAAACAGGCAATCGTGAAGCTCGCGGCGGTCGTTGGTGGCGCGGATCCGGCTGAGGAGCGTGCGCAGTCCCGCGCCGCCATCACGATCCGGGAAGTTTGCACCTGGTATCTTGAGAACGCCGAAGCCGGCACAATCCTCGGGCGCAAACATCGCCCGATCAAAGCCTCGACTCTCGCGATGGATCGCAGCCGGATTGAGACGCACATCATTCCGCTCATCGGCACTCGGCAGGTCCGCGCATTGCGCGTCGCAGATATCGAGAAGATGCAGATGGACATCGTTGCCGGGAAGACGGCCAAGCCGCGCAAGGAAGGCGGACGCGGCGGCAAGGCCGCCGGTGGCCCTGGCGTCGCTGGTCGTGCGGTCTCGACGCTGCAAAGCCTCCTCTCCCATGCGCTCCGCTATGACATCGTGGAGAACAACCCAGCAGCTGGCGTTCGCAAGATCGCCGGTAAGGCACGTACTCGCCGGCTCAGTGCGGGGGAAATCCGGGCGCTTGGCGAAGCGATGGAAATCGCGGCGCGGAACGAGGAAAATCCAACCGGTCTCGCTGCTGTGCGAGCCCTTCTGCTGACCGGCTACCGGATCTCTGAGGTCATTGGCATGGAACGGGGCTGGCTTCACGCTGACCGCGGATATGTCCACTTTCCCGACACCAAGACCGATGGCCAAGTGCGCCCGATTGGCCAGGCAGCGATCCAATTGTTGAAAACCCTGCCAGAGAAGCGGGGGCTGTCGCTGTTCTTCCCCTCGGACTTTGTGGACCGGCCCTACTCGGGCGTGCCCGAAACCTTGCGCGCCCTTTGCGCGATCGCAGGGATCAAGGGCGTCACACCGCATGTGCTCCGGCATACCTTCGGCAGTGTGGCTGGCGATATGGGCTTCTCCGAACTGACCATCAAGGCATTGCTCGGTCATGGCGCACGGGGCTCAACACAGAACTATGTCCACATCGATGAAGCGCTGCGACTCGCAGTCGAGCGAGTGTCGATGAAGATCGCGAACCTGCTCGATGGACGTGAATCGACCATCCTCCGTTTGGCGGCATAGCGGAAACCTGCGGTTTCCCTCGTATCCGGGGGAGAACAAAATCAGACTCGACAAACGATAAACACAATTATATTGTTGTGTCCATGATACCGGACTTGATCGAGTTGGGCTCCCCTTGCCCTTGGGCCGTGCTGCCACCCGGCATCCACGACACGACCCTTGATGAGGTCGAGACACGCTTCGCGACCACACCGCATCGCAAGTGGCTGTTCGATGGCTTCATTCGTATGGCGGAGGCCCTCGCGCTCGCCGGATGCAGCTACGTCTACCTTGATGGGAGCTTCGTGACCGCGAAGCCACACCCGGGCGACTACGACGGATGCTGGGAGCATATCGGGGTCGACCCGGCCAAGCTCGATCCGGTCCTTCTCAATTTCGACAACAAGCGAGCAGCGCAAAAAGCAAAATACCTCGGTGAGATGTTCATTGCCGGAATGCCCAACGGGCCGGGTGGCCCCTTCCTCGACTTCTTCCAGGTCGAGAAATCGTCCGGCCAGGCCAAGGGCATTCTCCGCATCCCGCTCGCGCCGCTGAAAGGAGCGACGCCATGATCACCAACGAAAAGCAGTACAGGTCGACCAAGGCATCGGTCGAGAAACTCGCGGCAGCCGCTGCCGCGCTTGAGGCGCCGACCAGCGACTTCCCTGAAGTGTTCGCGAAGGCACAGCGCTCGGCGCTGCGCAGCCAGATCGACGAACTCGAGGAGGAAGTGCGCTTCTACGAGGACCTCCGCGCGGGCAAGATTTCCGAATTCTCGGCGGACAGTCTGCACGATCTGCCCGATATCCTCATTCAGGCCCGCATTGCGCGCGGCATGAGCCAGAAGGATCTCGGTGATTTCCTCGGCGTCGCCGAGCAGCAGATCCAGCGCTACGAATCCGACCGCTACAGGATGGCAAGTCTCGACCGCCTCACTGAGGTGGCCGATGCTCTGAACGTGCGCATCGTCGAGCGCGCCCAACTGGTCGGCAGCCCGAAGCTCGATAGCGTCGATCCGTCGGCCTGGCAGGCATTCCCACTCGCCGAAATGTTCAAGCGTGGCTGGTTCGAGGACTTCTCGGGCACGCTCTCGCAGGCGAAAAAGGCTGCCAGCGACCTGATCCCGGCATTCCTGCAGGGGTCTCACTCGCAGTTTGTGCCGATGGCCTTGCACCGCAAGTCGGTGCGATCGAGCGGACAAGTTCATGAAGCTGCTATTGCCGCTTGGGAAGCACGAGTTCGGACACTGGCCGATCGCAATCCCCCCGACCGGCCCTTTGATCGGGACCGTCTCACCGCGGACTGGGTGCGCGGCCTTGTCGGGCTCAGTCTGGAAGACAATGGACCGCGCCTTGCGGGCGACTACATGCGCGATGCAGGCATATCGCTGGTGATCGAACGACACCTACCAGGCACATTGCTTGACGGTGCCGCGCTGGCGTCAGCCGATCATCATGCCATTGTCGCGATGACCCTGCGTCACGACCGGCTCGACAACTTCTGGTTCACGCTACTCCACGAGATCGGTCATCTGAAACTGCACATCCGGTTGGGTGAATATGCGGCGATCTTTGACGACAACGATGCACCAGCGGCGGACAAGGTTGAGCAGGACGCTGACTATTTTGCGCAGGAGGCACTGATCCCGGAGGCGAACTGGAACACTGCGGTGTCGCGCTTCACGCGCAACGACAAGGCCGTCGTGGCCGACGCCAAACGCTTTGGCGTGGCGCCTGCAGTTATCGCTGGCCGGATCCGGCGGGATGCAAATGACTACACCCTGTTCCGCACACTCGTTGGCAATGGCGAAGTTCGCCGCCAGTTCGAATTTTGAGAGGCGACGACATGCCAATCACGCACACCGACTACGTGCCGATCCTCAAATGGCGGCAGGGCGAATATCAGGCGCTCTTGCGCCTGCCGGACGCCGTGAAAGACAGGACCGTTCCTCTTATCGAGGTCACACCTCCCGATTTCGATTTCGAGACCTGGACCCCTTCGAAGTCGATCGACGATCACGTCGCAAAGTTTGCCACTCGTTTTCGCGCGAAATGGGGAACGCGTCTTGCCCTGCTCGACTGCGGCCTGCTGGATCCGGCTGAGGTGATGCAGGACGGTAAGCATCCAATGCAATTCCTGTGCGAGGAGGCTTTCGCACGGGGGGCAACGCTCGTCCCGGTCATCAGGCTCGACAACAATACCGCCTACTGCTCGGCCGTGAGGACCGCGAACGCGATGATGCAGACCGGAGCGGTGCTGCGCTGTTCTCTGGATGAAGCCCTGGATCCCGACTTCGACGCCAATGTCAGCGCAATACTTCAGCGGCTCGGTGTGACCATCGCCAACCTCGATATCGTACTCGATCTCGAAGCACCCGCATGGGATCCGCAGGACGTGCTGATTAACATTGTCACCGCTGCGATCCAGGCATCGAATGCGATGGCGACTGCGCGCAGCCTCATTCTCGCGGGTACATCATTTCCCGCTTCCATGGCCGAAGTCACCGGTCCGATCCAATTCTGGCCTAGGCGGGAGTGGACATTCTTCCGGGCGCTCCTTGCTACTCTGGGCGAGACCGTCCGCAAGCCGACATTCGCTGACTATGCCATTGCCGCCAATGGGTACTCACAGATGGACATGAGGAAGGTGAAGCCTTCGGCGACGATCCGGTACGCCTGCGACGACGGCTGGATTATTGCCAAGGGTGTCAACGTCCGTGACAATGGGTTCGGGCAGTATCGGGGCTGCAGTGGCACCGTCACAGGCTCGGCCCATTTTCTGGGCTCGGGTTTCTCGCCCGGCAGCGACTATATCGAGCAATGTCGAGACGGGATTGCCGGCACCGGGAGCCTTTCCACATGGCGGTGGGTCGGCTCGAACCATCACATCACAAAAGTGGTGGACGATCTCGCCACGATGTTCGGGCCTTGAGGGTCTGGCGGACAGTCTGCGAGAGACGGCGCAGCGACAACCGATCCACCAACATCTTATAGAGCGTGGCACGTGGAGCGCGGAGGTCTCGCTCAGAAACGCCAAGGCCTCTCAGGATCGCCTGCGCTTCAGGCCGCCACAGCAGCCGGGCCAGAACGAGTGGATCGATGCCCTTGTTTGCTCGTTCCGGTCGAACGCGACGGAACCGCACGCCTTGGGTCGTGCCGCGCTCGGCGACCATGATACCCCACCAATCAGGCACGATCGTCATGGCCGACGCGAGATGTTTGGGATCGACGATCAACAAGGCCTTGTCGACGACCTCGCCATAGGCGGCCACCTGCCGCGGCAAGCGCTCCAAGGTGTCGGCTTCTGCCTTGATTTCGACACCCCGAATGTGGCCGTTGATCACGGCAATATCGATCCGGCAGCTGCCGTGATCGAGGCCGAGTTCGTCTATGACGAGGGTGTCGGGACAGGCTTGGGCGTGCGTCAACAACCGCCGATAGGCGGCCTGCCTGACATCACTGTCCCGAAGCGGTCTCGAAGCCATGCCGAATCGATAGCCGTGGTTATGGCGAAGTGGCAACGACCAATGTTACGCCGGGCTAGCCATGACCTCTATCCGCAGGTTGGCATATGGATGGAATCGAGGCGACGATGGATCAGTGAGACCAGGGTCAAAAGATCCTGGGCGTCACCTTCCGACATCGGCCAGAGGATGCAAGGCTCATGGGCCGTAGGGTTGCGGAACATCCCGAAAGTTCCACGCACGAGATTTGCAAATCCCCGCTGCTCACCCCGTTCACTTTCGCTTGAAAGCGGGTTTATCGCGATCATCGGCGGTGTTCCGCCCAGCGCACGATCAACCAGCGTTGAGCCATCATCAGTCAATCCAGTCTTGCCCCGCATTTTTGCAGCGACGCTTTTCACCGCTTCCTGTACTGCATGGAAATAGTCGTCGGCGACCAGCTCTGCCCGGCAAAAGGCCAGCACGTCTGCATGGACGCCTCGCGTTTCGAGGTCGCTGCGCAATTCGTTCGCGCGACGTTGAGCCTCAGGCAACGTCGTGGCGACGGTCACTGACTCGATTGCGCCGGCTTCCGTGACCATCGGCCCCGCGAAGGCCAGCGCGACATTCAGATTGGTCCGCATCGGTTCGACACGATCCGGCTCGCGTACATAGCGCGCGGGCTTCATGGCATTCCGGATGAAGCCGAGCACGCGGGTCCGATCGCCGCTCCGGTTCTGGCTCTCGGCGAACGCATTATAGATTCTGACTCGCTTCGTGATCGGTCCGGGATCGGACATTTCGCACCTGGCGATCAGCATTTCGATCTCGGTGCCTTTCAACCCCGCATCGGTATCGCCAAGTGCGCCGGCGATCGCCTCGAGTTCGGCTTGCGAAAACACTTTCTTCATTTCACGACCGCCATGTCCGTGACCGACGGGGCCGACGGTGGGGACGCCCAGTCCGGCAACTGCCCCAGGTCTGCCAACTCCGCCCTCACAAGACCGTCGAGCGCTTCCGGAAAGAGCCGGGCCATGACCCGCCAAACGGCATGATCCTGATCCACCTGGACCTCGCTCTGCTTGGCCTCGGCGATGATACGGCGGAGCGAGTCCTTCTCAAGCAGGTATGACAGAGAAGTCGAACCCACAAAGGTCTCGATCAGGCTAGCGCAATGCTTGAAGTCGGCCCCGCTCAGCTTGCTGTTGAGCATGGACAATACCGCGCTCTCGCCGGAAAACTTGGTGATGTGGAGAACCGGACGACCAGCGGCTGCGCTGTGCGCCACCGAACACAAGATCGCGTACAGCACGGCCGTGTGAGCACGGGCGCGGTGGGACCGCTCGATCCAGAAATCCCGCTCCCATTCCCACACACCGGGAACGCCTGACTTCATATCTGACCACGCGTCTTCGAAGTGGTTGCTGTATTCGGGCGAATTCGCCCGCTCTTCCCGGGCCAATTTCATTGCATCCCACCAGCGCGCCCGCTCCTGCTTGCTCCGCTGCTTCAGTGCCTCCGATCGACAATCTTCCACAAATGCCGATCGACCCGCGCCGATCTGGAGATCGTCCAGCACGACCAGCCTCGGTTCGCGCCAGCCGCCATGGTCGTTTTCCATGAAGCATTTCAGGACAAGGGTGCCGCGCTCGATCGAAGCGGCCTCGGCCTCATCATCGAATACGAAGGCATTTCCGCGCTGCATGGCTACGACATCGTGGAATCCCTGCGGCATCGGTTCTTCGAGAGTGTTGAAGATCCATACCAGGGCGATGCCCTCAGCATCATAATGCACGTGCCGGGCAGCGACCTCTGGTGCGAACGGCTTGGACAACTGCACTTCCAGCGCGAAGCGACCCAGACCGCTAAGGTTCGCGAAGACGTCCGGCCACCGACCGCGCTTGTGAATTTCTGATCGCAGATAGGTGTTGACCGCGCTGTGCGAGCAGCGCGGGTCGGCTTTGACCAGTTGCTCAATCGTCGAGCAGAGTCGGCGGTGAAGCGCAGACTCCTGATGCCCTTGGTATTGCGCGGCACGAGCATCATCCTCACGCAGATTGTTGCCTTCGTACCAAGGGCAATCTCTGCTCGCTTCCGGGTAATGCGCATACATCGGGATGTGGTCGCCCCGATCAGCTTGTGCCCTGATGAAGACCCCACCTTCACAAAGCCGGCACCTCGCTAAAGGTTTGTCCCGATCCTCACGCCGGCGGACATTGATCTGGGTCCGCAAATGCTCCCAGCCAGCACGGGGCATTGCCATCAGCTGCTCGATCGTAACAGCGCCGCGCGGCAGCTCGAAATCAGCGATCAGGATCGTGCGTTGATGGCGGCCCAAGTTCAGCTCACTCCGGCAGTTCAGGCCTGGCGATCCAGTCCCGTATTTCATGCCCGGATGCCACTTCGCCGCCGAGGCGCCGCAGATGGACGACCTTGAAATCATCAACTGTTTCCAGTCGAACCAATCCCTCTTTTTCCAGCCGATCGAGCAAATCGGAGATTGCCTGCCTCGATGCGGACAACCCGATTGTCACAAGCCAAGTATCGATCAAATGACTGTTCGCACTCCGCTCCTTGGCTAAAACGTCAAGAACTGCTCGTGCCTGAAAACTCGTGCGTATTTCGTCAAACGACGAAGCAAGATTGCGCTGATTTGTCATTGGTCGACCATAGATGATCGGCTTAAGTTTGCAAACATAACAAGAACGAATTCACGCAGGCAACTGGGGAATGCCTTCCCCTGAGCCGGAGCCACGGTCTCCGGCTACCCCATCAACGGGGCGCTGCCCCGTAACGCCCCGTGGAGCTGAGCGGGGCTGTTGACGCGCTCTTTCCCGCAGGTCTTTCGGCCCTGCTCCTGAGGGCGCGGCGTTTGGCGGGGATGGCCCCGCGCGCACTCTGAACCGGCGGACATGGCTTCACGCGCAGGCATGGAAATCCGACAAGCCCCGGCTTTCCGCCTGCACGAGCAAGTGCCTAACTGCCGCCTCAATTCAGGGTGCAGTTTCCTGTTGGAGCGACCTCGCTGGTCGCTCGCGCCACATTGGCGATGAACGGGCGAAGGTCAGAGTGAGAGGGTGGCGGGCTTCGCCGTGACGGGATGAGGGTCGAGAGAGAGGCTCCCGGCCGCCCGTCATGGAGATTTCCCCATGAACATGCAGGTTCTCGAAGCGCGGTGCGATGCAAGCGGCGGGTATAAGGTCGATGTCTCGCGCGGTTCCCGGGTGGGTCGGGTTTCGTCGGAGTGGTTTTCGCGCCCCGACGATCAGCGGTTTTTATCGCTCAACGAGTTGGCCGGCGCAGTGCGTGGGCGGTCTGAGCGCAGCCGGACCCGCGTCGTCGAGACCGCGCTGATCCACGTAGAGGCGAGCCGCAATGATCCCGAGCGCCTGGCGCTGATGCTACCCGGCGCTGATGCGCCGGTCGCACCGACCCATTGGAGCTTTGGTCAGCTGGCAAGCCAGGTCGGCGCACCTGCCGCCTAGGCTCTAATTTCCTCCCGATGAAACAGCCCGGTAAAGACTGTGGCATCGGCAAGCCTGGCAAGTTCCCGCGCGCGAGAAATGAGACCGTCGCCATCGTTCAGTCCAGCAACCACCGGTCGCCAGTATAAGATTCGCTTCGTCCGATGGGCGCCCGCCGCTAGCGTCGCCAGCGATGTTTCTGCAATGGTGCTGTCAACTGGCTCAATCCGTCTGTCGTCAATCCCTGACCAGGTCACCAGTACGGTAAGCTTCAGGTTGGACAGACGCTCAAACCGCTCGACGTCTTCGCGCTCAACGTGCCAACGCGTGATTACGAGAACCGAATTTGTCAGACCGTAGCCGTCCAGAAGTTCGAGTGTGCGATGTAGGTGCTCCTTCACGCGCGGAAGCAGCGGGTCTGTTGCCCGGTTGAATATCTGTATCGGTGTGATGTGGGATCGAAAAGCCCAGTGTCCTATCAAAGCCTGAACCGCTTCCTCGTCGTCCATCACGAGATGCGGGCGCTTCATGTCGTAATTGTCGAACAAATGCCGCACGCAGTAGCCGCAGTCCAGTGGGCACCCCACGACATGATTGAGGCTCAACCCGGACTTTCGGTACTCAACCACATCCCGAAGAGAGGAGGGAAGATCGAGCGGAGCAGCGCGAAGTTTATTTGATTCTCTACTTATGTTGGCCATTTGGCAGACCGTACACAAATTGATCCGCTATGCCGAGCGGGTTAAGCCAACACGCTATCAATTCTCCCTTTTCGCCAGACTACGCTGACGGCAACAAGTTGTTGCGCAACAGGGTTCCGCTGTCCTTTTGATCCGCCTCACGAGTGCAGCCGATGGTCGGCCAGCTCGGCGACACGAGGCATTTCATGAGCGTCATCCCGATCAAGGCCCAGGCATCATCGCGCGGCGCGCGGATGTTGCGCACGGCCCTGGGGCCGGAGATCGCTGCTTGGCTTGAAGACGCCTCGGTCATCGAAGTCATGCTCAATCCAGACGGTCGGCTGTGGGTCGACCGATTGGGAGCCGGGATCGCCGATACGGGAAGCGGGATGTCCGCTGCCGATGGCGAGCGCATCATCCGGCTCGTCGCGCACCATGTAGGGGCCGAGGTTCATGCCCGCAGCCCTCGCGTTTCGGCCGAGCTTCCCGATACGGGCGAGCGGTTCGAGGGTCTTTTGCCGCCGGTCGTGGCAGCACCGAGCTTCGCGATCCGCAAGCCCGCCGTCGCGGTCTTTACGCTCGCCGACTATGTCGCGGCTGGGATCATGGCGCAGTGGCAGGCCGAGGCGCTGATCGCTTCCGTTGCTGCGAAGAAGAACATTCTGGTCGCGGGCGGCACCTCGACCGGGAAGACCACACTCACCAACGCGCTGCTCGCCGAAGTCGCCAAGACCGACGACCGCGTGGTCCTGATCGAGGACACCCGCGAACTGCAATGCGCCGCACCTAACCTCGTTTCGCTGCGCACCAAGGACGGGGTGGCAACGCTCTCAGACCTGGTTCGCTCTGCGCTGCGGCTGCGGCCCGACCGCATCCCGATCGGCGAGGTCCGCGGCGCCGAGGCGCTCGACCTGCTCAAGGCCTGGGGTACCGGCCATCCCGGCGGGGTCGGCACGATCCACGCCGGATCGGCGCTGGGCACGCTGCGGCGCATGGAACAGCTAATCCAAGAAAGCGTGGTCACCGTCCCGCGCGCGCTGATTGCCGAAACCATCGACGTCATCGCCGTACTGGTCCGTGACGGCACTGGCAGGCGGGTCGCCGAACTCGCTCAAGTCTCCGGCCTCGATAGCCAAGGCAACTACCAAATTCTCCCCTTAACCCCCCAAGCAAATGGAGATTGTTCGTGATCCAGATCCTTTCCCGCACTCGCGCCCGCGTTTCGACTGCGCTGCTCGGCGGCTTCGTCGCGCTGTCGATCGCAACGCCGGCCCATGCCGCCGGTTCCTCGATGCCGTGGGAAGCACCGCTGCAGTCGATCCTCGAATCGATTCAAGGCCCGGTCGCCAAGATTGTCGCGGTGATGATCATCATCGCAACCGGTCTCGCGCTCGCTTTTGGCGACACCTCGGGCGGCGCGCGGCGGATGATCCAGATCGTCTTCGGCCTGTCGATCGCCTTTGCTGCTTCGTCCTTCTTCCTGTCCTTCTTCAGCTTCGGCGGTGGAGCACTGGTCTGATGGACGCCGTGCCGCCCGAAGCCGTGCCGGGTTATGTGGTCCCGGTCCACCGCGCGCTGACCGAGCATATCCTGCTCGGCGGCGCACCGCGCGGGCTTGCGATTGCCAATGCGACGCTCTCCATGTCCTTCACTTTGCGGCTGAGCGTTGACTGCTTCATCCCGAGCGTAGCCGCGGCGCGGGCAAAGCTCTGACTGTCAGCCGTGAGTACGGCATAACGAAGCTGACGGACCTCTATGCCAATATTATGCAATCGGGTATCCTTACAACGAAATACAGTTTGGCTATAAGGCCAGATGTTTCATCAAGCGACTGACAATATATCCAATATATCTCGCAGCCGAGCCAATTACTGCCGACGACAGATAGAACTCGAACGCCCCGGCGATTATTTTTGAAATTGATATAGATAACTTGCCATAGGAGAGCATTCTTACGGCTTGGTCGCAGTATTGGTTCGGATGCGCTGAGCGGATTTTTCAATTGGCCTCTCCTTCCGAGCTTGGGGCCCGGTTGGAACGGCGACGCATCAAGAGATACGCAGCAGGGATTACGAGCATCGACAGGAGCGGCGCCGTTATCATGCCTCCGACCATCGGTGCCGCGATCCGGCTCATCACTTCCGAACCAGTGCCACTTCCGACAAGCACAGGGAAAAGGCCCGCGAGGATGACGGCGACAGTCATGGCCTTGGGTCGCACCCGCAGGAGCGCACCCTCGCGTACCGCAGCAGCGACATCGCCGTCTTCCCGCGCTTCAAGCGCATGCTTGAGATAGATCAGCATCACCACGCCGAACTCAGCCGAGACCCCGGCGAGAGCGATAAAGCCGACGGCAGTGGCGACCGATTGGTTGTAACCGAACCAGTAAAGCAGCCAGAGTCCCCCGGTCAGAGCAAAGGGCAGGGTTCCCATGATCAGAAGTGCTTCGTCCCAGCGACGGAAGGTGAGGTAGAGAAGGGCGAAGATGATCACCAGCGTGACCGGCACCACCAGTTTCATCCGCTCCTTGGCGCGGACCAGAAACTCATATTGGCCAGTATAGGAAATGCTGACGCCTGGCGGCAGCTTTACCTTAGCGGTGATCGCCCGATTGATGTCTGAGACGAGTGTCTGCATGTCGCTCGAACGACCATCGACATAGATCCATGTGACCGGTCTGCCGTTCTCGCTGCGGAGCATCGGCGGTCCATCGCTGACACGGACGGTTGCGACTGTGCCGAGCGTAATCTGTTGCCCGGAGGGGGTGAACACGGGAAGGTTGGCCAGTTTGCCTACGCTATCGCGCAGTTCTCGCGGATAGCGCACGCTGATGGGGTAACGGGCCAGGCCTTCGACGGTCTGGCTGATGTTCTCGCCGCCGATCGCCGAAGCAACCACATCGTGCACGTCCGCAACATTCAGCCCAAATCGGGAAGCGGCGGCACGATCCACCTGAATGTCGATATACCGACCTCCGCTGAGCCGTTCAGCCAGTGCGGATGAGACACCCGGAACTGCGCGAACCACACCTTCGATGCTTTTGGCCGTGCGATTTATTTCGGCGAGGTTCGAACCGGCCACCTTGATTCCGATGGGGCTTTTGATTCCGGTTGCCAGCATATCGATCCGGTTTCGGATCGGCGGGATCCAAAAATTGGCGAGGCCGGGCACCTTCACCCTTGCGTCCAACTCCTCAACCAGCTTTGCAGGTGTCATGCCTGGCCGCCACTGGTCGACGGGTTTGAACCGGATGGTCGTTTCGAACATCTCGAGCGGGGCGGGATCCGTCGCGCTATCGGCCCGACCTGACTTTCCAAACACCGTCTCGACTTCGGGCACTGATTTGATCAGCCTGTTTGTTTGCTGAAGGAGGCGGCTGGCCTCGGCCGCCGACAAGCCAGGCAAAGCCGAGGGCATGTAGAGCAGATCGCCCTCGTTCATCTGGGGCAAGAATTCGCCGCCGATACGCGAAGCGGGCCAAAAACTGCTGGCGAATACGAGCGCTGCGATCAGCAGCGTTCGCTTGGGGCGGGCCAGGACCCAGTCGATGGCCGGGCGATATATCCGCGAGAGCCACCGGTTGATCGGGTTGGCCTCTTCGTTCGGGATTTTCCCCTTGATCAACAATCCCATCAAGACCGGGATCAGAGTGATCGACAGGAACGCGGCCGCTGCCATCGCATAGGTCTTGGTGAACGCCAGCGGAGTGAACAGTCGTCCTTCCTGACCCTGCAACGTAAAGATGGGGATGAAGGAAAAGGTGATGATCAGCAGGCTAAGGAAGAGTGCCGGCCCCACTTCGGCCGCCGCCTCAGTGACAAGCGCCCACCGCGTCCGAGAATCGAGCTCCTGATCGGGATGTTCGTGTTGCCAGCGCTCGAGATGCTTATGGGCATTCTCGATCATAACCACAGCCGCATCGACCATGGCGCCGATCGCGATGGCGATTCCTCCGAGCGACAGGATGTTCGCGTTGAGTCCCTGCAGCCGCATGACGATAAGGGCTATGAGGATGCCGAGAGGCAGCGTGAGGATCGCGACCAGCGCCGATCGTGCATGCCAGAGGAACAGTCCGCAGACCGCGGCGACGATCAGGAACTCTTCGAGCAGCTTGCCGGTCAGGTTTTCGACCGCCCTGTCAATCAGACCCGACCGATCATAGACAGTAACGACCTGGACGCCCGGTGGCAGACTTTTCTTGAGGTCATCGAACTTTTGCCGGACCCCGTCGATGACGGCGCGTGCGTTTTGCCCTTGGCGCATAACGATGACACCCCCGGCAACTTCACCTTCGCCATTGAGTTCGGCAATGCCGCGGCGCATTTCGGGGCCGACTTGGACCGTAGCGACATCGCCGATCGTTATCGGCACCCCGCCAGCAGCGGTGCGGATCGGAACGAGCCCAAAATCGTCGAGCGAACTTAGATAGCTGCTGGCCCTGACGGTATACTCGGCACCAGCCATCTCGACGGTTGCCCCGCCTGTTTCCTGGTTAGCTCGGCGAAGAGCGTCAGCAACCTCTTGCGGCGAAATCCTGTAACCAGCGAGCTTCTGTGGATCGACAATCACCTGGTATTGCCGGACCATGCCGCCGATAGCAGCCACTTCCGCCACGCCCGGGACCGTCTTGAGCTCATAGCGCAGGAACCAGTCCTGGATACTGCGCAACTGCGCGAGGTCATGCTTGCCGCTGCGATCGACCAGCGCGTATTCGTAGACCCAGCCCACACCGGTCGCATCGGGACCAAGCGTGGCCTTGGCGCCCGTCGGCAACCGGCTCTGCACCTGGCTGAGATATTCCAGAACCCGGCTGCGCGCCCAATAGAGGTCGGTGCCATCTTCGAACAGCACATAGACGTAACTGTCGCCGGTAAACGAGTAGCCGCGCACGATCCGCGCACCCGGCACCGACAACATGGTTGTCGCAACCGGAGTGGTAATCTGGTTTTCGATGATTTGCGGAGCCTGGCCCGGCCAGCTGGTCCGGATGATCACCTGAACGTCAGACAGGTCCGGAAGCGCATCGACCGGCGTGGTCCTGGCCGCGGCCAGTCCGAGTGCCGTAAGTATCAATGCCGCTGCAAGAACGAAGCCACGCGCGCGTACCGAAGCCCTGATGATTGCGGCAATCACCGGTCACCGCCGATCGGGCGCGCGGCAACGCCTGCCAGACTTGCTTCGGAATCGAGCAGGAACTGGCCCGATGCCACAACCCGTTCATTTGCGGCGAGGCCGGCCAAGACTTCGGTCTTGCCGCCCCCCTCGCGTCCGATCCGGATTTCGGCAGGGCGATATCGTCCTTCCGGAAGGGCGAGCATTACCAAGGTGCGGGTGCCGGTGCGAATGATCGCCTCGCTTGGCACCAGCAAGCGAGCCAGACCGTCCTGACCGAAGGTTACCTTGGCAAACATGCCCGGCCTGAGCTGTCCCCGGGGATTGGCCAACTCAATGCGCGCAGTCAGCGTCCGGCTATCGGGCTGGGCGGTTGGCAGTATCGCCGTGATCGTGCCGCGGAATGTTTCGCCAGGGAAGGCCGCGAAGGTGACCGAGGCACCCAGTCCAACCCGAATTTTCTCAGCTTGTACTTCCGGGACCGCCGCGTTCAGCCAGACTGTTCCGATCCCGCCAACCTGCGCAAGGCTTGCCCCCGCTGGAAGAGTCATCCCGGCTCGCACGTCAAGAGATTGGATCACGCCCGCTTTGGGCGACCGGATCGTAACCACATCATGGGTTCGACCAGTGCGCTCAACCTCGGCGATAAGCCCGTCCGACATACCCAAGAGCGTCAGGCGTCGGCGCGCTGCGGCGGTCAGGTCCGCCTTGCCCAGCTGCTTGACCGCCAAATATTCGGTCTGCGCACCAGCCCAGTCAGAAATCAGCAAATCTGCAATTGGAGTTCCTGCTGCGATGACGTCTCCTGGTGCGCGCCCATAAACGCGGCTCACGAATCCACCCGAGCGTGCCTGCACGATAGCCACTTCGCGCAGATTGAAATCTAGGGTTCCGGTAACCGCCAGATCGGAGGGAAGGATCCCCATTTCGGCGACCACGACGCGCATCCCCAGGTTCTGCTGAGCAGCCGGGTCAATTGTGATGCCGGGGCCCATGTCGGGCGCCTCGTCAGCATATTTGGGAATGGTCTTCATTCCCATCGACGATAACGAATTGGGGTTGTCGTAGCGCTCCTGCGGCACCATCGGATCATACCAATAGAGGATCTTGCGCCCATCGGGCGCCGATTTGGCCGCGGTGTTGCCGTGGTCGTTGCGTAGGCCAAGCCAGTAACCCGCTCCGCCCGCAGCCATGGCTATTGTCAGCAGCAGCGCACCCCAGCGCGCTGTGCTCTTCCTGTCCAGCGTCATGGCAGCACCCTTCCGTATGTGTAGTTGATCCGGATCACGTCGCGTGCGACATCGGCTTCGCGAGCGAGAGCCTCCACTTCGGCCTCAGCCAGGGCGAGCGTCGACAGCAGGGCGCTGCCGAGATCGAGCCTCCCCGCAGCATAGCTCGCCATGTCCAGTTCGGCGCGGCGTTTGGCGAGAGGCACCAGCGCGCTTCGGGCATTCTCCAATTGCTGGACGTGCATGTCATATTCGGCGAGGTCTGCTTCCAGCTCGGCACGCACCTGACGGGTCGTCGCATCCCGAGCAAAAAGTGCCTCGGTTTCTTCAGTCGCCCGCGCGGCGATCAAGGGATCTTGGCGCTTTCGTGCGAACAGTGGCAGGTCGACACTCACCCCGACGGAGACCATACCCCCATAGGCTGGATCACGGCGTCCATAGCTCGCGTTGACTCTCCAGTCCGGTCGCTTTTCGGCCCTTGCCAGTGCGCTTTCCGCCTCGGCGCTGCGGACACCTGCATCGTAGATTCTCACACGAGGCAACGATTCAATTCCGGCGAAGAGGGCCTGCCGATCGACGGTCAAGGCTGGAGGTTCGCCCGCCAGTTCCGGGTTTGGAACGCCCGTGAAGCGGGCCAATCTGGCCTTGGCCTTCGCGACGTCTGCCGCCAGCGCACTGCGGCGATCGTTGACCTGAGCGCGCAACTGCGAGGGCTCCAATGCCTGCGATGGGCGTGCCGACCCGGATGCCAGCCTGGCGGAAACCGTCGATTGGAGGTCGTCCAGACTCTCGATCAGGCGATCGAGCTGTCCAAGGCGCCGCTCGGCATAGTAAAGGTCGATCCAGGCCAGCGCAGTTTGGACCTGGACACTTTGCGCTTCCGCAGCTTGGCCCGCCTCCGCCAGGCCAATATCGGCCTGCGCCCGCTGGGCACGAGCGCGTCGTTTGGCGGGGTTTGGGAAGGCTTGCTCCACCCCGATCCGCTCCATGGTCATGCTTTCACGCTTAAAGCTGAAAGCCGGCGGCCCGGAGATCGGATAGTTCTCCAGGGCGACGTTGAGCGTTGGATCCGGCAGCTGATCTGCGGCGATTGCGGCCGATTGGCTCGCTTGTACTTTGGCTTCGCTGGCGTGAACCGAAGGCGCATCCTCTACCGCGCGGGTTACAGCTTCTTCGAAGGTCATTGGCTGTCCGACCGCAAGAGCCGGCACGACCAACAAAGGCAAAGCGAGAAATCGTGTCTTCAAAGAATTGTCCCCTCATTGGCTGAGTCTGCAGAATCATGATGCGGCAAGCCAGGATTGGCCGGACTTGCTCAGTGCGCGCAATCCTGCGGTATCCAGCCAGACATGAGGCCGGTCCGCCGCTTCAATTGCTCACTTGCCGCCGATCCGCACCGCCGCTTGCCCTGCCCGCGATTTGAGCACCGACGATCGCACCGGGAAGGCGCCTTCGACATCTGAAGAGCGAAACGGGTGCCACTGCGGGATTGCCGTTGCATCCAAAGCTGTCGTCGGGCGAATTATCATAGGCTACCTCACCGCTTAATGCCTTCCAGGACCAAATGCGCTGAAAGACCCCCAAGGTAATACGCAGCGCAACGAAACAGCCCTCAACAGCCGCGACCAAAAACTGGCTGACAGCCGGCAACTGGGAGCAGTCGTTCCGCAATACCGGCCAAGCGGGCTGCGGCCTCACGAAGACAGAACACGACTGTGCGGAGCCCATCTGGCAGCAATGCGGACAATACTTACAGATCGGGTCCTCAGCTTCGGCTAGGCCAAAGTCCTCGCAGGAGGTGATTTGGCTAAGAGGGAGGCCTCGGGCCCAAAAGCACGCCAACCTGAGGGAAGCGACAAGCCCGCCAATTCATTTCAGCGCGCTGCAGTCACGCGATACTCGCCCAATCTTGGCGTGAGGGGAGCAGATTTGGGAGCGAGGTGTTGCGATATGCCCGAAAGAACTTCGCCTGAAGGTTCGCGATACGAACAAAAGCCAGCCTGTGGCGCCAAGCTTCATCGAGCTGCATTTCTCGCCCCGCTGCCATTTGCGGCACTGGCAATCATTCTTACGATGTTCCCGCCCCCGGCCAAAGCCGTCCCCGCCTATGTCGACCAGACCGGGCTGAATTGCCAAGCCTGCCACGTCGGCGGGTTCGGACCTCAACTCACCCCGATGGGCCGCCAGTTCAAGATCGAAGGCTATACGATGCGCAGCGGCGCAAGCGTTCCGATCTCAGCAGTGGGCGAGGTCTCGTTCACACGCACCCGCAAGGATCAGAGCCCGCCGCCTGAAGCAGGCAAGGCCAATAACAACCTGATCCTGGACCGCGGCAGCCTGTTCCTGACGGGCGGCATTGGCCAGAATTTCGGTGGCTTCGTGGAAGTCGCCTATGACGGGGCGGAGAAGGCCTGGATGCTCGACATGCTCGACCTCAGGGCTGTTACCAAGCGTCAGGTCTTCGGACAGGACGCTGTATTAGGGCTCTCTCTCAACAATTTTCCGACGGTCCAGGACCCCTGGAACACTACTCCGGCCTGGGGTTTCCCTTATTCCAAAACCACTATTTCGAGGACGCCCGGGGCAACGCCACTCATCAACGGAAAACTGGGCGGCAATAGCCTGGGTCTGACTGCCTACGCCTGGATCGGGCAAAAATTCTATCTCGAAGGCGGTGCCTATTCCAGTCCTCGGGCTGGCACGCTCCAGTGGATTGGCATCGATCCGAACGATCCCGGCGACATCAAGGGGTTGGCACCTTACGGCAGGGTGGCCTGGCAAGGACCATTAAGCGGCGGCACGGCTCATGTGGGAGCCTATTTCCTTCAAGCGCGCATTCGTCCGCAGCGCGACCGGACCACCGGCCTCTCTGACCGCTACACCGACTTTGGCGTTGATGCATCCTGGCAAAAGGCGCTTGGGTCGGGAGACGCGCTCTCTGCGCAGCTGCGCTACACCCGCGAAAATGGCGAGCTGCAGGCAAGTTGCATGCTCGGCTTTGTCGGCCCCGGCGGGAGCGCGGATTGTGCCCGTACGCGGCTCAGCGAAGTGCGGGGCGACGTCAGCTACAACGGGCGGTCGAAGATCGGCGTCACGGTCGGTGCATTCTCGACCACCGGAGCTGCAAACTCGAACTTGTACAGCGGGCCGACCGGCAAGCCGGACAGCAACGGCCTGTTGGCCCAGCTTGACTACACGCCGTGGGCCGCGGGCAATGGCCCGCTTGGACGCCGCGCCAGCATGCGCGTCGGCGTACAATACACCGCCTACGGCAAATTCGATGGCGCCCGAAACAATTACGACGGCACCGGCGTCAATGCTTCCGATAACAACGCGCTGAGGGTATTCACATGGCTCGCCTTCTGAAAGTTCTGGGATTAATTACGGGTTCGCTGGTTCCGGCCCTGGTTTTCTTTGCGGTTCCGGCACCGGCCGCCGCGCCAGATGCTGGCGAAGCGGTATTCAAGGCTCAGTGTGCGAGTTGCCACAGCGTGACCGCCAGAGGAGGCTCGGCTGTAGGTCCCCGGTTGGCGGGCGTCGTGGGCCGCCGGGCTGGGACCCAGCCAGGCTTCGCTTACTCGCCTGCCATGAAAGGTTCGGGCGTGACCTGGACGCCGGACCAGCTCAAGCGCTTCCTCGCCAGCCCCGCCCAAAGCATGCGGGGAAACAGGATGCCCTATGCGGGCCTTCGCGATCCCAAGAAGCTCGATGCTCTGGTCGACTGGCTGGGGAAGCAAAAGTGATCGGGTAGCGCGATAGCGACTGGATTGAGCCCGCGCCGCGCGGCCCACTCGTTGCTTTAGCCGCAGACACCACTTGAGCTGGGACTATGGTCTAAGCGGCATTGTGCGACCAGAACTGTGGAATGGGACGGCGCATGTATGAATTTCACTACCAGACTAGCCGCTTGGTCAGAGCCACTCCGTCCGCTGTGTTCGACGAGCTCGACGATCATGAAAGACTTTCCGCGCACATGATAAGCTCCTCGGCGATGATGGCAGGTTCCAAGATGAAGCTCAGGCTGGATGAAGCGCAAGGTCGCGGCGTGGGCGCGAAGATAGCTTTGGAAGGGCGCGTGCTGGGTATCGCGCTTCGAGTCGAAGAAATCGTCACGGAGTATCAGCCTCCGGCGCGAAAGGTCTGGGAAACGATCGGTGAGCCCCGGCTCCTCGTCATCGGCAGCTACCGGATGGGTTTCACGGTCGAGCCGCAGCCGACCGGCAGTCTCCTCACGGTCTTCATCGACTATGATCTTCCGTCCGGATTGTGGGGCGGTCTCGGTCGGTTGTCGGGACCTTTCTATGCCCGGTGGTGCAGCGTGAATATGGCGAAGGCAGTCGCGCGCCGTTTCGCATAAGCATGGCGTGGAGGGACTCCGCGGCGATCGCCATCGCAGATTGCACCAACGGGGGTGATCGCACCAGCCTGGCCGCAGGCGGGAATGCGCCGCAGCCTGTTCTCACCAATCCGGCCCTGATCGACCAGGGCCAACATCGAGAAAGACAGCCGAGTGAAGAAAGACCTGATCGCCTTTGACCTCGACGGCACTCTTGCCGAGAGCAAGCAGCGCATTGATCCGCACATGGCGGACCTGCTTGCCGAGCTGCTCGAACATCTGAACGTCGCGATCATTTCGGGTGGCGATTGGCCGCAGTTCGATAGCCAGGTCGTGTCGCAGCTGCCGCCGCGCGCAAAACTTACCCGGCTGTTCCTGCTCCCGACCACCGGAACCAAGCTATACCGCTACCGCTCGGGCTGGTCGCCGGTCTATGCCGATGTGTTTTCGCCCGAAGACCGCACGCGCATCGTTTCAGCCATCGAACAGGCCCTCGAGCACCTCGGCTTGAGCGAAT
>VFQM010000371.1_pt1 | contig 51648 bp, 33 predicted proteins | sample 3512391 | NCBI WGS metagenome assembly VFQM01 (sample SAMN10412369, study PRJNA504923) | tailings metagenome | isolation source: Replicate 1 from Balatoc abandoned mine | place: Philippines | reverse complement strand
AGAAGTGCGACTTATCGCCAAGCTTTCCTCGAGACCAGCTTCGTATCCGAACCGGCAAGCCGAACTTTGTCTGGTCACCTTCAATGGATCCAAGGCTTTATCGCGGACCGGATTGGCCAGCGCCTCGCCGTGATGGATTTGTGTCGCAACGATGGATTTTTGGTCCCGACCGAAGCAGCCGCGCCTTACATTGACGGATTTAAACTGGCCTACGCAGAAGTGGAGAAAATCGCGCGCGATGTTTTGAAGCAGGACAGAGAGTTTGTTAGAGGATGCTTCAACATCAGAACATGCAATCCCGAAAACCCGGCCGACTGGCTCTTTGTGTTTGCTAATGTGAGCAGGACACTAGATTTTGTCACCAGCCGCGCGATGGTTGGATTTGTCTTCTTCACTCGCGAGGAGGTTAAGAGTGGCGCGCACTTAGCCAGCGCTGATCTCTTTAACAACGAAGATGTGCAAGGTAAGTTGAGAGCTTTGTACGAAAGGTTTGCTGCTGTTTTGACCAGAGTTGTTGGCATCCACTTGGTGCCCGAGATTCACGTCGAGCTTCCCAATTTGTAGAACTGGCAGTAAATGTTTTAGTGTGTATTCTTTTAGTGAAACAACCTAGATTCTGTGCCCGTTTGAGCAAGGGGGAAAAGAGCAAGAGTTAAAAAAGAAAGCCGGGTTTGAGTCCGTTCGAACCTGGCGCGTCAGTAGTTTGACGCGCGGTTTTGGTGTCAGGCGGTGCATTCTTTTCTTTCACCTGCCTCAGTGGTAAATGACAACATAAGTATTCTGGACTCAGCGCCTTGTCATTAGATTCTCTTGATCTCTCTTTCCGTGCTGCGGAGATGGCGAGTTCCGTTCCTTACGTGCAATCCGATGACCTCGCCAAGTACGCTGGGCGGGCCAAACTCACGAAAGATGCCAACGGCAACAACGTGTCCGATTTTATATACATGTTCGGAGAGTTCCAGCCCTCTCTCCAAGAGTTCGGTGCCAAAGAGTCGCCCGAGTCTCTGACCAGCGGAGTCACTACCTACTTTGACGCGGATATCATGAAAACGTTCTGCACCAAACTGTCTCAGCAATGGATGCAGAGCGGCCGCTATCTGGGAATTCCGCTCGAGCATTTCACAGACTCGGTGGGCGAGATTAGGTCTCTCTACGTGACCAAGAAGAACCGAATGGGTTTGCTCGCCCTCATCACCAACCGAGACGCGGCTAGACAGATCTGGAGTTACATTGAAGAGTCTAAAAAGATGAGTACATCGAATAGAAGCAAGAAGAAGTTGATTGGACTCTCCTCCACGTTCTACATTGGATTCAAGAGAGACCCTGAAACTAATGTCCCCATCGAGGTCACCGCCCGCTGGCTTGCAGACGTTTCCATCGTACAGTACCCAGCTCACAAGAGATACAATTCTTATGTCAAGTATGCTACGAGAGACCCCGACGCGTTTGCGGTAAACTTCAACGACTACATGAAGCGGAAGATCTCTTTCATACCCATGTTTGATCAGCTCAAGATATCACTCGAAGCTAGACGTGTTCTGGAGTACAGGAAGGCGAAAATTGCATCTAAATCAGCTGTAGTGGTGAGCAGCAGCAGCAGCAGCGGGCGGTCCTCTAAAACCTGGGCGACTGAATCCGACGCGCCCGAATGGGAGATCCAACGGCCGTTACTCTACGCCGCCAGCAGCGACACAGTGTCCGAGGAGGAAGCTAAAATTGACCAAGAAGGCATCAATATCACTGAAATGTTCATTTCGGTCGCCTCATCGCTGCCCAAGTCATACTTGATGCCGGACAGCTCCGGGTCTGGTCAAGCCAAGCCCAAATTCCACAGACCTCTTCGGTTCTTCGGTGTCGACAGTCCCCCAGATCCCGTTGAGACCACGCAAAAGATAGAATCGTCATCAACATCGACGACGACGGCAGAAGACGTGGCCGTTTGTAATTCAGAGGGCGCAAGTGAACAGACAGAGGTTTCGGCGCCGAGCCCAGCCGACCTCCCGGGAGAGCAAGAAACAAATTCTTTGGTCTCAGAACCTGACCCGGACAGCAAACTTGCACCGGAAAATAATAATCGCGAGCTTTCCGCCACCGGATCCGAGAATCTCGCATCCGGTAATACTCAACATACTTCTCCCACTGAGCCCTTTTTAACTGATACACCAGTTCCCGCGCCCGAAACCATGGCAGACGCATCAGGCGACGTTTCTGCCACGTCCGTTGACGTCGGTCAAGATGGCGGCGCCGTGTCCATGACAGGAGATGTTGGAGCAGGAGAACCCGCGACTACGCAACAGGTTGTAGAAACTCCTGATGCTGCCGCCGATAACATGGACGTTGACGCCGTTGTCGAGACGACTGACGCGGGCGCTGATATCTCCGGAGACCAGTCTTCCACTTCTAACACCAACAGTACCACCGCCACTACCACCCAAGACGACTCCATCCCCAGTGATCCCGCTGAACTGATGCGCCTCTACCGAGAGGAACGCGAAGCGCGCCAGCGTGCCGAGACCGAACGCGACGGTGTCAAGACCCGACTGGTCGACATTGAGACTAAGGTCAGACAGGAGCTTATTGACGAGTACGGGGAGTATGCTCAAAACGACCCTTATTTGAAGAGCCAGGAGTCTATTCTCCATAGCATGATGCAGGGCTCCGAAGCCGAAGCCAGTAAGGCCAAGGACCTCATGATCCAGGCGATCAAGGTGGCTGCTAACTCCAAGAACAGCGCCCCTAAGAGTGCCCCGTCTCAACCTGTTTTGGAGAAACAAATTCAGGCTCAGATCAAGAAGGACCAAGTCGTAAAATCCTCAACGGAGAACAAAAAAGCCGGTTCTGTCGCCCTCACCCCCGTGCAATCCAGTGCTCGACCTGCTGCTGCCGCCGCACCCGTTTCTGGAAAAACCAAGTCGGTTACCAGTGCTTCTGCTACTCCTGCCCCCAAGTCTAAATCCGCCGCCGCTGCTGCTAATACATCTGTTGAAATGGCCGCTTCGTCCCACCGAAGCAAGGTTGCCGAGCCTCCCGCCGCCAAGAAGGCCAAAGTTGCTTCATCTGCCGTTGCTCCCCGTTCAGTCGAAATCACAACTCCTAATTTGAAGCTTTCTAGAAACCGCGCTTCTAACGACGCCATGGCTGTCGACAATGAGAGTGTCGAAGTTGTCGCCTCTGGGCGTTCCGACAATGACTACCCTCCCATGTTCCAACAAGTGGAAGGTTCTATCTACGACAGGATGGGTCTTAGACTCCCGCAACACGCAATGCCTCTTGCCGATGATTTTGTCCGAGTCGCCTCCAGCAAAGAAGGAGCCAACTTTGTCCCGCTCATAAACGGCTCCATCGTCCCGGCCTTTGTCACTTCGTATGATAACCACAAGCAAATCTGCGAAGAATACTTTGCGTACACAGAAAGTTCGAACAAGAAGTGGAAGACCGCCCAGGATCTCGAGATGGAAAACGAGCAATTAACCGCTGAGGCTTTCAACCGAGGTCTCATTCCTTCCAAGGATCCATATGACGGTCTTCGCGACAGAAAGTTCAGCAACTCAGCAGCCATTACCACGTCTTCGGCCATTGACGCTCCTGACGTGAAGACTTTCTTTAGTGGCACGCCTTCTCCCTTCTCCAAGAACTTCTCCGACTTGGGTTCCAAAGCTGTCGTAGTCCAGTCAGGACACGATCTCAACATCCCCAAGGATCCAGTTGCCGCATTCTTAGTCGACAACGATAGAATGCTAAAGATGGTTCATAGCGCGGTGACGCACTGCGAGCGCATGGGCTTCCCTTTGATCTCTCGTACTTAGAAGCTGCAAGAAGAAGGTCCGAGAATCTCACACAACAGTATCCGCAGTTCTCTTTTTATGTACATCTTGCATTATAAAAAACGCAATTATTCCTACGCCTATTTTTTACACCGGGAGGCCTAATCTTACTGAAACCACTCAAAGTAGGCGGTTTTCTGTTGAATATTGGCATCCGAGATATCCGTTTGCAACAATCTCACGTTATGAAGAAAGTATTGAGCGCACAGACCATGCGCTAGACTCTGAACAAAGTCGTCCTTGAAATTCGGGTTGGCTCCCTTGCCGTAGCGGAACGTCCTTAGTCTTAACGGTTCCGCCTCCAGCACACTCTTGTTTGGATTGAATCCAGCACCTGCAGAAGTCCCGTTGTCGGCTCTGGTTCGCGTCGGGACCTTGGGACACTGTCTCACCTGGTCGAGGATGGTTTTGACGAGCCCGTCGCGGGTGTAGGTGTTAGAGTCATTCGAGTGGAGTGTGACCACGTCCTTCACAAAGTCGATTCTACCACTGGCTATGATGGAAGCCAGTCGTTTGAACCCGATATTCTTCTTGACAGAGGTGGTCTTGACTCCGACCATCCCCACTTGATCTCCGTAAAAGGCCGCTCCGTCGGGGATCACAAACTTTTTCTCCAAGTCGAGATAGTACTCCCGAGGAGGCGCTAGAGAGACGGGCTCGCCGGTTCCGTTGAACTGGGCCTGCGCCGGGGCGAACATGTCATTCCGAACGTGGGCTCCCGAGGAGCGGTCAGGAACTCCGTGCCAGAACACGACGTGATCCCTAATAAAGTCTTCTGACACAAACTGAGATATTTGAGACCCTTGGCGAGCGTTGGCAAACTCGTCTCGCAGTTTCATGTAGGCCGGCTTCTGATCAGCGCGAGCCAGGTCAATCATGTGGCGACAGGTCTCAGCGGCCACGCCGAGCATGTTGTTTTCGATGATAAAATTGAATTGGAATCCACGTGTCATGAGATCTATGTGGGTTCTAATGACGCCGAACATGTGTTCTAGAGCGTACACGGCCGCCATCTTGGGAATTGCGGCATCCTTGGGGAGCGCGTCAGCTCCGAGAACCTGGATCGGGCGCACGAGAATGATCGGGTGAGTCTGTTAGTTCATATGTCTAAGAGCGGTAAATCATAAAGGGAACAGAGAAAACCAAGTTGAAGGGGGTTGGGCGGGTGCGCGCGCAAAACTGCGGGGACCGACGCGCTCCTTGGGAAAAAGGTCAGTTCTCGTCAAGGGCCCGTCCGAGTCAATCAAATCTCGCCGATGAATCCCGCCAACACAGCTGGAAAGACCAAAGAGAGATCAAAGACTCTTCTGGATCTCCTTTACGTCGAACTGATCGACGGGATAGCCTTGAGCCATGTAAGCCGGTCGACCGCGTGGAGACTTGTCCAGCTCTTCTATTCCATGATCAGTGCTCACAGAAAGCGGGTAGCTCTTGTTTCAAAGTCCATACCTCCGTTAGAAGGCTACTTCAAGGTTCTGGAACGCCGGTTGTCGCCCGTGGGAAGCAAGGAAACGGCCGGCGATTTCGTCCCGGTTGTCACTGACGCGCTCGCCGGGTTGACCATATCCAAACTGGAAACGGTCAAGCACGTTTTAACAGAAACCACCTTCTTGGAGGACCGACTAGAGTATCTGAGCGGCAAGAGCGACTCTGAATCCGTAGAGTCCTTTGTCCGGATTCTAGCCTCGGCTACCAGTCTGTGCTGGCTAGACCCCTGGTGTTTGGGGAACCTATTTCTAGCCCACTCCCAGTTCCACGACTTGGTTCAGCTGGGAGTTCCGACGTGGACCTTCCAAGCCAAGTATGGGCAAGCTCTGGCGGCCGAGTGCGTCGAATACGTCTACAGAGAGTACGTGGGAGAAGAGGCGAGTCCAGGCCAAAAGACCAACGCAAGGAGGTTGATCGACGTCTTTCGGGAGACCGTGATCAGACACAACTGCTTTGACCCGGTTGATCGAGACGATGACATTCAACGGGTAGCTTTCGAGACGGATCTTCTGAGTAGAAAGGAGTTGAACAGGAAGCTAGCCCGGCGCGGAAAGCCGGAAGAGACCCACACCGAGTTCTCACGCACTCCCAACCCGTCCGAAGCGGCGGCGTTATTTCCACGTTCCAACGCCACCCAACCCAGACTCAATGCTAAAATATGAATATAGAACGTACCAGTACATCCACTGGGTTAAAATACGAGTTGACTCCAGCGGCCGTGCGCCAGGTTCGCCCGTTGCCTTGTACTAGCTTGATCTGCTCGGGCGTTATTTCGGCTCTGGCTATGAATGTAATAATAACACAATCAGATTTGGTTCCTCCTCCCGCGGGGTCCATATAAACGTAGAAAATGGGTTTGCGCCCGTTGTCCGCTGTTCCGGGTCCAAAGAACCGATCCAGAAGTTTATCAGGCGTGTATTCTTCTGGTTTGCAGTTGGCATACTTGGCCGCCAGTTTGGGCCAGTTTTCATGCCGGTGAGCGGCTCTCTGTTCCCAGAGCAGCACGGTGTAGCGGTCCATGGCGGGGCTGGTCAAGAGAGCATCGCCTTCTTCCTTGGCTTCACCTCTAGAACGCATTTCTCGTTCGTGATCCTCGTGACTCATGCAGTTTTTGACCAGATTGACCGAGTCCGGGTCCTGTTGAGGAGGCAAACGGGCTCGCATGTAGTACTCGTCCAATTGGAGATATTGGATGTCATATGCACTCTTCTGAGCGGCATACATTGCAGGATTGTCTATCGTTCCTGCTGTGGTGGAATACCATGGATAGTACATAGAACCGTCGAGCAGGGACTCGGCCGAGTTGACCGACCCCGGGTTCTCGATCAGCCGGCGCTGGAGATTGGCCTTGTAGATCTCAGTGATACTATCTTCCGTGATGACGGGTTCGGTTCGTAGGAAACCGAAAGAATCCATCTGCAGGCAACGGACCACTCGGCGGTCAGGGTCATCTTGCCACCGGCGTTGAATGAGTTCCAGGCAGGGCGAACCCGCCGAGGTAGCGGCCGTGGAGACGATGAAAACTACTGTCTTGGACTCGGCCAGCCATGGGATCATGGTTCGGAAGATGGGTGCCTTCTGGAAACGACCTTCGTCGAGACCAACGCAGTTGAAGTTACCTAAAGAACGGAGTTTCTATGGGTTGTGTGTGTGTGTGGGATAATACACGCGGGTTAGTTACATGTTCGACGGTTAAAAAACGAGAAAGAGTATTCTGTTTGGGTATAAAAAAAGAGGGGTAGGTTAGAACACGGTGAACGGGAGCGGAAGAAGAAACGGCGAGCGAGTGAGTGAGTGAGAGCGCTTGTCACCCGGGTGCCTTTCTCGCAGGTTTTTGCAACACGAGTTCTTATTTTTTCAAATCAAATCTACTGAATCTTTACTATAAACACATTAATACACATTTTTTAGAAGCCACTTTCCTCCGCTTCTTCGTCGTCGCCGTCGGTTTTCTTGTTCGAATTTCCCGCTGTCCCAGTTCCAGAACACCCTATACAACTTATCCACCTCAACCAATCAACCGCCACCTTTAACGTCATCATCCTGGAGGATCCTATGGCTCCTGGGTACAGGAAGGCTGGGTCGTCATACTCATCGGCCTCGTCTTCCCGCCCCTTGAGTCGCGGAATTTCCATCGCATTCGCGAAAGCGTTGCATCTGTCGTGATCTGGTCTGATAAAGAACGCTCGGAGTACGTAGAACTCATCAGTCTTGTGCACGGCGCAGACCAACAGGAAGCCCGGTGCCAGGTAACTTGCGGGCAGGCTGGTCTTACTCATCTCCATCTGGAGAAGTTTTCCCATCTCTTGACAGGCTGAAATCCAGTGATTGCGGACATTGGAACTCCCGTCAAACGAGAAAACCACATCGGGCGGGGTGAACGGCCGGGATTCCGTGATGGCTTGAGACCCGTAGTAGACCTTGAGGGACAAGTGAGAAACGTTTACTAGGACTGATATGACGTTAGATGCGTCGTCAAAGTCTTTCTCTCGGAGGTTGTAGAACACAAGGTTGGCAGGGTCTATCTCAACCGCCTTGTAGAGGGAGATAGAAACGGGGCCCGGTTTGAGATCAACCCCAAACATAGGTCGCTTGTTGGACTCCATCCATGGAACCTGGCTTACTGTGTTAAGTCAGAGAACTGCGCAAGTTCCGGTTGACATCTTGTCTCTTATTTTTCGGTTCCACTTCTTGCGTTTGCTTTCGCGAACAGGGACGGTAAAAGCTCTTGTATTTAGCATTCTTCTGGCCTCTTCAGGAGTCAATTCGAGAACCATTAGGTGTGCGACGAGTCCATGCGGTGTCTCCGTCGGAAAAGGGTCGTCATCGTCATCAGGCAGTTCTCCCACGAACACTACTCCGTCAAGTGGGTCTGACATTCCTCGGACGCAGGTGGCACCCCCCGTCGGACCCTTCTCTCGGAAAACGGCGCTCTCTCCCAGCCAGAAAAAAGAATAGATCTCCGTCGATTTGGTTTTGTAGAAACTCGGAACCTCCAAACCTCCAACGCGGTCTGACCCCCAAGGAACCCAAAAGAAGATGGCCGACCTCCTGGCCTCCGGCGGCAGCCTGGAGCCCGGTTTCTCGATCTCTCTTATCACCAGTCACCTCATTCTCATTTATGCAATCTACATAGGCATCAAGCACCGATTCGCTGTTGCCGCCGAGGCCCTGACCTCCGTTTTTATAGCTTCCACCCTGTACCACAGCTGCCTCGCCTTTGGTATCTGCCCGGCAGGAATCCCGTTTGCCATCACCAAAGTCACTGACCATATTAATGCTACAAGCTTGATCATGATGGAAGCGCTTCTGGCTGTAAGTCTGTGCCCAGTGGGGAGAGGTCCTGTTTTGCGCGAGTTTCTGCGATTGAACCCAGGGGTCACCTTGGAAGACATCTACGACGACCATTATTGGTCTAGATATGTGTTCCAGATTTACTTGATATGCAACATCTTCATCTTCTCCACTTTTGACGTGAACGTGAGTCTGTTCCCCACACTGGCCTCCATCCTGATCGGACTTGGCCTAGTCGGGTTCAAAATCTTTGTGACCCCGCCAGTGGCCGCGGAGAGAAGAATCAACGCCAGTCTGGCCTTTGTGGGGCTGCTACTTCAGGCCATCAGCCTGGCGTTCTACCCGCTGGAGGACTACTTCTACTCTCACAACGGGTGGCACTGGTTCTCCTTCCTGGGCGTCGGAATCTTCATTGCCGCTTTCCTGGTTTACCCTGACAGCTACTACATTGCTCGGGAATCGATCACAACATCGGGATGGTTCAACTGGATCAGACACGCCCGTCCCCTGGAAAGCAAGGTGACTTCCCTGGACACTCTGGTTATCGGAAAGAAGAACAAGTATAAGGACGAGATGCCAGAAGATCCCCGGTCACAAAAGAAAGTCACCAAACCGCAGCCAGAGGCATCTGAATCCAAGCCCGTCGAGCAAAGCAAGACGTCTCTACGGGCGCGCGTGACTTCAACGCCGACCCCACCAAAGTCCGGAACAGGTATAGAGAAGATGCAAAAGATTTATAGAATGAACAGAGAAAGTCAAAATGAACAACAAAGATCGAGAATGCTTGGTTCGTCGTCGTCATCGTCGTCAGAAGGCGAAAGCAGCGATCAAGAGGACATTGACGAGAACGCATTTGACTCTAATGAAGAAGACGACTAGAACGAATTGGATGTTTGAGAAAAAAGAGAGAGAGAGAGAGAGAGAAGGGGCTTACTGGCCAGTCTTCTGTCGCTTGGCAGGAGGAGGAGCAATCACCTCGCCGCCGGCTCCCTCCTTCTCCTCCTCGCTGGACTCATCCTTCTCTTCTTGGTCACCCTCGGGAAGTTGGAATGAGAATGTGTCATCAGGGATTTCCGTATCAACAAAGTCTGTCGCTTCAAAGCCGACTCCTTGTAGCGCGAATAAATACTGTGTCATTTCCCACGATGTGAGCGCCTCGATGTTGACTTCGGCAAGGTTGCGCTTCAGATCATCCAACACAGTAGCCTTGTTCTTGATTCGACCGGCTTGCTTCAAGACTTCCTCGCGGGTTGTTCCGGGTTCAAGTTTGTACGCCAAGTACTCGGGATGAGCAGCCTTGCGACCGCGCTTCTTCTTGGAGTCCTGATCACCAGACGCAGCAGCAGCCGCTGCCTCCTGGCCCTCGATGCTGTTCTTGACAATGGTACGAGCAAAACACGGTCTCAAGTGGAGAGATTTGCGCTCCTCGACCGGTCCCAACACCCTCTGGCCCTTGAGTTGAATGGCAGCAAGAAGTCGCATCGTGTCAAAGACAGAGTAGCTCTGCAAGAAACTGAGTGACTGATAAGAGCCAGAAACAGATGTAACTCCAGTGAGAGGATCTTGAGTCAAACTGACGCTGAAACCACCAAGAGCGCCGTTCATAGCGCTCTGAGCACGCATGTTATCACGGCGGGTGCCCAACGCGCGCATCAGCTTGCCAAAATCAGCGGAAGTGAGACCCTCGACGCCACCCTTCTCACAAAACTCTTCCACAAGCTCCAGGAGCAGCGCTCCTCCCTTATCGATGGCCTTGGGATAAGGCAACGAGTCCTGGGCACACAGCTCAGCGCGAGTGAAAGCCTGAGAGCCGACATAGTGGATCTTGCTATCTGTGCCCTCCAACAAATTGAGAGTCTTGACATACTGGAGAGAGGGATCCGTGGTGCGATTCTTGTGCCAATGTTCAGCAACGGCTTTGGAATTAGCGTCCAACTCTGCGCGAGACTGAGTGGACTGACGAGATGACGAGCCGGAAGAAGCAGCCTTCTTCTTACCGCCGCCGCCAGCACCAGCAGCGGCAGAAGTAGAAGCTGTCGCAGGTGCAGACTTCTGGCGAGACGCCGACGAGTTGCCGATAGCTTCAGTGGCAGCCACCGCAGCGGCACGAGAAGGAGTAGCACGAGTGTTGGTCGCAACCGGCTTGGAAGCAGCGGCCTCCTTCTTAGTTGGTGGAGTAGGAACAGGAGCGACCGGCTTGGCAGCAGGAGAAGGAGAAACTGGAGTAGCAGATGCAGACTTCTTGGACGTGGCCTTCTTCTTGGTGCTCTCAGCAACAGGACGTGTCTTCTGCGGCTTCTTCTTGACTTCAGGCTCGGAGTCGGAAGAGTCAGAGTCAGACTCAGAACCAGAGTCGGAATCAGAATCAGAACTAGACGAGGCCTTCTTGCTGCGTGACTGAGACTTCTTGGTAGTGTTGTGATGTTTCTTGTTCTTCTTGGCAGCTGGCTCGGAATCGGAAGACTCAGAGGACTCGGAACCCGACTCAGAGTCCGACTCGGAAGACACAGAACGCTTTCTCTTCTTGGAGACGGGCTTCTTGGACTTGGAAGAACCAGTACCACTGCTGCTACTGTTGCCACTGGAACCGCTGTTCTTGCTCTTGCTGGCCGCAGGCGCCTTGGACTTGGGCTTAGCAGCTACTTTGACCTTAGACTTTGAAGCTAAAGCAGCAAGTTCTTCTTGGAGATCATCTTGATCAACATCTCCAGCAAAAGCGGAATCGGTCTCCATGTTGCCGCCTTCAGACTGAGCGTCGTCGTCGTCGTCGGCTCCAGCATCGTCGGCGTCGTTGTCAGCGGCAGCGACATGATTCACGACAGAGTTGATATCGGAAACGGGTTCAGAATCCATAGTATCTGAAACATCAGGTGGAGGAACACCGCGATTGCGACTGCGAGGAATGAAACCTTGCCTGTAGGACGAGCGCGTGTGTCAGAAAAACTGGCAAAAGCAAGAACCTCCCGGGGCGATAGGATTCGACCCAAAAGATTTTTTACGAATAGATATAAACATAAAATGATTTATCAATGCAAGATCGGGGCTTAAATGCCCCGCCGAAGCGCGGAAGAATTTTCCTGGCGAGCGCGTTGGGCGACCCCAAAAAAATTCTCGCGCTCGCGCCCGGGAATAAAATGCAACAAAACGTGGTCTAAAAAGTTGTTATAGTACATACATATTGTTTAAAATTGATTAGGATGAAATTTATACGGGCGGGAAAGTGAACCGGACAGCTGTGACGAGCGCGTCGGTTGTTGTTGCACTGACCAACGGGCACACCCGGAAAAAACGGACACTTCTGGCGCGCGCCCCGGCCCCCCTCCAGGGAGCAATTTTTTGACCCGGATAATTTGCTTTTAGCTATTTATTTACCAAATTATACCATTCTAAAAATGTATTGCGTCATCTAACCCACTAAATTCAAGCCGGTACGCTCCGTTTGCGAGCGCGTCGGTCCCACTCCAATTTTCTTCCGCCGTCAGCTCTGACGCCATAGAATGCTTTCCTTTCAGATTATTCATGTCCAACAATTCAGTAAAGTGGAATTTTCCAAACTCTCAGCGGAGTATCCGCCGGATGCTGGGCATGGGACCCACTTCTTCCTCCTCACGGGCTCCCGTCCAACCGCCTCCCGGAAAGTGCCTCCGGTGCGACTTGCGTTGCCGTACTTACGGCGCCGTTCGAATAACCTCCATTCAGAATCACGGAGAGAAGGATTTGAGGCCTGTTGTGTTATTCCCAGAGTCTGTTCGCTGTTACTGGTTACCCGGCGCTGCTGTATCCCGAGCCCAAGGGGAGACACCTGCTGGGAAAACGTTCAAAGCACAGATTATTCGCGGGGCAGTTCGGTGGGACCGAGAAGCAGTTCCTGTTCCCGATTCATGTGGAGTTTCTGTACACTGGTTTAGAGATCTGATAGAAAGAACTCTTCTGCGGATGGCGGCAGCAGGATCTAAGCAGGGCTCGCGGGGCGACTTACCGGCTCACCGGTTGCTCCAACAAACCGAAAGTCTGGCGTCCTCGGCCGCTCCTGAATTCGTCAAGATGATTCTTCTTGACGACTCAGATGGATCTTATCTCGACAAGCTACAAGAGGTTTCCGTTCTGACGCCTGAGATGGACTCGGCCCTGAAGAGTCTCTCCGGCGCCGACTCGGACTCCAATCCCACGACCGTATTGGGTTGTTTGCTCCAGACACTCTTCAAACATGCCGATAACATGCCCTTTACTGCTAAAACGCGATACGCGTTCATGAAATCTTACGTGCACACCAAGCTGTACCTGGACTTGATGGCCGTCGGAAGCTCGCTTCACAACGAACCTCACAGGCAGGTCTCCCTGTTGGACGATCCTCGGTTCCAGGCGTATATGAGAAGAATGGAGAGTGAAACGTCCATGTTCAGACACGTCCATCAGTGCCTGGCGAGAAAGGCTCTGGGTCTCCAGTCCTTTGACGACTTGACCCTGTTTTTCGCGGTCGAGAACAACTACGCCTCGTCCAATCCAGAAGTGTTCAAGGAAACGGTGAAAAAGACCAAGGAAGAACTGTCCGATCCAACCGCAGACGATGCAGTGGACCAGTTGGAGAACCTCTACTCTGCTCAGACGAGCCGGTTGGACCAGTCACTCTCCTACCAGGTCTACACCCTGAGTGAATTGCCGGCACCAATGTACTCCAAAGTGGCAGATCACGCTAAATTGCATGGATTTTGTTCCAAGATGATCAAAAGAGCAATGCTGACCGGCGACCCGGATAACTACCGGCAAGCCTGGCTGACTGTTACAAACGTCTTACTCGCTACCAGAGAGAAGAAGGCACGTGTGTTGGGCGCAATTACTAAGGGAGAAGAATGGCAATGGACTGTATCTGAAATCTCGGCCGCTGAAAAGCAGAGGAAGCAGCAGCAGCAACAGGCTGACACGCCCGTCGGTTCCAACGATGACACGCCCGTCTTACCTCTCCCGCGTCGCAACACGACCTTCTGGGAAGCGCCTCTGATTCTAGGCGACTTAAAATACACTTCTAAGACTCAAATCTACAATCACATGTATCTGGACAAACAGGACGCTCTGGGAAACTGTCTTCCGGTGATCCACCCGACTTTGTACCTGCTCCTAACCACGGCCCTTCACGTGGATTGGACCTGTCTGGTTCACGATCGACCCATGGATCTCAATGAGTTTGGGGCAACAGACGCCAGCAACGGTATCCCCATGGAGAATCGGGAGAACTGGCGCAACTCGTCCCGGGCGGAGCGCGTTCCGGAATGCAGGTGGTGGTGTTGTTTTACCGGAGCACCCATAGAGACTCCTCTTCACGGACTGTATTTGATCTTCTTTTTCGCTCAGATACCACCCGTGGTTCTCACCGTGAGTTTTGACTACTGGACGACCATGGACAACCGGATTATCGACCGCGCTACCGCGTCCGTAGTAGCTAATTCTGAAAATTTGGATTCTATCAACTACCAAGGAACAGGCGCCGCCACCAACGAAGAAAGGTATATTTCGTCGGGTCAATTCCCCCTGGCTCACCAGTACCTGCGCAAGTACGTCGGCGTTCGCAAGCGCGCGTTGTCTAAGTTTCAGACTGTCTGCCGGCAGTTGATAGCAAGGAGCAAGGAGACATCTCGTAATTTATTCACTCCTATCGCGGTGAGGGATCAATTGAAAGATTTACCGGCTGAACGTCTCGTCATGGCAGAGTTGGAGCAGATTTACGGCATCTCCGAGACCGATACCTTTGAGACCATGCTGGAACTTACGGGCGTGTCAACCAAGGAGAGCGATTTGGGTATACCTCCGACCAACGATGAAGAGGAGCAGGCGCCAGTCGACGCCGACCCCATGCAGGTGGACCAGGTTCCCGCCGAGGGCGGCGACAAGAAGGGAAAGAAGGACTCTCAGTCTACACCAGCGTCAAAAAAGAAGCGGGCTAGCCATGCTTCCAAATCTGCTGCTGCGGTAAGAGAGTCCTCGGGCAAACCTAAAACGAAGGGGGGCGACGCCGGCGCGGGCTCCCGCGAAGCTCCTCCTCAGCTTCCCAGTCGGTCTAGAAGTGCCATCAAGGAGGCTCTCGTCAAACTAGTCACTCGACATCAAGAAAGGACGGACACTATGGACTTGTCTGATCTGGGAGGCGCGCCGGGATCAGGCGAACCCGGGGACTGGATGAACGTGGACAACTTCCCCACTGCTCCGCCTACAGAAGACCGGACAACGGTCGCTGGTGAACCGGCCGGAGATGCCAGCGGTGTTGTTGCCGTCGAGGCTCAGAAGTCTCCGAGTGAACAAGAGACGGCTGACAAGAAGAATAAGAAGAAAAAGGACACCGAGTCCGAGAAGTCCAAGAAGAATGACGACGAGGAGGACAAGAAGAAGTCTAAGGAGAAGAAGAAGAAGAGCAAGAAGAGTAAGGCCAAGTCTGAGTCTTCGTCTTCTTCTTCGTCCGAGTCAGTCGTTTCATCCGGCTCTTCGAGTGAGGACGAAGAGAGCGAGGAGGCCGTGAGTTCCATGTCGGACTCGCAGGAGTCGTCCTCGGACCGCTCTTATCGAGACAAAAAGAAGTCTAAGAAGAAGTCCAAGAAGAGTAAAACGAAGAAAGGTCTGTCCAAGTCACATAAGAAGAGAGGTAGCAAGAAGAAGAAGCGCGTCGAGTCCTCTGAGTCTTCCGAGTCCGAGTCCTCTTCAAGCTCTTCCTCTGATTCGGCTCGCGAAAAGTCCAAACGTAAGTCTAAGAAGGCACCCAAGACCAGGAAGCGCAAGGCCCAGTCTTCGCCTTCTTCTTCCGAGGACAGCGACGACAGACCGACGCGCACCCCGCCTCCCAAGAAGAAGGCCAAGGTCTCCTCCGCTCGGGTCGATGAAGGAGGAGACGACTCTGATTCGAGCGAGGTCACAGGTGACAAACTCAAGTACCTCTCCAAAGCCGAGAGAGAGGCGTGTGCCAACGGGGAGGACTTGGACGACGAAGCGCGCAGTCAAGACGGGGATGCCACGGGTGAACCGCCTGAAGGCTACGCCTATCAAGATGGAGGTGCTCCTCATCTCACCACGCCCATGTTTGTTGACATGTTGCGCCACGTCAAGGGAGTGTACGTGACGGGCAAGACTCTGGGCATCAAGAAGGGAATTGCCTACATGCCCGACCCCATGGAGGATTACGTGGACACCAATGCAAAGCTCGTGTTTATTCCGAACATGTCTTTAGTGGGTGCTGCCGTGGGCGAGCTCGTCAAGAGCTATGTGGAGACAACGTCCAAGTACCAACCTGAACAAGCCAAACTTATCCGCACCAGGTTGACTGACGTTCTTCGAATTGCGACCGACGTCGATCACGAGCAGAACAAATCTTTCATGTACCCTATCACCGTGGAGAAGAACCCTAAGGTGAACTCTTTCTTGGCGTTTGCGGACCTACGCACCGTGCTGAGTCTCATGTTTATGTCCGAAGCTCAACTCAAAAAGGAGACTGGCAAAGTGGACAAGAAGCGCGCCGATCGCGGAGAAGTCAAGGAAAAGACGTCTAAGAGTAAGTTGATTGAGACCTACTGGGCGGAGGTAAGCCATCACTCACCGGCCGCGATCGAGAAGCTTGGTATTTGGCCAGCCAAAGATCTGGCTCCGTTGATTGCCAAAATTATCGACAACGATGAAATTGTGGTCAACTCTAAGCTGTGTCAGTTTATTGTGAACAAGGAGAAGGAGGTTCTGGCGGGCACCACGCCAAGAAACGAGGCCATTGCTCAGATCAAGCAAAAGATCAACCCGCACGCTGGAAGGTATCTGGGAGTGATGTTCGAACCTCAGAAAAAGCATCAGAAGGAGAAAAAAGCTGAAGGCAAATCCAAGAAGAAGGAGTAAGTGTTCTGACGGGCGTGCAGGCGCGGAACGCAGACGTTACTAGGGATCAAAGACAACGTGTTCTGTAATCAATACATGTTAAATTACTTGATAACTGTTATTTCACCGCGTGGGACGTGTGATCTTTGGCAGGGACCGCGGGAACCGAAGATTCTTCCGCGGACTGACGCGCGTGCACTCTCGCTTCTCCGGGCGGGCTCCCGGGTCCTCTTTTTTCCGGATAATGAAAAAATTTTCGGTTAAGTACTATATAAAGAACATTTACTTACTGAAATCCGGGATTCTCCAATCGCAAACAGAGCTACCGACAAGCGCGTGAGAAGTGATGATCTAGCGTGGTAAAAAAGTATTTCTGCCGATTATTTCCAGTGCGCCAGGCCTCGCCTTTCTCCCAGACGTGTCACCTCGCTCCTCGCGTGTGTGTACTACTCGCCAGAACAAGGTACTGTTGTGTGCGAGGATCTCATACAAGCATACTCAGCCAGTTTTTCTTCACTTTCCACCCTTTGGCGGAGGTTTCTTTTCTTCTTGGCTTAGACTTTTCTTCTTCTCCTCCACTCTGCCTGGTATCCAGTTATTGTTTGTTCACCACACCAAAAAAAACTCACATTCGGTTCGGTTTCACTTCTGATTCTGTCTCTATTTTTTCACCGTTCATCTCCAAAATCGATCCTACTTTCTGACCCTCCTCGACAAAGGAAGGAAAAACCACTGGCTGACTTTCCCTTTTCTTCTCGTTTGACTTGTTCAGAAAAGAAACTTGTGGGTTTTATTGGCTTTCACGCACGCGCGCTCGTAATCAACCTCGACCGAAAAAAGCGACGTGAGCTAGAGCGCAACCATGTCAGGTTTCCAAGGCTCTCTCATCTCGGCGCCGTACTACGGCAACATGGGTGGCGCCGGGCCCTCTGCCGGCTCAGTGCAATGGACACCAGCAGGTCCCGTGGGCACTCCTCAAATGTTTGCAGGCATTCCTCCTGGTCTCGCCGGCGAGAACAACGCCGGGAGGCTCCGGTCCCTCTTTGGTGATCCCTTGGGTTCAGTGCTCGGAAACTTCTTCACCCGAGGACCTATAGGCCAACAGACCATTGAAGAGCAGATGTACGGTCAGATTCTCGTCTCCACGACCTCTGTGGCCACTTACAAGGCCGTGGTCGGTCAAGGTAACTGGGCGATTCAGCGTCTGGCTCAGTACCATCTGACCTACGTGCACCGTGTCATGCAGAGATACTACTACTACCGTATGTACCCTGCTCGTAGAACCGGTCACTTGGACATGCAGGCTTCCGGAACGGAGAGCATGTTCTCCTTCCAACGCACGGGTCACCGTGTCGGAGCCACCGCTCACGCCCGTGCCGAAGAGTTGTTTGGTCCCGAGGACTTGGCCAAGAGAAAGAGAAACTGGATGATTGACCAGATCGTTTATGGTCACATGGCCACTCACCAGCACGACATCATCGCGGCCGTCTACATGGAGTCCTTGATCCGAGACTACATCCTCTCTGGAGGCAACCGCTGGACAAACGAGAAGTATGTCGAGTGGGAGTTGCTCGAAGCCGCCAACGTGTTTGGTTGCTTGAACGACCACCCTCAGTACGCCGCTCCTAAGCTCCTCGAGTACGCCAGCCGAGTGGACGGTACCATCAAGATTGGTATCCTGCCTCGCAAGGCTCTCCGCATGCACCAAAACTTGCTGCCCACCAAGATTGACCAAGCCATTGGTCGCATCGCGTTGGACACACCCGTTCAGATCACCCTTGGTTTGACCGGTGTGATTGAGCGCTCCGTCGCCTTCCCCACCGATGCCACTCTTGACCCCTACAGCCAGCCTCGTGCCTTTGGTAACATTAACAACATTGAGATCTACTTGGAGCCCTCTTCCGACCTTAACACGGGTAACTCGGACACCAACACTCTCCTGGTCAACCACCACCCCGTCCCCGAATTCTACCGCCACGGCCTCATCCGCGGTGGAGGCGGCCACAACATCAACCCCAACGTGGTTCGCATCTACGACATCCGCAAGCCCGGTCTGAACACGGTTAACCCCGGTAACAGAGCCGGTATCCTCGCTACGGGTGTGTTCACCTCCAAGGGTGCTCCTGCTCCCGGCAACGGCGGAGGAAACGGTGGCAACGGACCATCGTTCCCCAGCGTTTCTGACATCTACGCTGGGTTTTCTCCCGAGTTCCACGCTTACATTAAGAAGCTGAATGATGAGAAGTTCACTTCTCAGACGAACGGTGAGTACCGACAGCAAGGTGCGACCGCATTTGAGACAGTTGGCTTTTACAGCGAAGAGGACTCCCGCAAGGATCTCGTCCACTGCTTGGCCTCCATTTGGCCGTCAGAGTATCCTCGGCCCGCCGACGCGACAAAGGAGACCGCTGGCTGGTCTCCTGCCCCCGTGATCGGAGCCATGATGCCTCACAGTTTGAGACATCAGACCACGTTGGATGCCGTGGAGAGCATCAACAAGTTGGTCGAGCCTCGGGGAGCCGACAAGAGAACCTTCTTCGAGTTGGCCAGCGAGATTGTTGAGGTGGCCACGTTCTTCAACAATTTGCCGTTTAATGCGGCATTTTGGAACGATCTCTATGACGAAAATGGTCACGTTGCCAATGATGGAGTAAACGAGTTGAAAAAGGACGCCTCTGGTGCTTACAAGATCCCTGCGTACAAAGCCGGGTATCGCACGGGTTATTTGTTTGGATACGGAGCTGGTCCTTTGCTTCGGTCTCTCGTGAATGCTAATTTAGATCTCACTGCATTGCCAACACACGAAAGGATGATCTCAAAACTAAGATCTGCTTATTCTCCTTTTGTGGCAATGCTGACCACTCTGGCATCCAAGTTCAAGAACTCTGCGACGTTGGCTACTAATTTGTTGCCTGATTGGTACGACAAGCACACGTGCACCGTTTTTGATGCGTGGTGTGCGTCAAGCCCCATCGACGCGCATTGTTCGTTCGGAACCACTGGGCCGTCTTCACCGTTGAGCACCGACAAGGTTGCCCTATCGAAATGGGTGCAATCGCGCTTTTTTATCAACGGCGTCTTTTTGTTGGATTCTGACGCAGTCGATCGCGCTGGAAACGAGGTCACTCGGTTCTCACAGAAGAATGCGACTGTCATTCAATCCATGCAAGCCGAAATCACTCGGCGGATTCCTTCGATCGACACCAAAACAAGAAATGCAATGGCACTTTTAGCGGCATCTCTTGCCGCCGATGGACCCTCTGGCGGCGGATTTCCAATTGCCACCAGCATCGATTGGATCAAGGATCTTTCAGATCAATTTGCTAAAGCCCAAGACAAGAGTCAGTTTACCAGTGAACGCGTCGAGAGTTTTATGGCCGGCAAATTAAGCGCAACTGCTTTGGCGACAGCAAGATCTCCTGCAGCTCCTGCGGCAGGATCTCCTGCAGCTCCTGCGGCACCTTTGATGGTGAGAACAATGCTCAACTTTACTTATGCCGACCTCAAACGTCGCTTTAGTAGCAGAGAGGCAGAGATGATGCCCGGAGACCCTGAAACAAATTGCAAGACATTTTTTGACTTAACAGTGGCCGGCAATAGAGAAAAGGCTAAGAAGTACTACGTTGACAACACAGACCCCGGCTACTTGCCAAGCGCTCTCCGCGAACTCAAGAGGGATACTCAAGCCACCCAGAGCGGCGCAGCTACCTCTTTGGGGGCAAACGTGCCTTCTTCCCGCTCCGGTTACGCTGGTTCCAAGATCCCTTATGCCGCCGTCGATGCCGACTACGCCAAGCCCGACCTCCGCCGCGCCGAGCCCAAGAACAACACTGCTGTTCAGCAAGTCGGTCTCCGTTTGTACTCCTCTCACCACTCCCTCATCCTCTGGCGCATGCGTCAGTTCTTCCAGATGTCCGGCTCCGTTCATGGGCACCCCGGTTTCTTCCTCTGGTTGACCTACATCCTCACCCCGATCACTCTGGACTCCATGGCCACTCTCGCCGAGACCGCCGGCCTCCCTCTGCCGTTCGACTTGGGCCTCATGCGTTGGTGCCAGGTGTTCCTCGCCCTTGATATGCTCTTTGCTCGCGCTGGTTGCGTTCAGGTTCTCCAGACCCCTCTCATGACCTTCCTGTACACGAACGGCCCCGGTCAGCAGATCACTCTCAACTCCAAGGTCATGTCCAACGAGTTTGTCGAGCGCCCGAGCGACGTTATCCGTGTTCCCAACGTGTATGTGGTCGATATGTACCACGGTCGCGGAATCCAGTTTATCACTCCCGCCGACTCCAAGGCCTGGACTGTGGACCTCTTCCGTCGCCGCTCCGAGTTGCGAAACATTGTGGTTGTCATGGAACGTCATCACCAAAACTGGAATGCGTTCTTGTACTTGAACAACAAGTACAGCCAGAGCTTGAAGACAGCCCAAGACCGCGGAGCACTCGCCTTTGGCTACTGGACCTCTTCGAGATTCACCGTCGAGCACTCCCACGCCAAGTACTTTAGCGAGGCTCTTGGAAGCTACAAGAAGCGTTTGAGTGCTCTCCCCAAGACTCAGTCGAATGTGCAGAACTTCTTCACCAAGCAGGATCAGTACCGCTTCTACAACTACTCTGCCGGTGTGGACTTCAAGGCTCATAGATCCTACATCAACTTGCTTGCCTTCCGAGGAATGTTCCGCACCTCCGAAGCTCAGTTGGGCGTGGGTAGTATCGTGCGCCAGTTGCCCGATGACTCCTTCACGGTGTTCAACCCTGCCTGCACTCACAACCCCATCGGATCGGAGAAGTGGAACTCTCACTTGACTGAAAAGTGTCTGCAAACCGACGCCTCTCTCCATGAGATCGACGTGACGCGAACTGAGAAGATCGTGTACTAAACTTATACCTCTTGCTATGCGCTCCCGCTCCATCGCCGTAACTTCAATTGTAAATAAGAAAGGAAAAAGATTATATTCATACTACTACATGTTACTGTGGGTGGGGTTCCAAACAAGGCGTCCCGGTTCTCATCTAACATCGAGAAGCATGCCCGACAGCCTGAGCGCGGCAAGACACGCCCTGATCTCCGCCGTAGTCACTTTATACTTGTACAGCTTGGCTCCTGCAGATGTGGGGCAGTGAATTACGTTGAGTTCCACCTCGCTCCACTTGAGCCCGTAGGTCTGGACAAACATGGCCGCTCCAAACACCAGTTGCACTTTGGCTTGATTGCAGGGAGAGTTTCTGAATGTCTCAAACGGAGGATTCATGGTTCCGGAAGATTGAGTAAACATGCCGTCGTTGTATCCGGTTTTAGTCTCGCATAGAACCAAGCGGGGTGTCCGTTTGGTGGGTACTGCTGACGAGCCCGTCGGTTGTTTCTGTCCGCTTTTCTCGGTCTCGGCGTCGGCGTCGTTGTCATAAACGGCGATAATATCGATCTTTGTGGCGTAATAACCCACGTGAACTCGTGTGATGTCGTTGCTGGCGTCATAAATGGGCCGGAGATCCCCGATGCACCACTCGGCCTCGACCAGGCGCAAATTCCAAATCTTGAGTGACTTGATGATCCCGAGAGTGTATTCGGAGATCCTGGATGTTTTACCGTTCTGTTTAATGACCTGTTCTGTAATCTTCAGCGCCTTGCTCATGTCGTGGTTGGCAGCCGGGGCCACTTTGGCGATAATCTCGACTTGCCGGTGAACCTCTGTTCCCGTGTGACGGCCCTTGAATCTAGAGTACGGAGCCGGTCTGTACAACTTTTTAGAACGTCCTGTTTCTCTAGAAGGAGGTAACCAGATGTCTGGATGCAACCCGAGAGTGGTATCGTAATCGCCGGCACGCGCGTCGGCTGCCGCCTGGGCCGTTTTGCGCCGCTTCTTGTCCTTGGATTGCTTCACCGTGTTCTTAGAAGCTTGTCTCCAGTTGTAGTTATAAACTTTTTCAGTAAGAGGGGTTGTTACTCCCTGCAGACGACGAACAAAGGTCGAGCCCGGGATAGAGACTTGGAACCCGGCCGAGTCACCCGGGAGCTGGGCTACTGCGTTGTTGAGTGGGTGCGCTTTGACTCGGTTGAAAATGTCCATTTGAGTAATTTTGATCCTATGCATACAAAAAATCACTGGACCTAATTCTAATCTGTGAAATACCTGGCTTTTTTATTACAATGAAAGACTACCTCCGTTCTCCGTGGCTCGCACACTCGGTGGGGCGGTTCAGGCCTCTCTATCTGAGAAGAACTCTGCCGAAGCAGTGAGCAGGCGTCACAACCTGCACAGTGGCCGTGAGACCGGACTCGATAAGCCTTGCCAACTCGTCGCGGCCGTCGAGGAAATCTTGAAAGTCTTTAACCGGAATAGCTGTGCCCGTTCGCATGCAATTTTCAATCGCATTTGCAGCAGCGACAAGATCGGTCATAAGGAACAACTTGTTTCGAATGCGGGCGTTGGGGATGTCGGAATAATTGGCAATCATATAGGGAGACAGCCACAGATTCCTGAATTCGTGCATTGGACGCCAGATGAACGGGATGCGAAGTTTGCTGTACGCAGTGATGCTGGGGTCCAAGTAGGGCACGTCGGCGATCACGCGCGTTCCAACGGGCCATGGCTTCGAGGTGTAGTTGAAAGCAGGGACCTCTCCTCGGGAAGTGTAGTTCATCATAGCGCCTTCACCCTGCTCCTTCTGAGATTCTCTGTGCGCAAGAACTCCAAAGGGGACAAGTTCTGTCTCTAAGTAGTTGATGCCGTTAAGAAGGTTGGTACCCGCCGTGACCGTGTGGTGAGCCTGGTCTTCGCTGGTCTCGTTCCACTTGTCCGATGTAGCGACAATGTCTCCTTCGTGGGCGGAACGTAGCTGAGTCGAGAAGTTTTCATCGGGTACCGGGAAGGGCGCATTTTCGTCGTCGTGCTCCTGAGCATAGACCCAGGCGGAGAAGACACCTCCCACCGCGGGGCGAACCTGATAAGAAGCGGGAATGCCGAATTCGCCGTACGTGTGCAAGGCATTTGGATCCGTTTCGTCCATTAAGAAACGGAGATCATCATATTGTACGCCAGCCATGGTTTCGGAACTGTGTGTGTGGTGCGAAAGACGAGCGCTTGGCTGTTTGAGTCTGCGGGTGGGTCGGAGGGAAAAGTATCAGGTTATTTCTTTTTGAGCTCTTTGCACGGGTGAAACTCAAGAAATGCGAGGCTCGAGGCGTCGATTTCTTTTCGCCTTCGCTCCTGGCACCTGCACTGAGTGTGAAATGAAAGCCTCCCGTGAACGGGGCACGTCCCCAAAAAAACCCGGGACAAAGGGGAGCACGTCGACACGACCTCAAACACGCAAATCTATTTCCACTCCAGATAGACAACAAGTAATTTTCTCGTTTATGAATACAAGTTATCCTGCGGTTTTAGTTAAGACGGTGCTGTCGAATCGTAGTGAACCTCCGGACGGTAAGCCAGGACGGCAAGAGGTAGGAGTTTCAACTCCTCCTGTGTTGAAACGTTCTTTGGATGTATAAAAGTGCAAGTGGCTTCGCTTCTCGACGAAACAAGAAGAATTTTGATTTGATATGTATCCGCTGCGGCCATTAGAGTAGGATTGTCGCCCCAGAAATACCGTCGAGACATCTTGTCGAGGTATTCCTCCCACGTGGTGTAATATCCAGGAAGAGGTTGGAAAAAGGCGTTGTAGAATGTTGCTTCTGCTTTGATACGAGCCACGACCTCTTCTCTGACCTTCACAGAGTTGTAATCCTGGTACTTCACGGGATTGATTCGTTTTAATTGGTCCGCCAATGAACCAAATTGACAATCACCGTCGCCGGGTATGGTGATCAAATTGAGGCCTAGAACGCCTAAGCGCTGGATCAATCGCAGCCGATCCGCCAAAACGCCGCCGAACCCGTAGCCTTGAACCTCGACGTCTCGCAGTGCCCTAAACGTTTCTCTGATTTCTTCAGCGTCTTCTTCGCTGTTTACTGTTATTGTTTGACTGGGAGCAGCAGGCAATATTTGAAGGGTTTGAAGCTTTTTGTTCAAGACATCGGCTGCACTGGCAAATACGGCTTTCACTTCCGGCAGGTTGATGGTGTCCATGTTCCAAAAAGGAAAAGTTTTTTGCTTATCGGTGGCTAACTGAGCTGCTCCTAGCAATGTCGGGATGTCTAGTTCTACTGCTTTTCCATCAGATTCTGCAAGCACTGTCAACTGAAGAGCGCAGACGTAGAACATCAGTCTAGTCTCTGAAAAAGATCGACCGCTTTGTTTCCAAGTTATGATGGTTTGTACTTGATTAGATGAAGACTCTGAAATTCCCAACAGACGCGCCGTGTTCCAATAACTGAGGTTTGCGTTTAACAGGCACGCAATAATAATGTTGGTTGCATGCACCGCGATCTGTCGAGCAGCGTAGTTTACTGCATCTCCTCCTGTCAGAAAAGGAAAATTTTTGAGCAGCTCCTCGGCAGTGGTCGGCAATGGAGGCACGCTTACGAGCTGCCGCAGTGCGTTCCTCACCTTAGCCAGCTGTTCTTTCTGGTCTTCAAACATTGAGGTAGCTTTCTCTTGCAGTTTTTTGCCAATCTCTGTGAACATCTGAACGACGTATGTCTCAGGGTCCGACGGTGGTTTCTCGTAGAGGTAAAATTGGAGGACTATTCCCTCAAACAGCGGAATTCCTGTTGATCCTCTCCAGAGCCCTTGTATGAGTTGATCAATCTGTTCCGTAAAAATCAGCTTATTGCCGCTGATCGGGGGAGTCAGTGTAAGGATCGGTGTAGGCGTCTCCTGAGAAACGAGTGCCTCTGGTGGTTGGCTGACAGGAGGAGGCTGAGATGGGACTGTTTCAGCCGGAGACCCTGACCCAGGCTCAGAACTGACCTCCATGGCATCCGCGTCTTCTTCGTCCTCTCCTTCGTCCACGTCCATCGAATCGTCCGCCGAATCGTCCGACTGTGACTGATTAAACAGTCGCCTCTCTTTCCGTTTGAGCCATTCTTCTATCCTTTTGCAGCTTGCTTCAAGATCAAACCCGTCTTCAAATTTGTCTTTGATATCTTCCTCTGTAAAAGACTTGGATCCGTTGTCGAAAACTTGTAACAATTTTTCTATAGTCACGTCCACCGTGATTGCTTTGGAAGGGTATTGAGACACGAGACTGCGTTTAAGTCTGTCAAAGGACAGCTTATGGAAAAATAGCTCCAGTGTTGCTGCAGCGGGACTATAGAGCGCCACAGCGGTGGGTGTTCTGTTCTTCTCCTTGATCCAAAACTTATCGTTGGATACTGTGCGGATTCCTAAAACCCGTGCTGCGTCCTCGGGAATAGAATCCAACAGTCGTTTTTCAAAATCGTAGATAAAGAAGCAAGCTCGAGACGCTGCCGCGAAAGGAATGTCATTGTCGTTTTTCAGCCTCGTAATGAAAGCGCCCAGATCACGAAGGAATCCCTCCAAGTCGTAATTTTTCAATATGGTAACCGCATCCGCTCTGAGTTCATCAGCTCGGAGCAACAGGGATCGATACCGACCTCGGATGTATGGCGTGATTGCGTCGTAGGCATCAAAATCCATTTCCACTTCCACTTTTGCAAGAAAATCCAACTCCCAGAACTTGAAAAACTTTTGGGCCCATTTAAAACCTTCGGAAATCTTGTCGCTTGTTTCTTGTGGCAAAACGAGGGACGGGTCTCTTTCATGAAAGCTAGAAAACAACCTTAGACGTTCGTTCTTTGACTTATTTTTGATGGCGTTGGCAATGTTAGAAGGAACACTGTAATTTGCGGGCGCCGAGTCCAGATACTCTTCTGACAAATCGATTCCTGGGAACGCCACTTGCAGCAACTCGTCAAGGGATAAATTGACGTTTGGTCTGAAGAAAAGATGTTTGCCGATTTGCGATCTTTCTCGTTGATAGTAAAGATACTCCAAAAAAAGCATCAGCGCCAAATGACTTGGAGTGCCAGCGGACGGGATGTTCTGTCCGACATCACGTTCTCGTGTAATCCCGAAAATGCGCATGGCGGTAGAATCACCCGCTGATTTGGCAATTTCGAGTCCAATGGTGTACAAAAACTTAGCCGTCAGAGCGCATGCAAGGCGGCTGTTCTGTTGGTAGTCTTCTTCTGGAATGCGAGCTGTTTCTTTCTCCACCCTCTCGGCCTGTTGGTCAAATTTGGACTTTTCCAGAATGGCCCGAGCTATTTGGTGCTCAGGGTTTGGAGACAACAAAATCGGGTTGGTCATGGAACGGTAGAGGTCGTCGAAGAATAGTTGAACTTGCGTTCTGAGAACAGGTTTCTGTTCCATATGGAACCTGATCAGCACGTTTTCTGCGACAGGAACTCCATTTGACGCGTCGCGGATCCCGTCAAAAACGGCCCTGCGAGACGGAATGAACCAATCCTTGACCTCTTCTTCAGCCGGAGCGGCCAGACCGATGGGGAAGAGGGACTGGGGTGCCGACGGAGGCTCCGCGGGAGGAGTTGGGTCGGGCGAAGGGATGGACTCGGGACTGACCTCCATCGGATCTGAAACTGGCTTTGAACCCGAGTTCGGCACGTCGACGTCCATGGAATCTGCTTTGGGGTGTTTTTTCGCGAGGGTTTCTAGCTCTTGAGCGTGACCGAACCCTTTTAGTTGAAAAGCGAGGATGATTGCCCAAACATCTTCTTGGCTTGCATAAGTGGCACTGTCTGCCATTTCTAGCGGAAGACTGCAGATAAGTTCAAACATTTCAAGTCCTGCTTTGTTTAAGTCACCTTTGTCGAGATACCCAGCACTAATCTTGGTATCAGCTAGTCTTACATCACGAATCCAGTCACTCATGGCATACAAGATAATTTCCGAGCGAGTTCCACTGAGGTAGACATCTTGACCCATTTCACTGAACGGATTGTTGCTCGGGACCACGATGAGATCGGCCACGAACTCTGGGAATGTATACAGGGCAACGCCGGATGGTCTCAACCATCGGTCGCTTCTCCAGTAATCCGATGCAATTTCGATGATACGGACAACAATAGAGGTCGCGTACTCCACTGCTAGCGTTTCGGCGGCAATGAATCGTTCCTGTGCAGGACCGCCTTCGATTTTTTCGCGGAGCGTTGATCCGAAAAATTTTTGGATTTCTTGATAAAAATCATCGCTTCCAAATTCTGAAAATGCAACAGACGATCGGATGGGTATTACGGGGTCGCTTCCTTCCGTTGCGTTGACGGCAATCTGAACTAAGCCCAAAATTGCTTTGTGTAGTAGATTTACGAGAGAACTGATGGCGCTGTCTACGTTTGGATTCACGGCGTACTCCAAACGGATAGCTCTGTAAATCTGAAACACCGAAAGGCCAACCCGTACCATTGCCTTCGAGATGATTGCGGTGGCGGTCGGGTCGATGTCGCTGAACTGCTTTTGAATGTCCACAGATGGCAAAACTGCCACTGAACTTTCTGGGTGCTTTTGTTCACCGTAGTTTTCATTGTATACCTGTTGACAAAGGGTTATCTCCTTATCAAAATTGTGCATGGCGGCCTTGATTTGTTGAACAACAGGAACGACGTCTTTCAACGCGTAAAACTTTGAAAGATCCCATGTGACCATGTCGTTGGTCCCAAACTTATGGGGACGAAGTTGCCCCACTAAGGGGTCTCCTGTCTCGTAGATGATGTGGTCATGCGCGTTCAACCGTACCAAAAATCCGCCGCCGATAAAGTTGTTTGCGTCTCTAACCACCAGTCTATGAATTAACGCTGTTAGAAGCAGCTGATTAGCCGTCGGCATGTTCGACGCAGACGAAAACATTTCTTCGATGTTGACAGGCTTGAAGGTCGTCCAATCGACACCGAACAACGGTTGCGTATAATTTGATACGTTCTGCTTCACAGTGGCTTGCAGGACTGTTTTTACGCATTGGATGAAAAACACGCACATAGTGTCCAAAATCCAATGAGCCAGCTGTGTTAGACTCAACTGCTCGTCTATTATAAACTGATTGAGGTCGCTCAAAGATGTATTGTAGGAATAAGACATGAGCTTCACAAAAACAACACCGGGGAGAGTCTTGGGTGCAGTTTGTTCGCCGTCGACATCCATGGAGTCGTTATCGCTCACTTGCATCATAGACAACTGAACCTTATACGTGTGGGCAAGAAAAAGAGCAAGAGAGTCCTCTAACATCTTCAGTTTGTCAGTTGATGATGACTGATCTTTTTTTAAGTGATTCCACATGCTTTCGTATTTGGGAACCAGAAGACATGCAATGTTGACAGCGTAGTCCAGACTCTGTTCGAACAACGCGGCCGCCGTCTCTTTTATCTGCTTCTTGCGTGCACGTTCGCCAATAACGCTTGACGTATTGACTGAATCTGCGATTGTTGTGTCGTCTTTAGATGGCATAAGTAGCAGCGGCGTGTTGGGTCCAAATCTGGTCGATTTGTCGAACACTGTCGCAAAAGAGACGTTGGACGTAATCCGAGTAAATTCAGGCGATTCTGAACCCGACGACTTATCCGTTTCTCTGTTTGGCGGAGGCAAGCTTTTCGGCGGGGAATCTGTTTGTTCGTATTTGCGCTTGCGCCCGCCGTGGCTAGGTTCCTCGAAAATACCTGTAGTATTCAACTCAATTGAAGTCACCTTCTCAGCAGTGACGGTGGAAGATCCAAGCGGCATGGTTCTAACCGGCGAAGCAGTCCAAGACGGCACAAACGAGCGCGGATAAATGACCACCGGGTCAAACCCTTTGGGGTCCACAAAAACCCGCATGAACATTCTCTCCGAAGTGGCAGTTTGTCCCATCAACCACAGATTCTGAGCGTTGGCACGGTATTGCTTGACCCACGGAGGAGGCTCGCCGTCGTGGGTCTGAATGGCTCGGGCTTGCCCGTTCTCCGAGGTGATCATAAAGAACTCCCTCCGAGCCACATCGTCTGAATCAAACGCCGTTTGCTTGTAGATTTTGACAAACACCGAGTCGAATGGCGCAGTCAAATTGACGTTCTTGGAACCCAACATGTCTCGACAGAAGCGCTCCATGTAGGAGTCGTGGAAATGCATGGTGTGATAAGCCGGTCTGAAATAAAGACATCCTCCTCGTTTATCACGCAAATGCTTGATTATATGATCAGGCGGAGTGTAGATGTCGACGTCCTGGTGCCCCACCAGTCTCCAGTAATGGTAAGAGTCAAAGCAAAGCGGCTGTCTCGAATCTCCTTTGGGAAGAACAATGGGGTCATGTTGGTCATTTGCGGATAAAAACTTGCCCAAAATGTAGAACACGCCTGAGTTTGGAAGCGCTCGGAAACCAAAGTGGTTCCAGATCTCGGCCTCTCCTTCGGTAACGTAATCAATCGAGAAGAGCTTTTCCTCCGTATCCGTGCTCGTGCTTCCATACACTGCGTCGGAAGCCGTAGTTGGGATCACAGACGAGACCTCGGAGATGTTGACCACCCACGCCACTTGGAGGTCTATCTCCTGCAAGAACTCTTTGATTGAGGGCCATCTGTTACCTTGGGTCCACGCCGCTCCGTAGCCTTTTTCCACTCTCCATTCATCTTGAAGTTGCTTGAGAATATAATTGACCTGGTAGGCGGTGTAGAGCCGCTCGTGGAAGTTGGCCGCGCACGCGTCACTGTCCGGGCGGATGTCGTATTCCAGTGTCAGACTGGTTATGAATCTCTGAACCTCGTCAGAGGCCATTTTAAATCGAAAAAGAACATCTCGGTTGCGAATGTCCACTCCACGGGCCACGCAGCGGCCAAAATGGAACAAACGGCCGTTCTCCATGTCCGTCGTGAGGTCAACCCGGGCGTAGAGGTCGTCAATGAAACCAGGGTCTGCCAGGGAGGCCATGCCCGAAGATCGGTAGAAGGACTCGGCGTCCCCAGTTTGATCCGACGCATGTAAGGCACCTCCGGCGAACCCGGGAGGCACCTGCAGCACGGGTGCCGAGGAGGTCATCGGTGCGGGGTTTTTTATCAGAGGGACTCGAGAAACGGCCTACGCGCGTCCACGGTCGTGGTTTGATCACTATTTTTTTTCTGGCGGGTTTAGTTCCTACCGCGGGCGCGCCTCGCCCGCCTGCCTGCCTGTCTGACGACTGAGAAACCGAGTGGAGGAAAAAGGAGCGGGGTTCAAACGGGCGAAAAACTGCTACTTTTAAGGGGGTGGGTGGGTATGGAGGAATAAACCCCACTAGCTCGGCTACGTATACATGCAAGCATCTAACAAACGAGATCAATTTAATCGAACATTGGATTTTTTTTGCGGTGAACTGGTTCATGCACATAAAATGTCCTGCTTTGCCTAGAAAAGCATGTCATCCACCGTCACGGAAGCGGAAGAGCCAGTCGAGGGCGTAACATCCGGGTAGCCGGCATCCGTCAATTTCTTCTCATGCATCAACGTAGCCAACAATGTGAAGGTTCTGTCGACATTGGTGCCGTCTTTGGCTGAGACCAATTCGAAACGAGCCCCTATTGAATCGGCAAAAGTCTGTACATTTGAAAACCGTCAAGAGGTTAGTGTTGTCGATTGAATGTCTTAATTGTGGACCGTTGACCAAAAAAAAAAAATCACGACGCACTCTGGCAATTTTTACCGCCTCTGTATCTTCACTGATCAGAAGATCCCGAATGCGATCCTCTTTGTTGCCGACGACTAAAATCTGAGCAGTTTCTGGGCCGTATCTTTCGAACTCTTCATACCATTTTTGTAGGTGCTCAGCTGACTTCTTGTCTTGCACGTCAAAAACAAGCATCAGCCCGTGCATGCGTTTGTAGTAAGATGCAGTAACGGTTCTTTGCCGAACAGAATCGTGAGTTACAAAACAAAACTCAGACGACTCCTTTTTTACGTACCTAAATCGTTCTTGCCCTTGTGTGTCCCAGATTCGCAGCTTTGCTTTCACTCCGCCAAGATCAACAATTTTGTCTTTCTGCATGTGATGAAAGAAATGGTTAATTAAATGATGTTAGTAAAGTTCGAAGTACATTAGCTTGACAGCCGTAACGCACAAAATCTACCCCGGGAATATCGCGTGGTGCTTCTTGGAATTCTTCGCCTATGGAACTGAACAGCATAGACGTTTTTCCCACTCCAAAGTCGCCCGTCAATATAACCTTGAACAGTTCTCCTTCTTTCTCGGTCACAGCAGGTTTAGCAGGCTTAACGCTCGCCTTTTCCCTCGCGTCCTTGATCTCGCGAACTAACGTCGTAAAGAGATTTTCGACTCCAACCGATGTTTTCGAGTCGACTAAAAAGAGGCGCCATTTTTCTCCGTCCGCAAAAAGCTATACCCGAGTGAGCAGCAACGAGTTAGTCAGCGTTGGTTTTGAATTGCCGACGGCAACCACGACAAAATATAACGCACGCCCGCGGCGATGTTGGCCGTAGCATCATCCGACGTCGCGTCCGTTTTGGTTCCCACCACGACAACGGGAGCGTCAGGACGCCTAATATCCTTGATTCTGCGTCTCTGTTCGTACAGATTGTAGGCAGATTGCTGGTTTGTGGTATCGTAGACCAGTACGATGGCGTCGGCTTTTTTGATGAATTCGTTGTCGGCGTCCCTTTGAAAGAAAAGAGATAAGTTACAGGGTCACGTGTTGCTCGCGGCATCTCAGACAAAAGATACATACCGAAACCTCTCGTAATCCCCGATTACCGTTACCGTGATTTGCACAGGAGTGCCGTGTAGGTCAACCTGTCTTACTACCTGCGTTTGCGTACAAAATTGGTCAGGTGGGTGGAAAACAATGGGCGTGAACTACAGGTTCACACGAACCCGGTCTCTCAATAAGGGTATGCGATTTTTATCGAATTCCTCTCCCGCAAAATTGCGCGCTAACGAGCTTCTTCCAGATCCTTGTGCTCCGAGCAAGACGATGCTATAGGTCTCTACAACCCAACGAGGCGCTCTGAATCGAGACAATTCGCCCTCCCGTCCCCGCAAGGGTTCACTTCCATCGTCCACCTCCATTTTCTCCGGATCGCGTTCGGCAGGATTGGACGGCGGGGATCTGTCATATACGGACCCCTCGCCCTCAAGCGACCGCTTCATTCTGTCGACACGGCCCTTCACGTCTTCGTCGTCCATACTATCAGGAAGGTCGTGCATGTACGCCGCCATCCACTTGTCGCTTCCAAAATTGGATCCCGGAAGTTGGTCCCGAGTTCCAATCGACAGCGTTTTCCAACCCTCGCGAGGGGTGAGAACAATTCTCACGGGTTCCTGATCTTCCGTATCCATAGCGCGCTCCATGCGAATTTCAATGTCATCGTCGGTCAGAAACTGTCTCCTGCTATTGTTGGGCAAACCTCGGAGAGCAGGGTTGGTTCCTCCGTCGGGTACGATGGCCACCACCTGATAGGAGACGTCGATCTGTCCAGTCTGGTAGGCAGCCATGTGTCGCGTGAGGTACTTTGTCAAGTCTTCTTCGATGGAAGAAGGCGTTGACGTGCTGCAGTCCAGCAACCAGTAGCACGGAAACGTTTGCTCGGGACTCATGCCGTAGGAGAGAATTTCGTTCATGTCTTCTTCAAAGTAGTCCAACTTAGTGTCGTGCCGGACGATCACGTACGCCAAGTTAGACCCCATTCGGATGACCCTGTCAAAGTTGTTCTTGCAGTCGACCTCGCCTCGAGAGACCATGTCGATGCTGTACGTTCTTTCAATTTGAAGAGCAGAAAACGGTTTGTGGCCCACATCGGCAACAGTCGAATCAGTCTCGGAAATGTCCGCAAAATCCGCCACATCGAGTCCCGTGGTCCAGAGTAGGTGCTGACTGTTTTTGTACAGCCGACTTTGACCTCTAGTTCTCATGTGGTGCAATCTCTGAGCGTAGAACAGAATTCTGTTTGCGTCGGCCAAGTTGAACAGACGCTCCGTGAGGTGGTAAATGCCCGTGTCCTCTGTGTAATGTCTGTTTGCGGTTGCAATAGACTTCTCGAAAAAGTCCACTCGAGGGATGAAACGGAACAAAAACTGACTGGAGAACAAGTTCACTCCAATGGCCTGAACGCGGTTGGAAACAAACTCGGAACGGCCGTCGTCACTCTCCACTCGGATGATGCCGTCCGCGAGAGGGTCCAGGCCCAACGGGAAAGAGCCTCTGGCTTGAGTAGCCGCGTATCTCTCGTTGATAAGAGCACGCATTCCTTGATTTACACCGTCGATGGCGGCTTGGTAGTAAGCGGCGCCCGTGTTGTAACTGGCGATTCCGTACCGCTCGTTGTCACTTGGGCGTTGGTAGTCGCTGCGAGGCCGTTCGTAGGGCTGAGCGCCCACGGTGAGCGGCATACCCTCGATGGACATGGTCTCTCACACTCTTTTATGTGCTTCCGGGCACTGAATTCAGAAACCGAAAAGACGGAGAATGAGGCACAAGGATACGCGCAAAAAACCGCCGTTCGACCGACGACCAGGGCCGCTTCACGCGCCGCAAACTGGGTTTCATTTTTTGATTTTACGGACCTCTATTTTTGGTTCAATATCAGTGACCAACTGGAATCAAGAACCACAGACAGGGTTTTCAATTAAAGTTGGGTATGACAGACTAATTGTTCGCGCGATTTTTCTTTTGTCGCCATTTGGTCGGCTTCGGTCCGAAAGGGGGCCTCGCCCGCGGGTAAGGTCAGCCTGTCAGTCACTAGGCCATCTCTAATTGAGAAAGATTGATGTCTTGTTTATAATAAACGAATTTACAGCCATAAAAAGTGGTATTGTTCTTTCTTCACATTCTAAATATTTTGGCAAGTTGCGCTTTGTCGTGTGGATCGTACGAACAGTTGCACGCCGGGCATTTGGTCAGTTTGCAAGCGCACGCCTCACACATGATCATATGCCCGCATGACACAACTACTGTTCCGGGTTGAGCGTCCATGCACACGATGCAACTGTCTTCGTGCGCGTTTGTCGATGAAGCAGGCCGCTGGGACGGCGGAGACGGAGCAGGAAGAGAAGCGGGTAAGCTGTCTGGTTTATGCGTTTTGCATGAATAACAGATGGTGCGTGATGCGAAGTTGAGCTTAGAACATGTAGTGCAATCCCAGTCGCCCCTTTTTCGCTCTGGTGGAGGCCGTTGTGGATAAGGGGCGAGCCGCGCTGCACTGCTGTTGTCGCGAGCTCCTGCCAGTCTCAGTGATTTAGATTGAAATAAATCACATCCAAAACACACACTCTTGGATCGATAGTTGTGAGTCTTACATTGGGCGCATATCCAGTCGCCAGGCTTGAATGCCGGTCGTTCCATGAGTGAGAGAGATACTGTTCTCTTTCTGACTTCTTTAAAGGACTCTCTCTTGTTTCCGTCCGTAAAGCAAATAGCACACACGGCACAGCCAAGCGCAAGTTTGAACAGGCGTGCTATCCTCCCCTCCCTTCTTTCTCGACAACTCAAAAACCTTTTGCTTCTCATGTTTTATTCATACTAATCCTTTCGAGATGTTTTCTTCTTCAATAGATCTAACAAAACGTTCTTTTCAGGATTCGATAATTTTCGAGTGGCGTTACCAGCCGGTGGCGACGGCGGTTCATTCAATTTCCGTCGCTTAGAGGCGGGAAGATCTGACAGTGATTCTGCATCGGCTTTAGTTCCAGTTAAATCCAAATCATGATTTAGAGGGAATTTTATCGATTTGCCCAACCCCGGCAGAGTGGCGGTCGACGGAGGAAGAGGAATTGCGGGTGGTATTGCCGGCAGGGCCTTTGGGATGAACAATCCAGGCTTCATGCTCCAAATCGTAGGAAGACATATGGCTCCCTCGGTGTAGACTAGTAAAGTAGGTTCATCCATTTGGTTGTAGGGCGCGTGAGTGACTGCCCGGAGCCACCGCACGCGAGTAACGCGCTCGTAAATGATTTTCTCGGGCGTGTCCTCCTTGTAAAGAACAGGTACCTTGTCGTAAGTCGTGGTTTCCAAATTCACGTCTCGAACATTGGGGTTGGTAGTCAGTCCCAGAAAAAACACGGCCACCGTGCACTCCAAGTCGGGCGTCCTGGAGAACTCGTTCATGCAGTAGTTCTGAATAAACGCCGTAGGCACTTGCCCTGATCCAGGTGATCCGGCGAGGAACTCAAACTGCCAAAACTTGGTCGACGGCACGGGATCCAGCGCCGGTTGGAGCGCGTCGATGAGGTGCTTGAAGTACTTTCTCGGTTTCTCCAGGTAAATCGAGGGCTCCACGTCGCCTCTTGCCGCGTCTGTCTTCATTTCACCAGCCACAGCTTGGTACCCGTCCCAATCGATCGCCTGTGCCGGCGGGAGTAGGTTCATGGCTTGCGCGTCAATGTCCACTTGCTTCAACACGACGTACAGCGGGCTCGAAGTCACAATCCGAGAATCGAACTGATTGAGTACCTTAGGACAGACGCCGTTCATTACAATCTCCAGTGTGCAGAGCATTTCGTCTTGACCCATGCGAAATTTGTCAGGAAGTCGGATGCGTTGCCTGCTCTTGGAATCCATGTACGATTTGTCGGGTTGTCTGTTAAGAACAGTTATTTTAGTCACAAACCCGTAGAAGAGAACAGGATGGTCGTCTAGCAGCTCAAACGCCGTTTTCCATAGTGGTTTGTGCCTGTCCTCAGGCGGGTTTCTGGCGTAGGCCTCGCACTGTAAGTCGTATACAGCAGAATTCAGGCATTGAAGGGTCCAGAATCGTTGAATAGGCGTGTAGTTCTTGCGATCGCGGGCCGTTGTTCCTGGTCCGACATCCCGGACGACCGCTCGATAGGCCATAGCCTGTTTCATGCTCTCGCGGGCAGCGTCGACCTCTCTCTGTCTCGGTCTCTTCGCGAAAATAGGCTGGCCCACCGTCAGAGTTTTGGGTACTAAACACCAGTGGAAGACTGACACGGACTCGGTCTCCAGGGTGGCCTTTCCCTGGCCCTGCATACTGGAAAGAGCGGCCATGACGGGCGCGACCCCGGATGCCTCGCCCAACGGAGCAGCGGTAGCGTAACCCATTCGAGCGCCATACTCTCGCGGAGCGTGCAACAGCCGGGGATCTCGACTGTTTAGGTTGGTCTGAAAGTGAGCTTCTTGATCAGTGGCGTTGATGTTGCCAATTCCAGTCGTATCGTCCCAGGTAGCTATAGCTCGGGTGGCAAGGCCGTTAGTCAATCCAAAGAAAGAGGACATTTCCTTGTCCGAGTGCAAGCGCGCGCGTGCGTGTCTGACGAGGGGCGGGGTTGTTTTTGCCCCCTCCTGTCCGGGTGACGCAAAAGAAAAAACGCCCCTCGGCTGCCCGGTTTGTTAGTGTTTTCTAATCACCTAGAATATAAGTTATTCTTCGGCTACATAGCTGGGGTTTTTTAAACCGAAGCGGGTTTTCTTTTAAGAAAGCCTCCTCCTGTCAACGTTGCTTTACCCAGGCTTCCCCTGTCTTCTGGATTCCTTCTTTAGGCTCTCATAACCCCAGTCATCAATGTCAAATCCATCATCAGTCAGTGCAGGCGGCGTTGTGGGCGCCTGGAGCGATTTGGGGCGCACGCCGGAGAGAACCGCTCTGCGGCCCGTCTCGGTGAATGTAGTAGTGCGATCCTCTCGGGATCAAAGCTCGGCAACGACAAACGGTGCCAACAAACGAGATTTAGAAGAGACATTCCGGAATAACTTGAAGGAACTGGACTTTGTAATACGCCAGTACCTCTACCAACAATGATCTCCCTCAGGCGGCGAGAGCGGGAAGGAGAGAGAAAGAAAGAAAATGTAAATAATTTGTACAAAGATAAAATACAATTGATGTTTGAGAACATTCTCTTCGCTAGCAACCCCCGGAGTTCTCATCCGGCGGAAGAGGAAACAAACAAACTCACGGGCTCGCACTTCCGAGGAAGTCGAGCCACCCCTTGTGAGAACCGATGGCATCCTACCCCTGCATATGCTCGTATGCCCCTAATTTATCCCCTTCCACTATAGTCTGGGTGGGTTATGGCGTGGCCATCTTCAAGAACCTGGAATGGGGCTGCCTGCTCGACTCGCTTGTCCGGGCCTACAGCATGACCGTGGGTACTCAGCAACTCCGAAAGATCTACTACATTCTATTCTGGCCTGCCTTTTTCGCTTTTATAGTTCTCCAGAACGCTATCCGCATCTACACTCCCTACGGGCGGGCCTTTGAGTTTGGATGCCCCGCTCCGGGAGAGCCACTCACCGCTCCGTCGGTCTGTTTTCCGGCAAACTCTTTCCTCTACAGCGTTCACAACGTATTTGCTATCCCAGACACCAGTTTGCTGATCGTGGGCTCCTATCTGGTCATGACCGTTTACTGGGAGAAAAAGGACCACTACCCGTCATCTCAGTGGTCGTGGCTTCCCATGCTCTGGCGAGGAGCGTTCATCTTCGTCTACATCGCCGGACAACTCATATTGCAGAGATTGAATGCCTGGCAGATGGCCGTGAACATTGCCCTTCTGCTCCTGTTGATTGGAGCGTTGATCCTGGTCTCGACCTACTGGACACCCCAGAGACTGTTCTCGATCCCGGCTCCGGAAATTAGACTCGGCGAGGTTCATTACGAAGGGTGGTTGACTCTCCCGCTTCAAGAAGAAGAAAAGTTGGGTCTACCAGGCGGAGTGGAAATGGTGGCCGTCCGCGGAGACGAGCCGGTCAAGTCGGTCGCTCGGGCTAGAACTTCCGATGAAACGAAAAAGAACTCCGCCCGATGACTCAATCCGAGAGGAAGAGTGATTTTTCATCAAAACATGGCTAGCCTCCGCGTCTCCAGGCCGACGGCCCTCCTGCTCTTCCTAACTTACGGGCTCCTCCTTCTGGGCGCCGCCGCTACCACCACCACCACCACCAAGGCGTGCGACGGGCTGGGAAATCCATGGAAACTGTTGGAACTGAAAAATCTAGAAACGAACCCAAAGATTCTCAAACAAGCTTACCGCAAGATGGCCATCAAATGGCATCCAGACAAGGCTCGGAATTCCACCGAAGACGAGCTGTTCTCCACGAGGTTCGACGAGATACAAAAAGAATACAAGATGATCCAATATGGAGAAGCCGTAAGATTGAGATGTTACATGGAGGAGCCGAGGGGCACAGGCCACAAAGAAGGCTCAAAGAGTGATCCAACGCACGCGCCACAAGACAAGAATCTCCTCAAGTGCGAGGCTGTGTCTGTCTGTTTCAGAGGTAAATGTTCTGTCCGAAGGTTTTGTAGATAAATTATATAAGCTTGGATCCCTGGCTTGCGATGGGTTTCTTTTGGGGGCTCGAGGTCTCCCCCCAACCGGCTCTCCTGCCTAAGGCGCCCGTGGCTCCCGTGGGCTGGATTAAGCGTCCAATTTCCAAAAACCAGAGCACATGGAGTTTCCAGAGTTTGGTCAACCGGATTGGGATGATCCTATATTTGCAGCGCCCGAGTTAGGCGACCAACACTTTGGAGTAGAGACCGAGCAGGAGCCTGTTGAAGCCACACGCTCCCAAGTAGTGTCTTATCTGCTTTCTCAACCTCTACCTCTTCCTTCTTCCACTTCAACCGCCGCCGCCGCAGGAGTGACGGTTCGAACCGGGACCACTCTGGTCCCGCCATCCACCCGTACTAAGACTGTCTACCTCTTTCCTAAGCAACGGGATACTGACCTCTTGACCACTTCGGAAGAATCCGGACGTGTTATGACTGGTATGGCTCTAGTGGCACTGCCCCAAGGGCAAACCTGGTATCGCCTGGGCAAGCCCGTAAGTTTGACCCCGACAGTCACTCTTGCGGCTTACGTTACTCGCCACGTGAACAAAAGAACAGAATTCTTCTCTGTAAGCGATGACACTTCAACTGGGAAGAAAATAGCATCGTTGCTACCAAACAGAGCGGCGAACAAACGGACGGATATCAATGGAGCGCCCATCTGTTTTCTGTGCACTGGTCTCGACAAGCCTCTCGTGTTTGAAATACGCAATTTTTACTACCAGCCCACTAATCCAAAGTGGCTCTCTCCGCCCATGGGATTTATACGGAGAATTAGCCAGGACCTGTTTGAGGTGGCCGCCAATCGGCAGAACATAGGTTCCGCGGTTGTGTCGTGGAAGCTTTCACTTTGGATACCACTCACTTCTTCTTTTGCCACGATTGAACTACCCGTAAAATCGAAACATGTCATCAAGAAACCGTTTCACGACTACGGGCGCCCAATCGGCAGCACTGTTCCGTCATCGCCGAGCGTTGAACAGATGCTGCAGCAACTATTGCCCGCAGAATCTATAATTGCGGAACCCGCTCCGAAGCGAAGAAAAATGGACGAATCAAACACGCCAAGCGCGGTCGATAACTCGGATCCGGAACCAACGCGCTCCACAAGCGGGTCTGCCACGGTGCCTGAGTTGCTCAAGATAATACACGATGCTGTTTCAGAACGAGGGATAGAATTAACAGAATACCAGATGGGAATAATAGAAAAAATCGTCGAAGAGAGTCTGGCTAGGAGGAAAGATCAAGCTCGCCTGCGATGACGGCTTCAAATACCTGGATTCTTCTCTTTATATGTACATTAAACCCCCGAGAATTGCTCATACTTTCACCGATCAGCCGCGGCCATCATCTGTTTCCGCTCTTTCTCAAGTTCCCTTTTCCGCCGAGTGGTCTCGAGTGAGTCAAACGCCTTGCCTCCTTTCTGCTTGGTTTTTGGGGCCTTGGCCATAGCTATTGCCCGGTCGTGATCTTCTTTGATTTTTGCTCTCCAGTTTAGAATCTCTTGATCATCGGGAACCAATCTCTGATCCCGGTGGGCGTCTAGAAGTGCGATCACGTCTGTCTGATCAAACGCCCGAGCCCAGTCGTAGCATCGATTTGTGATGTTAGAATCGGTTTCTTCGAGTAGAAATCGGACCACCTCTGTCCTTTTGCACTTGACAGCCCACTCAATCACGGTTCGGTGGGGCGGCTTGGGGCACCCGGCTTCAACCCACATGAGGCGCAGGTTTTCCACGTCGCCCGTCTTGGCCAGGAGGACCATCTGGTCGAGGTAGAGGGTGGTAGTAGAAGCCGGGGTTACGTTTGTAGGTTCATCAGGCGTGTCCATTCAGTGGAGTGAGGGGAGGAGGTCAGAGTGTCTCTTGAGCACGCGCGTGCGTTTGGGCAAGTTTGACCCCCAAAAACGCAAGGCTAAAAAGTTCTGCACCCAAAAATACCATCTACATTTAATTTACATAACGTTCTACATAGGCATAGTAAGCCAATGCCATCACCAACCAGAAATGCGTGCGTAACGCCACGCATTCAATCCAGCGATGCACTGTTTTCCACAAGGTCCATCCACCAACAGGCGTGAGATACTTTTGCGTTGTTTCGTCAAAATACAAGTTAGTCCACGTTTGGACAATATGATACACCGGGGTGTTGTGTCGGTATTCTATTTGAGGAATGGATGAGAATTCCACTCCATCCGGTAACGCCTTCACTTTGAGATTAAAAGCAGCATCGATTTCGTGGAGCCCTTTTCCGTCGGAGATTAAAGACGATGAAGAAATTCCCATTTTCTTTCTCCTTGCGTTCCACCCCCCGTCTTACAGGGGTCAGAAAAGAACTTGCCTCGTCACCAGTTTTTTGAGTCAGTTCCTTTTTGACCTGCACACCCGCCCGCTTGCTTCTTTTTTGTTCGAGAATGGGCAATTCTCCTGCTTCACAGTCTCCCATTAGACTACCTCCCCAATTAAGCCTTGAAGAGGTCATTCGATTTGAGAAGGAAGCCGGTCCCGTGATCAAGAAATACCGTACTGGTCAAACTATTAGTGCTTGGATTTATATTGCCTTGATCGCAATCCTCTATTACGCGTCTAAAACAGTCTTGATGTTGGGAAAATTGGCGCCGATAAGCATTGTTTACTGGTGCTGCGTAGCGGGGGCAATAATCCTCGACATTGCTTTTATTGGAGCCGCCATCAAAGCTATTGTAGTATCTATACCCTCCGACATCTTAGAAGACAGCGACTACGTCACCCTGCGAATCGCCTTGGAAATGGAGACGACCACAATGACCCACTACACTCCCGCGACTCCCGTGCCCGTCAGGGACATTGAACTGGCCCGTAAGTTCTTCAGAACCCGTATTTTATACGACAAGGGAACCTACAACCCGGATAAGAGCGATCTTCACATGTTAAAGGAGCTGTGGACCTGGATTGCTCGGAGGTTCTCGGAATCAATTTACTTGCCCCGCGACATCTTGGAAGCCGTGATTAGGTTCACCAGACTCGTAGGCACTGGACTAGCGGTTTGGTTCATGAAGAATTTCCCCGAAATCATGGATCAGGCGCACGCGCAACAAGTCCAGCAACCCAAACCCGAAGAAGAAGTACCCGTTAAAGAGCCCCAGGAGACCGAGTTTGTTGATTACGCGTGCCTTCGAGGCGACCCACGGGATTGAGATGGATAGATAAATGTAGGAGAAAAAGACAGTAAACCCCATATCCCCTCACCAGAGCCCACTTTTTTTTCAGGCGCTGTTGGGCTAAACAAAGCCTCGTGCGCATAATCTTTTTTTGTTTGCGTGGAAAAGGTTTAAATGGAAAAAATTCCAGAAGATAATCAAACTTCAACAGTCTTCGACAAAAATGGCACCAAGCACGACGAGGATGATGCCGACGAGGACTGCGAGGAAATAGAGGTTAACGGAGAGATATTTTACAAGTACGAAAGAGATGAAATCGACAGCGAAGATTACGATGACAGGCAACGCGCCGCCTTTCGACCGAATTGGGCGCGCGACAGTTACAGCGGCGAGCGCGTGTGTCGCACGCTGTACCATCCCATGAGGAAATGCAGTCTGTGTAGATTATGGGGATGCGACATGACCGACTGCGAATTTGATAAGGATTATTGCAGCGATGACGACAGCAAAGTAAGCTTCAAAGATCCTTATCGGAGCGACAAGTTGCACTGCGACTCTTGTGCGTCAACGAGAGAGCGCGTGTTGTTGGGAAATATTCTGGCCAAGAAGGTCAATTTAGCGGTCAAAACCCTGTTTAAACGGGTGCGCGCCCGCAACAGATTCAAGAAGGGGCCTGTCATTTTGAAATACGCAGCCGTTGCCAAGACCATCAAACGCGCCATCAGAGAACATAATTATGTGTAAATGTGTAAACTCTTCTATATGTTCAAGTAAACAAAAAGGGACCCTGTGTCCTGTGGTTTATTCATCCATGGAATCAGACTCGCAATCAGTCTCGGCCAAAAGAGGTCTGGGAACAAAGTACTGGTACTCAGACTTTTTCCACTCGGGGTACTGAGCTCCGAGAAAAACAAGCGATGGGTGCAACTCGGGATTGGGCTTCAACCAAGCTTCTGCTCGAGTAGCTCGATCGGCGTTGGAATAGAGCTTAGCCTGTTGCTCACCGAATCTATCCAATCCCTTGTGAACACACATGTTCAAGAAAGGAACAGGACGCTTGGTGATCTTGGTCGTGTTGGCCGAGTGCAGCTCCGGGACCAACGATTCCGCAAAGTCCGCAACGTCCTCGGGCCAATAGCAAAAGTAGTTCTTATCAACAAGAGGAGGCTCCTGTCCCGACGGGAGCAACGGAGCAGACTGGTACTCCAAAACCTGGTTCAAGTAGGCCTTTCCAAAGTAAGGGATGTTGAGATCGCCCCAGTGAACACCCTGATACAAACGCCACTGGCCCAGAGTACCCGCAGGATTGATTCGGGAAGGCGAAGGAGGGGTCACGACGTGAAGAATGGTCTGGAGAAAAATGCAGCGATGTCCGGGAGGGATGGCAATCTTGACCAGAGGAGAACTCGCCTGAAGCTCCAACAGCTCGGCTTCGCTGTAGAGATCATGACCATGGCTGACCTTCTTGAATCCAGACGCCGCGGCAACCGCCTTCTTGTTCTTGAGCCTCTGGTTCTTGATCCTCTTAGCCAACTTGGAACCAAAGATGCCAGTGCCCTTGCGACAGGTAAAGTGGATGACCTCGTCGTTAAGGTTCACAATGGTGCCCGCGATATCGTCCGAAAGTTGATCGGTGCCGCGAGGAGCATTGTCGGAGTGCTCGTCGGCCTTCTTCTTCTGCGAAGGAATTAAAGTATCAGGGCGGAAAGAAAGACGATCCATCAACTCGTGGACATAGTCGTGCTTGAGCTGGCGACCAATCTCTTCGAGGACCGGGAGAGAGCGACACGCGACGTTGGAACGGAGAGCACGAAGTTCGGGATGATGGAAAGAAGAAGCTGTTCCAAGCGCACCCAGAGCTGCCATGCTGCGAATCAGGGAAGAGTTATCCTTAAACTCGGGGGCGTTCGCAGTGATGTAGGTAAGACGCTCGCGAATGACCCCAAGTTCGATCTTGCGGAAAATCGGAATAACCACAACGTGATCCTCCATAAAAGCTTTGACATATTTCTCAATGTCAACAGAAGCCGGAGATTCAAAATCGGGCTCGTCAAACTTCAACGCAGGAGCCAGTGCCGCCTGAGCCAAAGCCTCGGGAGAAATGGGAGCACGAGGAGGATTTTTCATCTTACGAACTTCAGGTTCTTCCTCATCAGACTCTGGGAGCTTAACTCGCTTGGCGGGCGGCGCGGACGACTCGGCGGAAGGGGCAGCGCGTTTCTTGTTAGAAGACATGGCGATGATGAATGAAAGAATGAGTAAATAATGAATAAGAATCGATCTTCACACAACGGGAAGTGAATTAGACTGATTGGAAACCGCGGCGGTGCGCCGGTTTTGTGCCCGGCCGAGCGCGTAGGTGCCCCCCGGGTGCCACCCCTGGCAAAAAACCGAGCGCGTCGGGCCACCTGCGCGAGCGCGTAGGGTCACTCCATTTGTCCTCCCAACACTGTGAAAGATGGAATTAGAACAAGAAATATCATCTCCTTCAAAAATGCGACGCTTAAATGCAACTCCGGCCGAGGCGGAGTCGGTCGCGCCCGTTCAGACCCACACCATTCATCCTCTAGCCATAGCGGACATTCAAAAGATTGTTCTCATGTATATGATTGAAGATGGTTACTGTGACAAGGCTAAAATCTTCACTGTGGCGGTTAAATGCGAGGAGGGTCTCTGGGAAGGGATTCAGACTCAGTGCGTGCGGCCGTGCGTCGTGATGACTACTGTTGATCCCGACGACTATAGTTTCAAGGAGCAATACGACTGTGTCTCCTATTTGGAGCCGAGGGATCCCGTTGTTTATTCTGGAAAGAATTACGCAACGGGCGGCTGGTTCCCCTCTAAGAAGCGAGTCCCAACATTCCGGTTGGTGACGCGGCCTTCCGAAATCGCGTTGGCCCGGGCGCAGAAGCACCCCGATAACCTTATATCGTTTCCCGACGAAGTGAGAGGCATTGTGGCTATTCACGATTTTGGAAATGTCGGAATTACGTCTTTGCATAATTTTTTGCGCAGCAACCGTGATTTCAACGGGCCTCTGAACCATCTGGATGTTAGCCAGATCAAATCCATGAACTCGGCTTTTAACAGTAGCCGATTTGACGGACCGTTGGATAGATGGAACGTCGGCAACGTGGTTGATTTTACCAACATGTTTCTAGGGGCCACTACGTTCAATCAGCCTATTGGAAACTGGGATACTTCCTCTGCCAGAAGTATGCACGGCATGTTTTACGCAGCTCTTTGGTTCAATCAAGACATTGGATCTTGGAACACCGCCAACGTGCAAGATATGGCTTATATGTTCAGCGGTGCTCGTGACTTTAATCGCTGCATTTCCCAGTGGGATGTGTCCAAAGTGACCGACATGCGGTATATGTTTGAAGACACGACGGATTTTAACACGCCTCTAAATTCGTGGGACACTTCGTCGTGCGCGAACATGGAGGGGATGTTTCAAAGGGCTCTCCGCTTTAACCAGCCGATTTCTTCTTGGAACGTGTCTAAAGTGCACAATATGTTCAGCATGTTTTGCGAAGCCGGCGCGTTTAATCAATCCCTTGACGGATGGGACGTGTCTAATGTCAAGGTCATGTCTTTTATGTTCCACAAGGCGATCGCATTCAACGGATCTCTTCAACAGTGGCGACCTATCCGCCTCGAGAAAGCCGTTTGCATGTTTTTAATGGCCCCCAAATTTAACCAACCACTGGGAGATTGGAAACTCGACGGAAGCGTTAAGTGCACTGAAATGTTTGCTGGTGCTACCGCATTCAAGCAGAATTTGTCTCAATGGGTCATAGACATGGACGTCACTAAGCCCTGTACGATGTTCGACAGGTGCAAGAACATGACCATGACAAATGATATGACCAACATGTTTCCCAAGGTGGTGTTTAGAGGAAGACCGTCCAGTGCTTGTCGTTGCCAGTATTTGGACGAAGCGAAGACAGACAGAACCGTTTTGTGTTATTCGTGTAGAGAGCTTCTTAGAGAGGATGGTTTATGATGAATAAAAAAAAAAGGTTCCCGTCCCCCTCTACCTATCTGGTTCCCCGGGGATCGCCGCCCTGCGCGTGATTACTAGCTGTTACCCACCGCGTTCACTCTATCGAATCATGGATCTCGAATCGCTTCATCCTACAAAAAGGGCCTGCTTGGAATCGGACCTGGTCCCCGCAGAGGTGGAGCCGGTGTGTACCAACCCTATTCATGCCATGACGATAGCCGACATCCAGAAACTTGTCCTGACGATCCTAATCGAAGATGGGTTCTGCGATAAGGCGAAGCTTTTTACCATGGCCGTTCGCTGCGAGGAGGGCCTCTGGGAAGGGGTCTGGGCCGCGTCGGCGCGCCCGTGCGTGGTTATGACTTCGAGCTGCCCGGCAAGAACAGTGTTTAAGGACAAGTTCGATGCAAAGATTTATCCCAACACAACAGCACAGACTCTTGAGTATAAAGGAGAAGAGTTTTCTGCCAGAGAAGAGTCGCGCGACGAGACGCAGCAGAGATTTTTCCGGGCGGTGATTCGCCCGTCGGCCGAGACGAAAGCAAAGATCCTTGCCAATAAGGACGTGTTAATCGATTTTCCGTGGGAGATCGAAAACATTGTTGCCTTCTTTGACTTTGGCAACACTGCAATAAGCTCCCTGTGTCGAATTCTAGCCCATAGCAAGAAGTTCTCGGGCTGTCTCAACCATCTCGATGTCAGTGGAATCTTGCGCATGAGAAGCGCGTTCTCGTATTCTTACTTCGACGGACCGTTGGATAAGTGGGATGTCAGCAACGTGGTCGATTTTTCCCGCATGTTCGACACGGCTTACGAATTCAACCATCCCATCGGGTCATGGGACACTCGATCCGCGCAAACCATGGATCGAATGTTTGCGGATAGTTATGAATTCAACCAGCCTATAGAGAACTGGGACACGAGCAACGTTGTTATCATGTCAGGCATGTTCCAGGACGCGCGCAAGTTCAACCAGCCTCTGGACCGATGGAACGTTTCCAAAGTCGATGACATGTCAGACATGTTTCACTCATCTCGCGTATTTAACCAACCTTTGCGCTCATGGGATACCTCGGCGTGCACGCAAATGGCTGGCATGTTTGAACTGGCCGAAAAATTCAATCAAGACATCTCTACGTGGAACGTGTCTAAGGTCGAGGACATGGCCCACATGTTTGGCCGCACAGGAAGCTTTGACCAGCCTCTGGAGAACTGGGACGTTTTCAACGTGAAAAGCATGTTCGGCATGTTTCAAGGAGCCAGATCATTTAATCAGCCGCTGGCAAAATGGAGGCCTGCCAACGTCGTTTCTTTTAAGTATATGTTTCACCAAAATTTGGTTTTCAACCAACCTATCGGCGATTGGAGACCATCAAGAACGGCCAACTTTACCCATATGTTCGATGCGGCAACCGCGTTTCAACAAGATCTATCTCAATGGGAAATAGATCCTTCCCATACCGACCACGGCACAATGTTTTCACATAGGGAGACTCGGTTGCTATGGGAAAACGTTCCGCGGCTTGTCAAATTGGAGCCCGACTGTTACTGCACAAAGAACCCCGAAGCGTGGCCATGTCACGAATGCAGAGCGTTTTTCACATGGTATTGAATAAAAAACCTGTTTGGTCCGTGTGAGTGCAATGACCCCCCTTTCCGCTTTGCTCCCGGGGTCGACCCCTGTCCTCTCGGCCAGAACCCTAACACCTTCTAACCCGTTTGAAACCCACCCTCATGGATCTCGAATCACTTCACATCGACAAGAAACCCCGATTGGACCCGGCGGCAAGCTCCTCTTCGGCCGCGTCCGAGGAGCCATCGGGTCCTCACGCCCTCGCCATCGCGGATATCCAACGGCCGATACTCACTCATCTTATAGAGTCCGGGTACTGCGACAAGGCCCTCATGTTCACCATGGCTGTCCGATGCGAAGACGGCCTCTGGAACAAGGTCTGGCGCGAATCTCGGCGCCCGTGTGTGATACTCACCTCGACGATTCCTAGTCTCCAAGATTTGACAGATTGGTGGGACGCAGAGGTGTTCTCAGAAAGGGAGAAGATCGTTCTTCGCCCCGGCGCGGATCTTGTGGGGAACGGTCCGCGTTCGGATCGGCTTTTCCGGGTGGTTTTGCGGCCTTCTGAAATGGCAGCGAGAGAAATGTCCAACCACAAAGAGGGCGATCCGCATTTCTTCTATTTCCCTCGGTCAATAGAGCACATCGACGCGTTTTACGATTTGGGCAACGTGGGGATCAATTCTCTTCTCGGGTTTTTGGCTTATAATGACAAATTCAAAGGACCCTTAAACCATTTAGACGTCAGCAACGTTGTCTGTATGCAAGGAGCGTTTAGTGGACGCCTCAAATTTAACGGCCCTTTAGATCGATGGGATACAAGCAAGGTCACCAATTTCAACAGCATGTTTGCATCAAACCCAACTTTTAACCAGCCCATCGGCACCTGGGACACTAGTTCAGCGGAATCCACGGACAACATGTTCCAGGGCACCGAGGCGTTCAACCAGCCCATCGGCACCTGGGACACTAGTTCAGTGAAATCCATGGATCACATGTTCCAGTACAGCAGGTTGTTCAACCAACCTATTGGAGCCTGGAACACGAGCAACGTCGAGAGCATGATGAAGATGTTTCACGGGGCGCGGAAGTTCAACCAGCCTATTGGGACGTGGAACGTTGCCAAGGTCAAGGTTTTTAACGGCATGTTTCAAGGCACCCGCGCTTTTGACCAACCTATTGGATCCTGGGACACGTCTTCAGCTTTGGACATGGATAGCATGTTTGAAATGGCAGAGGCCTTTAACCAGGACATTTCTAAGTGGAACGTTTCTAAAGTACGGGATATGCGTCAGATGTTTGCAGCAACGGCCAAATTTAACGGGTCACTGGATGGTTGGGATGTTTCCTCGGTCATTTCGATGTATGGAATGTTCATGGAAGCGAAAAGTTTCAACCAATCTCTTGAATCTTGGCGACCTTCTACGAATTGCAGATTTGGGAGCATGTTTTATGGATGCCTAAAATTCAACCAACCCCTGGCAAAGTGGAATCTTCGAGGCACCTGCTTCACTAGTGCAATGTTCCAAAAAGCGGAACAGTTTAATCAAGACCTCAGTTCGTGGGAACTCGAAGACGATGCGGATTCTTACCCGAACACTAAACACGGCATGTTCAGCGCCTGCAATTCCATGGCAGCGACGCATCTTCCCATGCGAACTGTGGACGGGAGAACCCCCAAGGATTGTAGTTGCGGGCCGCGCAAGGAGAACGGGCCTCGGCCTGATCCGTGTGGGGCGTGTAGCAGGTACTTTGGGTTTACTAGGTGGTCCGTGCTGTGAACGGAGACAAGAGCAGTCAAATTTCTCGCGTGTGTATTTCATTAAAACAGGGTTGTGCATTATAAAAGAAAGAAGAACAGGTTACCCCGAGATGCAAAAATACACCCGGGTTCGCTCCAAATCCCTGAACCCGGGCTGTTTCTGGATCTTTTCGATGCCCTTCTCCAGTAGCAAGTAATTCGGTTCTCGAGACAGAGTGTCGTTGTATAAAGACTCAGGTTCGAACGCCGGTTTGTAATCCCGGTATGGCTGTGGCATCTTGCGCAACTTGTCCCTGACGGCAACGTCGTGCAGCCAATTTGAAACCTCTTCTCCGGTTGCCCAGTTCCAAAAGAGGTAACCGCTGTCGTCTGAACCCCAGTCCTCGAACGTTTGCTTCATCTTATCGCACGCGTCGTCAGGGAAGCCCGTCTTAGTGGAGATGTACGGGTAGCCGTGGTCGGCGTAATAGCCAGCAGAGCGGTAGTTGTATTTAGGGACCACCATAGCAAAAAAAGCTGAACTTCGATCGTAATACTCGTAATCAGAGCATTTGCACTCTTTAACGGGCTCCGGGGAGACGAATTCGTGCTGGCCCGTTTGTCCGGCGGGCGCAGCAACCAAGTCGAGTTCACACTCGCATTCGCGATAAACGACCCACTCACCTTTGGTCGTCTGGTACTCAATATAGACGTGAAGATCGAACCCCATTCTTTGGGTAGGTACGCGCGCGCGCGCCCGTGAAAGAGAGTGCTTTAACCGGACGCGCCCCTCCGGCTTCAAGCGAGAAGGGGGGACCCGGGGGCTTCCACCGCACACGCCGCGAACGCTGGCTCTTTAGTCCTCTTCAACCCAACGCACTTTTAATTTGAGAACCATGGACTTTTACATGATACATTCTGACACAGAAGAAGAAGAAGAGGACGAGGTACTCGCGGCGGTTGCCCCGCCGGCGGCGTCGTCGTCGATTTCCGCGGCTGCGCAGGCGGCAGGAGCCACATCAACCGCCTCAGAATCTCACAGTTTCAATCCATTAGTCGAGTCGACGGCCACGACTATGGTCTCAGACTCTGGGCCAGACGACACCGAGCCGCCGGCTTCCAAGAGACCCAAGCTGGCCGAACCGGCGGAACCATTAACGCCACATGCTGTCGCTCCAACAACAGACAACAAACCTGCAGCACTCGCGGCGTTAATGGCTCAAATGAATAAGCTGGCGACCCTGTTACCCATACCTCACGTGCAACTCAACGAGTACCTAACTCGGATCATTCCGGCCATTTACTCGGAAAAGACAATCAATTTCAACGTGAATGACTTCTTGGTCAATCTGAGGCACATGCTTATGGATCTGGAACAGACCCACTTCTACACCGTGATCCGACCGGCGATTTCTTGGTTTCGCCAATGGCTTGCCACCAAGTCTGAAGTCGTGATCTTTATCACTCCTCAGATTGAAGTGACTGCCACAGGCGTTAATTTGCTCTACATGTTCTTGAGACCCCAAGGAGCTCCGCTGGAGCCGCTGTGCGCGCCCGTTCCTCCGGAAGAGGACCCGTTCCAAGGGGTACGCACTCTCCGCCTGATCCCATTGGACCAGTATCCTAGAAACACGCCTATACCCTTGCTTCTGGCCGACATAGCCATCCAGGAAGACCCGGCTATCCCGCTGGGTTGGAGAGTTTACATGGAGAACTGGAAGCGGTACGAACTGTTGTGGCAGGCGATGAAAGCTATCATGAGTCACCCCAAGGCCAACGTGCATGTCGAGAGACTCAAATTCGAGAACACCTTTGAGTGGGCTCGGATAAGCCGGTTTCTCAAGGATGTCGCTCCCAAAGTCAGGTTTATGCACTTCCACGACGTGGATGCGATAAATCCAGAGTTTATTGCCAATATAGACTTTTCTTTAGTCCAGTATACGGACCCCTTTGTGCCTGGAAGCTTGGTCGATCCTGCGGGCCATTGGATGAAGCTGCTTCACGCGCCCCCGGTTCCACCTGAGGGCCCGATCTCTTTCAAGACCCATAGAAAGGTAATGTGGATTACAGTTTCCAAATTCGCAACGCAGCACGCCACCTTGAGTCGCCAGCCCGTGTTCGATTTTGCGACCGCCTTGGCGTGTGTGGCGCACGTTGCTCTCACTCGGCCCTGCACCGACGTGTACGTTCAAGATATACGGCCAGTGGCTCAAGTAATGTCCAGTTATGCGTTTGAGCGGGTCCAGGTGAGCGAGGCGATCCATACATTTCCCCGTGTCACCACCGCTTTGTACTACCCGAAGAATCTAGACAATCCTTCGGTCATGCGATCTGCTGTGATCAACGTTTACGCGTCTTCGCCTATGGCACTTCCGTTTGCGTATCTCAGACCACAGCCTATAGCCAGTCTGCATCTCAAGCTGGTTTCATCAGGCGACCGCGTTCGACGGTTCTTCCTAGACTGCCTCCAAGCCGAGACTGGGCCCATTTCTTTGCTTCAGTCCCACCAAAAGGCCACAGGCGAGTATTATTACTGGCCGTGTGACTTGAAGGTGATGCTGGAAGACGTCGCGTGCGCCACG
>VFQM010000370.1_pt1 | contig 51654 bp, 51 predicted proteins | sample 3512391 | NCBI WGS metagenome assembly VFQM01 (sample SAMN10412369, study PRJNA504923) | tailings metagenome | isolation source: Replicate 1 from Balatoc abandoned mine | place: Philippines | reverse complement strand
ACCCGCGATCCGGTGCTGATCGCGGTGTTCGGCGGGCTGGGGCGGGTCTAGAAGCGGTAGGTGATCGCCGCTTGCGGGATGTGGCTGATCCGCTCCGGGCGGTTGCCGCGCGGAAAACTCACGAGCCAGTAGATCGCCCCGACGTCGAGCCGCTCGCTCACCCGGTGGACGAGCGCCGCCTGAAACCGCCATTGTTCGGTGGACGTGCCTTCGTCGCGGCGGCGTGACCGGACGATGCCGAGCCATTCCACCCCGGCGCTCGCCCGCCAGTCCTCGGCAATCGGCTGGTTGTAGGTCACGCGCTGGCGCAGGCGCAGCTCCATCCGGTCCGCGCCATCGAAGAAGCGCTGTTCCAGCCGGGTGCGCGCCTCGATCCGGCCGAGGGTGACGCTGGCCTGCTGGTGCGTGCGGATTTCGGTAAGGCCGGCGGTGTCGAACAGCATGATCCCGCCGCCGATCCGGGTGTTGTCGGCGACTTGCCGATCCACCATCACCCGGATCGTCTGCTGGTCGTTGCCGACCTCTCCATCCCGGCGCCAGCGCTGGGTGGCGTCCATTGTCAGCGTGGTGCCTTCGCCAATCGCGCCGGTGGCAATGGCGTTGAGCCAGAATTGCGTGTCTTCTTCGCCCGCACGTGCTTTGGATGGTTGCCAAGCTGCCAGCGTGGCGGCAAGCAGCACCGCAAACCTGATCGACCTTCGAGTCATCCCCGCGCGTCTAGGTCGACCGTGGCCCGCTGGCTATCGGAAATCTACTGGAGTGAACCCATGAAATTCTTCGTCGATACCGCCGAGATCGAGGCGATCCGCGATCTTGCCGCCACTGGTCTGCTCGACGGGGTGACGACCAATCCCTCGCTGATCGCCAAGTCGGGGCGCGACTTCAAGGAAGTGACGGCGGAAATCTGCAAGATCGTCGATGGGCCGGTGAGCGCCGAAGTGGTCGCATTGGATCACGCGACGATGATGAAAGAGGCCGAAATCCTGCGCAAGATCGCGGACAATGTCTGCATCAAGGTGCCGCTGACGGTGGACGGCCTCAAGACCTGCAAGGCGCTCTCGTCCGAGGGCACGATGGTCAATGTCACGCTTTGCTTCTCGGCCAATCAGGCGCTGCTGGCGGCCAAGGCGGGGGCGACCTTCATCTCGCCCTTCGTCGGGCGGCATGACGACAACGGCTTCGACGGCATGGACCTGATCGAGGACATCCGCCTGATCTACGACAACTACAACTTTGCCACCGAAATCCTGGTCGCCTCGGTGCGCCACACCACCCATGTGCTCCAGGCCGCCAAGATCGGCGCCGACGTGATGACCGCGCCCCCGGCCGTGATCCACGCGCTGTTCAAGCACGTGCTGACCGACAAGGGCATCGAAGGATTCATGGCCGACTGGGCCAAGACCGGGCAGAGCATTCTCTGACGCGATGCTGCGGGGACTGACGAATTTGCGGCTTCCCCGGGCCAATCTCGTTGCTAAAGAAAACGGATAATGGCTGATCAGTCCCCGCTCGATCTGTTCAAGCAGGCGCTCACCGGCGCGAGCCGTGCGATTGCGCGCGATCCCGAGGTCGAGGTCGCGTGGAGCGCGGATGTGCCGGGGGCGGCGGGCAACCGCTTCCGTGTGCCGCTGCCGGGGCGTGATCTGCCGCCCGATCAGGTAACCGAGGCGCGGGGCTTTGCCGATAGCTTCGCGCTGAAGCTGCGCCACCACAACGCCGCGCTCCATGCGAAGTCCGCGCCGCCCGAACCCATCGCCCGCGCCTGCTACGACGCGATCGAGCAGGTGCGTTACGAGGCGCTGGGGGCCAACCGTTTCGGCGGGATCAAGGCCAATCTCGACGCCGCGACCGAGATGCGCACCGCATCGGACAAGATCGTGCGCGCGCAGAATTCCTCGGAGGTTCCCTTGCAGACCGCGCTCGCGCTGCTGGTGCGCGAGGCGCTGACCGGCGAGCCGGTGCCGCAGAAGGCGCAAGGCGGGATCGAGCTGGTGCGCGATTTCCTGGAGGAGAAGGTTGGCGGCGACTTTGCCGCGCTGGCCGAGACAATCGGCGATCAGGAGGCCTTCCAAAAGCTCGCGCTCGACATGCTGCGCGAGCTCGATCTCACCCGGCCCACGGATGCGCCCGAGGACGGCGAATCCGACGAACCCGACGACGAGGACGGCCCCGACGATAGCGAGGGCGAGGACGAGAACCAGGGCGAGGGCGATCCGCAGGCGGCCGAAATGGCCGGCGACATGGCCGAAGGCGAGGGCGAGGGGCAGGAATCCTCGGACACTCAGACCGACAGCGAGATGTCGGAAGGCGAACCGGGCGACGACAGCGACGCCTCCAACGCGCCTGTGCGCCCCAACCGTCCGCAGGCCGAAATTCCGGCGAGCGTCGATTACAAGGCCTTCACCACCCGCTTCGACGAGGAAGTGGCCGCGCCCGACCTGTGCGACGCCGAGGAACTCGACCGGTTGCGCGCCTATCTCGACAGCCAGCTGACCGGCTTGCAAGGCGTGGTGACGCGCCTCGCCAACCGGCTCCAGCGGCGGCTAATGGCGCAGCAGAACCGCAGCTGGGACTTCGATCAGGAAGAGGGCGTGCTCGATGCCGCGCGGCTCGCCCGCGTGATCATCTCGCCCGGCACGGCCTTGAGCTACAAGGTCGAACGCGATGTCGAGTTCAAGGACACGATCGTCACGCTGCTGATCGACAATTCGGGCTCGATGCGCGGGCGGCCGATCAGCATTGCCGCGATCAGCGCCGACATTCTCGCGCGCACGCTCGAACGCTGCGGGGTCAAGACCGAGATCCTGGGCTTCACCACCCGCGCATGGAAGGGCGGGCAGAGCCGCGAGGCGTGGCTCGCCGATGGCAAGCCGCAGAACCCCGGCCGCCTCAACGACCTGCGCCACATCATCTACAAGCAGGCCGACGAGCCGTGGCGCCGCGCGCGCCGCAATCTCGGGCTGATGATGCGCGAGGGGTTGCTCAAGGAAAACATCGACGGCGAGGCGCTGATCTGGGCGCATTCCCGCCTGCTCTACCGCCCCGAGGAGCGCCGCATCCTGATGGTCATCAGCGACGGCGCGCCGGTGGACGATTCGACGCTGTCGGTGAACTCGGCAGGCTATCTCGAAGCGCACCTGCGCTCGGTGATCGAATGGATCGAGAAGGTCTCACCGGTGCAGCTGGTCGCGATCGGCATCGGCCACGATGTGACGCGCTATTATCGCCGCGCGGTGACGATCATGGATGTGGAACAGCTCGGCGGCACGATTATGGAGCAGCTCGCGGAGTTGTTCGAGGATGAGAAGGGCAACAAGAAAAAATGACCAAGGCCACCACTGTAACCGAAGCCGTCACCACCCGCCGCTCGATCCGGGCCTTTCTCGACAAGCCGGTCGATCTCGCAACGCTCACCCGCGTGATGGACAAGGCGCGCTGGGCGGCCTCGGGCTGCAACTACCAGCCGTGGGAAGCCAGCATCGTAACCGGCCAGCCGCTCAAGGACCTGCAGGCGAAGATCACCACCTCCGCTCCGCAGGCGGCCGAGTATGACTGGACTGCGCCCGGCACCGAGCAGGCCTACAAGGCGCGCCTTGACGGAGTTTCGGCCGGCATGTTCGGCGCGATGGGCATTGCCCGCGAGGACGGCGCGGGACGCATGGCGGCGATGATGAAGAATGCCGTCAGCTTCGATGCGCCCGCGGTGCTGTTCGTCTATTTCCCGCGCCTGATGAAGGAGCCGCAGTGGTCGGATGTCGGCATGTGGCTCCAGACCGTCGCGCTGCTGCTGCGCGAGGAGGGGCTCGATTCCTGCTTCCAGGAATTCATGGCGCTCTATGCCAACACGATCCGCGACTTCCTCGGCCTCGATCACGAACGCTACATGTTCTTCTGCGGCATGGCGATCGGCTACCGCGACCCGGAAGCCCCGGTGAACAATTTCGAGCGCGAGCGCGTGCCGCTGGGCGAGCAGGTCAAGTTCATTGGGTTCTGACGCTTCCCGTCACCCCAGCGAAAGCTGGGGCCTAGGGCGGCGGGCTCAGTGCTTGTGGCCCTAGATCCCAGCTTGCGCTGGGACGACGGAATAGGGCAAAGGCCCGCGCCATGACTGACGCGCCGCTCAAGCTGTTCAACTCGCTCACCCGTTCGCTCGAGGTGTTCGAGCCCGTCCACCCGGGCGAGGCGCGCGTCTACACCTGCGGGCCGACGGTCTATAACTACCCGCATATCGGCAACATGCGTGCTTACGTGTTTGCCGATGTGCTGGGGCGCACCTTGAGCTGGAAGGGCTACAAGCTCACCCACGTGATCAACATCACCGATGTGGGCCACCTCACCGATGATGCCGACGCGGGCGAGGACAAGATGGAGAAGATGGCTGCCGAACGCGCGCAGTCGATCTGGGACATCGCCGAGCATTACAAGCAGGCCTATTGGGCCGATGTGCGCGCGCTCAATATCCGCCAGCCGGCGCAGTGGACGGTCGCGACCGACTACGTCCCGCAGATGATCGAATTCGCCAAGGGCATTGCGGACAAGCACTGCTACGAGCTGGAGAGCGGGCTCTATTTCGACGTCTCGACTGTTTCGGATTATGGCCGCTTGGCGCGCGCCAACACCGAGGAAGGCGAGGGCCGGATCGAAGCCGTCGAGGGCAAGCGCAACGCCGCCGACTTCGCGATCTGGCGCAAGACTCCGCCGGGCGAGAGCCGCCAGATGGAATGGGATTCGCCCTGGGGCAGGGGCGCGCCGGGGTGGCACCTCGAATGCTCGGTGATGAGCGGCGAGGTGCTGGGCTTCCCCTTCGACATCCACACCGGCGGGATCGACCACCGCGAGATCCACCACCCCAACGAGATCGCGCAGAACCAGGCCCATTGCTGCACGAATGGTCTGGACGATCCGCGCAATTCGGGCGCGCGCATCTGGATGCACAACAACTTCCTCGTCGAACGGTCGGGGAAGATGTCGAAGTCGTCAGGCGAGTTCCTGCGGCTGCAACTGCTCGTGGACAAGGGCTACCACCCGCTCGCCTACCGGCTGATGTGCCTGCAGGCGCATTACCGCAGCGAGCTGGAGTTCAACTGGGAGGGCTTGGGTGCTGCCCTGACGCGGCTCAAGCGGATCGTTACGCAGATCAGGAATCTTAAGTCTGGTGAAGGCGTGCTTTCGGAGGCGTTGGACCTTCTTGCCAAAGGCAAGCTCAATCCAGCGACCCTCTCAAACCCCCAACGTGCGGCGTTCGCTGACTTCGAAAATGCGATTGCAGATGACCTCAACACGCCCGCCGCGTTGGTCGCGTTTGAAAAGCTGATTGGACTAAAAGGGATATCCTCAGGATGGACCGTTGAAACACTAATGTGCGCCTTCAAAATGGACGATGTCCTCGGCCTCAACCTCCTCAGCCTCACCCGCGCCGATCTGCGTATCCGGCCCAAGGTTGCGACCATCACCGAGGCCGAAATCGAAGCTGCGCTCTCCCGCCGCAAGGAGGCCCGCGCTGCCAAGGACTTCGCGACTTCCGATGCGATCCGCGTTGAACTCGCCGCCGCTGGCGTCGAGGTGATGGACGGCGATCCGCTCGGGTGGGAGTGGAAGCTGGCGTGACCCCCACTTTTCGTCATTGCGAGCCGCAGGCGAAGCAATCCATGGACTGATCTCCCGCCCTGGTGCAGCATCGATCCATGGATTGCCGCGTCACCTTCGGCTCCTCGCAATGACGAATTGAGGCCTTGCCCATGACCATCCTCGCCATTTCCGGGCTGATCCGCCCGATGCTCGAAAGCCGTCTGCCCGAGGGGCTCGACGTGCGCTGGTTCATGACCCACGAGGAGGCGCTTGCTGCCGTTGCCGATGCCGAAATCGGCTGGTTCGACATGAACGATCAGGCCGCCATGGCCGAAACCCTGCGCGCGGCGAAAAAACTTAAGTGGCTCAATTCGATCTACGCCGGGCTCGATTTCCTGCCGATGGACGTGCTGATCGAGCGCGGGATCACCGTCACCAACGGGGCCGGGATCAATGCCATTACCATCGCCGAATATGTGGTCATGGGGATGCTCAACATCGCCAAGGGCTACCGCGAGGTGGTGCGCGCGCAGGAACGCCACGAATGGCTGTTCGATTCGCCCGGCAAGCGCGAGCTGGCCGGATCGAAGGCGCTGCTGCTGGGCTATGGCGCGATCGGCAAGCTGATCCAGCCGCGGCTTGAGGCCTTCGATGTCGATGTCTCCGTGGTGCGCCGTTCGGGCGGGGAGGGCACCTTGCGCCCCGACGAATGGCGTGCGCGCCTCGGCGAATTCGACTGGGTGATCCTCGCCGTCCCCGCCACGCCCGAGACCGAGGGGATGATCGGCGCGGCCGAGCTTGCCGCGATGAAGTCCGATGCCGTGATCGTGAACATCGCGCGCGGCAGCGTGATCGACCAGCCGGCGCTGGTGGAGGCGCTGCAAGCCCGCGCCATCGGCGGGGCCTTCCTCGATGTCACCACCCCCGAGCCGCTGCCCGCCGATCACCCGCTGTGGAGCCTCGATAACGCCCACATCACCATGCACCTGTCGGGCCGGGCGCAATCGAAGATGTTCATCCGTTCGGGCGAGCGCTTCCTCGAAAACCTGCGCAATTATCTGCGCGGCGAGCCTGTCGCCCCGGTGTTCGATCCGCGCCTGGGCTACTGAATCGTTCCAGCGCCTTGCGGCTTGGCGCTTTTCTGCAATACTTGGGGCGCAGGCTGGGCCATCACGGCGCGGTCATAATGCCGGGCTATCCGCATGGGGGCGGGTGGCAAGGGGCCGGCGAGGGCGCAATGCGCGCCCGTCATGCAGTTGGGGGGAATTGCAGAACATGAGCGATACCAAGAAAGCCTCGGACGTCTTTGTCGAGTGTCTCGAAGCGGAAGGCTGCGAGTATATCTTCGGGGTTCCGGGGGAAGAGAATCTCGATTTCCTCGATTCGCTCAGCCGGTCGAAGCAGATCAAGCTGATCCTCACCCGCCACGAACAGGGCGCAGGCTTCATGGCCGCCACCTATGGCCGCCACACCGGCAAGACCGGCGTGTGCGTGGCCACGCTCGGCCCCGGCGCGACCAATTTCGTGACCTCTGCCGCCTATGCCCAGCTCGGCGGGATGCCGGTGCTGATGATCACCGGGCAGAAGCCGATCAAGAAGTCCAAGCAAGGGCGGTTCCAGATCGTCGACATCGTCTCGCTGATGAAGCCGATCACCAAGTACGCGATCCAGATCGCTGCCGGGGACAACATCCCCAGCCGCGTGCGCGAAGCCTATCGCCTCGCCGAGGAGGAAAAGCCCGGCGCGACCCTGATCGAGCTGCCCGAGGATATCGCGGAAGAAGCCACCACCGACTGGAAGCCGCTGCCCAAGAGCATCGCGCGGCGTCCCAGCGCCGAGCCCAAGGCGGTGCGCGCCGCGGTCAAGGCGATCGAAAACGCCAAGAACCCGGTGCTGGTCATCGGTGCGGGTGCCAACCGCAAGCTGTGCGGGCGGATGCTCGAACAATTCGTCGAGAAGACCGGCATCCCCTTCCTCACCACCCAGATGGGCAAGGGCGTGATCGACGAGCGGCACCCCAAGTTTCTGGGCTGTGCGGCGCTCTCTGCCGGAGACTTCGTGCACCGCGCAGTCGAAGCGGCGGACTGCATCATCAATGTCGGCCATGACGTGATCGAAAAGCCGCCCTTCTTCATGAAGGACAACGGCGTGACCGTGATCCACGTCTCGACCCGCACCGCGGAAGTCGATCCGGTATACTTCCCGCAGATCGAGGTGATCGGCGATATCGCCAACGCGATCTGGCAGATGAAGGAAGACATCAGCCCCAACCGCAGCTGGGATTTCGAGCACATGCTGGCCTATCACAAGGCCGAGGTCGAGCACACCAGCAAGCTGGCGGCCGATACCCGCTTCCCGATCTTCCCGCCGCACCTCGTCCAGCAGGTGCGCGACGCGATGCCGCATGACGGGATCATCTGCCTCGACAACGGGGTCTACAAGATCTGGTTCGCGCGCGGTTACACCGCCTACCTGCCCAACACCGTGCTGCTCGACAACGCGCTGGCGACGATGGGCGCCGGCCTGCCGAGCGCGATGATGAGCGCGATGCTTTACCCTGAGCGCAAGGTGATGGCGATCTGCGGCGACGGCGGGTTCATGATGAATTCGCAGGAGATGGAGACCGCGGTGCGCCTCGGCCTCAATCTCACCGTGCTGATCCTGCGCGACGATGCCTACGGGATGATCCGCTGGAAGCAGGCCAACATGGGCTTCGTCGATTTCGGCCTGACCTATGGCAACCCGGACTATGTCAAATATGCCGAAAGCTATGGCGCGATCGGCCACCGCGTGACCTCGTCCGATCACCTGCGCGAACTGCTGGCCCATTGCCGCGACACGCCGGGCGTGCATCTGATCGACTGCCCGGTGGACTATACCGAGAACGACCAGATCCTGAACAAGGACATCAAGCAGCTCAGCAAGGAACTGTGACCACCGGGCCGGAAGGGACAAGCGCCATGCATGACGTGGTCAATCCGTTCGATCTGTCGGTGATCGGCAGCGTTCCGACGCATGACTGGGAGGCGGTGGATGCGGCGCTCGACCGTGCCCACCGCCTCGCCCGCGACCGCAGCCAGTGGAAGAAGCCGCACCAGCGCGCGGCGATCCTGCACAAGGCGATGGAGATCATGCGCGCGCGGCGCGATCACCTCGCCTTCCAGATCGCCAACGAAGGCGGCAAGCCGCTGATCGACGCGCGGGTCGAGGTTGACCGCGCGATCAACGGGATGGAGCTGTGCATCCACGAGATCGGCTCGCTTCGCGGAACCGAGATCCCGATGGGGCTGACCGCGGCGGGCGATGGCCGGCTGGCCTGGACCACGCGCGAGCCGATCGGCGTGGTGGTGGCGGTGTCGGCCTTCAACCACCCCTTGAACTTGATCGTCCACCAGGTCGCCCCGGCGGTGGCGGTGGGCTGTCCGGTGATCGTCAAGCCCTCGGCAGATACGCCGCTGTCGTGCTTCGAATTCGTGTCGATCCTGCACGAGGCGGGGCTGGAGCCGGGCTGGGCGCAGGCGGTGCAGCCGCCGCGCGACGTGTCCGAACGCATGGTCAGCGATCCCCGTGTCGCCTTCTTCAGCTTCATCGGCTCGGCGGGTGTGGGTTGGTCGCTGCGGAGCAAGCTTGCCCCCGGCACACGCTGCGCGCTGGAGCATGGCGGGGTGGCGCCGGTGATCGTCGATCCCAGCGCCAACCTCGATCTGGCGGTGCCCGCAATCGCCAAGGGCGGGTTCTACCATTCGGGGCAGGTGTGCGTTTCGGTGCAGCGGGTGTTCGCCCATGCCTCGCTTGTCGACGAGCTGTCCGCGCGGCTGGCGGCGGCGGCGGGCGCCCTGAAGGTCGGCAACGCGATCCACGAGGATACCGAATGCGGCCCGCTGATCCGCCCGAAGGAGGTCGAGCGCGTCGGCAAATGGATCGACGAGGCCCGCGCTGGCGGGGCTCAGATCCTGAGCGGCGGCGAGAAATTGTCGGACACCACCTATGCGCCGACCGTGCTGCTCAATCCGCCGGTGGATGCAACGATCTCGCGCAATGAAGTCTTCGGCCCGGCGGTCTGCGTCTATGCCTATACCGATGTCGACACCGCGATTGCGCAGGCCAATTCGCTCGATGTAGCGTTTCAGGCGGCGATCTTCACCAATGATCTGGCCAGCGCGATGCACACCTATCGCAACATCGATGCCTCAGCCGTGATGGTGAACGACCACACCGCCTTCCGCACCGACTGGATGCCGTTCGCGGGCCTGCGCACATCGGGCCACGGGGTCGGCGGCATTCCCTATACCTGCCACGAGATGACGATCGAGAAGATGATCGTGATCAGGGGGTAATTTGCTCCCCTCCCCAAGGGGAGGGGCTGGGGGTGGGGGTTCCGCCTTCAATCCAGCACGGAGCACCCACCCCTAACCCCTCCCTCAAGGGAGGGGAGTTCGGGCTCTCTCACCCCTCCTCCAGCAGCAGCAGGACGGCGGTGATCTCCAGCCGTTCCATCGCGCCGAAGCGGTGATCGACCTTGGTGATGGCGGCATCGGCAACCAGCTGGCCGGGCAAGGCGAATTCGTGATCGGGCAGGCGCTCGATCAGCTCCTCGCCGCCTGCGACCGCCTCGGGCCCGCAGAATTCCAGCACCACCTCGTGCCGCGTGCCCGAAAAGGTGATCGAGGCCCAGGCCTTCTCCTCATGGGCGAGCACCGTGCCATGCCCGCCCGCCAGCCCGGCGAGCGCGGCGCGCACCCGGTCGGCGGTGGTGCGGCGCGGGCGGAAGGCGGCGGCGAGCGATTTCACCTCGAAATCGTCGAGGTCGGCAAAGGTGTGGGCGAAGGGATCGCGGAGGCTTTCGGTCAACATCATGCCGTCTCCTGCTGGTCGGCCGCAGCGCGGTCGGCATAGCCCTGCATCCATGCGCGGGTGCGCAGCTCGGTGTCGCGGCGCGGCGTGCGGCCCATGCGCAGATCGAGCACGAAGCGCGGGTCGTGGGCAGCGAGCCGCCCGAACTTGGTGGCGGGCAGCTTGTGCGTCCGCAGGAACGATTCGATGGTCCGAAGCAGCATGGTTTGACCTCCCTTTAGGCGTGCTGGCGGCGGGGCCGACACCGGGCGACTCGCCCGATGTTCCTGAAATGTTTCACCTCATTTCCTACTTGTCTAGGAAAAATCCTACGTGTAGGATGTTTTCATGGTTACCAACCCCCAAAACCCCGCCCAAAGCCTCACCGGACCGCGCGCGCGGCTGCTCGCGCTGTCGCAGGACAAGGGGGTGAGCCTTGCCGCCCTGTCCGAATTGCTCGGGCGCAATCCGTCCTATCTCCAGCAATTCATTCGCAAAGGCTCGCCCCGCAAGCTGGAGGAGCAGGACCGCGCCACCCTCGCGCGGTTCTTCGGTGTGGGCGAGGAGGAATTGCGCGAGGCGCAGGAAAAATCCTACGCAAAACCCCCTAGGCGCGATTCGAGCGCGTGGGTGGAGGTGTCGCGGCTCGATCTCGGCGCCGCCGCCGGGGCAGGGCGGGTGCCGGGTGCCGAGGCCGCCTTCGACACCTTCCGCTTCTCGCGCCGCTGGCTCGCCGAGCAAGGCCTCGAAAGCGCGCAGCTCTCCGCGATCCGGGTCGAGGGGGATTCGATGGAGCCGCTCCTCAACGACGGCGACGAAATCCTGGTCGACCGCTCACCCCGTCCGTTCCGCGACGGCATCCACGTGGTGCGCCTCGGCGAGACCCTGATGGTCAAGCGCGTCGCCAACGCCGGGGCAGGGCGCGTGGCGCTGCTCTCGCAGAACCTTGCCTACCCGCCGGTGGAGGTGGCGGCCGAGGAGGTCGCGATCATCGGGCGGGTTGTGTGGAAGGGGGGGCGGGTTTAGTCTTGCTACATGATTGTCACTGCAATCGAATTATTGATGGCAGGCAACCGAAGGGGGCGGCTTTTGGTGCGCCCGGACGGTTTGTTCCAGTTCGCCACCGAGACCTTCAACGAGCCCGACGAGGAATGCGACGGCTATTGGATGAACGACTATCCGCCATCAGGTATCTATTCGCGCCGGGACGATGCCGTCGCCGGATTGCAGGCAAAGCTGAGATCAAGGACTGACCTCGTTCCAACAGAGCCGCTCGCCATCGAGTTGGACGTTGGCCCGTGGGAAGAGCCGGTGCTGCGCCAGTCCTGAAAATTCGCGGTTGCGTATCGCCGACAAAATGCGCAGTCCCGCTCACATGAACGACACTCCTGCTACCCAGCTCCCCATGCGCGCCGCGATCATTCCGGTGACGCCGCTCCAGCAGAACTGCTCGCTGATCTGGTGCACCAAGACCATGAAAGGCGCGCTGGTCGATCCGGGCGGGGATTTGGACAAGCTGAAGGCGGGCGTCGCCAAGGCGGGCGTGACGCTCGAAAAGCTGCTCGTCACCCACGGGCATCTCGACCACTGCGGGCAGACCGGGATGCTGGCCGACGAGCTGGGCCTGCCAATCGAAGGCCCGCACGAGGATGACCGCTTCTGGATCGACCAGCTCGATGATGACGGCCCGCGCTGGGGGATGGTGGCCAAGAGCTTCACGCCCACGCGGTGGCTCAAGCACGGCGACACGGTGAGCGTGGGCGAATTGACGCTCGATGTGATCCACTGTCCCGGCCACACCCCCGGCCATGTGGTGTTCTACCATGCGCCGAGCCGCTTCGCGATTGTCGGCGACGTGCTGTTTCAGGGCAGCATCGGCCGCACCGACTTCCCGCGCGGCAATCATCAGGATTTGATCGACTCGATCACCCAGCGTCTCTGGCCGCTCGGCGAGGACGTGATGTTCATCCCCGGCCACGGCCCGACGAGCACTTTCGGCCGCGAGCGCAAGACCAATGCGTTTGTTTCGGACTATGCGTTGTCCTGATCCGCGCATTTTGCCGCCTCGCTCAGCGCCTTGCTCTCCTTTTTGAGCGGGCGCGAAACCGGGCAGACTTCCTGCACATAGGAATTGAGTGTGTTGGCAAGGTTCTCGCGCACCAGTCGGTAGTGCACGAACTGCCCGCGTTTCTCGCTCTCCACCAGCCCGGCATTCTCCAGCACACTGAGGTGCTGCGAGACGGCTGGCTTGGAGATGTCGAACCGCTCGGCGATCTGGCCCGCGGTGAGCTCGGATTCCGACAGATAGGCAAGAATCTTGCGGCGCACGGTGGAGGCGAGGGCTTCGAACACTTTTTGCATGGCGCAGCGTATAAGCGCTTGCTTAATTGCTTTCCAGTGATATCCAATAATTAAGCGATGCATTAATTATCTACAGAATAGCGAGAGCAGGCGATGGAGCAGATCGGCACGCGGGACCGGTGCGAGGTCAACTGGATTGTCGAGACGCCAGGGGCCGATCCGCGCGCCGGCCAGGTGCGCTGGGACATGGGTCATAGCCTGTGGAACGGGGGCATCGCGCTGGCCGCATTGGCGCTGACGCCGTTCTTTACCACTCCGGCGGCGGTTGCGGTGGGTCTGGGCCTGACCGGCGCGATGTTGCTGCTCGGCCATTCGGTCGGCTTTCATCGCCTGCTGATCCACGGCAGCTTTCGCACAATACCTGCCTTGCGCGCCTTCCTCATATGGTGCGGCACCGTGGCCGGGATGAGCGGGCCGGTGTGGATCGTGAAGACCCACGATCTGCGCGACTGGGCCCAGCGCCAGCCGCTTTGCCACGATTATCTGGCCCATCGTCGCCCGATGCTGGTCGACGCGTGGTGGCAGTTGCATTGCCGCCTCGACCTCGACCACCCGCCACGTTTCGACGCCGCACGGCTGGAGGCCGATCCGCTGATCCGCTGGCTGGAGCGGACGTGGATGCTCCAGCAGCTTCCCGTTGCAGGGGCACTTTATGCGCTCGGCGGCTGGCCTTTCGTTGTGTGGGGCGTGTTTGTCCGTGTGGCGCTGACAGTGCATGGCCATTGGCTGGTCGGGCATCTGGCGCACCGCCGAGGGCCGCAGAGCTGGCAGGTCGCGGGCGCAGGGGTGCAGGCCCATGATGTGCCGTGGGCGGGCATACTCACCATGGGCGAGGCCTGGCACAATAACCACCATGCCTACCCCGGCAGCGCGCGGGTCGGCCTCCACCCGGGCCAGAGCGACTGGGGTTACCGCTTCATCGCGCTGTTGGAGTGGGCAGGTCTTGCCTGGGATATCTGCCTGCCCGCCGATATGCCCGAACGCGCGGGCAAGCTCGTCAAGGTTGCCTAAAGCACCCCCGCAGCCACCAGCGCTGCGACCACGGCGAGGCCCAGCTGGGTCAGCATCGTCACAAGCGTGCCAAGCATGCGGCCCCAGCCCCAGTTGCCGCCGTCCATGCCGAAGCCGTGCAGCACCCGGCCGATGAAATAGGCCACCGCCACATAGGCCAGCCAGAAGCTGCCCGCGCCGGCCAGCTCGATCGCCGCCAGCAGCACCAGCACGAAGGCGGTGTTCTCGACGTAGTTCAGCTGCGCGCGCATCCGGCGTTGCAGCGCCTCGCTCCCGCCATCGCCAACCGAGATGCCGAGTGCGCGGCGGACCGCGCCGATGCGGATCGACAGCCAGATGTTGAGCACGGCGGCCGCCGCTGCGGCGGCGAGCGTTACTGGAAGCACAGTCATTGATGGGATCCCCTCGATAGTCTGCGCTCTGCCTAGGCTGGCCGGAGTCGGGTTGCAACGCGCGAATTTTCCGCTATAGCGCGCGCCTTCCCGCCGCTGCTGGCCAAGGAATGCGCGCAAGTCTCGTGCTTGTGTGCGCAACCTCCTTGCCGTAAGAGCGGCCACGAGAATCAGGGCGCCCTCGGCCAAAGCGGTGGTGCCAAACGTCAGTTATTCGAGGAATTGGTGCCGCCATGGCTGTCCCCAAGAGAAAAGTATCGCCTTCCCGTCGTGGCATGCGTCGTTCGCACGATGCCCTCAAGGTCGAGGCGTTTCACGAATGCCCGAACTGCGGTGAGCTGAAGCGCCCGCACAACATCTGCGGCCATTGCGGCCACTACAACGGGCGTCAGGTTGTTGCCGTCGGCTGATCGCCGGTGGCCTGCACGATAGACCGGAGAGAAGCACGATGAGCCTGCCGCGTATCGCTGTCGATGCGATGGGCGGCGACGAAGGCGTGCGCGTGATGGTCGAGGGCGCGGCGCTTGCCCGTCGCCGTCACGACGAGTTCAAGTTCCTGCTGGTGGGCGACGGGCAGCGCATAGCGGCCGCGCTCGACAACCACCCGAACCTGCGCAGTGCTTCCGAAATCCTCCATTGCGAAGATGTGGTCGGCGGCGACGAGCTGCCCAGCCGCGCCATCCGCCGCGCCAAGACCACCAGCATGGGGCTTGCCGTCAATGCGGTGAAGACCGGTGATGCCGGCGCTGCGGTCAGCGCGGGCAATACCGGCGCGCTGATGGCGATGAGCAAGATCGCGCTCAGAACCATGCCGGGGATCGATCGCCCCGCGCTCGCGGCAATCATGCCCACCTTGCAGGAACACGACGTGGTGATGCTCGATCTCGGTGCCAATACTGAGGCCGATGCCCGCAATCTCGTCCAGTTCGCGGTGATGGGCGCGGCCTATTCGCGCATCGTCAACGGCTTCGACAAGCCGGTGGTGCGGCTGCTCAACATCGGTACCGAGGAAATCAAGGGCACCGAGGAACTGCGCGATGCGGCCGCCATGCTCACTGCCGCTTCGGCCAATGGCGAGGGCCGGCTGGCGCTCAAGTTCGACGGCTTCGTCGAAAGCGACAAGATCAATCGCGGCGAAACCCATGTGGTGGTGACCGACGGTTTCTCAGGCAATATTGCGCTGAAGGCGATCGAGGGCTCGGCGCGCTTCGTTACCGATCTGCTGCGGCAGGCCTTCACGTCCTCGTTGCGTTCGAAGATCGGCTTCCTTGTCTCGCGCCCGGCGACCGAGCTCCTGAAGCACCATCTCGATCCCAACAACCACAATGGCGCAGTGTTCCTCGGTCTCAACGGCGTGGTGGTGAAGAGCCACGGCAGCGCCAATGCCAAGGGCGTGGCCAATGCGGTTGCGGTGGCCGCACGCCTGCTCGAGAACAAGCTGACCGAGCGGATCGCGCATGACCTTGCCGAGCTCGGACAGGAAGCGTTTTCGCATGGCGGCGGCAATGGCCGCGCGGTCAAGGCGAGCGACGAGGGCGCAGCGTGAGCGGATCGCGCCTGCTCGGCACCGGATCGGCGCTCCCGCGCCAGGTGGTGACCAACGCCATGCTCGCCGAGCGGGTTGATACCTCGGATGAGTGGATCGTCGAGCGCACCGGCATCCGCCAGCGCCATATCGCCGCCGAGGGCGAGACCACCGCGACGCTCGCCACCGCCGCAGCCCGCGCTGCGCTGGCCGATGCCGGGGTCGATGCATCGAGCATCGGACTGATCGTGCTCGCCACCGCCACGCCGGACAACACCTTTCCCGCCACTGCCACCAAGGTGCAGTCCGCATTGGGCTGCAACGGCTGCATTGCCTTTGACGTCGCGGCGGTGTGCTCGGGCTTCCTCTATGCGCTGAGCGTGGCCGATTCGCTGCTGCGCACCGGCATGGCGAGCCGTGCGCTGGTGATCGGGGCTGAGACCTTCAGCCGCATTCTCGACTGGGAGGATCGGACCACCTGCGTGCTATTCGGCGACGGCGCCGGGGCGGTGGTGCTGGAGGCACCGTCGGCGGAGAATGTCGGCAAGGATGCACCCGGGATCATCGCCAGCAAGCTCCACGCCGATGGTGCGTGCCATGATCTGCTCTATGTCGATGGCGGTCCCTCGACCACGCAGACGGTCGGTCATGTCCGCATGCGCGGCCCGGAAGTGTTCCGCCACGCGGTCGTCAACCTCTCCGATGTTCTCAAGGAAGTGCTTGAGGAAAGCGGTTTTTCGGCCAGTGATCTCGACTGGGTGGTGCCGCACCAGGCCAATGCCCGGATTCTCGATGCAACCGCGCGCAAGCTCGGGATTTCGTCCGACAAGGTGATCGTCACGGTCGATCGCCACGCCAACACCTCGGCCGCCTCGGTGCCGCTCGCGCTTGATGCCGCGCGCAAGGACGGGCGGATCAAATCCGGTGATTTGGTGATGCTGGAAGCAATGGGGGGTGGCTTCACTTGGGGTGCGAGCCTGATCCGCATGTGATCGCACCACGGTTTACGCAGGGATTCGCTAACACAATTGCTGAAAACTCAAGCTTGCCCCGTCCATCGCATTGCAAATGCGTCGGAAAATAGTAAGCTACAGGTCTTCGATGGGTCGCGCCACGAAGGAGAAAGCGCATGATGCGTTCGGTAGGCACACTCACCCGCGCCGATCTGGCGGAAACGATCAACCGCAAGATGGGCCTCAGCCGGGCGGAATCGCTCGAGATGGTCGAAGCGATCCTCGGCAAGATGAGCGATGCGCTCGCCCGCGGCGAGAACGTCAAGATTTCCGGCTTCGGCAGCTTCGTGCTGCGCGACAAGAACGAGCGGATCGGTCGCAATCCCAAGACCGGGATCGAAGTACCGATCACGCCGCGGCGGGTGATGACCTTCCGGGCCAGCCAGCTGCTCAAGGAACGCATCACCAAGGGGTGATCGAAAGCACGAAAGGTGAGGGCTGATTGATGGCCGGGTTCGACGACGGGAAAGATGAAGGCGCGCTGCGCACCATCGGCGAAGTCAGCGAGGCGCTCGGCATCAAGCCCCACGTGCTGCGTTACTGGGAAGCGCAATTCCCGCTGCTGAAGCCGCTGAAGCGCTCTGGCGGGCGGCGCTACTATCGCGCCAGCGACGTGACCTTGGTTGAGACGATCGACCGGCTGGTCAACCGCGAGGGCTATACCCTCAAGGGGGCCGAAGCCGTGCTGCGGTCCTCGGGCAAGTCCGGAATGGACCGCCGTCACGAGGACCGCCGCGCGGGCGATCGCCGCGCCGCCGCCAATCAGGGCGATGCGCCCGGCGTGCGGCTAATGGTGAGCGAGGGCCCGGACATGGCAGAGATCATCGCCGGTCTGAAAGCCGTGCGCGCCAAACTGGCCGCAGCGCTGGAGGCCTAGGGCCTAAATACCGAGCGCTTTGCGCAATTCCGCATTGATCCGCGACTGCCAGCCCCTTCCGGTAGCACGGAATTTCTCCAGCACATCGGGATCAAGCCGCAGGGTCACCTGCCGCTTGGGATTGGGCGAGGGCGGGCGGCCTGCGCCTCGGTCGCCCGGTTCAAGCGGAATGATGCCATTGGGGCCGAGCTTGCCGGTAGCGGGACGAATGAGAGCACCGCCGCGATAGATGGCGGCATGGCGCGCAATTTCCTCTGTCAGGAGGACGTCATCATCATCCGGATCAATCCAGGAGTCGGAAGATGGCTTGGTGTTCCTGCTCATGAGCATATCTCATCGTAATGATCCGGCGCGCTTCGCCCCGCGGAGTCCACACTAGGCTCACCCGCCGACCGCGGAGGAACCCCCAAACCCGGTATCGCAGTTCGCCGTAGTCCCTGCGATTGTCCTCGGCTTCAATGTGCTTGCCAGCAAATACCTCGGGAGGATCATCGCGCAGGTCTAGGCCGCGTTCGGCTAAAATCTTGAGGCGTTTGGCTTCGTCAAATTCAATCTTCACTACAAAGGCACCTACGAGCTAACCGCGCTCGGCTCATGCCGAGCACGACAGGTTGTAACGGCTCTCCTTTGCTACCTCGGATATTTAATGTAGTTACGAAAAATGTCAAGCCCTACTCTGCCGCCAGCAGCGCGGCCTCGCCCAGATCGACGCTGACCAGGCGCGAGACGCCTTTTTCCGCCATTGTCACCCCGAACAACCGGTGCATCCGGCTCATCGTCACCGCGTTGTGGGTGACGATCAGGTAACGCGTGGTCGTGGTGCGGACCATCGAATCGAGCAGGTCGCAGAACCGTTCGACATTGGCATCGTCGAGCGGCGCGTCGACTTCGTCGAGCACGCAGATCGGCGCGGGGTTGGTGAGGAACAGCGCGAAGATCAGCGCGGTCGCGGTCAGCGCCTGCTCGCCGCCTGACAGCAACGAGAGCGATTGCAGCCGCTTGCCCGGCGGCTGGGCATAGATTTCGAGCCCGGCCTCCAGCGGATCGTCGCTGTCGACCAGCGCAAGGTGCGCCTGCCCGCCCTCGAACAGGCGGGTGAAGAGCACGCGGAAATGCGCATCGACTTCCTCGAATGCGGCGCGCAGCCGCTCGCGGCCCTCGCGGTTGAGGCTGCCGATCGAGCCGCGCAGACGGGCGATCGCTTCGGCCAGTTCGGCCTGTTCCTGCGCGCTTGAGCCGTGTTCGCCCTCGATCCGCGCCAGTTCGTCGGCGGCGACGAGGTTCACCGGCCCGATCCGCTCGCGCGAAGCGGTGAGGCGTTCGAGCTCCTCGGATTCGCTGCTGGCGGCGTGGATGTCCTCCTCGGTGAAGCCGAAGCGTTCGCCGAGCAGGGGGGGCGGGCACTGGAAACGCTCGCCGGAAATGCGCGCCAGTTCGGCGCGGCGCGATTCCTCGTTCTCGGCGCGGGCGGCAAGGCTGGCGCGGCCTTCACGCGCCTGCGCGAGCGTTTCGGTGCGGGTCGCAAGCTCGCTGTCGGCAGCGCGGCTGCGCGCGTCGGCCTCGCGCATGGCGCTTTCGGCTTCGGCGAGTTCGGCCGCCAGCCGCGTGCGGGTGGCCTCGCCCGCTTCGATCTCGGCGGTGAGCGCAGCCGGCTTGCCGGCATGGACTGCGCGCTCCTCGGCAATTTCCGCGAGGCGGCGGGCGGCTTCGGCCATGCGCCGCTCGGCATCGCTCGATCGCGCTTTCCACCCGCTTTGCTCGGCCTGCTGCGCGGCAAGCCGCTCGCGGGCGACGGCCAGCGCCTGATCCTGCGCGGCGAGCTGGGCGAGCGCGGCCTGCACGGCGGCGCGCGCCGCCTCGTTCTTGGCCTGAGAGGCTTCGAGCGCGGCGCGACCGGCATCACGCGCGGGCAGGCGTGCGCGGACTTCCTCGGCGGCGGCAAGATCGGCCTTGGCGCCCGTCAGCTGGGCCTCGACTTCGCCCGCACTCGCCGCCAGTTCGGCCAGCCGCGCGGCGAGCCGTTCCTTCGCGGCTTCGGCCTGATCGAGCCGTCGCAGCGCGTGGCGTTCGGCCTCGATCGCGCCGGCGATAGCACGCTCCTGCGCGATCAGTGCCGTCTGCAGGCCGGACAGTTCATCGCGCACCGCCTTGTCCTGTGCCTCGGCGGCGGCAAGGGCTTCGCGCAATGGCGGGAGCGCGGCGTCGAGTTCGGCAAAGCGGTTGGCAGCTTCGAGCTGCGCGGCCTCCGCCGCCCCTTCGCCGCGGGCGATGAAGCCGTCCCAGCGCCGCAGGTGCCCGGCGCGGGTAACCAGCCATTCGCCCGGCGCGAGTGCGCGCCCATCGTCAGCCTCGACGCAATGCACCAGCGCAAGGCGGGCGGCGAGTTCTGGCGGGCAATCCCTGAGGTGCGCGAGCAGGCTGTCGGCGACGGCCGCGGGGGCGGATTTGGTGCCGGTCCAGAAGCGCCCGTCCTGCGCGCTGGCGGGCGCGCCGAGCGGGGATTTGCCGTCGCGCCCGAGCACCGCGGCGAGCGCCCTTTCATAGCCCGGCGCGACGCTGACCTTGTCGAGCGCGGTCGCCATCCCCTGCCGCCCGGCCTCGCGTTTGGCGCGGGCTTCACGGTCACGGGTAAGCGCGGTGTGCTCGCGCTCAATCCCGGCCAGTTCGGCGCGCGCGGTGGCGAGCCGGGCCGAGGCCTCGTCGCGCGCCACCTGCAATTCGCCCTTGCGCGCCTGATCGGCGGCGAGCCTTTCGCGCAAGGCAGCGACTTCGGTGGCTGCGGACTCGGCAGCCTGCTTCGCGGCGGCGACTTCGGCTTCGGCATCGCCGCTGGACGCGAGTTCGGCGCGGGTGCGGGTGAGCCGCGCCATCTCCGCCTCGACCCGCGCGAGGCGCGCGCCCGCCTGTTCGACCGCCGCTTCGGCGACGCGCCATTCGGCCTCGACCCCGGCGTGATCGGCAGTCGCCTTGGCGAGCGCGAGTTCGGCGGCGCGGCTGGCGCGTTCGGCATCCTCGGCGCGGTTGGCGAGGGCGGGGCGGGCGGCCTCGGCCTCGGTAACCGCGTTACGGCTGGCGGCGACTTCGGCATCGAGCCGCGCCAGCGCTTCGACCGCACTGCTGGTCAGCCGGTCGGCATCGGCGCGATCCTCCTCCAGCCGGGTCTGCTGGCGGGTGAGATCGGCGAGGCGGGTTTCGGCGGCTTCGAGCTTTTCGGCGAGCGCGGCCATGCGGTGGCCGTGGGCGCTGGCATCGTCGCGCCGGTCGGCCAGTTCGTCGCGCGCTTCGGTGAGCGCCTGTGCCGCGTCCGCCTGCGCCTTCTGCGCCTCGGCGACCCGGGCCTGCGCCTCTGCGACTGCGGCATTGGCGCTTTCGGCCGCAGCCCGCGCTTCCTTGGCGGCGAAGGCGGCCTCCCGCCAGCGCGCGAACAGCAGGCGAGCCTCGGCGCTCTGGATCTTGTGGGTGAGCTCGGTATAGCGCTCAGCCTGCTTGGCCTGCCGCTTCAGTGAGGCGATCTGCGCGTCGAGCCCGGCCATCAGGTCTTCGAGCCGGGCGAGATTGGCTTCCGCGCCGCGCAGCTTGCTTTCGGCATCCTTGCGGCGGACGTGGAGGCCCGCGATCCCGGCGGCTTCCTCGAGCATGGCGCGGCGTTCGGCGGGCCGTGCGGCGATCACCGCGGCGATCTTGCCCTGGCTGACGAGCGCCGGCGAATGCGCGCCGGTGGCGGCATCGGCGAAGGTCAGCGCCACATCCTTGGCGCGCACGTCGCGGCCGTTGACGCGGTAGGCACTGCCTGCCCCGCGCTCGATCCGGCGCGTGACGACCAGCTCCTCGCCGCCGTCATCCTCGGCATGGAGCACCACTTCGGCAAAGTCGCGGGGTGGCCTTGTGGAGGTGCCCGCGAAGATCACGTCCTCCATCCCGCCAGAGCGCAGCGACTTGGCCGAGGTTTCCCCCATGACCCAGCGGATCGCTTCGAGCAGGTTGGATTTGCCGCAGCCGTTGGGGCCGACGACGCCCGTCAGTCCGGGTTCGATGCGCAGTTCAGCCGGCTCGACGAAGCTCTTGAATCCGCTGAGCTTGAGCCGGTGGAACTGCATCGGGCCGGTGCCTCGCCGCGCCGCCCGTCAGCGCGCGCCGGCGCGCTGGAGGATGGGTTCGAGCATTTCCCAGGTGTTGACGTCGAGCTTCTTGCCGTTGAGCACGAAGGTCGGCGTCCCGGTGACACCGACTTCCTGCGCCTGGGCTTCGGAGGCCTTGACCATCGCGTCGATCTTGGCGGTGTCGGTCAGGCAGGTGCGCGCCTGATCGGCGCTGAGGCCGCGGGCGGCGAAGAAGTCGAGCAGGCCGGTGACTTCGGCGACCTTGGCGAACCGCTGTGCGGGCGGGAGATTGGCCGCCGCCTGAACCGCTTCCGGGTTGCCCTGCAGACCGGTGAAGACCTGCTCGAGGTTCTGCCACACCTCGTCCGAGAGCGGCTGCATCTGCTCCTTGGCGCCGCATTGCGCCATGGTCGCAATCACGATGTCGAAGGGATTGAGGAAGATCTCGCGCTGTTCGAAGCTGACGACGCCGCTGGCGACATATTTGCTCTTGAGCGGCTGCTTGCCGGTGACCGAGAAGGTCGCGCAGTGGCCGCAGGTGTGCGAGGCGAATTCGACGAGCTTAAGCGGCGCGTCGGGATTGCCGAGCAGGAACCCGCCTTCGGGGGTGACAGTGACGGTCTCGGTCCAGCTCGACCCCGGCGGCGCGGTGACAGCGGGCAGGGCCTCGCCTTCGGCAACCTCGCCGGGGGCGGCATCATCGCCGCAAGCAGCGAGCGCCAGCGGGGCAGCGGCGAGCAGGCCGAGCGCGAACAGACGGGTGAGTTTCATCGTCAGGGAATCCTCAGGGAAAAGTCGATTGCAAAGGATAGCCGCCTGCCTGCCGGTGCAGCAAGTGGCGTGGGCGAGGGTTGTGAACAAATCCGCGTCAGGGCTTGGCCGGTGCGCCGTCCGCGGCGGGAGCGAAGCGTGCCGAGAGCACCGGGTAGAGCGTCTCCCAGCTGTGCACCTCGGCCAGCAGCTTGCCATCAAGCGCGAAGCTGGGGGTCGAATTGACCCCGAAATCGGTGAAGTCGGCCTCGCCGTTGTCGATCAGCTTCTTGGCCGCGGCATCGTTCATGATGCAGGCATTGACTTCGGTTATCGACTGGCCGCGCTGCACCATCATGTCGGTCCACCCGAGCGCGCTGGCGGCGTTCATGCGGCTTGCCTTGTCGGCGCGCGCCCAGATCTGTTGCTGACTTTGCGGAGCGTTCTGCGCCTTGGCCATCCACTGGCGCTGGCCATACATGAAGGCGCGATGGCGCTCCTTGAACCCGGCCGGATCGCCGCATTGCACCAGCAGCGAGATGGTAAGGTCGAGCGCGTTGCGGATCACCGGACGCACCTCCACCGCCATCTTGCCGGGCAACAGCAGCGTCATGTCCATCGCCGGCTCGCCCTGCATGGTGAAACTGGCGCAGTGGCCGCAGGTATAGCTGACGAATTCGATCAGCCGGGTTTCGGCCTTGGGATTGCCGACCAGGTGGCCGCGCTCGGTGCGCTCGACCGCCGCGCTCCAGTTGCCCTGAGGATCGACGCCCTTGAAGGCGCTGCCCGGACTGCCGAGATCCTGCTGCGCGCCCAGCGGCGCGGCGAGAGCCGCGAGCGCGGCACCGAAAAGGAAGAGCGGACGCAAAGTCATGGCGGGTCCTGTCAGGTTTGCGGGGTTTCTTTGTCGCCGAGCGAGCGGGCGAGGGATTCGAGCACAGTGCGCAGTTCGGGGTCGCCGATGTCGCGCAAGCTGTCGCCCAGTTCAAGCGGGATCGGCTTGAGCGATGGCGGAGGCTTGGCGGGCCGGTCTGCCTGCGCAGGCGTGACCGCGCCCTGCCGCAGCTTCACCCGCGCCACCGCCTTGTAGCCGAAGAAGCGGTTCACCCGTTCGATGATTTCCGGGATCACCTGGCTGATCAGCGGCGCGTGGGCGGGCACGACCACCAGTTGCAGAATGCCCTCGGCCTTCTCGCCCGGGGGAAAGCGGATCGCCTCGGGGCTGCATATGCGGGCATGCTGCGGGCCGACGATCTCGGGCCAGCGGGTGACGACCGAGCTTTGCACAAAGCCGAAGCGGCGAAACGCGGTGCGGCCGATCTCGGGCATGAGATCGCCGATCGGGCGCACGCCCTGCCCGCGCGGGCGTGTGTAGGGCTTGATCTTGCCCTTGTTGTCGGAGGGTTTCTTGTCGCTTCCCATGTGTCCATCCGCCATGCCATAGGCGCGGGGTGACTGCCAGTATCTCCGCCAAAATCTCCGACCAGTTGCTCGCATGGTACGACGTCCATGCACGCGACCTGCCTTGGCGCCTGCCACCGGGCAGCGCGCTGCCGGATGATCCCGCGTGGCCCTACCGCGTGTGGCTGTCCGAGGTGATGCTCCAGCAGACCACCGTGGCGGCGGTGAAGCCCTATTTCGCGAAGTTCACGACGCTCTGGCCGACGGTCGAGGCGCTGGCGGATGCGAGCGAGGAGGCGGTGATGGCGGCCTGGGCGGGGCTCGGCTATTATTCCCGCGCGCGCAATCTCATCAAAGCGGCGCGCGCCGTGGCCGAACTTGGCGGCTTTCCTGCCACCGAGGCCGAACTGCGCGGCTTGCCAGGCCTGGGCGACTACACCGCCGCCGCCGTCGCCGCGATCGCCTTCGGCCAGCGCGCGGTAGTGGTGGATGCCAATGTCGAGCGGGTGGTGGCCCGCCTGTTCGCGATCGATGCGCCGCTGCCGGGGGCGAGGAAGGCGATCCGTGCCGCCGCCGCCGCGATCACGCCGCAGACCCGGGCCGGCGATTTCGCGCAGGCCATGATGGACCTCGGCGCGCAGACCTGCACCACCCGCAATCCGCGCTGCCTGCTGTGCCCCTTGCGCGAGGATTGCCGCGCGCGGGCGATGGGCGATCCCGAGCGATTGCCGGTCAAGCCCGCCAAAAAGGCCGTGCCCGAGCGGCACGGCACTGCCTTCTGGATCACGCGCGGCAACGGGGCCGAGGTGTGGCTGGTCACCCGCCCGGCCAAAGGGATGCTCGGCGGAATGCGCGCGCTGCCCGATGACGGCTGGAGCGCGCAAGAGCATGGCTCGGGAGCGGAGCCGATAGAAGGCGCATGGCGCAGCCTTGGCGCGGTGCGGCACGGGTTCACCCATGCCCAGCTTACGCTGGAGGTGAAGGCGCTGGAAACCGCCGTGGCGGTGCCGGGCGAGGGCCAGTGGTGGCCGGTCAGCCGGATTGCGGAAGCGGGGCTTGCGACCCTGTTCGCCAAGGCCGCGGCACTGGCGCTCGCCTAGAGGATCCCGCCGCCAAGGCTGAGACGCACCGCCGCGATCAGCAGCACGATCAGGCAGAAATTGCGCCCGCCGTCCTTTGATGACAGCGCGCCGAGGATCACGCCGATCACGATCACCGGCAGGGCGATCCAGTTGGCCGCTCCAAGCAGGGGCAACTGCGCCGGAATGACGATCACGAGGCTGACGAGGCCGAACAGATAGGCAAGAGCGTTGAGCATGTGTCTTATATGAATAGGACACCTTCGTTTTGCAAGTCCCATGCGCCTTGTGGCGATTGACCCTCGCGCCCGCGTGCCGCAGACACGATCGCGCAAGCCTTCGGAGATTCTGCCCCATGTCGACCCGCGCCCTTGATCTGCCTTCGCTCTCCCGTCGCTCGCTGTTTCGCCATGGCGCCCTGCTGGCCGGGGGCGCCGCGCTGTCGGGCCTGCCTTTCGGGCGGGCGTTGCTCGCGCATGATGTCGCCGAAAACTGGCCCAATGTTTCGGCTTTGGCCGACAAGTATGTCTCGGGCCGCAAGGTTGCCAACCTGCTGGTAACCTTCGGCTGGGGGCAGGAGGATCACGCCCATACGGTCGGCGGCGGCACGCTCTCGCTCGCCAAGCCCACGCCGGTCGATACGAATTCGCTCTATCGCATCTATTCGATGTCGAAGCCGATCACCGGCATGGCGATCATGATGCTGATCGACGAGGGCAAGCTGGCGCTCGACATGCCGCTGCACGAGGTGCTGCCTGCCTTCCGCGACATGCGCGTGCTGGTCGATCCCGAAGGCCCGCTGGAAAACACCGTGCCCGCCGAACGGCCGATCACCATCCGCCAGCTGCTCACGCACACGGCCGGGTTGGGTTACCAGATCATCAGCAAGGGGCCGCTGCTCAAGGCCTACAACGATCTCGGGCTGGTCGGCGGGCGGGTCAGCCGGATGCCGATCCCGGGCTTTCCCGCTGTCACGCCTGCGCCAGGACTGGAGGCATGGGCCGATCGCCTCGCCGGCCTGCCGCTGATGTATCAGCCGGCCACCAAGTGGAGCTATTCGTGCAGCATCGATCTGCTGGGACGGGTGGTCGAGGTGGCCAGCGGGATGGAGTTCGAGGCCTTCCTGAAGGCGCGGATCTTCGAGCCCTGCGGCATGAACAGCACGTGGATGCAGGTGCCGCAGAGCGAAGCCTACCGCCTCACCGACAATTACGGGGTCCTCGGCGGCAATGCCTTCCCGCTCGATCCGGGGCAGGCTTCGGTCTATCTCGATCCGCCCGAAGTGCCTGCGGGTGGCGGGGGCCTGGTGTCGAGCCCCAAGGACTATGACCGCTTCCTCAGGATGCTGCTCGGCTACGGGATGCTCGACGGGGTGCGGGTGATGAGCGAGGCGGCGGTGCGGGTCGGCACCTCCGATCTGCTGCCCAGGACGGTCGACACCAAGGGCAGCTGGATGGAAGGGCAGGGCCACGGCGCGGGCGGGCGCTCGGTCGGCCAGACCTTCGGCTGGGGCGGGGCGGCGGGCACGCTCGCCGCGGTCGATTTCGGGCTGGGCCTGCGTTCGACCCTGTTCACCCAGTACATGCCGTCCGATGCCTATCCGATCCGCGACGAATTCCTCGCCGCGATGGAGGCCGACATGGCGGCCAAGCGCGCGCAGAAGGCAGCGTGATGCATCACCGCATGTCTGGCCCGCTGCCGATGGCCTTTGCTGGCTCGCCGATCGACCGGGCCGATCATATCCGCGTCGATCCGGCAGCGCTCGGCAACCTGATGAACTGGCGGGCGCGGGTGATGAACCTCGATGGCCTGCTGCCCGAGTTCGACGAGAACGGGCATCTGCTGTGGCACACCATCGCCGATGTCGCGCCGGATGCCGAACTGGTGTTCCTCGGGATGCTAGACGAGAAGGCGCACTTTGCCCCGGTCCCTGCCGAGGGCTCGGGCGGCCCGGCGATGCCGCGCGCGTGGCAGGTGATGCAGATGCTCCAGCCGGAGGATCTGGCGATCTACGGCGGGGCGCGCAGCCTGATCGACTGGCACGCGCGCCACCGCTTCTGTGCCAATTGCGGGGCGCCCACCAAGCTGGTCAAGGGCGGTTGGCAGCGGCATTGCGACGCCTGCGGCACCGATCACTTCCCGCGCACCGATCCGGTCACGATCATGCTGGTCGAACATGAAGACCGCCTGCTGCTCGGCCGCCAGCCGCGTTTTCCGCCCAGGATGTATTCCGCGCTCGCCGGCTTCGTCGAACCGGGCGAGACGATCGAGGAAGCCGTCGCGCGCGAGATCCACGAGGAAGCGGGTGTGCGCGTGCGCGATGTCCGGTATATCGCCAGCCAGCCCTGGCCTTTCCCGAGCCAGCTGATGATCGGCTGCACTTCGGTCGCGGACGATCCGACGCTCACCATCGATACCACCGAACTTGATGACGCTCGCTGGTTCACCCGCGCCGAGCTGGAGGAAGCGCGCGCGGCGGGCGAAGCGGGGACCGAACTGCTCTACTTCCCGCGCCCTTTCGCCATCGCGCATCACCTGATTGCATGGTGGCTCGACAGATGACCGACACGCTCACCATCGACATCTATTCCGATGTCATGTGCCCATGGTGCCTGATCGGCTATGGCCAGCTGACCAGGGCGTTGCAGGAACTCGACGGCGAGATCGCGGCCGAGATCCGCTGGCGGCCGTTCGAGCTTAACCCCGACATGCCGCCCGAAGGCGAGGAGCAGGAGGCGCATCTCCAGCGCAAGTATCGCCGCCCGGCGGAAGAAGGCGCACGTATCCGCGGACAGATGAAGACGATTGCCGAAGGGGCAGGGGTGTCGCTTTCCTATGGAGGGGAGGGCGAGGCTCCGCCGGCGATGATGTGGAACACGCGGGAGTGCCACAAGCTGCTTGCTTTCGCGCTCGAACAGGCCGGCCCTGCGGTGCAGACGCAGCTGAAGCTCGCGTTGTTCGCCGCCCACTTCAACCAGCGCCGCAACCTGTCTGACCGCACCGTGCTGCTCGATATCGTCGCCGGGATCGGCCTGCACCGCGAAGCCGCCAAGGTGGCGCTTGATGATCCCGAACTCGAAGCCCGCGTGATCGCCGAGGAACAGCAGGCGTGGGATCTCAACATCACCGGGGTTCCTGCGATGATTGTCAACAACCGCTTCATGATCCCCGGCGCACAGGCGCCCGAGGTTTACGTCAATGCCCTGCGGCGGGTGGCAGCAAAAAGCCGGGAAGCGCGCTGACGCTCCCCGGCCCCTGCCAAGCCATTCGAACGGCGGCTTACATCGTCCAGCGCAGTCCGAGAAACACCGACCGGCCAACCGGGCTGGTCGGATAGGCGCGTTCGGTGATGAAGGGCCTCACGTTCGAGATGTTGTTGATCCCGCCGAACACCTCCATCCCGTAATCGGTGAAGTTGTACGAAGCCGTGATATTGTGCGTCCAGGTCTCGCCGGTGATGCCGGCCGGACCGAACTGCGCTTCGACCGTGTCGATCTCGACCCCGCGCAGCGCCATCTCGCCAAGGTAGGTGACGGTGTAGTCGAGGTTGAAATCGCCATACCCGTAGCTTGCCGTGGCCCGGCCTGACCATTCGGGGCGCTGGAGTTCGCCCAGTTCCGGGTCGAAGTTGCCGAAATCGGTAGGGTCGAAGAAGAAGTCGATCTTGTCGACCCACGAAGCCGTCGCGGCAAGGCCAAGGCGGTGCTCGCCGATGCTGGTGTTGTAGGAGATCGAGGCATCGACCCCGGCGGTCTCGATCCGGGCAAAGTTGATGGTGGTCAGGTTCAGCGAGGTGAAGCCGAGGAACTGTGCCGAGGAAGGATCGCGGTTGCGGGTGAAGGTGGCGCAGAAATCATTGGGGAAGGTGCTGCTGTCGTAGCAGTTGTCGACCACGTCCTGCGCCGGGATCGTATCGATGGCATCGTCGATTCTGATGTTGTAGTAGTCCGCCGTGATCGCGAGGCCGGGGATGAAGCGTGGCTGCAGCACCACGCCGACGGTGTAGGTATCGGCGGTTTCCTCGCGCAGATTGGGATTGCCCGAAATCGTCCCCGCAAAGCGTGCGCTGAGCGGATCGACGTAGCCTGCCGGAATACCGTCCGCGCGGCAGTTGGTGATGCGGTTCTGGACGTTGGGATCGCCCGCAGCCACCAGCGCGTCGATTTCCGCCTGATCGCAGGGATCGAAGGGGCGGAAGAAGGCGGCCTGCGCCGGGGCGAACAGTTCGGAGATGTTCGGCGCCCGCACCGCGCGCGAATAGGTGCCGCGCACGCGGATGTCCTCGATCGGCGACCAGAAGCCGTTGATCGCGTAAGTGTAGACAGTGCCCGCCGTGCTGTAGTTGGAGAAGCGCCCGGCCAGTTCCAGCCGCAGTTCCTGGATGAAGGGCACATCCTCGATCAGCGTGGTGCCGAGTTCGGCAAACAGTTCGACCACATCGTACTTGCCGCCCGAGTTCTGGAAGAAACCATCGGGCGGGGTGGCGAGCGAGGTCTGCGAGAAGCCCTGTCCGTTGAAGCCCGGCGCATCGCCGACGAACTGGCCGGCGGTGCCGTCGACCGTGGTCACCGGCAGGATGCCGCGCACCAGCGGATCGAAGGTCGAGAAGCTCTTTTCCTCGCGATACTCCGCGCCCACGGCGAACTGGATGCTGTCATAGGGCAGGTTGAAGAAGGCCGAGGTGTCGCCGTTCACGAGGGCGTGGAACTCGAGCAGTTCGGTGCGGAAGGTGTTGATGGTGGTGGTGGTGATGAAGTCCACCGCCTCCTGGCTGATCGAGCCGACCCCGAACAGGTTGGCCGGACGGCATTCGCCCTGTCCGGGGACGAAGGTGAGGTAGCCGAACTCGCCGGTCGGGATGCCGAACACGGTGGCAGGCGAGCGCACCGCGGGGTTCAATTCGCTGCGGCACACCGGGTTGCCGCGGGCATCGCTGGTCACGTCGATGGCGGCAAGGAAGCGGTCATACAGCACGTTGTTGCGGTTGATCGCCTTGAGATCATACCGGCCCCAGTTGCCCGAGACATCGAAGCTGATCTCGTCCGACAGGTTGCCCTTGAACCCGCCGACGAAGCGGAAGGTCTCGGAGATGTTGGTGTCGATGTTGGGGCCGAGATCGGTCGGGTCGCGGGTGATGAACAGGCCCCCCGCGGCATCCGAGATCGGGCGCAGCACGTCCGGGATGAAGGGGTTGTCGGGCGCAATGGTCAGAAGGTCGTAGAACGAGTTCTGGTTGGTGCCGAAGGTGGTTTCCTGGCGGAAATACTTGCCCTCGAAATAGACGTTCACGCTGTCCGAGATGTCGTAATCGGCGAGCACGTTGATGCCGTAGCGTTCGGTCTTGGGGATCAGGTAGCCGCCGTTGTCAAAGATGTTGCCCTCGCCGCCGAAGGCGTTGAAGTTGCCGGCAATCAGTCCGTCCTCGTCAAGCACTTCGATGCCGTTGGCGGTGGCGATGTAGCAGCCGCCCAGCGCACCGAAGCCCAGGTAGTCGAACAACCCGTTGAAGCCGGTGAAGCTTTCGAGGCAGTCGCTTTGCCCGTCACCGTCGATGTCCGAATTGGGGTCGGCGAAGTCAGCCGGGATGATGACGCCGCCGGCGGAGGTGATCTGGAAACCGTATTGCGAACCGATGGCACGGGTCGGGGCGCCGAGCGCGCGGTCGATCAGCGCCTGTTCGGCAGCGGTCGGCGTGGTGCCGGTCGGGAAGATCTGGTTGTAGCGCGCGGTGCCGGGCAGCGGGATCGCGAAGCCGTAGGGATAGCGGCCCCGCGCAGTGCTAAAGAAGTTGCTGAAGTTCGGCGTGCTTGCGCCGAGATCGCCGCGCTGGAAGCGCAGCGCCGGGTTGGGGCCGTTGGTCGCAATGTTGCCGTTGCGGAACTGCTCCCGGTCGCCGAAGCGCAAGCCATTGTCATAGCTGTAGTCGCCCACCAGCGTGATGTTGCCGCGCCCTTCGGCAAAGTTCTTGCCGAACTTGATGTAGCCATCAAAGTTGCCGGCATCGCCTTCGGTCGAAAGACCGCCGGTCGCGCCGAGTTCAAGTCCGTCGAATTCGCGGTCGAGCACGAAGTTGACGACGCCCGTCACCGCGTCCGCGCCATAGACTGCCGAGGCGCCGCCGGTGAGGACTTCGACCTGCTTGATCAGCGAGGAGGGGATCGAGTTGATGTCGACCACCGAGGTTTCGGCCACGCCCGCGACATGGCGGCGGCCATTGACCAGCACCAGCGTACGCTGCGCGCCAAGCCCGCGCAGGTTGAGGGTCGCTGCCCCCACTGCGCCGCCGCCACCGGTTTCGCTCGGCGCGATCGACTGGGCCGAGGTGACTGACGCGGAAAGCGAGGGAATGGTGCGCAGCGCGTCGGCCACCTCCTGCTCGCCGCGGAAAGAGTCGGCGGTGATGCTGACAACGGGGGAGGGGGAATCGAGGTTGGAATCGCGGCGCAGGCGCGAACCGGTGACGACGATCGCCTCCTCGCCGGGGGCTTCGGCGGCAGCGGCGGTGCTGGCGGCCAGCACTTCCGGTTCGGCGTCGGCAGCGACATCGTCGGCGGCCGCTGCCACGGCGGGCGAGAAGGTGGCCAGGCCGGTCATCAGGGTGGTGGAAAGAAGGGTGCGACGGATCAGTTTGTTCTTGGAGATGTTCATCAAGGCCCCCGGAGGTTGGGTTTAATGTTCCTCCCCTGCAATTGGCCGGTCCGCGTCTGATGCACGGATACGCCCAAATCGTTTGCACACTTCCCCTGAGGTGCAGTCCGATAATCACACGATGTGGATTTAAGGAAAGGCACACCATGCGCCATTTGACTTATATAGTCAGTGGATCGCCATGAAACCTTTATTGAGCATTACTGGAATGCCATTTAGCCTTTTCTACAAGGACTTGGTCTGATCGTGCTTGCAGAGTGGAGGGCGGTCAGGCCCGTCATGTGCTGCCTGAACAGAACTCCGCTGCGCTCGCCGCACGCTCCGAATCGGAGCCGGCGCACGCAAGGGCGGCGCGCAGCGTGCGCTTCAGCAACCATGGTTCGAGCATCCGGCCGACAAGGTAGACCACGAAGAACAGCCCCGCGAGCACATAGGCGGGGGTGGGATCGAACTTCTCCTTGTCCTTCTTGTCCTTGTCTTTCTTTTTCTTGGCCGGGTCCTCAGGCGCTGGCGCACCGAGAAACCGGTCAACGGGATGGAGTTCGGGAACCGGCCTGGCCTCATCCTTGTCCTTCTCGGCATCCTTGCCGGCCGCCTGTGCCGCCTCGGCCGCGGCCTTTTCCCAGCCGTTGACCGTCACCATCAGCTGGGCAAAGGCAAGGAACAGCAGCGGCGCAAGAAAGCACAGCAGCAGCGCCTTGCTTGCCGCATGGAACGTCAGCCGCGGCGCGCCGTCCTGCTCCGCCACGACCCGCAGGGTGCCGTGCGTGAAGGTGGCGAGCTTGTCCTGCGCTGCCGGATTGTGCTTGGCATAGGTCAACGTGTCGCCTTCGACCGCATAGGTGGTGCCGGGCGTCTGGAACAGCGGATCGAGCCGGGCGAAGGCCTCGGCCGGGGTCAGCGGCTCGTCCAGCAGAACTTCGCCTTCGGCGCGCCAGATCCGGTCGATATAGGGCAGGGCAAGCCTCATGCCCCTCGCTCCGTCGCCCGCGTCCGGCTCACTCCGCCGGTTCCGGTTGCTGTGGTGCGCCAGCCGGAAGGGCGAAGCGCCGGTTCAGCCATGCCCGGAAGGTCTTGTAGCCCTCGGTGAAGGGGTAATGCATGGTCTCGGCAATATCCATCCGGCGTCCGCCTTCCATGCCGAGCAGTTCCGCCTCGCCATCGACGCAGGTGCCGAAGATCCGATCCCAGATGATCCAGGTGCCCGAGTAATTGCTGCGGGTCGCCTCGTAATCCTGCGAGTGGTGCACCGAGTGATGCTCCACCGTGTTGAAGATGAAACGCCACCAGCGCGGCGTGTTGAAGCGCACGTTGATGTGCTGGTAAGTCGAGACGGCCATCCCGATCGCCCCCGCCAGCAAAAAGGCGCGCGGCAGGAAGTCGAAGAACCCGCCGATCCCCAGCCCGATCAGGAACAGTTCGACCGGATTGCCGACCGCGCCCTTGTTGATGTTGAGCTGGGTGATGTAGTGGTGCGGCGCGTGGGTGAGCCACAGCGGGTACCAGTTGTGCATGCCCCTGTGCATCCAGTACTGGCCGAAGTCGAAGATCATCGAGATCAGTATCGCCTGCAGCAGCAGCGGCAGGCCGGTGAGCCAGCTGAACTTCTCCCAGTCGAAGGCGTTCTGCACCGCCTCGATCATCACGCCGTCGCCGATATAGGCATCGACCATCCTGAGGATCGTGTAGCCGAGGCCGACATAGAACAGGTCCGTCGCGAACTCTTTCCAGGTCAGCTGCCAGCTGCGGTAGCGCGGATTGACCCATTCGAGCCCGAGCAGCAGCACCTTGAAACCAAGGCCGATGGCGATGCCGATCGAGGCCAGCGCCCATTCGTTGGGGGCATAATACCAGAAGGCGATCAGGCCAAAGAGCACGGCAGGCTGGAAATACGTGAAGACAAACTGCTTGATCGGCCCGCCTTCGACCTTGCCGATGTTTTCCCAGCCGACCGTCACCGGCGCGTCGGCACCGATGATCCGCTTACCTACCTGCACTCCGGCCATTGCGCACTCCGTTCAGCGTCGTCTGTTAACCCGTCTGCCTCGTCCAGTGCCGGTGGTCTGGCCCGCCCGAGGCAATGATCCCCGCCCGATGCTGTCCCCACCTCCATGGCAAGCTGGGGCGTCCGGGTAAGTGGCCAAATGACGTAGTGGGTGCGGCGCGTCACAGGCGCCTCGTCCCAAGCCGTTCTAATCCGAGATCATTCGCACCGCGAGCGCGGTGGCCGCGGCACGGGTTTCGACGCCGAGCTTGCGAAACACCTGCTCCAGATGCTTGTTCACGGTGCGCGGGCTGATGCCGAGAATCTCGCTCACCGTGCGATTGGTCTTGCCGTAGCTGACCCACAGCAGCACTTCGGCCTCGCGCCGGGTCAGGGTGGTCTGCTTCAGCAGCAGATCGACCTTGGAGGCCTCGCCCACCTCGGTGATCCTGAACAGGGTCTCGCCCGAGCGTTCATCGCCTGTCGCCAGTGCCAGTTCCAGCTCGATCCCGGCGAGCGCCAGCGTAAGGGTGCCCGAATGGCCCGGATCGGCCAGCGCCATTAGCCGCGCCGGCGCGATGCCGGAAGGCAGGCCAGCGCTGGCGGGATCCCATGCGGGGTCGACGCGCTGGAACAGGCTCTCGGCCTGCGGTGTGCACCAGATCAGCGTCCCCGCGCCATCCACCGCCATCAGGCTGCGGCCTGCCCGTCCGAGCGCCAGCCGCGAGCGATAGGACGCGCGGGCGTTGGCCAGATGCACCCGTATCCGGGCGAGCAGCTCGTCCACCACAACGGGCTTGCGGACATAGTCGACCCCGCCGGTCTGGAGCGCGGCGACGACGTGTTCGGGATCGGTGAGGCCGGTCATGAAGATCACCGGGATATGCGCGGTCGCCGGGTTGCGCTTGATCGCCTGCGTGGTCTCCAGCCCGCTCATGCCTGGCATCAGCGCGTCCATCAGGATGAGATCGGGCGCGGCCTCGGCCAGCAGTTCGAGCGTCGCCTCGCCGCTGCGCGCGATCAGCACGTCCATGCCCTCGGCCTCGAGGGTATCGACGAGGAAACGCAGCGAATCCGGATTGTCGTCGACCACCAGGATGCAGTCACGCGTCGTCATGGTGCACCTCCCGTGCCTGCCGCCGCACTGGCCAGCGCCGCCAGCGCCTTGAGATCGAACGCGTCGAGACAGGTGCGCAGCCGTCCGGCAAGCGCGGCCGTGTCCGGGCCGAGCGCGGCGAGCGCATCGATCCGGGCCTCGATCGCGCGCACATGGCCGATCCGCACCAGGCGGACGATCTCGGCGAGATGGGGCTCGGCTCCGGCTGCAACCGGCGCGGGCAGCGGCGCCACCGTGCTGGCAGGCGGTATGATCCGAGGCCATTCGAGTTCGAGCTGCGCGCTGATCACGCCGAGCAGCCGATCGAAATCGAAGGGCTTGGTGACGAACACGTCGGCCGCTGCGCTGGCTTGGGAACGAGGATCCGAATCCGGCACCTCGCCCGAAAGCATCACGATCCTGAGCGTCGGCCCATGGCGCTGGCGCAGTATGGCGGCAATTTCCCAGCCGCTCATGCCCGGCATCGACACGTCGAGCAGCACAAGATCGGGCTGTACGCTCGCCGCGAGCGCCAGCCCTTCCTCTCCCGCGGCCGCGCTTTCCACCTCGAAGCCACGCGGTTCGAGCAACCCGCGCAGGGCCTCGCGGTGGGCGGGATCATCATCGATCAGCAGCACTCTGCGGGTCCGCCCGAGATAGAAGCGCGCGCCTTCACCTTCGGGCAGATCGGCGGGCGGGGAGAGCGGCTGCGACAGCATCAGCCTGACGATGAAGCGCGAGCCTTCGCCCGCCACGCTTTCGACCCGCAAATCGCCGCCCATGATGTGAACCAGCGCCTGGGTGATCGCAAGGCCGAGGCCAATCCCGGCGCGCTCGGCCGCTGCCCCGCCGCGCTCGAACGGCAGCAGGATGCGCTCGATATCGGCAAGCGCGATGCCGATGCCGCTATCGGCCACCTCGAAGGTCGCCAGTTCGTTGCGGTAATGCACCTTCAGCGCGACCTCGCCGTGATCGGTGAACTTGATCGCGTTCGAGAGCAGATTGATCAGCACCTGCCGCAGGCGTTTGGGATCGGTGCGGACGTATTCCGGCAGGGTCGGCGGCAGATCGAGCCGCAGCACCAGCCCCTTGAGCGCCGCCTGCGGCTCGAACATCGCAGCCACCTGTTCGAGGAAGGCGGGAAACCGGATCGTGTCGCGCGCCAGCTTCAAGGAACCGCTTTCGACCTGGGCGATATCGAGCAGGCCCTCGACCAGATTGGACAGATGCTCGGCGCTGCGGCGGATGACCTTGCCGGCCTGCACCCCGTCCCGCCCGTCACCGCGTTCGAGCAGCTGGGCATAGCCGTAGATCGCGTTCAGTGGCGAGCGGATCTCGTGGCTGACGCTGGCGAGGAACCGGGTCTTGGCCTCGTTTGCAGCTTCGGCGGCTTCCTTGGCGCGCGCCAGCGCTGTGTATTCGTCGAGCAGCGCCGCAAGCGTTGCGGCGTGCTCGCTTTCGCCTTGCTCTTGCAGCCAGGCCAGCAGGGTGTGGGCAGCGGCTTGCGGCAACTACAGCCCCCCGATGTAAGCCCGCCAGCCGCCCAGATGGGTGATGTCCTCGGCCCCGGTGAGTGCGCGCGGTTCGGCGACGAAGCCCTTGACGCTGGTGCCGTCGGCCAGCTGGACCGTGCCGATCGCGAGCGGGGGCGGGACCTCGGCGACGAAGCTGCCGAATTCGGCAAAGCCCAGCTCGTAGACTTCGAGCGCGATCGCGGCCCCGCCATCGCTGCTGTGCACCAGCGCGGGCTTCGGCGGGACGCTCTCGGCCATGGCATAGAGCTTGTAGGTCGGAGCGGTGGTGAAGGCGCCGACGAACCTGGCATTCCGGCTGGTGAGCTGCCAGTGCAGCGGCATGCCTTCGAGGTGGGCGCCGACGACGGCGAGCTTGATGGTGTCCATGTGGTCTCCGGTGTCGAGCGGGGGGAGGGGCGGAAGGCCGGCTAGGGACAGATAGGCATCCGCGAGTGCGATCAGGGCCTTGTCGCTGTGGGCCGGCCCGATCAGGGTGATCCCGAAGCCGGTGTTGTTGGATTTGACGCCCGCCGGGACGGCAATCGCGGCCATGTCCAACAGATTGACGAAATTCGTGTAGCGCCCGAGGTTGCTGTTAAGCGCCACCGGCGCGGCCGCCAGCTCGGCCACGCGATAGGTTGTGCCGGTGGTGGGAAAGGCGAGCGCATCGACGCGTCCCCACAGCGCCTCGGCATGGCGGGCGAGGGCGGCGAGGCGGTAGATGCCGTTCCATGTCTCGACCGCGCTCATCGCAAGGCCGGGTTCGAGAATGCTGCGCACCGTGGGGTCGATCGCGTCGGGGTTGTCGCGCAGCAGGCCTTCGACCGACGCTGTGCGCTCGGCCACCCACGGCCCGCCATAGAGCAATTGCGCAGCCTCCAGCAGCGGGGCGATGTCGATTTCGACAAGCTCGCCTTGCGTCCCCAGCACCGCAAGCGCGCGGTCGTAGAGTTCCTCCGCCTGCACATCGCCGAAGAACACCCGCTGATCCGCGCGCGGCACGCCGATGCGCTTGCCCGTGATCGCCACATCGGCGAGCGGGCGCGAGAAGGGATCGCCCGCGTCGAAGCCCGCCACCACGGCATCGACCAGCGCCGCATCCGCCAACGCATCGGTGAACACCGTGATGCAGTCGATCGAGCGGCAGGCGGGGATAAGGCCTTGCGTACTCCACCGGCCCTTGGTGGGCTTGAACCCGACGAGGTGGTTGAACGCCGCCGGCACCCGTCCCGATCCCGCCGTGTCGGTGCCCAGCGCGAAGGCGACCAGCCCCGCCGCCACCGCCACCGCCGAGCCGGAGGACGATCCCCCGCTGACATAGGCAAGGTTCGAGGCATTGCGCGGAATGCCATAGGGGCTGCGGGTTCCGACCAGCCCGGTGGCGAACTGATCGAGATTGGTCTTGCCGACGCAGATCGCCCCCGCCGTCTCCAGCCGCGCGATCACGCTTGCCGAGGCTTCGGGGCGATAGGCGAAGGCGGGGCAGGCGGCGGTGGTCTCGAACCCGGCAACGTCGATATTGTCCTTCGCCGCATAGGGCACGCCCGCCAGCGGCAGGGGCTCGCCCGCCGCAACGCGCGCATCGATGATGCGGGCCTGCGCGAGCAGATCCTCCGTCGCCGCACGGCTGATCCACACCTGTGGCTGGATAGCATCATAGGCCGCAATGCGCGCGAGCGTGGCTTCCATCACCGCGACGGCGCTGGTCTCGCTCGCGTTGACGGCGGCGGCGATGGCTCCGGCGGAGAGGCGGGTGGGTGCCATCACGATGCCCTCCGCAGGGCCAGCATCGGCGCGCCCGGCTGGAGCGACTGGCGCTCTTCGATATAGAGCGCGGCGATGGTGCCGCTGGCCGGACTTTCGAGCGGACATTCCATTTTCATCGCCTCGATCACCGCAATCACGTCTCCGGCCGCAACTTCATCGCCCGGGCCCACCATCAGCTTCCATACGCTCCCGCCGAAGGGTGCCTCGATCAACTCGGTGCCTTCGGGAAGCGCAATCGTCGCGGCCTCGCCGGGGGTGTCCTCGGTGAGCAGGTCGGTGACGCGGTCGAACTCGCCGCTCGCCTGCCAAGCCGCGCGCTCGGCGTCGAAGGCGGCCTGACGGGTCGCCTCGAAAGCGGCAATGCTCTCGGCGTTTTGCGCAAGGAAAGCGCGGTAGTCGGCCAGCCGGAAGGTCGTCTCCTCGATCCGGATCGCGCGGCGGCCGGCGGGGAAATCGCGTCGCCATTCGGCCAGCGCCTCCGCGCTGACGGGATGGAAACGGATCTGGTCGAAGAAGCGCAGCAGCCACGGCTTGCCATCGGTGAAGGCGCCGCCCTGCCGATGTGTGTTCCATACCTGGATGGTGCGCCCGAACAGCTGGTAGCCGCCCGGCCCTTCCATCCCGTAGATGCACATGTAGGCTCCGCCGATCCCCACCACATTGGGCGGCGTCCAGGTGCGCGCGGGGTTGTATTTGGTGGTCACCAGCCGGTGGCGCGGATCGACCGGGGTGGCGACCGGCGCGCCGAGATAGACATCGCCGAGGCCCAGCACGAGGTAGCTGGCATCGAAGATCAGGTTTTCCACCGCAGCCACATCGGGCAGGCCGTTGATGCGGCGGATGAATTCGATGTTGTCGGGGCACCACGGCGCATCGTCGCGCACCGCGCCCATGTATTTTTCAATCGTCTCGGTGATCGCCGGATCGCGCCAGCTCAATGGCAGGTGGACGATGCGCGAAGGCACGGCGAAATCGTCAAGCTGGCCCAGCGCCTCCTCGCAGCCCATCAGTGCCGCCAGCGCGTCCGCCTGATCCAGCGTGGTGCCGTCGAAATGCAGTTGCAGCGAGCGGATGCCGGGAGTGATGTCGATCACCCCGGGCAGGGCCAGCGCTTCCAATGCCTGCATCAGCGCATGGACGCGGATTCGCAGCTCGATATCGAGCACGATCTCGCCATATTCGACGAGGATGTTGCGGTCCCCCTGCTGGCGGTAGGTGGTGCGCGGGCGTGCGCCCTCAGCCCGCGTTTCCGCGAGGATCGGCGAGAGATCGGCAATGTCGCGCGCCGGGGTGGACGCGGGCAAGACGATGAGCGGCGCGCGATCCGCCGCCTGCGCGTCGGCGATGGTCACCGGCACGAAGCGCACCCTGTCATCGGGCGACAATTGCCCGATTTTCCAGCGATCGGCCGCGATCACGGTGAAGGGGCAGACGAAGCCGCCGAGCGAAGGCCCGTCCGGCCCCAGGATGATCGGCATGTCGCCGGTGAAATCGACCGCGCCGATGGCGTAGGGATTGTCGTGGATGTTGGAGGGGTGCAGCCCCGCCTCGCCCCCGTCGCGCCGCGCCCATTCGGGCTTGGGGCCGACGAGGCGCACGCCGGTGCGGTTGGAGTTGTAATGCACCTGCCACTCGGCTTCGAGGAAGCGGGCGATGTCGTCAGGCGTGAAGAAATCGGGCGCGCCGTGGGGGCCATAAAGGACGCGCAAGGCCCAGCTCTTGCCGAGCTCGGGCAGGCCCTCGGCCAGCACGGGGGCCGTGGCGGGGGCATCGCCCAGATGCAGCACATCGCCCGCCACCAGCGCGCGCGCGGCATGGCCGCCGAACTGGCCGAGCGTGAAGGTGCTGCAGCTTCCGAGATAGGCGGGAATGTCGAGCCCGCCGGCAAACAGGAGATAGCCCCGCATCCCCCCGCCGGTGACGCGGCCCATCGTCAGCGTCTGTCCGGCGGCAACGTCGATCGGCTGGCCGAGCGCCACCGGCATGCTATCGAGCTTCGCGCCGAAATCCGCGCCCGTCAGGCAGATACGGGCCGGGGCCTCGAACAGCAGGGTCGGGCCGCTGGCGGTGATCTCCAGCCCCGCCGTGCCTTCCGGGTTTCCGAGCAGCAGGTTGCCGAGCCTGAGGGAGCGGTCATCCATCGGCCCCGAGGGCGGGACACCCACGTCCCACAGGCCCAGTCGCCCGGGCCAGTCCTGCACCGTGGTGGCGGTGCCGCCCGAGAGCACGCGGATGCTGGCGGGGGTGTGGCTGACAGAGGCGAGCAGGCGGGTGGTCACCGCGCCGCTGGCAAAGCGATCGTCGCGCAGCACGTCGCGCAGCCATCTGAGGTTGGTCTCGATCCCGTCGATCCGGCTCGCACCCAGCGCCCGCCCCATCGCCGCGATCGCATCATCGCGCGTGGCGCCATGGGTGATGAGCTTGGCCAGCATCGGATCGTAGAAGGCGCTGACGGTGCTCCCCGCCATCACCCAGGTCTCGGCGCGGATATCGGCAGGAAAGACGACATTGGTGAGCGTGCCGGTGGTGGGACGGTAATCGAGCGCCGGGTCCTCGGCATAGAGCCGCACCTGCACGGAGTGGCCCGTGGGGGTCGGCGCCGGCGCATCCAGCATCGCGAAATCGCCCGCCGCGCCGCGGATCATCCATTCGACGAGGTCGATCCCCATCACCTCCTCGGTGACGCCGTGTTCGACCTGCAGGCGGGTGTTCATTTCGAGAAAGAAGAACTCGGCGCGGTCGGCATCGTAGAGGAATTCGACCGTGCCGGCGGAAAGATAGCGCGCCGCCTCGCCCAGCCGCACGGCAGCGGCGATCAGCGCGGCGCGCTTGGGTTGGGGCAGGCCCGGGGCGGGGGCTTCCTCGACCACCTTCTGGTTGCGCCGCTGGAGCGAACAATCGCGCTCGCCCAGCGCCATGACGCGGCCCTCGCCGTCGCCGAAGATCTGCACCTCGATGTGGCGGGCATTGGCGATGTAGCGTTCGAGAAACACGCCGGCATCGCCGAAGCTTGCCTGCCCCTGCCGGACGACCGCGGCAAAGCCCTCGCGCAGGGCGGCCTCGTTCTCGCAGATGCGCATCCCGATCCCGCCACCGCCTGCGGTCGCCTTGAGCATCACGGGATAGCCGATGCGTGCGGCTGCCTCGGCGGCCTCGTCCTCGCTGGTGAGCAGGCCGGTGCCGGGGGCCAGCGGCAGGTCATGCGCCTGCGCCAGCGCGCGGGCGGAGTGCTTGAGGCCGAAGGTGCGGATATTGTCCGGCGTCGGGCCGATGAAGGCGATCCCGGCCGCCGCGCAGCTTTCCGCAAAGTCGGCATTCTCGGCGAGGAAGCCGTAGCCCGGATGGATCGCCCCTGCGCCGGTGTCCTTGGCAGCCTTGAGGATGGCGGCGATGTCGAGATAGCTCTCGCTCGCGGGCGCCGGGCCGATGCACACCGCCATGTCAGCCGCGCTGACATGGAGCGATTCCGCGTCGGCCTCGGAATAGACCGCGACCGACTTCAGTCCCATCCGCCTGCAGGTGCGGATGATCCGTGTGGCAATCGCGCCGCGGTTGGCGATAAGGACGGTGTCGAAACTCATGCCGCCACGATCATGCGCACAGGCGTGGGGTTGAAGCCGTTGCAGGGATTGTTGATCTGCGGGCAGTTCGACACGACCACGATCACGTCCATCTCGGCCCTCAGATCGACCGTCAGCCCGGGGGCGGAGATACCGTCGACGATGCCGAGCGTGCCGTCTTCCTCGACGGGCACGTTCATGAAGAAATTGATGTTGGAGACGATGTCGCGCTTGCCGCGGCCTTCGGTGAGGTTGGCCTCAAGAAAATTGTCGACACAGGCGTGCTGGTGCTTGGTGTGGTGGCCGTAGCGCAGCGTATTGCTCTCGCACGAGCATGCCCCGCCGATGGTGTCGTGATAATCGACCGCGCTGTCGACGATCGTCATCAGCGGATTTCCCTCGTTCGAGAGCAGCACGGTGCCGGTGCGCAGGAACAGGTTGCCTTGCGCGGCGACGGTGTCCTGCGCGGAATAGCGCTCGGCATCGTCGGCGGCGGAATAGATCAGGAAATCGACCGCCTGGTTGCCCTCCAGATCGACGATCCGCAGCACCTCGCCCTTGCGCACATGGTGCAGCCACGGCGCGCGCGCGGGAACGATCTCGTCATGGACAATGGCACCGGAAAGGCCGGAGAGGGCCGGGTCGTCAGTCATGGTCTCTTTCCCGTTGAGGGGGTTATCGGCGATAGTAGTCCTCGGTGTTGAGGTAGGCGCGCAGGCCCTCTGGCGTGGCATTTCGCACCGGATCGTCCTCCCCCGTCACCGGCCCGCGCCAGGCGGTAAGGCGCAGGGGCGTGCTGTTCCATTCGGTCCGCGGATCGGCGACGTGCGGGCAGTTGGCGATCACCACGATCACGTCCATTTCGGCGCGCAGCGTCACCGCGCGGCCTGGCGCGAAGGGGCCGACCACCGGGGTGATCGCCCCGTCGGCCTCGATCCTGGTGCCCTTGAACAGGTTGATGCAGGGATGCACGTCGCGGCGGGTCAGGCCGTGCTTGGCCGCGCCGAGGATCAGCCGGTCGCGCCCGTTCGGAAAGGCCCCCGAATTGCGTCCCTCGCCATACTTCGCGGCATTCGTGGCGGCGTTGGAGGTGCCGCAGAAGGCATCGTGGGTTTCTGCATCGTCTTCGAGGATCGACATAAGCACCCGGCCCATGTCCGACAGCAGCAGTTTGCCGACACCGAGGTAAGCGTTCCATTGTACCTTGACGGTGTCGGCAACATTGAGCCGTTCGGTCGGCAATACCGCATTGAAGATGTTCAGCGACGCGCAGGCATCGCCGCCCTTGTCGATCAGGCGCAGCCGGGTGCCGCGCGACAGGCGGCGAGAGGTGTAGCCGCCCGGGGCGACCGTCTCTTCCCACACCAGATCCTCCGGGCTGACACCGGCGGGCAGATCATCGGCCACCGGCGGCAGGATGGGCATGGTCTCGATCCGCGTGCCGCCCTGCGCCCGGGCATGTTCGCGCGCGGCCTTGGGATCAGCGGTCTGGCTCATTCCGCCGCCTCCTGCGCATCAGGCGCACCCGCCCCGTCCTGCTCGTGCAGCGGCGGCAGCAGCGCGGTCGTGGTGACGAGCTGCAATTGCTGCACGCCGCGGATCTTGCGCAACGCATCGCACAGCTGCTTGAGGCGCACGGCAGGGCCCTGCACCAGCAGCACTTCCAGCGACTGGTCCTGTTCGAGGAATACGTGCTGCGAGGAGATCACCTCTTTCAGGTAATCGCTCTGGGTTTCGGCCAGCTGCTGGCGCACCCTTCCGCCGCCGCGCGCATAGACGATGGTGACGGTGCCCGCGAGCATCTCGTCCGGCCGGGTCAGCGCTTCGTGCTCGGCCAGCGCATGACGGATCAGCTCGGCGATCAGCTGCGAGCGCGAGGGCAGGGCGCGCTCCTCGACCATCACGTCGAGCTGGCGGAACAGATCGGCCGGAAGGCTCATCGAAAGGCGGGCGAGACGGGAGGGTTCGGTGGTCATGCGGGGGTTTCCAGCGTTGCGCTGCGCTCGGCCTCGGCCTTGCGGGTCAGCGCGATGTCGTAGATCACGCCGGCGCCATAGCGCTGCGGGGCGTGGGGATCGTGGCGGCGCTTGTCGAGCGTGAGCACCCGCGTGCCGAGCGCGAAGGCTTCCTTGATGTCGTGGGTGACCATCACGATGGTGAGGCCGAATTCGCGCCACAACCGGGTGATCAGCGCATGCATGTCGGCGCGGATGCCGGGATCGAGCGCGCCGAAGGGTTCGTCGAGCAGCAGGATGCGCGGGCGTTTGATCAGCGCCTGCGCGATGGCGAGGCGCTGCTGCATCCCGCCCGACATTTCGGACGGGTAGAGATGCAGGCTGTCAGCGAGGCCGACGGCGGCGAGCATCGCTTCGGCCTCGGCCATCGCTGCGCGCCGGGCGCTTCCGAACAGCCGCGCGGTGAAGGGCGCGCCTGCGAGTTCCAGTCCGAGCATGGTGTTGCCGAGCACGGTGAGATGCGGGAACACCGAATAGCGCTGGAACACCACTCCGCGATCCGGCCCGCATTCGGCAGGCAGCGGCTGGCCGTCGAGCGTGATGCGTCCGCGGCTCGGCTGGTCCTGCCCGAGGATGACGCGCAGCAGGCTGCTCTTGCCCGCGCCCGAAGGCCCGATCACCGAGACGAAGGCACCTTCCGCGATATCGAGCGAGATGCGCTCGAGCACGACCTTCTCGCCATATTCGACCCAGACATTGGCAAGGCTCAGCATCGGATCAATGCCCCCCCTTGTGCGCCCAGCCAAAGCCCGCGCGGCTGATGCGGGTAAGCGCGAAGTCCATCGCCACGGCGAGGCAAGCGATCCACACGACGTAGGGGATGATCACGTCCATCGCGAGGTAGCGGCGCACGAGGAAGATGCGGTAGCCGAGGCCCACATCGGCCGCGATCGCCTCGGCCGAGATCAGGAACACCCAGGCCGGGCCGAGCGAAAGCCGCAGGCCCGCGATCAGGCGCGGCATGGCTTGCGGCAGCGCGACGCGCAGCAGCAATTGCCAGCTTGACGCGCCCAGCGTCAGCGCCTTGACCACCTGTTCGCGCGGCAGGGCTGTGATGTGTCCGGCAAGGTCGCGGATCATGAAGGGCGCGATCCCGACCACGATCAGCGCGACCTTGGCGGTCTCGCCGAGGCCGAAGACGATGAACAGGATCGGCAGCAGGGCGATGGGCGGGATCACCGCGATGGCAGTCACCAGCGGGCCGAAGGTCGCGCGCACCGGCGGCAGCGCGCCGAGCACGAGGCCTGCCAGCAACGCGACAAGCGTGGCGATGCCAAGCCCCATGCCAAGGCGGCCGAGGCTGGCAAGCGTGTCGGCCCAGAACAGGAGCTGGCCCGAGAGCGGATCGGGTTCGAACAGCAGCGCGGCCATCGCGCTCGCCATCGCTCCGGGCAGGGGAAGGATCTTGTCGGCGGGGTTTTCGGCATGGCGCGCGGCAGCGGCGATGATGTAGGCCAGCGCCAGAACCGCCAGAGGCAGCGCGCCCAGCATCAGCGCCTGCCCCCGGCCGATGGTGCGGTTCACCCAGCGCATCGGTTCAGCCCCGCCCGAGACCCTAGAGCTTGCCGTCGGCGGCGAGCTGCATGAAGGTGGGGTCGAAGCGCAAGGTGATCGCATCCTTGTCGCCCAGCGTCTTGCCGCCCGGGAAGCTCATCCCCACCGCGTCCGCCGAACGCGCGCCCTGTCCGAACAGGCCTTGCGCGAAGCTGAAATCGCGCACCCGCTGCATGGTGGTGACCAGATCAGGCGAGGCCATCGCGGCGAGCGCCGCCTTGGGATCGGTGTAGAGGAAAGTGGTCGACAGCTGGCCTTCGAAGGCTTCCGGCGTAGTGCCTGCCAGCTTGGCCATCGCCGCGCGGGCGGCCTGGCCTTCTGCATCGTCGCGCGCCATCAGCGTCATGGTTTCGTACCAGATGCCCGCCAGCGCCTTGCCGAGGTCGGGGTTGGCTTTCAGCGTCGCGGTATCGACCACCAGCAGATCGAGGATCTCGCCCGGGATGTCGGCAGAGGTGAACACCGCGCTGGTGCCGGGCACGCCCTTCATGGTGGTGACCTGCGGGTTCCACGCCACGGCAGCATTGATCGCGGGCGAGGCAAAGGCGCTGGCGATGTCGGCGTCCGAGGTGTTGACCGTCTTGATGTCGGTCAGCTTCATGCCGTTCTTTTCGAGCGCGCGGGCGAGCAGGTAGTGTGACACCGACAGCTCGACCAGATAGACCTCGCGCCCCTTGATGCTGGCGACGTCGCTGGCGCCTTTCAGCAGCACGGCATCATTGCCGTTGGAATAGTCGCCGAGGATGATCGCGCTGGTATCCTTGCCGCCTGCCGCCGGAATGGTCAGCGCATCCATGTTGGCGACCGTCACCCCGTCGAGCTTTTCCGCAGTGTACTGGTTGACCGATTCGACGTAGTCGTTGACCTGCACGAACCTGATCTTGAGACCGTATTTGTCGGCCCATTTCTTCACGATCCCGGCCTGTTCGGCATAGGGCCAGGGCATCCATCCGGCATAGATCGACCACCCGATATTGAATTCGGTGCGCGGCTCGGCCGGCTCGTCCGAACCCGAACAGGCGGCCACGGCCAGCGCGCAGGCCATCAGGAGAAAGTGGGCTGCGCGGCGAAGCTGATGGAGCATGATTCGGATTCCTTTCGCAGTCGCAGCATCTCCCCATCCGCAGGCTTTGTCCATGGGGAATTATTACGATTGCGAAGAAATGTAATATGCCTATCCTTGGTTCCCGACAGCCCCGAATTTCGTCCGCATGAAGGAAGGAACGCCATGGCCCGACGCTCTGCCGCACGCCCGCTTGCACTTGTCATGGCCTCGGCCCTCGCGGTCTCCTGCACCGCCGAAGAACCGCTCCCTCCGGCCGAAGGCGCGGCGGTCGAGCTGGTCGAAAAGGCGCTCGAAGTGCCGGGCTTTGCCGATTTCCTCGCGGTTGATGGTGACACGGTTTGGGTCACCAACGACGGGCGGGTGGAGCAGTGGTCGACCACCGGCAAGGTTGCGAGCTTCGCCGTGCCGCGCCCCTGCGGGACGATGGCGATTACCGAGGGCTCCTTGTGGGTCGCCAACTGCAAGGGCGCGGAAATCTACCGCATCAATCTCGAAACCGCATCGCTCGAAGCCACGATTGCCAGCGGGCTCGCCAATCCCAAGGGCGAGACCAACGTCGTCGCGGGCGCGGGCTCGGTGTGGGTCGCCAGCGATCCGGCCGGAGCCGTCGCGCGGATCGATCCGGCCACCAACGCTGTCATCGCCACCATCCCGGTCGCGCCCGAGACCTGGTATCTCGCCTATGGCTTCGATGCGCTGTGGGCGGTGTCGAGCGAGGGCAAGGTGCTCCAGCGGATCGATCCGGCCACCAACACCGTCACCGGCACCGTCGCGCTTGGCGATACGCCCGGCTTCCTCGCGGCAGGAGAGGGCGCGGTGTGGGTGCAGGAGCAGGGCGACGGCACGGTCGCCAAGGTCGATCCGGCGGCGCTGAAGGTCGCCGGGCGCACCAAGGTCGGGGCGAATCTCAAGTGGGGCGATATCGACACCGGTGGCGGCGCGGTGTGGCTGCGCACCACCGATGACCAGACTTTTGTGGTGATCGACCCGGCCAGCGGCGCGATTCGCGCGCGACTCGGAGCGGCGGTCGGCAGCGGCGCGCTGCGCTGGACTCCGGCAGGCGTGTGGACTTCCGCCCATGACAACCAGACGCTCTCCTGGTGGAGCGCCCCGGGCACACGGTAAATCGTACTTAAGGATTGACCTTGGCACCCAAAATGGGTGACGTTGCGACTCTTCCGGTCCTGTCGCACCGGTGTGTGACGGGCCTCCGGAAGGGGTCGGTCGCCATGGCGCGGACGGCTCGCCTCTCCAAAAGTCGAACAATCCGCGGACGGGATCTTCCGCCGGGTTATCGCGAAGGGGCCGTGAGAGAAGCCCTGCCGGTATGCCCGCTTGTCCCGATCCGTCGTGGGGAGAGGGTGCAATGCAGGTGCAAACGGGCTTCGTCAGGACTGATCCGAACAGCATCATCGGCTGCCTGACGTACCAGAGCCGCGCTGTCTCGCGGCCGACCGAAAGCGAACTCGAACAGCTTGTCTCGCAGGCGCGCAGGCGCAACCGCTGTCTTGGCGTCACCGGAATGCTGCTCTACGAAAACGGCCGCTTCCTCCAGACGCTCGAAGGCCCGCCGGCCGGGCTCAAGCAGGTGTGGTCCTCGATCTGCCGCGACCAGCGCCACCGCGAGATCGAGGTGCTGACCGAGCACATGGTCTCCAGCCGCCTGTTCTCGGACTGGGATCTGCTGCTTTACAGCCGCGACGAGGATCCGCGCCGCACCACCCGGGCCAGCGATCTCGCCCCGCATGCGCTGGCGCATTACGTGCCGGGCATGGCGCAGCTTGCGCTGGATGGCGATGATGTGAGGATCAATGCGCGGCTGGCCAGCGTGACGGAACAGGGCTGGAGCGCGGATGATATCGTCTCGCACCTGATCGAGCCGACAGCGCGCGCGATGGGCGATGCCTGGCTGGCTGACAGGTGCTCCGAATTCGAGCTGACCGTGGGGCTCAGCATGCTGCAGCTCGCCGGCCATGCAGTGCGCAGCCATGCCACCAGCGCCGGGACACTGCGCCGCAGCCGCTATTCGATCCTGCTGGCGACCGCTCCGGGCGAACCGCACATGCTTTCCACCGCGATGCTGGCCGACCAGTTCACCGATGCCGGATGGCGGGTGGAAATGGCCTTTCCGGGCAGCAAGGAGGCGCTTGCCAACCAGATCGTCCAGCAGGGCCATGACGCGGTCGATATCGCCCTGTCCGATGCCCTGCCGCGCCAGCGCGCGCTGCTGCAACTGCGCGAGACGGTGGAGCATTGCCGCAAGGCCTCTACCGACAATCTGGCGGTGGTATCGGTCGGCGGGCGGATGTTCGCCGAGGCGACCGCGAGCGCGGCCACGGTCGGCGCCGATCATGCGCGCCGCAGCGTCGGCGGGACCAGCGTCCGGCTCGCCCAGCTGATCCGGCAAGGGCGAAGTCTGCCCTAGGCGCTAGACCAGCCCCAGCCGCTCCAGCTTGGCCGCCAGCCGGCCCGGCAGGGCATCGCCGATGTCCTCGCCCTCGGCGACGTCTTTCGGGGCCTTGTCCTCGGTGAGATAGCGCCAGCCCTGATGCGCGCGCTTGGGTTGCGGATGGACGCGGATCAGGCGCGGCTCCAGCACGATGTCCCAGCGCCCGTCTTCGGTCTTTTCAAACCCGAGGATCGGCGAGCGCGCGACGATGGCGTGATTGATGATCCAGTAGAGCGAACCGCCGATGCATTCCTCGTGCCGCGTGGGCCGGTTGCGGGTGGTCAGCGCAATCGCCCCGCGGCCCCGATACCAGCCTTCGAGGTGCTCGTAGCTTTTCGCCCCGAAGGCGATCTTGGTCAGATGGAGAGGCATGGCCCGCCTCTCCCGCGCCCCCGCGCGCAAGTCAACGGGAGAGATAGTCGTCGAGTGTCAGATGCAGCTGCCGGATGCGCGCTTCCTGATAATTGCCGAGCGTCTGGGCCCCCTTGCGCGAGGCCTTGGCCCCGTCGCGCTGGAGCTTCAGGTTCTCGGTATCCTGATCGAGGATTTCCGCCAGCGCGAAGCCGGGGACGGTGGTGTAGCTGTCCTCCACCCCGAGCCGGATCGGTGTGGCAGGCGCGGGGCGCTCGCCCGAGGCGGGCAGGGGTTGCAGCACGAGGATTTCGTGCAAGGTTTCGTCCGGCCCCAGCGGACGGAAGCGGTAGCAAAGGCGGATGCCGATGCCGGGAAAGAAGAAAGCGTTGGGGAACAGGAAATATTCGATCGAATCCAGCATCTCGCTGGTCGAGACGCCTGAAAGATCGGTGCCGAAGGCGGCGCCCAGTTCTTCGCGCAAGCGGCGTGCGTGTTCGGCGCGGGCCGAGGCACCCGGCGGCAGGCTCGCCGGATCGCGCCCGAGCTTGCCGAACAGCGTCGCCTCGCTCACCTCCTGCCGGAGGTGGGGCGATGGCACGCCGACCGCGTGGATGAAGCGCGAGACGTGCTTGCCGAAGATGTCGTATTGCGCATTGGCATCGGCGGCGGTGTAGACCGCCTGCGCGTGGGTTTCGAGCACGTGGAAGGCTTCGAGGAAGGCCTCCATCGCCATCTTCCAGTTGGCGGGCAGCACTTTTTCGGTGTGCAGCGCGACATAGCGATCATCCATCGGCCAGAGCTTGAAGTGCTCCGGCATCACTTCGAGCTGCTCGGCCAGCGGCGGCGGATTGGCGCCCATGTGGATGAACACGAATCCGCCCCATGTCTCGCAGGCGACTTCATCGAGGCCGAAATTCTCGTCCTCGACATGCGGAAAGTCCCAGCGGCAGGGAATTTCCCGAAGCGTGCCGTCGAGGTTCCAGCTCATGCCGTGGAACGGGCAGCGGATGTTCGCCCGCCGCACCCCGCGCGAGCCTTCGGCGGCGAACTTCATCCCCCGGTGCGGGCAGGAATTGACGAAGGCGCGGATCGCCATGTCGGCCCCGCGCACCACCAGCACCGAATGGTGGCCGACGTCGTAGACATAGCGGTCGCCGGGATCGGGGATATGCTCCTCGCGGCAGGCCCATTGCCACACGTTCGGCCACAGGCGCTCCATCTCCCGATCGTGGAAGGCCGGATCGGTGTAGCGGGCGAAGGGCAGGTCTTCATCGCCAAGGAAGCTGTAGGCCTGCTCGCGCATCGCGGCGGGGGGATTGTCCCCGTCGGCATCGAGAATGTCCTGCATCGAGGGGCCGGGGCAGCGCGCCTCCCCGGGAGCGAGCGCAGGATCGGACGGGGCGGTGAGATCGGGCTTGCTCATCGCATGGCCTCGCGGAGGTAGAGCGGATCGGCGGGCTTGCGCTGGCCGATGATGAAGGGCGCAGCCCCCAGCATCCCATCCGAGGCCGGATCATCGCGCAGCCAGTCGACCAGTTCGGAGCGGTAGGCGATCTTCCAGATGCCCGCGCGGCGTTCGTAGCGGTCGACGTAGCGCCCGGCGATGAACAGGTCACGCGGGTTTCCGGCCTCGTCTTGGACGCGGTGGTAGGCCTGATAATAGACCTCGCCATAGGCCTCGTCCGGGCCGGTGAAGTCGACGAGGTGCTGGCCGAGCATATGGTGGTTGCGCGCATGGTCCTTGAGCGCCGCCATGCAGAAAGCGGCGAAATCGGCCGGGCTGCCGCTGAAGATGCCGTATTCGCACCGCGCATCGGGCCAGAACTGCGCTTGCAGCAGCGCGCCGTCGAGCCGGTCGAGCCCGCGCATGTAGAGCCCGGCGAGATCCTGAAGCGCGAAGCGATCGTCCGCGCCGCCCATCAGGCGATGCTCAGACCGCCGTCGACGATGAACGGCGCGCCGGTGGCGAACTTGCTCTCGTCGCTGGCGAGGTAGACCACGAGGTGCGCGATATCATCGACCTCGCCCATCCGGCCGATCGGCTGGGCGATGGAGAAAGCCGCGCGGGTTGCGTCCGGGTCGGGGGTGCCGGCAATCACGCTCTCCACGTTCGGCGTCAGGATCGTGCCTGGCTGCACCGAATTGACCCGCACCCCGTTCTTCTCCCGCGCACAGTAAAGCGCAATCGACTTGGTCAGCGTCACCACCGCCGCCTTGGCGGAGTTGTAGGCGGCCAGATCAGGCGAGGGCTTGTTGCCGGCAGCGGAGGAGAAGTTGACGATGGAACCGCCGCCGCCTTTCGCCATCAAGGGGATCCCCGCCTTGCAGCCCATGAAGATCGAATCGACATCGACGGTGTAGCAACGGCGGAAATCCTCCGGCGAAATGTCGGCGATCGATCCGAACACGGTGATCGCGGCATTGTTGACCAGCACGTCGAGCCGCCCGTGGGTGGCTTCGACCTCGGCGATGACCGCCTGTCAGCGCGCCCAGTCGGTGACGTCCTGATGGATGTAGCCGCAGCCCAGTTCTGCCGCCGTGGCGCGGCCCGCGGCCTCGTCGATGTCGGTGATGACGACGGTGGCGCCCTCGGCCAGCAGCGCCTTGGCCGCCGCCTTGCCGAGGCCCATCGCGCCGCCCGTCAGCAGCACCACCTTGCCCGATACCCGTCCTGCCATGTCACTCTCCCCGATTGTCTCTCGGGAACGAGGGTTAAAGCGGGGCGAGACCCGCCGCC
>VFQM010000369.1_pt1 | contig 51709 bp, 44 predicted proteins | sample 3512391 | NCBI WGS metagenome assembly VFQM01 (sample SAMN10412369, study PRJNA504923) | tailings metagenome | isolation source: Replicate 1 from Balatoc abandoned mine | place: Philippines | reverse complement strand
CCACCTGCGCTACGACCCGGTGGCGCACCGCCAGCACTGCGCGCGCATCCGCCACGCCTTCACGCGCGAGCTGTACCAGCAGCGCAGCGGCGGCCTGCCGAGTACCGTGCCGGTGTTCGTGGTCGGCATGCCGCGCTCGGGCACCACGCTGGTGGAGCAGATCCTGGCCAGCCACAGCCAGATCCACGGTGCCGGCGAGCTGGGGCTGATCCCCCGCGTCGTCGCGACGCTGGAGCGCTGGGAACGCCGCACCGGGTCCGGCCGCCACTTTCCCGACTGCGTGGACGACCTCTCGCCCGAGGTCCTGTCGGGCATCGCCGGCCAGGTGCTGCAGGAGCTGCAGGACTTCGCGCCCGCAGCGCGCCATGTGGTCGACAAGCTGCCGCACAACTTCGAGAACATCGGCCTCATCAAGCTGCTGTTCCCGCACGCGAAGATCATCTCGGTGCGGCGCGACCCGCGCGACATCGCGATCTCCAACTACTTCACCGACTACGCCGCCAAAGATGGCGGCATGGGCTTCGCCTACGACCTCGACTGGATCGGCGAGCAGCTGGCCGACCACAACCTGCTGATGCACACCTGGCAGCAGCTGTTCCCGGGCGAGATCCTGGAAGTGCAGTACGAAGACGTGGTGGCCGACACCGCCGCCGCGGCCCGGCGCATGCTGGACTACATCGGCGTCGGCTGGGAAGACGGCGTGCTGCAGTTCAATGCCTTGCAGCGCCCGGTGAAGACGGCCTCGGTGTGGCAGGTGCGCCAGCCCATCTACAGCAGCTCCACCGCGAAGTGGACACGTTACGCCAAGCACCTGGCGCCGCTGGTCCGCGCCACCAACCGCAAGATCGGCTGGCAGCCCATCACCGACATGCTGACGCTGCCCGAGCCCGGGCTGCTGGAACGCGGTGTGGCGCACTACCGCGCGCGCCAGCTCGACGACGCCGAACGCTGCTTCAAGCAGCTGCTGCACCACGTGCCGGGCCATGCGGCGGCGACCTTCCTCGTCGGCCTGATCGACGTGCACAAGGGCTGGCTGGCCGAGGGCATCGCGCAGATGGAGCAGGCCGTGCAGCGCTGCCCGTGGAACCGCGGCTGGCGCGACGACCTGGCGCGCGCGCGGGCGCTGGCCGGCCTGCCGGCGGGCGACGAGACGGCGGCCCCCGCGGCCGACACGCCGCTGGAGGACGCCGCGTGGTGAAGAAGCTGCCGGCCGCGCTGCTGGCGGCGCTGCTGTGGCTGGCCGCGGGCAGCGCCCACGCGCAGCAGCCCGCCGGCTTCGAAGCCGCGCTGCGCACGGCGCTGCGCCTGCACCCGGTGGTGGGCGGCAAGCAGGCCCAGGTCGACGCCAAGCAGCATGTCGGCGAGGCGGTGCGCAGCCAGCGCTACCCGTCGCTGTCGGCGCTGGCGCAACGCAGCTCCGGCGCGCAGGCCGGCGGCGGCACGACGCCGGTGACGCTGCGCGCGCGCCAGCCGCTGTGGGCCTTCGGCCGCATCGACAACGCCCTGGCCTACGCCGAGGCCGACGCCGAGGTCGAGCGCGCCGACCTGCGGCGCGTGCAGCGCGAGCTGCTGCAGAACACCGCGCTGGCCTACGCAGCGGTGCTGGGCAGCCAGCGCCGGCTGCAGCTGGCGCAGCACAACACCGAGGCGCACCAGGCCTTGTTCGACCAGATCCAGCGCCGCGAACGCGGCCAGCTGGCCTCGCGCGCCGACGTCAACCTGGCCGCCACGCGGCTGGCGCAGGCGCGTGCGCGCGAACAGCGCTTCGCCGGCGAGCTGGAGGTGGCGTTGAGCGACCTGCTGGCCTGGACGCAGCAGCCCGTGGCGGCCGGGCAGCCCGTGCCGCAAGCGCTGACGGCGCTGCCCGGCGCCGAAGCGGTGCTGGAGATGGCTCTGGCCCGCAGCGCCGAGGTTGCGCTGAAAGAGCAGCAGGTCGAGCGCGCGCGCGCCGCGGTGGCGCAGGCGCGCACCGCCGCCATGCCCACCGTGTACCTGCAGGCCGAGCACTGGCGCGACCAGCCCGGCATGGCACGCGACAGCCGTGTCAGCGTGGTCGTGGAAGCCGCGCTCGACGGGCTGGGCGGCGCCGTGCGCGGCCAGAGCGCCGCCGCGCTGTCGCAGCTGGAAGCGGCGCAGCAGGACCTGCTGGCGCTGCGCAACGACACCAGCCGCAGCGTGCGCCGCCTGCTTGCCAACCGGCAGACGCTGCAGGCGCTGATCGCCACGCAGGCGGCGTCGCTGCAGGACCTGGCGGCGCTGCTGGAGTCGTACAAGCGCCAGTACGAAGCCGGCACCAAGAGCTGGCTCGACCTGCTGAACATGCAGCGCGAAGCGAGCGAACAACACCTGCAGCAAGTGCAGGCCGACAGCGACTGGCTGGCCCAGTCGCTGCAACTCACGGCGCTGATCGGCGGCCTCGACACGCTGGCGGACACGCCGGCGGCGGGTGCCGCGACCACAGCCGCCCGGGAATGACACCGATGGACGCACCCCACCCCCTGCCGCTGCCGCGCATCGACGCGGCCCTGCTGCAGCGCACCCTGGACTGCCTGGGCCTGCCGGCCGACACGCAGGCGCTGGCCGAGGCCTGCACACGCTGCGCGCACACGCTGCCGCAGCTGCAGCCGGCCGAGTGGCTGCGCCAGGTGCTGCTGCAGGCCGGGCTGAAGGGCGTGGCGCCGCTGCAGCTGGGCTGGCGCCGCTTCGACCTGCGCCGCCTGCCGGCCCTGGTGTGGCACGACAGTGCCTGGTTCCTGGCCGACCGCGCCGCCGACGGCGACATCGTGCTCACCCGTGCCGACGGCAGCACCGCCGCCTGCGCGCAGGAGGCGCTGCACGACGCGCAGGTGGTCTGGCTGCGGCCGCCGCCGGCCGCGCCCGGCGCTGCCGGCCAGGCGCCCAGCCTGCACGGCAACCTGGCTGCGCGGCTGGTGTGGAGCGAGCTGTTCCGCGAGCCGGGCTGGCTCGGCCAGGTGCTGGTGGCCACGCTGCTGGTGAACGTGCTGGCGGTGGCGACCTCGCTGTTCGCGATGCAGGTCTACGACCGCGTGGTGCCCACGCTGGCCTACGCCACGCTGACCACGCTGGTGGTGGGCATGGTGCTGATCCTGGCGATGGACTGGGCGCTGAAGATCACACGCGCACGCATCCTCGACAGCGTCGCCTGCGCGGTCGACAAGCGTGTCTCGCAGCAGGTCTTCGGCCACCTGCTGCACCTGCAGCTGGACCAGCAGCCGCGCAGCCTGGGCACGCTGGCGGCGCAGGTGGGCGGGCTGGATGCGGTGCGGCAGTTCTTCAGCTCGGGCATCGTGTTCGCGCTGGTGGACCTGCCGTTTGCGCTGCTGTTCCTGGCCTGCATCGCGGTGCTGGGCGGCGCAGTGGGCTGGGTCTACGCGCTGCTGCTGCCGGTGGCCTTGCTGCTGGGCTTCACCACGCAGCGGCGGCTGCGCCTGCTGTCGCAGCAGCTGCAGCAGCGCAGCAACGAGCGCCAGGGCCTGCTGGTCGACACCATCCGCGGTGCCGAATCCATCCGCGCCGGCAACGCGGGCTGGCGCTTTGCCGAAGAGTGGCAGGCCGTCACCGGCGCCATCGACGGCCACGCCATCCGCCAGAAGGCCATCACCAACCTGTCCACCGTCAGCACCGGCAGCCTGTCGACCGTGGCCTACGTGGCGGCGGTGGTGGTGGGCGTGTGGCAGATCGAAGCCGGCCTGCTGAGCATGGGCGGCCTGGTGGCCTGCAGCATCCTCGGCGGCCGCATCATCGCGCCCGTCGCACAGAGCGTGCAGTACCTGGCGCAGTGGCAGCAGGTGGCGCAGGCGCTGCAGATGGTGCACCGCGTGCTGGTGCTGCCCGGCGAGCGCCGCGCCGGCCAGCACCTGCTGCTGCCCGATGCGCCGCCGTCCGCGGTGGCGGTGGAGCAGCTGCGCTTCGCCTACCCCGAGTCGCCGCTGCAGCAGGTGCAGATCGACAGCCTGCAGTTCCGTGCCGGCGAACGCGTGCTGCTGCTGGGCCCGGTGGGCTGCGGCAAGTCGACGCTGCTGAAGCTGCTGGCCGGCCTGTACCGGCCCACGGGCGGCCGCGTGCGGCTGGGCGACGCCGACCTGTGGGAAGTGTACCCGCAGGCCGTGGCCGGCCAGGTGGGCTACCTGCCGCAGCAGGTGCACCTGTTCAAGGGCACGCTGCGCAGCAACCTGATGCTCTCGGGCACCGCCAGCGACTCGCAGCTGCTGCGCGTGGTGCGCGAGCTGGGTGTCGACGGCATTGCCGCCGCCAACCCGCTGGGGCTGGAGCTGCCGATCAGCGAAGGCGGCGAAGGCCTCTCGGGCGGCCAGCGGCAGCTGGTGGCGCTGGCGCGGCTGATGCTGTGCGCGCCGCGCGTGTGGCTGCTGGACGAACCCACCGCGTCGCTCGACGCCGAGAGCGAAGCGCGTGTGTGGCAGCAGCTGCAGGCGGTGGTGGGGCCCGAGGACATCCTGGTCGTCGCCACCCACCGCCCGATGCAGGCGCTGCAGCTGGCCACGCGCGTGGTGGTGATGCAGCAGGGCGCGGTCGTCGCCGACGGCACGCCGCAGCAGGTGCTGCCGCAACTGGCGGCGCAGACGTTGAAGGGGGGCCGGCCCGTGGCTGCACCTGCAGCAGCGGCTGCGGCACGCCCGCCCGCGCCGGTCGCCGTGCGTGCGCCGGCCATGCAGCAAGGAGTGCTCGATGTGGTCTGAACAACTGGCTGCCGCCGACGCGCAACGCGCACAGGCCGAGGTGCAGCGGCTGGAGAACTTCCACCGGCGCCGCCACGGCGCGCTGCTGCTGGGCGCGCTGGTGGCGGTGCTGGGCTTCATCGCCTGGGCCATGTTCTTCCGCATCGACGAGGTCGCCAAGGCCGGCGGCGAGGTCGTGGCCAGCAGCCGCGTGCAGCTGATCCAGGCCGTGGACGGCGGCGTGCTCGCCGAGCTGCTGGTGAAGGAAGGCGACCGCGTGCAGCCCGGGCAGCTGCTGGCGCGGCTGAACCAGACGCGCTTCGGCGCCTCGGTCGGCGAGACCGAGGCGCGTGTGTTCGCGCTGCAGGGCAAGGCCATCCGGCTGCAGGCCGAGGTGACGGCGCAGGAGCGGCTGGAATTCAAGCGCGACCTGCTTCAGCGTTCGCCCGACACCGCGCGTGTGGAGGAAGCCCTGTTCCGCCAGCGCCGCGTCGGCCTGGAGGAAGAGTTGCGCACGCTGGGCGTGGCGGTGGACCTGGCGCGCAAGGAACTGGCGCAGGTCGACCAATTGCACCGCGACGGCGACGCCAGCGGCTCCGAGCTGCTGCGCGCGCAGCGCGGCTTGAACGAAGCCGAGGCGCGGCTGGTGAACCGCCGCAACAAGTTCCTGGAAGACGCGCGCGTGGAGCTGGCCAAGGTCGAGGACGAGATGGCGCAGAGCACGCAGGTGCTGACCAAGCGGCGGCAGGAGCAGCGCGACAGCGTGTTCACGGCGCAGATGGCCGGCATCGTGAAGAACATCCGCGTCACCACCGTGGGCGGTGTGCTGCGCGCGGGCGAGGAGATCATGCAGATCGTGCCGGTGGACGATGCGCTGATCGTCGAGGCCAAGGTGCGCCCGGCCGACATCGGCCGGCTGCGCCCGGGGCTGCCGGCGACCATCCGCTTCGACCCCTTCGACTACACGATCTTCGGCGGTGTGGCCGGCACCGTGATCTACGTCAGCGCCGACACGCTGAAGGAAGAGACGCAGCGCGGCACCGACACCTACTACCGCGTGCGCATCGCACCGCAGGCGCTGCCGGTGACGTCGACGACCGGCCGCGCGCTGGCCATCCTGCCGGGCATGACGGCGCAGATCGACATCCGCACCGGCGAGCGCTCGCTGATGGACTACCTGCTCAAGCCGCTGCGCAAGACGGTCTCGGAGTCGTTCGGCGAGCGCTGAGCCGGCAACGCTGAGCGGCGCGCGGGCCACTTCGCCTGCCGGCACGCGACTTCGCGACCCGCGCAGCGCGCAGCGGCAGCGACGGTGACAGTGCGGGGCCGGGGTCGCAAGACCCTGTCCCCTGCCCCCCGCACGCAACCGGAGCTTCCCGCATGGCCACGACGCCCGTCACCCACCGCCGCACGCCCCCGCAGCCGCCCGCCGCCACCCAGGCGGCGCCCAGCACGCCGCCGCCGCGTTCGACGAGTGCCCCGTCGCGACTGGGCGAGGGCACGGTGCCGGTGGGTGCAGGCCCGCAGCGCCCCGGTGCGGCGGCAGCGGCCAGCGCGGCCCTGGCCGCGGCCGCTGCGCGGCCGCCCACGCACCTGGAGTTCGGGCGCTCGGTGGGCATGCTGGCGCAGACCTTCGGGCGCAACATGAACCCGGTGGTGCACGCCATCGCCCGCGGCGTGCAGGACGGCAGCATCGCCGCCGAGCGCTTCCAGGGCGGCGCGCCGCGCCGCTACGACGTGGCGCAGGCGGTCGAGAACCTGCTGGCGCACCGCGGCGTGCAGGGCGGCGACAACGGCCTGGCCGCGCGCAACATCGTGCGCCTGGCGCAGGGGCTGGACATCGACCCGATGCAGTTCACCACGCTGCTCATCGCGGGCCAGCGCGACGACGCAGCGCTGCTCGCCAAGTTCGACCCCAAGCACCCGCTGCTGGTCGACGGTGCGCAGCCGAAGACGATCGAGCGCGCCACCAACTACGTGTCGGCGCTGTTCGCGCAGGGCGTGAAGATCCCGCCGGTGCGCGCCGAGGTCGAGATCGACGGCGCCCTGTGGACCGGCACCATCAAGCCCGCGGGCCTGCACACCACGGCGATGAACTCCGACATCGACGGCCCGTTCGCGGCGTCGTACGGCCAGCAGGGCATCGACGTCGAGGTCGGTGCGCGCCCGGGCGGCGCGACCGAGCGCTTCCACCTGCGCCTGCCCGAAGCCCTGCCGGGCCAGCTGCTCGGCGTGCAGGCACAGCCGGGCGACGCCGGCCCGCCGATGGCCACGGTGCGCTACCGCACCGGCAAGGGTGCCGAGGCGAAGACGCACGAGATCGCCGTGGAGATCACGCCCGCACAGCAGCAGCTGCTGCGCAGCAGCGAGCCGCAGGCGGTCAAGCTCGACTACGTGGAAGGGCTGTCGGCGCGCTTCTTCTCGGCCGAGTCGGTTGCGTTCTGGCAGCAGGTGTCGCAGCGCAACGCACGCGGCGGCGAGTTCCCGGCCAACGTGAAGGCGCCGGCCATCGTCTTCAACACCTTCGGTTCGCACGGCACGCGGGCGTTCGAGAACTCGGCCGAGCTCGTGACCTCGTTCGCGCGCAGCGTGCAGGGCCGCACGCTGCCCACCCCGGTGCCGCCCGGCATCGTCGACGCGCCGAACGTGCGCGTGTACAGCGGTGGCACGACGCTCAACGAGGCCGGCACCGCCACGCCCATCGGCCTGAGCCCGGTACAGCAGCAGGCGATGGCGGTGGTGGCGGGCAAGGTCAGCGAGCTGGTGGCCGTGTACGGCGAGGAATACGGGCTCTCGCCCGAGGCGCGCCAGGCCTGGCAGAGCTCGATCTTCGCCAACCCCGACATCCCGTCGGTCATCGTGCCCAACAAGATGATTGCCGAGATGGCCGCGCGCACCAGCGAGACGCACCCCGGCAGGACCTATGCCGACCTGCAGGGCGAGATCGAGCGCGACCTCTCGGCGCTGGTGTCCGACCTCGACATGGGGCAGTTCGTCAAGCTGCACCACACGCCGTCGGCGCCGGGCGACACCGTCGCCGCGATGAAGCCGCTGGACGCCCAGGGCAAGCGCCCGGAGTTCACGACCGAGTGGCAGTTCGCCGTCACCGGGCAGAAGGCGATGCCGGTGCTGGACGCCGTGGCCACCGACCTGAACAAGAACTTCGGCATCGACCTGAAGGCGGTGCTCGAGGCCGACGGCCATTCGTACGGCGAGATCCGCAAGATGAGCCTGGACGACACGGTGAACTTCCTGGGCGGCTACGTGCGCCAGTCGATCGAGCGCGAAGCCGGCGGTCGCGACGTCACGCCGCACGTCATCGTGCCGGTGGACACGTACTACGAGAAGGGCGGCAAGATCGACGGCAGCGACGCCAGCCTGATCCGCTCGGCGGTGGCGCTGTACGGCGCCGACAAGACCTGCGTGGTGCAGGTCGACACCGGCGGCGGCAAGGAGACGGTGGGGCGCTCGCCACTGTTCAGGATCACGGCCGACGCCCAGGGCGTGCCGCAGCTCGAGCGCAGCGTCGACGGCGACGGCAAGGGGCCTGTCGACCCGCACGGCCCGAACGGCAAGTTCGCGCCGACGCTGTACGTGCGCAGCGCCGACGACATGGGCAAGGTCTTCAGCGAAGCCTACCGGCGCCAGGCACCGCTGGGTGCCGAAGAGCTGGAGCAGGCCCGCGCGCGCGCCTGAGGTCCAGCGGCCGCAGCCGTGGCCGGGCAGCGGCCCGCCACGGCCTCACCAGCGCCAGGTTGCGGTGCGCACCGGCGCGTCCCACAGGTCCAGGAGCTCGTCATCGAGCACGCACACCGTCAGCGAGGCCCCGGCCGTCTCCAGCGCGGTCGCGAAGTTGCCCACGGCCACGCGCCGCACCTCCACGCCGCGCCGGCCCAGCGCTGCGCGTGCGGCGGCCTGCAGCAGGGTCAGCTCGGCCAGCGGCGTGCCGCCCAGCCCGTTGACGACCAGCAGCACGCCGTGGCCGGCGGCCAGCTGCAGGTCGGCGACGATGGGCTCCAGCAGCGCGTCGACGATGGCGTCGGCGGCCATGAACGGCACGCGCGACACGCCGGGCTCGCCGTGCAGGCCCACGCCCATCTCGATCTGGTCGGCGCCGATCTCGAAGGTGGGCGCCACCCCCGGCACGGCGCAGGGCGTGAGCGCCACGCCCATCGTCGCGGTGGCCTGGTTGGCGCGGTCGCCCAGGCGCTTGCAGGTGTCCAGCGGCAGGCCGCGTTCGGCGGCCGCGCCGACGATCTTCTCGACCACCACCGTGCCCGCCACGCCGCGCCGCCCGGCGCCCTGGTGCGCGGCGAAGCCCGAGACGTCGTCGTCGACCAGCACCCACTGCACCGGCATGTCGAGCATGTCGCGCGCGAGCTCGAAGGCCTTCAGGTCGCCGGCGTAGTTCTTGACGACCAGCACGACACCCTCGTCGCGCGCCACCTGCTGCGCCGCGGCCACGATCTGCCCCGGGGTGGGTGCCGTGAACAGCGCGCCGGGGCAGGCGGCGTCGAGCATGCCGGTGCCGACGAAGCCCAGGTCCAGCGGCTCGTGGCCCGAGCCGCCGCCGGAGAGGACGGCCACGCCCTTGCGCTTGGGTGTGCGGCGCCGCACGAACAGCGGCGCCGGGTGCAGCGCCACGAGCGTCGGGTGCGCCTGCACGAAGCCGGCGACGCTCTCGGAGACAAACGCTTCCGGCAGGTTGAGGAACTTCTTCATGGCGTCAGTGCCGGCTGGCCCATGAACAGCGTGCCAGCGGCCCCGCAGTCTGGGCGAGGAGCCCCCGCGCTGTCATGCGAGGTTCTCCTGGGTCACGATCTCCACGCGCGGGTTGCGGAAGGTGGTGAGCGCGCCGCGCACGCCGTCCTGCAGAGCGCGCAGCGTGCGCGCGGCCGCCGAGACCGACAGGTACACGTCCTGGTGCAGCACGTAGTCGGCGGTGCCCGAGGCCAGCATCGTGCGGTGCACCTCGACCAGGTCGTGCACCGCGAACAGCGCCCGGCCCGTGTAGCCGCGCTCGGCCAGCGCGCGGCCGATGCCGAAGCTGCCGCCGGCCACGCTGTAGACCGAAGCGATGGCCTCGGGCGAATCGGCGGGCGGCAGGCAGTCCATCGCGTAGCGGTAGGCCTCGTCCTCGGTGTCGGGCACTTCCAGGAAGCGCAGCAGCTCGACCTGTGCGTAGCGCTCTTCCATCAGCTGCGCGTAGCCGATGCGGCGGTCGATCTCGGACGCAAAGCGCGTGGGCGGCGAGAACAGCGCCGTGCGCGCGCGCGGGCGGCCGGCCATGCCGTGCCCCAGCAGCAGGCCCGCCGTGCGGCCGGCGGCGCGGTTGTCGGTGCCGAGGAAGGCAGCGCGCATCGAGCCCGCGACGTCGGAGAACAGCGTCACCACCTGCACGCCGGCCTGCACCAGCTCGTTGATGGCGAGCTTCACCTGCGGCACATCGGGCGCCAGCAGCGCCAGGCCGCCGAAGTCGGTGAGCCGGGCCAGCTGCTGTGCGAAGGCGTTCACGTCATGCGAGGGCAGGCGCAGCGTCAGCTCGGTGACGTGCTGGTGGCGGAACTCGCCGGCGCTCTGCGCCACGATGCGGTCGACCGCGTCGAAGAACGCGGTGCGCGCGTCGGGCAGCACGAAGGCGAAACGGTAGTTCGGCGCGCTCTTGGGCCGCCCCGGCTGCGTCACCGTGCCGCCCAGCGACGACAGCACCTCGCGCACCCGCTGCGCCGTGGCCGGGTTGACGCCCGGCCGATCGTTCAGCACCCGGTCGACCGTGGCCGTGCTGACGCCGGCCGCCTTGGCGATCTGCGGGATGGTGACGGACAGGGGCGAGGGCATCAGGGGCGGTGGCAGCTAAATATGTCAATCAGCATTCTGGCCGAAGCGCCCCTGCATGCGAAGCGGTGCAAGCCCGGGGCAACGTGGCGCACGGCTGCCTTTGATGGAGTAATGGAAAGCACTGAGTGATGTAGTTATTGATGTAGTTACCATCAACTGCAGATGTGGTTTGAGTGAGTTCGAGTCCCAGCGACCCCGACTTCCAGAGCACGTCGTCATCGAGGCGGCATCGCCGCCTTCGGGTCCAACAATCCACGGAGACAACTGGATGAAGACGTTCCCCTCGAAGCTGGTCACCGCTGCGCTCGGCGCGCTGGCCGGCCTGACCGCCGTGCCCGCCCAGGCGCAGGCGACGCAACTGACCCTGTGCTGGGCCGCCTGGGATCCGGCCAACGCCCTGGTGGAACTGTCCAAGGACTTCACGGCGAAGTCGGGCGTGCAGATGAAGTTCGAGTTCGTGCCCTGGCCGAACTTCGCGCAGCGCATGCTCAACGAGCTGAACTCCAAGGGCAAGCTGTGCGACCTGCTGATCGGCGACAGCCAGTGGATCGGCTCGGCCGCCACCGAAGGCCACTACGTCAAGCTCAACGACTTCTTCGACAAGAACGGCATCAAGATGGCCGACTTCGCCCCGGCCACGGTCGAGGGCTACTCGACCTGGCCCAAGGGCTCGAAGAACTACTACGCGCTGCCTGCGATGGGCGACGCCGTGGCCTTTGCCTACCGCAAGGACTGGTTCGCCCGGCCCGAGCTGCGCGCCGAGTTCAAGCAGAAGCACGGTCGCGACCTGGCGCCGCCGAAGACCTGGGACGAGTTCAAGGCGATCGCGCAGTTCTTCCAGAACCGCAGCATCGACGGCAAGAAGGTCTACGGCGCGGCGCTCTACACCGAGCGCGGCTCCGAAGGCATCACGATGGGCGTGACCAACACCATGTACGCCTACGGCATGGAGTACGCCAACCCGGCCAAGCCGTACGACATGAAGGGCTTCATCAACGGCCCCGGCGCCGTGAAGGGCCTGAAGTTCTACAAGGACCTGTACGACTGCTGCACGCCGCCCGGCCACGCCAACGCCTACATGACCGAGAACCTGGACGCCTACAAGTCGGGCCAGGTGGCGATGCAGATGAACTTCATCGCCTTCTTCCCTGGCATCTCGAAGGACCCGCAGGTCGGCGGCGAGAAGTCGGGCTTCTTCGCCATGCCCAAGGGCGACAAGCAGTTCGCGCAGCTCGGCGGCCAGGGCATCTCGGTGGTGAAGTACTCCGACAAGCAGGCCGCGGCGCTGGAGTACATCAAGTGGTTCGCGCAGCCCGCCATCCAGCAGCGCTGGTGGGACGCCGGCGGCGCCACCACGCACCTGTCGGTGCTGGGCAAGCCCGGCTTCGACAAGAGCGCGTCGTACGCGCCGGTGTACTTGGAGTCGATGAAGATCGTGAAGGACTTCTGGGCTGAGCCGACCTACGCGCAGCTGCTGCTGGCGATGCAGAACCGCGTGCACAGTTACGTGGTTGCCGGCAAGGGCACGCCGCAGGAAGCGCTGGACGCACTGCTGAAGGACTGGACCGAGGTCTTCAAGGACGACGGCAAGCTGAAGTGAGCTGCTGAGCGCACGGACCCGGCCACGCCGGCCGGGCCCGTGCCACCCCCGCCGCCCTCCGCGGGCACCGGTGCGCCGGTGTCCGTCCCGCGCACTCCGCTCATCCCGCGCATCCCGCATCAGCGGGCGCCCCGCCGCCCGATCGATCGCCCACAGCCATGAACACCCCGCTCCCTGCCCGCCACGGCTTGTCGGACCGGACGCTCGCCTGGATCTTCATCCTGCCGACCGTCGTGCTGCTGCTGGCCTTCAACATCTTCCCGCTGTTCTGGACGATCTACCTGTCGTTCACGAACTACCGCGCGAACCGGCCCAACCTCGAGGTCGACTGGGTCGGCCTCGAGAACTACAGCCGCGTGCTCAGCGACCCCGATGTGTGGGAGAGCATGCGGGCCACTGCGCACTTCCTGTGCTGGTCGATCACGTTGCAGGTGCTGATCGGATTCGGCCTGGCGCTGCTGCTGAACAGGCGCTTCCGCACGCACAGCTTCTGGAGCACCGCGATCCTGCTGCCGATGATGCTGGCGCCGGCGGTCGTGGGCACCTTCTGGAAGTACTTCTTCGAGCCGCAGTACGGCATCTTCAACTACCTGGTCGGGCTCGTCGGCGGCCCCACCAGCTTCACGATGCTGGGCGACGGCACGCTCTCGCCCTGGGCCATCATCCTCGTGGACACGTGGATGTGGGCACCCTACGTGATGCTGCTGCTGCTGGCCGGCCTGCGCTCGATCCCGCCCTACTTGTACGAGGCCGCCGAGATCGACCGCGCGTCCGAGTGGACGAAGTTCTGGCGCGTCACGCTGCCGATGGTGATGCCCTTCATCGTGCTGGCCGTGCTGTTCCGCGCCATCGAGAACTTCAAGATGTTCGACCTCGTGGACCAGCTCACCAACGGCGGTCCGGGCTCGATCACCGAGCTGGCCTCGATCCGGCTCAAGCGCGAGGCCTTCGAGAAGTGGCGCACCGGCTACAGCTCGGCGCTCGCCATCATCCTCTTCGTGTCGATCTACGGCATGTCGATGGTCGCCGTCCGATTCCTCGACCGGGTGAAGCAACGATGAACCCCACCGTCCGTCACCCGCTCGAACCGAGCACCGCCTCCAAGTGGCTGGCCGCGCTGGCCGTCATCGGCTACGCGCTCGTGTCGCTGATCCCGCTGGTGTGGATCGTGATGACCAGCCTGCGCACGCCGCAGGACGCCATCGCCTACCCGCCCAAGGTGCTGGCCGAGCCCTCGGCCATCGGCTACGTCAACCTGTTCACGACGCGTTCGCGCGTCGGCGCCGATGAACTGGCCGCGCTGCCGCCGCCCACCACCTGGTACGAGGAACTGGTGCGCGAGCAGCAGATGATCCTGGCCGGGCCCTCGCGTTTCATCGACCGCTACAAGAACTCGCTGATCATCGGCTTCGGCTCCACCTTCCTGTCGGTGGTGCTGGGCACGCTGGCCGCGTATGCGTTCTCACGCTTTCGCGTGCCGGCCAAGGACGACTGGCTGTTCTTCATCCTGTCGACGCGGATGATGCCGCCCATCGCGGTGGCGATCCCGATCTACCTGATGTTCCGCGCGGTGGGGCTCTCGGACACCCACGTCGGGCTGATGCTGCTGTACACGGTGGTGAACCTGTCGCTCTCGGTCTGGCTGCTCAAGGGCTTCATGGACGAGATCCCGCGCGAGTACGAAGAGGCGGCGATGGTCGACGGCTACACGCGGCTGCAGGCCTTCTTCAAGGTCGTGCTGCCGCAGGCCAGCACCGGCATTGCAACCACCGCGATCTTCTGCCTGATCTTCGCCTGGAATGAATACGCCTTCGCGCTGCTGCTGACCAGCGGCCAGGCGCAGACGTCGCCGCCGTTCATCCCCACCATCATCGGCGAGGGGGGCCTGGACTGGCCGGCCATGGCCGCCGGCACCACGCTGTTCCTGCTGCCGGTGCTGATCTTCACCATCCTCCTGCGCAAGCACCTGCTGCGCGGGGTGACCTTCGGCGCGGTGCGCAAATGAACTCCTCCCGACCTTCCTCCCGCTCTCCTGCGCGGCCCTGGTGGCGCCGCGGCCAACCCTGGGAACGCATCAGCGCCAGCCTGCTCGGCCTGGGCCTGGTGATGCTGATGCAGCCCTGGTCGCTGACGCTCTTCTCGTACGCCTTCACCGTGGTGCTGACCGGCGTGGTGCTGTTCTCCATCGCCGTGAAGCTGCCGCAGGACTGACCATGGCCGAGATCCGCATCAAGAACCTGCACAAGCGCTTCGTGGACTTCACTGCGGTGCGCGATTCGTCGCTGCTGCTGGAAGACGGCAAGTTCATCGTGCTGCTGGGCCCGTCGGGCTGCGGCAAGACGACCACGCTGCGCATGATCGCCGGGCTGGAGTACCCCACCTCGGGCCAAATTCTGCTGGACGGCGAGGACGTGACCTTCCTGCGCCCGCGCCAGCGCGACATCGCGATGGTGTTCCAGCTGTTCGCGCTGTACCCGCACATGGGCGTGCGCGCCAACCTCGAGTTCCCGCTGCGCAACGAAGGCCTGTCGCGCACCGAGATCGACCGCCGCATCGCCGATGTCGCCGGCATCCTGCGCATCGAGCATCTGCTTGGCCAGCGCGTGGGCGGGCTGGCCGGCGGCGACCGCCAGCGCGTGGCGCTCGGCCGGGCCATCGTGCGCCAGCCCAAGGCCTTCCTGATGGACGAGCCGCTGGGCACGCTGGACGCCGAGTTCCGCGAGGTCATGTGCGTGGAGCTGCGCAAGCTGCACGACCGCCTGAAGACGACCACGGTCTTCGTCACGCACGACCAGAACGAGGCCATGTCGCTGGCCGACACCATCGTCGTGATGAACAAGGGCGAGATCCTGCAGGCCGACGACACCGACGGCATCTACAACTTCCCGAGCTGCCTGTTCGTGGCCGGCTTCATCGGCCGCCCTGCGATGAACCTGCTGCCGCTGGCCTTCGGCGTGGCCGACGGCGACAGCACGGCACGCTTCCACGAGGCCGAGGTGGCCATCCCGACGATGCGCGCCAGCGCCAGCCACGCCGTGCTGGGCGTGCGCCCCGAGCACATCGACCTGCTGCCGGCGGGGCAGGGCGTGCCGGCGCGCATCAACTACTGCGAGTACTTCGGCTCGCACTGGGTGGCCGACCTCGAGTCGCCGCTGGGCACGCTGAAGGCCGTGGCGCCCAAGGACCAGCGCCCGGTGCAGGGCGAGGCCGTCGGCCTGCGCCTGCACACCGAGCGCCTGGTGCTGTTCGACCGCAAGACCGAACTGCTGATGGCCAGCGACTCCACCCTCCAACACCAGCCCGGGATGCGACATGGCTAGCGTATCGATCGAGGCCGTCACCAAGACCTTCGGCGGCGTGCCCGCCGTGGACGATCTGCACCTCGACGTGCTGGACGGCGAGTTCTTCGTGCTGCTGGGCCCCAGCGGTGCCGGCAAGACCACGACGCTGCGGCTCATCGCCGGTCTCGAGCAGCCCGACAGCGGCGCGGTGCGGCTGGACGGCCAGGACGTGACGCAGGTGCCGCCGTCGCACCGCGACTGCGCCTTCGTGTTCCAGCAGTATTCGCTGTACCCGCACCTGACGGTGTTCGAGAACATCGCCTTTCCGCTGCGCTCGCCGCTGCGGCGCATCCCCGCGGCAGACGTGCAGGCGCGCGTGGAAGAAGTGGCCCGGCTGCTGCACATCGAGTCCAAGCTGCAGCGCAAGGCCACGGCGCTGTCGGGCGGCGAGATGCAGCGCGTGGCCATCGGCCGTGCGCTGGTGCGCCAGCCCAAGGTCTTCCTGATGGACGAGCCGCTGTCGTCGCTGGACGCCAAGCTGCGCGAGGAGCTGCGCGTCGAGCTGCGCCGCATCCAGCGCCGCACCGGCGCCACCGTGCTGTACGTCACCCACGACCAGGTCGAGGCGACGACGATGGCCGACCGCATCGCGATCCTCGAAGAGGGCCGCATCCGGCAGGTCGGCACGCCCGAGGAGATCTACCGCAACCCGCGCAGCCTGGCCGTGGCGCAGCGCCTGGGTGCGCCCGCCATCAACGTGCTGCCGGCCGCGTGGTTCGGCGGCAGCGCGCCGCCGCGCGCGCAGCACGTGGCCGTGCGCCCGGAGGACGTGGAGGTGCACCCCGCCACCGGCGACGGTGCCTTCACGGTGGCCGAGTGCTCGCTCGTCAAGCACCTGATCGTCGGCGAACGCGGCGGCGTCGACGTGCGCGTGCGCTACGTGTCCGACCATCCGCTGCCCACCGGTCACCGCGTGGCGCTGCGCTTCCCGCCCGCGCACTGCCTGTATTTCGACGCCGACGGGGAGCGCCTGGCCGCTGCCTGATCCGCCCACACCCGCCGCATCCAACTGGGGAACCCCGCCATGAACAGCGCACTCATCGTCGCCTGCCTGCGTGCCGTGCACGCGTCCGTCCTCGCCAACGAGGCCGACATCGAATCGCTCGACCGCGCCATCGGCGACGGCGACCACTACCTCAACATCCGCCGCGGCTGCGAAGTGCTGGTCGCGATGCAGGACGACCTCGCCAGGCAGTCCGTCAGCGGCGCGTTGAACGCCATCGGCATGAAGCTGCTGTCCACCATCGGCGGTGCGTCCGGGCCGCTGATCTCCAGCTTCTTCCTGGCGATGGCCAAGTCGCTGAAGGACAACGACAGCCCCAGCCGCACCGACTTTGCCCAGGCCTTCGCGGCCGGCGTGGAGTCGATCAAGCAGCGCGGCAAGGCCGACGTCGGCGAGAAGACCATGCTCGACGTGCTGATCCCGGCCTCGCGGCTGCTGATCAAGCTCGACGCCGAGGGCGTGCCGCTGCCGGCGCTGTGCGCGCAGCTCAACGCCGAGGCCACCCGCAACATGCTCGCCACGCGCGACATGATCGCGACGAAGGGCCGTGCCTATTCGCTGGGCGAGCGCGCCCTGGGGCACATCGATCCCGGCTGCAAGACCTGCGAGGTCGCCATCGCGGCGGTCTGCGCCGAGCTGCTGAAGACCTGACCCCAAGGAGACACGCATGAAGAAGTTCCTCAACGACCCCGACACCCTGCTGCGCGAGGCCCTCAGCGGCATGGCGCTGGCGCACGCCGACCTGCTGGTGGCGCAGTTCGAGCCGACCTTCGTGCGCCGCGCCGCGCGCCCGGCGGGCCGCAAGGTCGCGCTGCTGTCCGGCGGCGGTTCCGGCCACGAGCCGCTGCACGCGGGCTTCGTCGGCACCGGCATGCTCGACGCCGCCTGCCCGGGCCAGGTGTTCACGTCGCCCACGCCCGACCAGATGCTGGCCGCCGCGGCTGCGGTGGACACCGGCGCGGGCGTGCTGTTCATCGTCAAGAACTACGCCGGCGACTCGATGAACTTCCAGATCGCCAGCGAGCTGCTGGAGCTGGAGAACGCCACGGTGCTGGTCAACGACGACGTGGCAGTGGAGAACTCCACCCACACCACCGGCCGTCGCGGCGTGGCCGGCACGGTCATCGTCGAGAAGACGGTCGGCGCTGCTGCCGAGCAGGGCGCCAGCCTCGCCGAGTGCAAGGCCTTGGGCGACCGCGTCAACAAGAGCACGGCCTCGATGGGCGTGGCCTTCACCAGCTGCACGGTGCCCGCCGCGGGCCGTGCCACCTTCGACATCGGCGACGACGAGATGGAGGTCGGTGTCGGCATCCACGGCGAACCAGGGCGCCGGCGCGCCAAGATCCGCCGCGCCGACCTGATCGTCGACGACCTGCTGACGGCGATCGTGCGCGACCTGGCGCCCGGCGCCGGCAGCGAGGTGCTGCTGCACGTCAACGGCTTCGGCGGCACGCCGCTGATGGAGCTGTACCTGCTGTACCACAGCGCCGAGCGCCAGCTGCGCTCGATGGGCCTGAAGCCGGTGCGCTCGCTGGTGGGCAACTACACGACCGCGCTCGAGATGGCCGGCGCCTCGCTCACGGTGACGGTGCTCGACGACCAGATGAAGGCGCTGTGGGACGCCCCGGTGCACACCGCAGCGCTGCGCTGGTAGGGCGCGCGCCGACCGGTGGCCCGGGCCAGGTCGTGCGCCTCGGTCGCGCAGTTCAGTCGCCCAGGTCCACCAGCGCCGCCAGCCGCACCCCGTCCAGCGCCGGCGGCAGGCCGTGGTCGGCCAGCACCCAGGCGCGCTGTCTGCCCTGCCTGCCCTGCGCGCCCTCAGCGGCCTCGGCCAGCAACTGCGACAGCACGCGGCCCGAAGGCGCGTCGAGCCCGCCGTAGGGCGTGTCCAGCAGCGTCAGCGTGGCGCCGCTGGCGGCCGCCGCCACCAGCCCCAGCTTGCGCCGGCTGCCGGTGGACAACATGCACAGCGGCTTGGCCAGGTGCGCGCCCAGCGCGAAGGCGTCCTGCAAGGCGGCGGCCAGGCCGGCGTTCCAGTCCGGGTGCGCGGCGGCCTGCGCCGCCAGCCAGTCCTGCGCCACCACCGCGTCGAGCGCGGGGTCGGCCAGCGTGGCGTGGAACACCGTGGCGCCCGGCGCGCGCTGCAGGCGTCCGGCCGTGGGCTGCAGCGTGCCAGCCAGCACGCGCAGCAGCGTCGTCTTGCCGCGGCCGTCGCCGCCGCGCAGCAGGCTCAGGCCCGGCACGATTCGAAAGTCGAGCCCGGCGAACACCGGCGTGCCCGGGTGCGTGAACCCCAGGCCCGTGGCCTGCACCAGCGGCAGCGGGGCGTTGGTGGCCATCACAGGCGCCACGCTGCGCCGCGCTCGGCGGCGTCGCGGCGGCGGAAGTCGCGCGGCCCCAGGCCCACGGTGCGCTTGAAGACCTTGGAGAAGCTGAACGCGTCCTGGTAGCCGACCTCGGCGGCCACCGCGTCCAGCGTGCCGTCGGTGCTGCTCAGCAGGTGCATGGCCTTCTGCATGCGCACCGCGCGCAGGTGGTTCAGCGGCGTGTCGTCCATCGCGGCACGGAACTGCTGCGCCAGCGCGGTGCGCGACAGGCCGACGCTGCGCGCCAGGGCCTCCAGCGTCCAGGCGCGGGCGCTGTCGGCATGCATCAGCTCCACCACGCGGCGGATCTGCGGGCTGCGCACCGCCTGCAGCCAGCCGCGGCCGGCGGGAGCCGCCTGCGCCACGATCTGCCGCAGCAGGTAGGTGAAGGCCACGTCCATCAGCCCGTGCAGCACGACCTCGGCGCCCAGCTCGGGCTGGCCGGCCTCGCTGCCCAGCAGCGCCACCGTCATGGCCAGCGGGCCCAGCCGCGGCAGGCTGTCGGCGCGCACCACGGTCCAGTCGGGCAGGCTGTCGAAGAAGGGGTGCACCGGCGTGTGCCAGAACTGGTAGGCGGCGCTGAGCACGCGGGCCTGCGCAGTGTCTGCGTCGGCGGAGGCGGCTGGCGTGTCCGCAGCCACCACGGCCGCGCTCGGGATCGGCCCGGCCGGCAGCACGGCCGCGCTGCTGACGGCGTGGTGGCAGCCGCGTGCCATCAGCGCCACGTCGCCGGCGTGCAGCGCCAGCGGCGCCGCCAGCCCCGGCGCGTGCACGAAGGCCTGCCCCTGCGTCACGACGTGGAAGCCGATGCTCTTGTCGCACGGGAAGCGCAGCGCCGCGTGCTGCTGCAGCGGCCGCAGGTCGAGCAGGCGGCGCTGCAGTCCGGCCTGCTGCAGGATGTCGGCAAGGATGTCCATGCGTCGCATCATACCCAGCCGTCCTCAGAAGTGGACGATCAGACATGAAGTCGAACGAAATGACATTCAATCGACCGCAGTGGCTGCCTAGACTGCACGCACACCACCACTGATTCGGAGCATTGCATGGACAAGACCCTCGTCATCGGCGCCAACGGCACCGTCGGTTCGGAACTGGTGCGGCTGCTGGCCGCGCAAGGCCGGCCCGTGCTGGGCGCCACCAGCCGCGCCACGCCAGGCCCCGGCCAGGTGTGGCTGGACCTCGCCAGCCACGGCGGCCTGGACACCGCATTCGACGGCGTCGACCGCGCGTTCCTGCTGGTGCCGCCGGGCTTCGTCGACCAGCACCTGCGGCTGGCCCCGCTGATCGACGCCGCACGTCAGCGCGGCCTGCGCAAGGTGGTGCTGATGACGGCGATGGGCGCCAACGCCGACGAGGCCGCGCCGCTGCGCCTGGCAGAACGCCAGCTGGAAGCCTCGGGCCTGCCCTACAACATCATCCGGCCGAACTGGTTCATGCAGAACTTCCACACCTTCTGGCTGCAGCCGATCCGCACGCAGGGCCGCATCCTGCTGCCGGTGGGCCAGGCCAAGGGCAGCTTCATCGACGCGCGTGACATCGCCGCGGTGGCCGCCGAGCTGCTGCTGCGCAGCGACCTGGACAATCGCGACTTCGACCTCACCGGCGCCGAGGCGCTGGACCACGACGCGGTGGCGGCGCTGCTGTCCGAGGCCAGCGGCCGCGCCATCGTCTACCAGGACATCCCGCCCGCGGCGATGCTGGACGCGCTGCTGACGGCGCAGCTGCCGCGCCCGTATGCCGAGTTCCTGCTGCTGATCCTGGGCTATTTCAAGGCCGGTTACGCCGAGCGCACGACCGACGCCGTGCAGGCCATCACCGGGCGCGCGCCGCGCAGCTTTCGCCAGTACGCGGCCGAGCACCGCGCGGCCTGGGCGGCCTGAGCACGCTCAGGCCGGCTCGAAGCGCCACTGCATGCGCACGCGCACTTCGCCGCTGAACTGCGTGCTGCTGCCGCTGCCGTTGCCCTGCAGCGGCAGCACGTGGCGGCGCTCGCCCTGCAGCGGCAGGCGGCGCAGCTGTTCGGCGATCCACGGTGCGGCCTCGAACCAGTCGAGCTCCATCGTCTCCTCGCTGCGTTCCAGGCGGCCGCCGCTGCTCTTCACGCTGCGCCCGCGCACCGCGCCCACGCCCAGGCCGAGATTGCCGTGCGACCACAGCTCGCGGCGCTCGACGTCCAGCACCAGCTGCTGGCCGCTGCACAGCAGGGGTGACGCCGGGCGGCCGTCGGCCTCGCGGGCGATGACGTAGGGCACCATGCCCTGCAAGTCGCTGCTGGCGCCTTCGGTGCGGTCGGTCATCTGCACGCGGACCTGCGCGCGGCAGTCGGCACCGTCGAGCCCGCCCACGAACAGCAGGAAGCGTGCGGCCGGATCGTCGTCGTGGTCGGTGGCGTCGGGCTGGCCGCCAGCGTCGCGGCGCGCGCTGTCGATGCAGGCGCGGCGCTGCGCGCCTTCGGCGTGGCGCGCCTCGCACTGCCGGTAGGCGGCGCCGTAGGCCTGCAGCCGGCCCTGGCCCTGCGCGTCCAGGCCGCTGTGCGCGGCGCTGAACCGCATGGCCTCGCGCGCCAGGCAGTCCTGGTCGGTGCCGCAGGTGGCCTGCATCTGCTGCACGCGGGCCAGCATCTCGGCCGGCGTGGGGCCGGCGACGGGCGTGCGGCCCGGCTGCTGTTGCAGCTGTTGTTGCTGCAGCTGCACCTGCTGCACCCGCTGCTGCACCTGCGCGGCCTGCGCCAGGTGGCGCTGGTGTTCGGCCGGGTCCATCGCGTTGTGGCTCTGCAGCGGGCCGCTGGCCTGCAGGGTGGTGGCCACCTCCAGCACCGAGCGCGAGCGGCGCCGTGCGTGGTCGGCGCCCTGGCGCGAGCGCGCGTCGCGCTCGACTTCCACCGTCAGCACCCAGCGGCCCGCCTGCGGCAGCGCACCCGACGCGGGGGCGGCCTGTGCTGCCTGTGCAGGCCAGGCCGCCGCCAGCAGGGCCGCGGCAGTGATGGCGCCGCTGAGCAGCCAGCCCAGGCGCGACGACGGTGCGAGCGGGGTGGAGTGATCCGAAGGCAGGGAAGCAAAGGGCGAGGAAGCAGGCACGGCAGACTCCGAAACGTGGTGGCCGCGAACAGCCGCGGCGGCATGCTGCGCAGTGTCGGCAGCGCCGGCCGCGGCGGCATCGCCCGATGGAGCCACTGCGCCGCGGGCGGCGGGCCATCGGCAGCCGTTGCACAAGAACTGATCCGCGTCGTCACGCGCTGGGATGTCAAGTCGCGCGCCGCAGCGCCGAAATCCGGAGACGGGGCCGGTCATCGGCCCGTTCGGGCGGCATGGCGCATCACTCTCTCATCAAGCCGCGGTTCGGCGCCCAGTCGCGGGCCCTGGTGGCCGACAGTTACCAGACGGCGCGCAGCGTGCTCGCCGCGCAGCTGCGCGCGCTGGGCATCGACCACGTCACGCAGTGCGGCCGCGCCGGCGAAGTGCGGCAGCACATGGCCGCGCGTTCGTACGACGTGCTGGTGTGCGAGCACAGCCTGTCCGACGGCACGCAGGGCCAGGACCTCATCGACGAATTGCGCCGCAGCGGCCACCTCGGCCTGGGCACCGTGGTGCTGATGCTGTCGTCGCTGGCCTCGTACCAGGTGGTGGCGCAGGTGGCCGAATCGGCGCTGGACGGCTTCGTCATCAAGCCCTATGCCGTGGGCGACCTGGAAGACCGCGTGCTGCGCGCGTTCGCGCGCAAGGAGTCGCTGAAGGACATCCTGCAGGCGCTCGACGAGCAGCGCTACGGCGACAGCCTGGCCCTGTGCGAGCAGCGCTTCCGTGCGCGCGGGCCGCACTGGACCTCGGCCGCGCGGCTGGGCGCCGAGCTTGCCATCCGCCAGGGCCAGATGGCGCTGGCCTCGGCGATGTTCGAGGCCGTCATCGCCGACAACGCCGTGCCCTGGGCCAAGCTGGGCATCGCCCGCGTGCTGGAGGCCGACGACCGCCGAGCCGAGGCGTTGTCCACGGTGGAAGGTCTGCTCGCCAGCGAGCCCAGCTATGCCGACGCCTACGACGTGATGGGCCGCATCCACGCCGAGCAGGGCCAGTTCGGCGCCGCCATCCACGCCTACCGGCAGGCCGTGAAGATCACGCCGCACTCGGTGGCGCGGGCGCAGAAGTTCGGCATCCTGTGCCACTACGCGGGCGAGGCCGACGAGGCCACCGCGGCGCTGGAGCATGCCATCGCGGTGGGCAGCGCGTCGCCGCAGTTCGACCACCAGACGCTGCTGCTGCTGAGCGTGTGCCGCTACCGCAGCAGCGACCTCGACGGCCTGCAGGCCTGCCGCGCCCACCTGGACACGGCGCTGGACAACCCGGCCATCGAAGGCCTGCGCCGCGAGCGCTTGCAGCGCATGCAGGCGCTGGCGCTGGGCTTCGAGCGCCTGCTGGGCGGCGACACGCCGGGTGCCTCGGAGCGCGCCGCCGACGTCGCCCGGGCCCTGATGGCACCGCCTTTCGATGCCGAGGCCGCGACCAACCTGCTGGCGCTGGTGTCGGCGGCGGCCGCTGCCGGCGCGGCGCTGCCGCAGGCCGCGGGCTGGGTGCGCGAAGCGGGGCTGCGCTTCTGTGTCAGCAAGCACGCCACCGAGCTGCTGGTGCGGGCCTGCGACGGCATGCCCGCCTTTGCCGACCTGCTGCGCACGGCGCACGCCGAGATCGGCGAAGCCACGCGCCAGGCGCTCAGCGAAGGCCTGGCCGGCCGCCACCGGCAGGCCGCCGAGACGCTGGTCGGCTGGGCCGAACGCACGCTCAACACCAAGCTGCTGGAAGTGGCCGAGGCGACGCTTCTGCGCTACCAGGGCCGCATCGCCGGCGCCGAGGAGCTGCAGGCGCGCTGCACCGCGCTGGCCGAACGCAACGGCCGCGCACTGCGCCAGCGCCTGCTGGCCGAAGCTGGCGGCGAGACGCCGCCGGGCGGGGTGTGGCTGCCCTGAGGCCGGCGGCGCAGGCGGGGCTACTCGGCCGCGAACTGGTCGGCGTTGCGGCCCTGCACGCCGGCGTAGAAGCGCTTGATCTCGGCCATGTCGTGCTCGACGTCGCCGCTGGGCGTGAACACCGGACCGAGGCCGGCCACCTTGCGCTGGTAGTCCATGAAGGCCAGCACGATGGGCACGCGGGCTTCGAGCGCGATGAAGTAGAAGCCCGTCTTCCAGTGCCGCGTCTTGCCGCGCGTGCCTTCGGGCGGCACCACCAGCTGCAGGCGGCCCGGGGCGGCCACAAGCGCTGCCGCCGAGGCCGCGACCAGGTTGTTGGCCTTGCTGCGGTCGACCGCGAGGCCGCCCAGCCAGCGCATCAGCGCGCCGAACGGAAAGCGGAAGATGCTGGCCTTGCCCATCCAGACGATGTTCAGCCGCAGCGCAAAGGCACACATCAGCGTGTAGGGCAGGTCCCAGTTGCTGGTGTGCGGCGCGGCGATCAGCACGCACTTGGGCATGTCGGGCGGCAGGCTGCCTTCGACGCGCCAGCCGTTCAGGCGCAGGAAGGTCAGAGAGAGGGCGCGCAGCACGCTGTTGACGACGGGCGTCTGGAAGATGGTGTGGTGCATGGAAGTTCCGATGGCACACCGATTGTCGACGCCGCGTGCTGACGAACATCAAGGTGGCGGCGCGGCGCGCGCAGTCCAATCGGGCGGCGCACTGTTTGCGCCCCCCGCCATGAACGCCATTGCCGAACCGATCGCTCCCACCCTGTCCGCCGAAGAAGAGCTGCGCCAGCGCCTGGCCCGCAGCGGGCTGCGTGCACTGCAGCTCGGCGGGCGCACGCTGCTGCCCATCGTGCAGGGCGGCATGGGCGTGGGTGTCTCGGCGCACCGGCTGGCCGGCAGCGTGGCGGCGCTGGGCGGCGTGGGCACGCTGTCGTCGGTGGACCTGCGCCGCCACCACCCCGACCTGATGGAGCGCACACGCGGCTGCCACGGCGGCACGCACGGCGACGCCGACAAGGCCGCCATCGACGCCGCCAATCTGGAGGCGCTCGACCGCGAGATCGCCGCCGCCCGCGCGCTGTCGCAGGGCCGCGGGCTTCTGGCGGTGAACGTGATGCGGGCGGTGAGCGCCTACTCGGCCTCGGTCACACGTGCGCTGCAGGCAGGCATCGACGCCGTCGTCGTGGGCGCCGGCCTGCCGCTGGACCTGCCCGACCTGGCGCGCGACTTTCCGAAGGCACTGCTGGTGCCCATCCTGTCCGACGCGCGCGGCGTGCAGCTGGTGGTGAAGAAGTGGGAACGCAAGCAGCGGCTGCCCGACGCCATCGTCATCGAGCACCCGCGCTACGCCGGCGGCCACCTGGGTGCGGCCAAGGTCGGCGACCTGCACGACCCGCGCTTCGACTTCGAGAACGTGATCCCGCAGACACTGGCCTTCCTGCGCGCCGCGGGCGTGGAACGCGAGGTGCCGCTGATCGCCGCCGGGGGCATCCGCAGCTGCGAGGACATCGCACGCGTGCAGGCGCTGGGCGCAGCGGCCGTGCAACTGGGCACGCCCTTCGTCGCCACCGACGAATGCGATGCCGATCTCGCCTTCAAGCGTGTGCTGGCCGAGGCGCGCGACGAGGACATCGTCGAGTTCACCAGCGTCGCCGGCCTGCCCGCGCGCGCGGTGCGCACGCCGTGGCTGGCCAACTACCTGAAGGCCGAGCCGCGGCTGCAGGAGACGGTGCACAAGAAGCCGCGCTGCACGCTGGCCTTCGACTGCCTGGCGCAGTGCGGCCTGCGCGACGGCCTGCCGGGCTGGGGCCAGTTCTGCATCGACACCCAGCTCGCCGCCGGGCTGCGCGGCGACGTGAAGAAGGGCCTGTTCTTCCGCGGCGCGGGCGCGCTGCCGTTCGGACACGCCATCGTGCCGCTGCGCCAGCTGATGCAGCGGCTGCTGACACCGGCGCCGCAGCTGGCGGCCTGAAGCCCGCGGGGCGCACAGGTCAAGTGGCGGGCCCCGGGCCTGCCCCACAATGCCCGGCAGCCACCGCTGCTGCAGGGAGAACCGCACCATGTCGTCCGGAAAGATGCTCGTCGCCCAAGGGGGCGGCCCCACCGCCGTGATCAACCAGAGCCTGGTCGGCGTGGTGCTGGAAGCGCGCCGCTTCCGCGAGGTGCAGCGTGTCTACGGCGCGCGCCACGGCGTGCGCGGCATCGTCGACGAGGACTTCATCGACCTCACGCAGGAAACCAGCCACAACCTGGAACTGGTGGCGAACACGCCCTCGTCGGCGCTGGGCAGCACGCGCGACAAGCCCGACCTGGCCTACTGCCAGAAGATCTTCCGCGTGCTGCAGGCGCACGAGATCGAGCACTTCTTCTACATCGGCGGCAACGACTCGTCGGACACCGTGCGCATCGTCGCCGAGGAAGCGCGGCAGGCCGGCTACCCGCTGCGCGCCATCCACATCCCGAAGACCATCGACAACGACCTCGTCGGCAACGACCACACGCCGGGCTTCCCCAGCGCCGCGCGCTTCGTCGCCCAGGCCTTCGCCGGCGCCAACCTCGACAACGCAGCGCTGCCGGGCGTGTACGTGGGCGTGGTGATGGGCCGCCACGCCGGCTTCCTGACCGCCGCCAGCGCCCTGGGCAAGAAGTTCCCCGACGACGGCCCGCACCTGATCTACCTGCCCGAGCGCGTGTTCGAGATCGAGAAGTTCCTGGCCGACGTGCAGGCCGTCTACAGCCGCCACGGCCGCTGCGTGGTGGCGGTCAGCGAAGGCATTCACGACGCCGCCGGCGTGCCGGTGCTGGCGCGGCTGGCCACCGAGCTGGAACGCGACGCGCACGGCAACGTGCAGCTCTCGGGCAGCGGCGCGCTGGCCGACCTGCTGTGCCAGCAGATCAAGGACAAGCTGAAGATCAAGCGCGTGCGCGGCGACACCTTCGGCTACCTGCAGCGCAGCTTCATCGGCTGCACCAGCGACGTCGACCAGCGCGAGGCGCGCGAGGTCGGCGAGAAGGCGGTGCAGTTCGCGCTGTGGGGCGATCGCAGCGGCTCGGTGGCGATCCGGCGCACCGGCTTCTACTCGGTCGACTACGACCTGCTGCCGCTGGAGGCCGTGGCCGGCAAGACACGCACGATGGACGACGCGTTCATCGCCGACAGCGGCACCGACATCACCGACGCCTTCCGGCTGTACCTGCGGCCGCTGCTGGGCTCGGGCATGCCCGACGCCTTCCGCCTGCGCGGCGCGCCGGTGCCGCGGGCGCTGCAGCCATGACGCTGGCCACGCCGATGCCGGGCGAACGGCTGCAGTTCGCGCCCGGGGTGGTGGGCCGTGTGCTGGGCAGCGGCCCGCCGCTGCTGCTGGTGCACAGCGTCAACGCCGCGGCCTCGATGGCCGAGGTGCGGCCGCTCTACACGCACTGGGCGGCCACGCGCACGGTGTTCGCGATCGATTTGCCGGGCTACGGCGACTCCGACCGCAGCGAGCGCCTGTACACGCCGCGGCTGATGACCGACGCGCTGCACGCGGCCAACGCGGTGATCCGCCAGCGCTGCGGCGTTGCCGCGGTGGATGCGCTGGCGGTGTCGCTGGGCTGCGAGTTCCTGGCCCGCGCCGCCGCCGAGCAGCCCGCGGCCTGGGGCCGGCTGGCGCTGGTCAGCCCCACCGGCTTCATGGGCCGCAAGGTCTGGCGCGCCGCGCCGGGCAGCACGCGCGCGATGCCCTGGCTGTACAACACGCTGACGCGGCCGCTGTGGTCGCAGGCCTTGTTCAACGGCCTCACCAAGCCCGGCGTGGTGCGCTATTTCCTGCAGCGCACCTGGGGCGGCAAGACCATCGACGAGACCATGTGGGCCGACGCCGTGGCCACCGCACGCGCACCCGGCGCGCGCCATGCGCCGCTGTGTTTTCTGGGCGGCTTTCTCTTCAGCGCCGACATCCACACCGTCTACGAAGCGCTGCAGCAGCCGGTGTGGATGAGCCACGGCGTGCGCGGCGACTTCACCGACTACCGCGGCAAGGCCATCGTCGAAGGCCGCAGCAACTGGCGCTTCACGGTGTTTGACAGCGGCGCGCTGCCGTACTTCGAGCACCCGGCACAGTTCAACGCCGAACTCGGCGCCTTCCTCGCCGGGTAGCCCGGCGCGGCCTCAGTCGCCCAGCGCCGGCTGCGCCTTGCCGCCGCGCAGCCGGCCCACGCCCGCGGCCAGCAGCCGCCACAGCGCGCGCAGGCCCAGCAGCGTCAGCAGCGCCTCGGTGAAGGTCAGCACGAAGGCCAGTGCCGTGTTGCCGCGGGCGTCGCGCGCGCGGAACTTGGCCACCATGCGGTCGCGCGCGTTCTCGATGCTGTCGTAGAAGCTCGGGATCACCAGCAGCGTCAGCAGCGTGCTCGTGATGGTGCCGCCGATGATGGCCACCGCCATCGGCCGGTAGAACTCGCCGCCCTCGCCGACACCGATGGCCACCGGCAGCATGCCGGCGATCAGCGCGAAGGTCGTCATCAGGATCGGCCGCAGCCGCTTCCTGCCCGCGGCCATCAGCGCTTCCTCGCGGTCCATGCCCTCGGCTTCGCGCACGCGCGCCGCATCCAGCAGCAGGATCGCGTTCTTGGCCACCAGCCCCATCAGCATGATGACGCCGATGAAGCTCATCAGGTTCAGCGTGCCGCCGGTGAGCAGCAGCGCGATGACGACGCCGATCAGGCTCAGCGGCAGCGACAGCATCACCGCCAGCGGCGCCGTGAAGCTGCCGAACTGCATCACCAGGATCAGGTACATCAGCGCGATGCCGCTGACCAGCGCGATGCCCATCTCGCGGAACACCTCCTGCTGGTCGCGCGAGGCGCCGGCCAGTTCCAGCCCGAAGCCGGGCGGGAAGTCCATCGCCTTTGCGAGCTTCATCGCGTCGGCCGTCACCTCGCCCGGGCTGCGGCCCTGCGCGTTGGCGGCGACGCTGATCGTGCGCTTGCCGTCGCTGTGCTGGATCTGGCTCGGACCCTTGCCCATCGTCACGGTGGCGATCTGCTCCAGCGGCACCATGCGGTTGCTGCCGCTCACCGCGATCGGCAGGCGTTCGATGTTGCCGGCGTCGACACGGTCGTCGGGGTGCAGACGCACCGAGACGTCGCGGGTCTCGCCGTTGGGGTCGACCCAGTCGCCCACCTCGACGCCGGCAAACGCCACGCGCAGCGCCTGCGCCGCGTCGTTCACCGAGATGCCCAGCGTGTTGGCCAGCCCGCGGTCGAGCTCGATCTTCATCTCGTCCTGCGGGTCGCGCTCGGACAGGCCCACGTCCACCGCGCCCGGCACCTGGCGCAGCTGTTCCATGAAGCGGTTGGTGATCTCCAGCAGCTGGCGCGAATCGGGGCCGCTGAAGCGGATCTGCACCGGCTTCTGCGCGCCGTTGTTCAGGTCGTCGAGCACCACGTATTCGGCGCCGACCAGGCGCGCCGTCAGCAGCCGCAGCGACTCGGCCACCTCGGTGGCCGAGCGTCGGCGCTGCGTGCTCTTGCCGATGTCGACATAGATGCGGCCGCCGCCGGGGTTGATGTTGCTGTTGGTGGCCTTGGTCTCGGGCAGCGTGCGCGCCAGCGCGGCGGCGGCCTCGACCTTCAGCCGCGCGTATTCCAGGCTGCTGCTCGACGGCGTGCGCACCTCGATGGCCACGACGCCGGCGTCCGACGCCGGCAGGAAGCTGGAGCCGCCGAACTTGCCCTGCAGCACGATGGCGGCGGCGAAGCTGGCCACCGCGAACACCGCCATCCAGCGCCGGTGGTGCAGCGCCCAGGCGATGACGCGGCCGTAGCGGTCGGCCTGGTGGTCGAACCAGGTGTTGAAGCGCTCCAGCACGCGGCTCAGGCCGGTCTTGGGCGCCAGGTGGTGCTCTGGCGGGTCGCCCCAGTAGGCCGAGAGCATGGGGTCGAGCGTGAAGCTGATGAACAGGCTCACCAGCACCGAGGCCACGACCGTCAGCCCGAAGGGCCGGAACCACTCGCCCGAGACGCCGGGCATGAAGGCCACCGGGATGAACACCGCCACGATGCTGAAGGTGGTGGCCGCCACGGCCAGGCCGATCTCGGCCGTGCCGTTGAGCGCCGCGGTGCGGCGGTCAGAGCCCAGCTCCATGTGGCGCACGATGTTCTCGCGCACGACGATCGCGTCGTCGATCAGCACGCCGATGGCCAGGCTCAGGCCCAGCAGGCTCATGAAGTTCAGCGTGAAGCCGCACAGCCACACCGCGATGAAGGCTGCCACCACGCTGGTGGGCAGCGACAGCGCCGTGATCAGCGTCGAGCGCCACGAGTTCAGGAACACGTAGACCACGGCGATCGTGAGCCCGGCCCCGAACACCAGCGCGTGGATCACGTTGTCCAGGCTGTTCTGCGCGTTCTCGCCGCCGTCCTGCGTCACTTCCAGCCTGGTGCCGGCGGGCAGCGTCGGGCCCAGCGTCTTGACCAGGTCGCGGATCTCGTCGGCGACGCTGACCGTGCTGGCCTCGCGGGTGCGCGTGATGCTGATGCCCACGTTGGGGTTGCCGTTGCGCACCGAGAAGCCGCTCAGTTCGGCGAAGCCGTCCTGCACCGTCGCCACCTGCTCCAGCCGCACCAGTTCGTCGCCGCGGCGCTTGATGACGATCTGGCCGAATTCCGACGGCTGCTCGATGCGGCCCACGAGCCGGATGCTCTGGTCTTCCAGCGTGCCGCGCACCTTGCCCACCGGCGCGGTGGCGTTCTGCGCGCGCAGCGCCGCCACCACGTCGGTCACCGAGACCTCGTACTGGCGCAGCTTCTCCGAGCGCAGCAGCACCGACAGCTCGCGCTTGAGCGCGCCGTTGACGTTGACGACGGCCACGCCCGGGATGCCGCGGAACTTGTCGGCCAGCTGGTCTTCGGCCAGGCGCGAGATCGCGGCGTGGCTGAGCGTGGTCGACGACAGCGCCAGCTGCATGATGGGCTGGGCCGCGGGGTCGATGCGCTGCAGCACCGGCTCGCGGATCTCCACCGGCAGCTTGTAGCGCACCGAGGCGATGGCGTTGCGCACCTCGTCGGCGGCTTCGACCAGGTTCTTGTCGAAGTCGAAGATCAGCACCAGCTGCGCGTTGCCTTCGCTGGCGGTGGCGCGGGTCTGGTCCACGCCGGCCAGGCCCTGCAGCGCCTTCTCGATGCGGTTGATGACCTCGCGCTCCACCGTGTCGGGGCTGGCGCCGGGGTAGGGGATGTTGACGACGAGGATGGGCTGCTCGACGTCGGGGATCTGGTTGACGCGCAGCTTGCTCAAGGCCAGCAGGCCGAGCGCCATCAGGCCGATGATGATGACGATCATCGCCACCGGCCGCTTGATGCTGAATTCGGAGAGGAACATGCGGGCTCCTGGTCGGCGTCAGCGGGTCACTTCGCGGCCACGGCCGCCGCCGAGGCCGGCGCGGCTGCGGGCCTGGCGAACTCGACCCGCTGGCCGTGCACCAGCGTGCTGCCCGGGCGGCGCAGGATGCGGTCGCCGGCCTTCAGGCCCTGCAGCACCGGCAGCTCGCCGCTGCGCGGGTCGCGCTCGCCCACCTGCAGCACCACCTTGGCCAGCGTCTGGCCGTCCACGCGCCAGGCGTGCACGGCTTCGGGGCTGCGCTGCAGCGCCGATTCGGCCACCAGCAGCGCCTGCGCGCTGCCGGTCTCGATGCGGCCTTCGGCGAACAGGCCGGCCACGCGCGGCGCGTCGGCGGGCTTCGCGAAGTCGACCAGCACCGCCACCTGGCGGGTGGCGGCGTTGGCAGCGGCGTCGATGCGGCGCAGCGTGCCGGTGAATTCGGTCTGCGCGAATCCGTTGACGCGGAAGGCCACCCGCTGCCCCGTCTTCAGCTCGTGCAGGCGGTCGGCCGACACCAGCGCCTCGAAGCGCATGCTGCGCGGGTCGATCACCTTCACCAGCTCGCGGCCCACCTGCACGGTGTCGCCCACCGAGATGCGGCGCTCGCTCACCACGCCGTCGAAGGGCGCACGCACGCCGGTGCGCTGCAGCTGCTGGCGCGCCGAGACCACGCGCGAGCGCGCCGCCACCAGGTCGCTCTGCGCGTTGTTGCGGCGCACCTCGGCGTCTTCGAGCGCCTGGGTCGAGGTCATGCCCTGCGCCTGCAGCGTCTTCAGCCGTTGCACCGTGCGCTCGGCCTGCTCGAAGGCCTGGCCCGAGGCGCGCACCGCTTCCTCGGCCGAGGCCAGGCTGTCGCGGATGGCGGTGTCGTCCAGCCGCACCAGCAGTTCGCCGGCGCGCACGGCCTCGCCGTTGTCCTTCAGCACCTGCAGCACCACGGCAGCCACCTCGGCACGCAGGTCGGCGCGCCGCTCGGGCTGCAGCGAGCCGCTGAGCACCGGGCCGCTGGCCAGCGTGCTGGGCTGCAGCGTGGTCAGGTCCTCGGGCGACAGCAGCAGCGTGGCGGCGGCACTGGCGGCCGCGGCCGGCTTGGCGGGGGCAGCGGCCTGGGCCGTGCCGGGTTCGGCAGATTTGCCGCAGGCGGCCAGCAGGCCGGTGGCCAGGAGAACGCAGAGGGTGGATCGCATGGGGGCGGGCGCCGCGGCCGTTCGTGGCGGCCGGGTGCGGGTGGAAAGAGGAAAGGCGCGAGCGTAGCGCCGCGGCGCGACGGGCTGCATCCCTCATGCGACGAAACGACCGCCGGCCGGCTGCGAACGGCGTGCAGGCGCGACGAATGGGCCGCCGGCGGCCGGCGGCCGACGCGGCGGCGTGGGCTACAGCGCCTTGCTGGCGAGCTTGAAGTCGGGGTCTTCCGGGAAGGGCGCGATCGTGAAGCCCAGGCTCGTCATCAGCCGCAACATGTTGGTGTTGTTGGCCAGGATCAGGCCGTCGATCTCGGCCAGCCCCTTGCTGCGTGCGATGTCGATGATGCTCAGCATCAGCCGCGAGCCCAGGCCCTGGCCCTTGAAGTCGTCGGCCACCGCGAGGCTGAACTCGCAGCTGGTCTGGTCGGGGTTGGTGATGTAGCGGCTGACGCCGATCAGGCGCTCGGTCTCGCTGAAGCTGCCGTCGTCCTGCGCGTGGCGCTCCTTCAGCACCGCCACCAGTGCCATCTCGCGGTCGTAGTCGATCAGTGTGTAGCGCGCCAGCATGCGCGCCGGCAGCTCGGGCATGGTGCTGGCGAAGCGGAAGTAGCGGCTTTCCTCGCTCATGTTGCGCACGAAGGCCTGCAGCATGTCGGCGTCGTCGGGCTGGATCGGGCGGATCGTGTACAGCCCGCCGCCCTTCATCGGCCACTCGCGTTCCTGGCTCGTGGGGTAGGGCAGGATCGCCAGGTGGCTGTAGCTGCCCTGCGCCAGCGACGACGACGGCGCGTGGTCGACGACGATGCGCGCGTCCACCGCCACCGCGCCGTGTTCGTCGACCAGGATCGGGTTGATGTCCATCTCGCGCAGCTGCGGCAGCTCGCACACCATCTCGCTCACGCGCAGCAGCACCTGCTCCAGCGCCTCGGTGTCCGCCGCCGGTGCGCCGCGCCAGGGGCCCAGCAGCTCGGACACGCGCGAGCGCTCGATCAGCCGCTTGGCCAGGAACTGGTTCAGCGGCGGCAGCTCGATGGCGCGGTCGTTGATCAGCTCGACCATCGTGCCGCCGGCGCCGAAGGTGATGACGGGGCCGAAGGGCTCGTCGGTGCTGAGGCCGACGTAGACCTCGCGCACCTTGCCGTGGCCGCGGTCGCGGCCGGCCATCGGCTGCACCGTGATGCCGTTGATGCGCGCCTGCGGCAGCGCGCGCCGCACCGCCTCCATCATGTCGTTGTAGCGGTCGCGCACCTGGGCGGCGCTGTGCACGTCGAGCACCACGCCCTGCACGTCGCTCTTGTGGCTGATGTCGGGCGAGTCGATCTTCAGCGCCACCGGGTAGCCCAGCTGGCTGGCGATCAGCATGGCCTCGTTGGTGCTGCGTGCCAGCATCGTGCGCGTGACCGGGATGTGGAAGGCCGCCAGCAGCGCCTTGCTCTCCATCTCGGTCAGCACCTTGCGGCGTTCGGCCAGCACGCCTTCGATCAGCAGCCGCGCACCTTCGGTGTCGGGCTCGGCCAGGTCCGACAGCGGCGGCGGCGTCTGCTGCAGCAGCTGCTGGTTGCGGTAGAAGCTGGCGATGTTGTGGAAGGCGTCCACCGCCGCCTCGGGCGTGCGGAAGCTGGGGATGCTGTGCGCGCCCAGCAGTTCGCGGCCGCTGCGCACGCTGGCGTCGCCCATCCAGCAGGCCAGCACCGGCTTGCCGGCGGGCGAGAACGCGCTGCCCACCGCGGTGGCGATGGCGTCGGCGTCGGTGCCGGCCTTGGGCGAATGGATCAGCAGCACGCCGTCGGCGCCGCGGTCGGCCAGCGCCGCTTCCAGCGCGCTGCGGTAGGCGGCATCGGACGCGTCCTCGCCCAGGTCGACCACGCCCGAGACCTCGAGCCCGATCTCGTCGGCCCAGTCGGCCGCCAGCACGCCGGGGCCGCCGCCGTTGGTGACGATGGCCAGCCGCCGCCCCACCGGCCGGAAGCGCGAGGCCAGGCACTTGGCGGCCGAGAACAGCTGCGTGAAGGCGCGCACGCGCACCACGCCGGCGCGGCGCAGTGCGGCATCGAACACGTCGTCGCTGCCGACGATGGAGGCCGAGTGCGTGAGCGCCGCCTTGCTGCCGGCGGGCTTGCGCCCGGCCTTCATCACCACCACCGGCTTGGCGTAGGCCGCCGCGCGCAGCGCGCTCATGAAGCGGCGCGCGTGGCGGATGCCTTCCATGTAGACCAGGATGCTCTGCGTCTGCGCATCGTTGGCCAGGAAGTCCAGCGCCTGCGGCAGGTCGACCGCGGTGTTGGGCCCGAGCGAGACGACGGTGGAGAAGCCGACGCCGTTGTTGCCGGCCCAGTCGAGGATGGACGCGGTGAGCGCGCCCGACTGCGACACCAGGCCCAGCGGCCCGCTGGCGGCCAGCGGGCCCAGCGCGCTGGCGTTGAGCTTCAGCGCCGGGCGCTGGAAGCCCAGGCTGTTCGGGCCCAGCAGGTGCACGCCGTAGCGGCGCGCGGTCTGGTGCAGCTCGGCGCACAGTGCCAGCGGCAGGCCGGCGGACAGGATCAGCGCCGCGCGGCAGCGCACGCGGCCGACGATCTCGAGCGCCGCGGCCACGTCGTGCTCGGGCAGTGCGATCAGCGCCAGGTCGGCGCGCGACTGCGCCAGCTCGGCCAGCGTGCCCGTCATCGAGATGTCGAGCCAGGTCACGAGGCCCGTGTAGCCGCCGCCCTGCAGCGCGCTGCGCAGCGTGGCCGCCAGCGGCGACGGCGCCTCGGCGCTGTCGGGGTCGCCGGCGAAGACGACGATGGAGCGGGGTTCGAAGAGGGCGCTGAGGATGTGGCGGTCCACGGTGGCGGCGGTGTCGGGCGGAGTCGTCAAGCATAGGCCGCTGGCGCGGCCGCGGCATGACCCAATGCAGACCAACGCGGCATTTCGCCGCATCCGCCCGAACCCGACACAATGTCGGCATGACGCCTGACTGGACCAACCCCTACCGCACCGTCCGCAGCCCGCTGATGGCCCGCAACGTCGTCGCCACCTCGCAGCCGCTGGGCGCGCAGGCCGGCCTGCGCATGCTGCTGCAAGGCGGCAACGCGGTCGACGCGGCGATTGCCGCTGCTGCCGCGATGACCATCGTCGAGCCCTGCTCGAACGGCCTGGGCAGCGACAACTTCGCGCTCGTGTGGGCCGACGGCAAGCTGCACGGGCTGAACAGCTCGGGCGTGGCGCCCGCGGCGTGGAACCCGGCGTACTTCCGCCGCAAGCACGGCGACAAGATGCCGCTGCGCGGCTGGGACACCGTGACCACGCCGGGCGCGGTGGCGGGCTGGGTGGCGCTGTCCGAACGCTTCGGCAAGCTGCCGTTCGCCGACCTGCTGCAGCCGGCCATCGAGCTGGCCGAGCGCGGCTACGGCGTGGGCGTCATCACCGCCGACAAGTGGGCCAAGGCGGTGCCGGCGCTGGAGCAGCAGCCCGGCTGGGCCGACGCCTTCATGCCGCGCGGCCGGGCGCCGACCCCCGGCGAGCGCTTCGTCTTCGCCGAGGCCGGGGCCACGCTGCGGCAGATCGCCGCGACCAAGGGAGAGGCCTTCTACCGCGGCGCCGTGGCCGAGCGCCTGGTGGCGCATGCCGCGGCGCACGGCGGCGCGCTGACGATGGCCGACCTGGACGCCTACCGCCCGCTGTGGGTGGAGCCGATCGCCAAGGACTTCGCCGGCCACACGGTGCACGAGATCCCGCCGAACGGGCAGGGCATCGCGGCGCTGATGGCGCTGGGCATGCTGGAGCACTGCGACCTGGGCGCGCACGGCGTCGACAGCGTCACTGGCCAGCACCTGCAGATCGAGGCGATGAAGCTCGCCTTCGCCGACACCTACCGCTGGGTCGCCGACGAGCGCCACATGACGCAGGTGCGCACCGCCGACCTGCTGGACGACGCGTACCTGAAGGAACGCGCCAGGCTGATCGACCCGAAGCGCGCGCAGGACTTCCAGCACGGCACGCCGCTGTCGGGCGGCACCATCTACCTCAGCGCCGCCGACGAGAGCGGCATGATGGTCAGCCTGATCCAGAGCAACTACATGGGCTTCGGCAGCGGCGTCGTCGTGCCCGGCACCGGCGTCAGCCTGCAGAACCGCGGCCACGGATTCACGCTCGACGAGCGCCACCCCAACGTGGTGGCCGGCGGCAAGCGGCCGTTCCACACCATCATCCCGGCCTTCCTGACCAAGGACGGCCAGCCGGTGATGAGCTTCGGCGTGATGGGCGGCAACATGCAGCCGCAGGGCCACGTGCAGACGCTGGTGCGCATGCTGGTGCACGGGCAGCAGCCGCAGGCGGCCTGCGACGCGCCGCGCTGGAAGGTCAGCACCGGGCTGGCGATGGACGTCGAGCACACGATGGACCCGGCGCTGGTGCAGGGCCTGCGCGACCTGGGCCACCAGATGGTGCCGGTGCCCGACGCCTACATGGACTACGGCTCGGGCCAGTTCATCTGGCGCCTGGGCGACGCCGACGACGGCTACGTGGCGGCCAGCGACAGCCGCCGCGACGGGCAGGCGGTGGGCTTCTAGCCCGCCCGCCTAGCCCGCCAGCAGCGCGCGCCAGCCCGCCACGCCCAGCTGGCGCAGCGTGGCGATGTTGCGTTCGTAGATGTCGGCGGCGTCGGGGAAGGCCGCCACCGCACGGTCGATGCTGTCTTCGCGCAGCAGGTGCAGCGTGGGGTACGGCGCGCGGTTGCTCAGGTTCTCGGCGTCGTCGGGAGCGGTGCCCTCGAACTGGTAGTCGGGGTGGAAGCTGGCCACCTGCAGCACGCCGTCCAGGCCCAGTTCCTCGATCGCCGCGTCGGCGACGTCGAGGAAGTCGTTGTAGTCGAGGAAGTCGTTCAGCGCCTGCGGGTGCACCAGCAGCGTGGTGTCGACCTGCTCGGGGTCGGCCGCGGCCAGGAACTGCAGCTCGCGCACCAGGTCGGCCAGCAGGGCCTCGGCGTCACGGGCCGCGCTGTGCACCCAGCGGATCTGCTGCTTCAGGTGCACGGCCTTCGCGAACGGGCACAGGTTCAGGCCGATGACCGCCTGCTGCAGCCAGTGGCGGGTGGCGTCCAGGGCATCGCTGGAGTCGGTGGCGTTCGTGGTGTTCGTGGCACTCATGCAGGGGGACCCAAAGCCGACCATTGTGCTGCGTGCCAATTCCGACCGGCCGCGCGATGAAACACGCACTTACATTCGGCGCGCACACAACAAGCAGGACGTCCGATGGATTTCAAGCAGATCGCCCGCACCACCGCCCTGGCCGCCGCGCTGGCCTGCGGCGCCGCCGCCCCGGCACTGGCCGTGCCGCTGACGATGGAGTACGCCAAGACCGCCATCGGTGGCGGCCTGTTCCAGTACGACTTCACGCTGACGCTGGACAACCACGACGGCAGCTGGGTCGCGGGCCAGGAATGGGACTGGATCGTCTTCGGCGACCAGCTCGGCTGGACCTGGAACACGCTGTCGTTCGACGCACCGATCAGCGCCATCACCATGTCCTACGGTGGCCATGCCGGTCCGGTGCTGGCGCTGGCCACCAGCAGCGTCGTGCTGCCCGGCTGGAACCCGTCGGCGGTGGGTGATGCGCTCAGCTGGTCGGGCACCTCGACGATGAACGTCGCCGACGGCGCGCTGAAGTGGTCCAGCGTGATCACCAGCGCCGGCGCCGTGCGGGCCAACTTCGAGACGGCGTGGCGCGAAGGCACGGCGCCGACCACGGGCACCGTGCCCGAGCCGTCGGCACTGGCGCTCGTGGCGCTGGCGCTGGGCGGCCTGGCGCTGAGCCGCCGCCGCAAGCCCCAGGCATGAACGCCTGAAGGCAATACGGCAGCCTCAGGGCCGTACGCCCGGCGTCTCCAGCGCCATGCCGGCGGCGCGCTGCATCAGGTACAGCTCGATCGCCGTGAACTCCGGCGCGCCGTAGGCCCAGGGCTCGGCGCGCACGCCGCTCATGCAGTTGCGCAGCCGCCGCTGCAGCGAGCCCACGCCCTGCCATTCCAGCCGGTAGATCGGGTAGCCGGTGGGGTGCGCCTGCGGGATCAGGCTGCCGGCCAGGCGCCCGCCGGCGTGCTGGTCGTGGCACTGCGCACACGAGAAGTCGAGCTGCCCCAGGCGCTGCGTGTACAGCTGCCGCCCGCGTTCACGCAGCGGCGCCAGCCGCGCATCGGCCGGCGGCGCGATCGGCAGCCCGCGCGAGGCGTTCGCGACGAACATCTCCAGCGCCAGCAGGCCGTCGCTTTCCGGGGCCAGCGCGGGCTGCCCGGCGTGGCGCACGCGGCAGGCGTTGATGCGGCCGGCGAGTGTCAGCGCACCCTGGCTGGCGGCGTCGAAGGCCGGGTAGCGCGGTGCCACGCCGCGCATGGCCGCCGCGGTGTGGCAGCGCGTGCAGCCGGCCTCGAAGCGCTGTTCACCGTCCTTCAGCCACAACGCGGCCGGGTTCAGCGTGTCGTCGCGCTGCAGCGCTTGCGTGGCGGGCGACATGAAGTCGAAGCCCGAGCGGCGGGTGTCGGGCGCTGGGGTGGCGGCAGGGGCAGGAGCAGCGGGCTGCGCCTGCAGCGTGCCGGCCAGCAGCAGGCCGCCCAGCAGCGTTGCCAGCGCGCGCCAGCGCCTCATGCGACGCTGAGCGCCACGCTCGCGGTCTGCTCGAAGCCGTTGTCGCCGGTCCAGGTGACGCTGAGTGTGCCGCTGGCCGTGGCCACGGTGTGGAACGCCAGCAGCGGGTTGGCGGCGATCGCCGGGTGCAGGTCGGCGGCGAACACCAGCGCGCCGTCGTAGCGGCACTCGACGCGGCGGATGATGTTGCGCGGCAGCACCTGGCCGTCGCTGCCGGGCCGGTGGCCGGTTTCCATCGCGTGCGCGATGACGGCGCGGATCTCGATGACCTCGCCGCGGCGGGCCGTCTTGGGCGCGAAGATCAGGGCCTTCGCCATCTCATCCACCCTCGATGCAGGCGGCCAGCGTCACGACCACGTCGACGCTGTGCTGCCAGTGGCTGCCGTCGGACAGCTGCGCCACCGCCGTGAGCCGCTGCGAGGTGGCCAGCCGCATGCGCGTCTGCACCGCCGCGCGGCCGCTGCGCGGGCCGAGGTGGAACACCGCGACCTCGGTGTTCGGGTTCAGTTCGCTGAACACGGCGATGCGCTGCACGTGGTCGGCAGCGGTCATCGGGCTGTCCACGCGCACCGCCACCGGCACGGTGTTGCCGTTGTCCACGAGTGTGGCGATGTCCAGCGTGACGCGGCCGTCGCGCAGTGGCGCACCGCCGGTGAAGGTGGCGATCGCCGCGCGCATGCGCTCGGGCGTGGCGTGGGCGGCATCGGGGCGCGCCAGCAGCGCGGTGCCGGCGGCGAGCACGAGATGGCGGCGGGTGAGGGTGGCCATGTCAGCGGTTCAGCGCAGGGTCTGCAGGAAGGCCACCACGTCCTCGACCTGCTGCGCGTCGAGCACCGGCTGGCCCGCGTAGGCCGGCGCCTCGCGCGTGCGGCCGGTGGTGGCGTGGAAGGCGGGCATGAAGCTGTCGGGGTTCAGCCGCCGCGGGTCGGCGATGCGCAGCCGCAGCTGCGCTGCGTTCCAGCGGCTGCCGGCGCCCGCCAGGCTGGGCGCCAGGTTGCCCTGGAAACGCTCATCCGGGAACGGGCCGCTGTGGCACAGCAGGCACAGCCCCTGCTGCCGGCTGGCGACGATGGCGCGGCCGCGCTGGGCGTCGCCCGGCGTGGTGGTCAGCGGCGCCGGGATGCCGTCGCCCACCACCACCAGGCTCAGCAGTGCCGCGGCCAGGCCCATCGCCGTGCATCCGGCCTCAGGCCCGCTTCAGGCTCTGGTTCTTCAGCGGCAGGCTGCGCACGCGCACGCCGGTGGCCGCGAAGATGGCGTTCAGCACCGCCGGCGCCGCCACCGCGATGGTGGGCTCGCCGACACCGCCCCAGAAGCCGCCCGAGGGCATCACGATGGTCTCGACCTTGGGCATCTCGGCGATGCGCAGCGACGGGTAGGTGTCGAAGTTGGCCTGCACGATGCGGCCGTCCTTCACTGTGCACTCGCCGTACAGCGCCGCGGCCAGGCCGTAGACGAAGCTGCCCTCGACCTGGGCCTCGATCTGCTGCGGATTCACCGCGTGGCCGGGGTCGGTGGCGGCGACGATGCGGCGGATCTTCAGCGCGCCCTCGGCGCTGACCGACACCTCGGCGCAGGCGGCCACGTAGCTGCCGAAGCCATGGGTCTGCGCCAGGCCGCGGTAGACCTTCTGGCCGTTCACGTCAGGGGCGGGCGTGCCCCAGCCGGCGCGTTCGGCAGCAGCATTCAGTACCGCCAGGTGCTTCGGGTGGCTGGCCATCAGCTTGCGCCGCAGCGTCAGCGGGTCCTGCCCGGTGGCGTGCGCCACTTCGTCGAGGAAGCACTCCAGGTAGATCGTGTTCTGGTTCAGGTTCACGCCGCGCCAGAAGCCCGGCGGCACGTGCGGGTTGCGCATCGCGTGGTCGACCAGCAGGTGCGGGAAGCTGTAGCCGATCATGGCTTCGCCGCCACCGTTGTTCAGGCCCTGGAACTGCACCGGGTCCTTGCCGTCGCGCACGTTCTGCGGGAACACGCCGGCCAGGATCGACTGGCCCGAGATGCGCATGTGCAGCGCCGTGATGTTGCCCGCCGCGTCCAGCCCCGCCTGCAGCTTGCACTGCGTGATCGGGTGGTAGCGGCCCTGGGTCATGTCCTCTTCGCGCGACCAGATCAGCTTCACCGGCGTGCCCGGCAGTTCCTTGGCGATCAGCACCGCCTGGCGCACCCAGTCGTGGATGGCGCCGCGGCGGCCGAAGCCACCGCCGAGGTGGATCTTGTAGACCTCGCACTGCGCCGGCTTCATGCCCGCGGCTTCGGCCGCGGCGGCCAGCGCCGCCTCGCCGTTCTGCGTGGGTGTCCAGACCTCGCAACGCTCGGGCGTCCACCTCGCCGTGGCGTTCATGGTCTCCATCGTCGCGTGGTTCTGGTGCGGGTAGGCGTAGACCGCCTCGATGCGCTTTGCCGCGCCGGCCAGCGCCGTCTTCACGTCGCCGTTGCTGTTGCCCACCGCGGCCTGCGGCGCATCGAGGGCGGCCGTCAGCATGGCGTCGATGTCGGCCTGCTGCACCGTGGCGTTGGCGCCGAAATCCCAGTCGGGCTGCAGCGCGTCGACGGCCTTCTTGGCGCGCCACCAGGTGTCGGCGACCACGGCCACCGCGTTGTCGCCCACGCGCACGACCTTCTTCACGCCGGGCATCTTCTCGACCGCAGCGGTGTCCACGCTGCGCAGCTTGCCGCCGAACACCGGGCAGGCGCGGATGGCCGCGTTCAGCATGCCGGGCAGCTTCAGGTCGGTGCCGTAGATCTGGCGGCCGTTGGTCTTCTCGACCGTGTCCAGCCGCGCCAGGCGCTGGCCGACCAGCTTCCAGTCCTTCGGGTCCTTCAGCGGCACGTCGGTGGGCGGGGTCAGCTTCGCAGCCGCGGCCGCCACCTTGCCGTACGACACGCTGCGGCGGCTGGCCGCGTGCGTGATCACGCCCTTGGCCACCGTGCATTCGGCGGCCGGCACCTTCCAGCCGTCGGCTGCGGCCTGCACGAGCATCATGCGCGCAGCAGCGCCGCCCTTGCGCACGTACTCCTGCGACTCGCGGATGCCGCGGCTGCCGCCCGTGCTGAAGTTGCCCCAGGCGCGGTTGCGCGCCAGGTTCTGGCCCGGCGTGGGGTACTCGGTGGTGACGCGCGCCCAGTCGCATTCCAGCTCTTCGGCCACCAGCTGCGCCAGGCCCGTGAGCGTGCCCTGGCCCATCTCGGACCGCGCGATGCGGATCACCACCGTCTCGTCGGGCTGCACCACGACCCAGGCGTTGATCTCGGGCGCGGTCTTCGCAGCCCCCTGCGCCGCGGCGTCGGGGATGTGGAAGGCCACCACCAGCGAACCGGCAGCCGCCGCGCTGCCCAGGAATTCCCGGCGGGAAACGACCATGCTCATGTCGTGCTCCGGTGCACGTGCACGATGTCCAGCGACGCCACGCGGGTGTCGCCGGCCGCCTGCTTGATGGCGGCGCGCACGCGGTTGAAGGTGCCGCAGCGGCAGATGTTGGTGATGCTGGCGTCGATGTCGGCGTCGGTGGGCCGGGGCTTGTCCTTCAGCAGCGCCGCGGCGGCCATGATCATGCCGCTCTGGCAGTAGCCGCACTGCGGCACGTCGAGCTGCACCCAGGCCTTCTGCAGCGGGTGCGAGCCGTCGTGCGACAGGCCTTCGATGGTGGTGATCTTCTGCGACGGCTGCACCGCGGCCAGCGGCAGCGCGCAGCTGCGCACGGGCGCGCCGTCGATGTGCACGGTGCAGGCGCCGCATTGCGCCACGCCGCAGCCGTACTTGGTGCCGGTCAGGCCGACCTGCTCACGCAGCACCCACAACAACGGGGTATCGGGTTCGGCGCTGACGTCGTGCACGCGCCCGTTGACGTTGATCTTCGCCACCTGCGGTCTCCTGGCTGGTCGTTGGAGCGGCGATCATGCGGCGGGATCCCGACCCTTTGCCAGCCTGGGAATTGCCCAATCCGAGCCAATCCGGGCGGGTCCGGACAGGTCGGGCCGGCTACATCTGGACACGTGTAGACACCTGCCGGCCATGGTGGGCGGCATTGCCGGGCGTTCAATGCCGGCAGCGCGGGCGCATCGCACGCCCGGCGCGCCAACCCAACCAACTTGCAGGGAGCCCACCATGTTGCCGTCCATCCGACCCCCGTTCGCGTTCCCATTCGCGTTCCAACGCCTGGCCGTGCCCGCGGCCCTGTGCAGCGCCGTGTTGCTAGGCGCCTGCGGTGGCGGCGACGACACCGGCGGCATCACGCAGCAGGCGGCCCAGGGCTACGCGGCCGACGCCACCACGATGACGGTGCTGGCCGCCAGCAGCATGGACGGCGCGGCCAGCGTGCTCGAAACCGCGCTGGCCACCACACCCAGCGCCGCCGACGCCAGCCGCATGCGCCCGGCCGACCTGAGCCTGCCCGGCGGCAGCGCGGCCTGCGCGGCCGGCGGCACGGTGGAGTGGGGCATCTCCGGAGGCAACGCCGACACCTACTTCAACGGCCGGCTCGATGCGGGCGAGACCTACTTCATCACCTACGACAGTTGCGCCACCGGCGAAGGCGGGCAGGTGCTCGACGGCGGCATGACGCTGGTGGTCACGGCTGCCAGCAGCAGCACCACCGACCTCACGCTGACCGCCACGGCGCTGACCACCACCACGCCGCAGGGCACGCACGTGCTCGACGGCAGCAAGCGCCGCCAGCGCACGGTGGTCGACCTCGGCGGCGGCGCGCGCCAGGTCACGGCCCGGCTGACGGCCAGCGGCGTCTCGATGGCCACCAGCATCAACGGCCGCCAGGCCAGCTACACGCTGCGCGCGCTGGACTGGACCGTGGTGCGCAACTTCAACACTGCCGGCGCGCTGGTGCTGCGCACCCACCAAGGCACGCTGGACCTGGTGGCCAGCACGCCGCGGCGGCCCGCGGCCACGCTGCAGATCGCCACGCAGGGCACGCTGACGCTGGGCGACGACGGCCTGGCCGCGGCCGGCGGCTTCACCGTCATCACCAGCGACCACCGCATCGTCTGCGCCTACGGCAGCGGCAGCGTCACGCTGCAACTGGACCTGGGCAACAACGGCAGCATCGACCTCAGCTGGACGCTGCAGCGGCCGTTCTACAACAGCGAAGCCGGCTGACCGACGGGCTGCGAGGGCTGCGCGGCTGCGCTCAGCCGCGCAGCTGTTGCAGCAGTTCGGCCAGCAGCGCCGTGCCCTGCTCGATCAGCGGCCCGCGCGGCCGCTGCGCCGACGTGGCGATGGCCAGCTGCGCCGCCAGCGGCCGCGCCCTTGCCAGCACGATGGGCCGGGCCACGAAGGCCAGCTCGCGCCCGCGCAGCGCGTTCAGGCCCAACACCGCGTGCAGCGGGTTGCGCTCCACGAGATCCAGGATCGCCGGCACGCTTTCGATCTCCAGGCCGATGCGCGGCTTCAGCCCGGCGCCGGCCAGCGTGGTCTCGGTGAGCATGCGGATCGAATGCGGCCGGCTGGGCATCACCAGTTCCTGCTCGGCCAGCTGCGCCAGGGCCACCGGCTGGCCCAGCAGCGTGGTGGCGCTGCGCCGCGCCGACACCAGGAACAGCGGTTCGTCGAGCACCGGCACCAGGTCGACCGCGGCCATCGGCGCGGCGTTGTAGACCACGGCGCAGTCGATGCGGCCGAGCACCAGCCACTCCAGCACGTAGGTCGTCAGGCCTTCCACCATCGTCAGCGTGGCCTTCGGGAAGCGCTGGCGGAAGGTGGTGACCAGCGGCCCGGTGAGCGTGCGGCTCACGCTGGGCGGCAGCCCGATGGCGAGCCGGCCCGACGCCGCGCCGCGCTGGTCTTCCAGGTCCAGCCGCGCGCGTTCCACCTGCTGCAGGATGCCGCGGCCGTGCGCCAGCAGCCGCTTGCCCGCCTCGGTGAGCGTGACGCCGCGGCCATTGCGGTCGAACAGCGGCTGGCGCAGCTCCACTTCCAGGCTGCGCACCTGCCGGCTCAGCGCCGGCTGCGCCACGCGCAGCACCGTGGCCGCGCGCGTGAAGCTGCCCAGCTCAGCCACGTGCACGAAGTATTCGAGTTGCCTCAGGTCCACGGCGGCCATGCTAAACCGGCCTAGCAGCTAGTGCAGGAATCGCGTTGATGAATACGTGGCCTTGTTCAAGAATGCCGCTGCCCCCTGCATCTGCACAGCCGCTCCACTGCCATGTCTGCACCGATCACCTGCATCTCGTCGATGGCCACCCGCCTTGTGCTGGCCGAGCTGGCCGCCGCCTGGGCGCAGCGCTCGGCGCGGCCGCTGGTGGTCACGTCGGTCGGCGGTGTCGATGCCGCCCGGCGCGTGCAGGCCGGCGAGCGTTTCGATCTGGTGATGCTGGCGTCCGATGCCATCGACCGCCTGCTCGCCAGCGGGCACCTGCAGGCGCCGCGTGTGGACCTGGTGCGTTCGCCGGTGGCCGTGGCCGTGCGCGCAGGCGCCGCGCAGCCCGACATCGGCAGCGCCGACGCCGTGCGCACGGCGGTGCTGGGCGCGGCCAGCATCGGCTTTTCCACCGGCCCCAGCGGCACCTTCCTGATGCAGCTGTTCGCGCGCTGGGGCATCGCCGAGCAGGTGGCCGACCGCATCGTGCAGGCGCCGCCCGGCGTGCCGGTGGCCAAGCTGGTGGCCGAGGGCGAGGTGGCGCTGGGCTTCCAGCAGCTGAGCGAGCTGCTGAACGTGGACGGCGTGCAGGTGCTGGGCACGCTGCCGGCCGACGCCGCATTCATCACCACCTTCGCCGCCGCGCGCTGCGCCGGTGCCGCCCCCGATGCCGACGTGCAGGCGCTGCTGGACTTCCTGGCCGGCCCCGACGCTGCCGAGGCCAAGCGCCGGCAAGGCATGGAGCCGGCCTGAACCCGGCCCTCCGACAACACCCGAGGAGACACCCCCATGATCATCGACGTACACGGCCACTACACCACGGCGCCGAAGGCGCTGGAGGCCTGGCGGATGCAGCAGATCGCCGGCATCCAGGACCCCGCGAAGATGCCGCGCGTGGCCGACCTGAAGATCAGCGACGACGAGCTGCGCGAGAGCATCGAGCTGAACCAGCTGGCCAAGATGCGCGAGCGCGGCAGCGACCTCACGGTGTTCAGCCCGCGCGCCAGCTTCATGGCCCACCACATCGGCGACTTCCAGGTCAGCAGCACCTGGGCCGCGATCTGCAACGAGCTCTGCTACCGCGTCAGCCAGCTCTTCCCCGACCACTTCATCCCGGCGGCGATGCTGCCGCAGAGCCCGGGCGTGGACCCGGCCACCTGCATCCCCGAGCTGGTGAAGTGCGTCGAGCAGTACGGCAACGTCGGCATCAACCTGAACCCCGACCCGTCGGGCGGCCACTGGACCAGCCCGCCGCTGTCCGACCGCCACTGGTACCCCATCTACGAGAAGATGGTGGAGTACGACATCCCGGCGATGATCCACGTCAGCACCAGCTGCAACGCGTGTTTCCACACCACCGGCGCGCACTACCTGAACGCCGACACCACGGCCTTCATGCAGTGCCTCACGTCGGACCTGTTCAAGGACTTCCCGACGCTGAAGTTCCTGATCCCGCACGGCGGCGGCGCGGTGCCCTACCACTGGGGCCGCTTCCGCGGCCTGGCGCAGGAACTGAAGAAGCCGCTGCTGGGCGAGCACCTGCTGAAGAACATCTTCTTCGACACCTGCGTGTACCACCAGCCCGGCATCGACCTGCTGACCAAGGTGATCCCGGTGAAGAACGTGCTGTTCGCCAGCGAGATGATCGGCGCCGTGCGCGGCATCGACCCCGAGACCGGGCACTACTACGACGACACCAAGCGCTACATCGAGGCCGCGGCTTTGACGCCTGAACAGCGGCACGCCATCTACGAAGGCAACGCGCGCCGCGTGTTCCCGCGGCTGGACGCCGCCTTGAAGCTGAAAGGCAAGTGAGTGCCCCCGAGCTCACTTCGTTCGCTACCCCCCGAGGGGGCCATCGTGCCTCCCGGGCAACCCGTGAGGCACTAGACATGTACGAACTCGGAGTCGTCTACCGCAACATCACCCGTGCCGACCGCACGGCCGCCGACACGCTGGCCCGCTTCGGCAGCGCCACCGTGCACGAGGCGATGGGCCGCGTCGGCCTGATGAAGCCTTACATGCGCCCCATCTATGCCGGCGCCCGCATCTCGGGCACGGCCGTCACGGTGCTGCTGCACCCGGGCGACAACTGGATGATGCATGTCGTGGCCGAGCAGATCCAGCCCGGCGACATCGTGATTGCCGCCGTCACCGCCGAGTGCACCGACGGCTACTTCGGTGACCTGCTGGCCACCAGCTTCCAGGCCCGCGGTGCGCGCGGCCTGGTCATCGACGCCGGCGTGCGCGACGTGCGCGACCTCACCGAGATGGGCTTCCCGGTGTGGAGCCGTGCCATCAGCAGCAAGGGCACGATCAAGGCCACGCTGGGCAGCGTCAACGTGCCCGTGGTGTGCGCCGGCGCGCTGGTGCAGCCGGGCGACGTGGTCGTCGCCGACGACGACGGCGTGGTCTGCGTGCCGGCCGCGATGGCCGTGGCCACCGCCGAGGCCGCCGCCAAGCGCGAGGCCAACGAAGCCGACAAGCGCGCGAAGCTGGCCGCCGGCGTGCTGGGCCTGGACATGTACAAGATGCGCGAGCCGCTGGCCGCGGCCGGCCTGAAGTACATCGACTGAAGGCACGGCACCCATGCAGATCGCCTTCATCGGCTACGGCGAGGTCGGCCGCATCCTCGCCGAGGACCTGGCGCCGCAGGGCCACGTGCTCGCGGCCTACGACACCAAGCTCGCGGGTCCCGCTGGCGACGCGCTGCGCGACCACGCAGCGCGCACCGACGTGCGGCTGGCGCCCGACCACGCGGCCGCGGTGCAGGGCGCCGAGCTCGTGATCTCCGCCGTCACCGCCAGCCAGGCCGAGGCCGTGGCGCAGGCCTGCGCGCCGGCACTGGCGCCGCAGGCGTTTTTCCTCGACTTCAACTCGGCGTCGCCCGGCGCCAAGATCCGCGCCGCGGGCGTGGTCGAGGCCGCCGGCGCGCGCTACGTGGAAGGCGCGGTGATGACCTCGGTGCCGCCCTACCGCATCCGCGTGCCGCTGCTGCTGGGCGGGCCCGATGCCGCCGCGCTGCACCCGGTGCTGCAGGGCCTGGGCTTCGATCCGAAGGTCTACAGCGACACGCTGGGCGTGGCCAGCGCCACCAAGATGTGCCGCAGCGTGATGATCAAGGGCCTCGAGACCATGGTCATCGAGAGCTTCACCACCGCACGCCACTACGGCGTGGAAGACGCGGTGCTGGCTTCGCTGCAGGAAACCTTCCCCGGCATCGACTGGGAGAAGCAGGGCGCCTACTTCTTCCAGCGCGTCATCGAACACGGCCGCCGCCGCAGCGAGGAAGTGCGCGAGGTCGCCGAGACCGTGCGCGAAGCCGGCCTCACCCCGTTCAGCGCCGCCGGCACCGCCGAGCGGCAGGCGTTTGTCGCCGACCTGGCCGACGCAGGCGTGTTCGGCAGCAAGGGCACACCTGGCTTCGCGCGCAGCGCCGACTGGCGCACCGAGGCCGACCGCCTGCTGCAGCACCTCAAGACACAGGAGTGAACCACCGCATGGCCTTCGAGAAGACCCCCGGCTGGCTGGACTGGTACGCCGGCCCCAGCAAGCCCCGCTTCCAGTTGCCGGCAGGCAGCGTGGACGCGCACTGCCACGTGTTCGGCCCCGGCGACGAATTCCCGTTCGCGCCCGAGCGCAAGTACACGCCCTGCGACGCCAGCAAGGCGCAGCTGTTCGCGCTGCGCGACCACCTGGGCTTCGCGCGCAACGTCATCGTGCAGGCCACCTGCCACGGCGCCGACAACCGCGCGATGGTCGACGCCTGCCTGGCCAGCAACGGCCATGCGCGTGGCGTGGCCACCGTGCGCCGCAGCATCACCGATGCCGAACTGCAGGCCATGCACGCAGCCGGCGTGCGCGGCGTGCGCTTCAACTTCGTCAAGCGCCTGGTGGACTTCACGCCGAAGGACGAGCTGCTGGAGATCGCGGCACGCATCGCGCCGCTGGGCTGGCACGTCGTCATCTACTTCGAGGCCGTGGATCTGCCCGAGCTGTGGGACTTCTTCACCGCGCTGCCGACCACCGTGGTGGTGGACCACATGGGCCGGCCCGACGTGACGAAGCCGGTCGACGGCCCCGAGTTCGCGCTGTTCGAGAAGTTCATGCGCGAGCACACCAACGTGTGGAGCAAGGTCAGCTGCCCCGAGCGCCTGAGCGTCGCCGGCCCGCCGGCGCTGCAGGGCGAGCAGGCGGCCTACCGTGATGTGGTGCCGTTCGCGCGCCGCATCGTCGAGCAGTTCCCCGACCGCGTGCTCTGGGGCACCGACTGGCCGCACCCCAACCTGAAGAACCACATGCCCGACGACGGGCTGCTGGTGGATTTCATCCCGCACATCGCGGTGACGGCCGAGCTGCAGCAGAAGCTCCTCGTCACCAACCCGATGCGCCTGTACTGGCCGGAGGAGGTCTGAACATGGCTTTGAACAAACCGTATCTCGACGTGCCCGGCACGACGATCTTCGACGCCGACCAGTCGCGCAAGGGCTACTGGCTGAACCAGTTCTGCATGAGCCTGATGAAAGCGCCCAACCGCGAGCGCTTCCTGGCCGACCCGAAGGCCACTCTCGACGAGTGGCCGATGACGCAGGCGCAGAAGGAGGCCGTGCTGGCGCGCGACCTCAACCGCTGCATCGCCGAGGGCGGGAACATCTACTTCCTGGCCAAGATCGGCGCCACCTACGGCAAGAGCTTCCAGCAGATGGCCGGCAGCATGACCGGCATGACCGAAGAGGAGTACCGCAACATGATGATCGCCGGCGGCCGTTCGCCCGAAGGCAACCGCTACGCCGGCGAGGACGGCAGCGCGCAGCCGCAGCACCAGCCGCAGGGCAGCGCAGAGAGGCCGGGGTTCTGACCATGGCCACCATCACCGCATCGGTCTACACCAGCCACGTGCCGGCCATCGGCGCCGCGCTCGACCTGGGCAAGAGCCACGAACCCTACTGGCAGCCGCTGTTCCAGGGCTACGAGTTCTCCAAGCAGTGGATGCAGGAGAACAAGCCCGACGTCGTCTTCCTCGTCTACAACGACCACGCCACGGCCTTCAGCCTGGAGATGATCCCCACGTTCGCCATCGGCACGGCGGCCAGCTACCAGCCCGCCGACGAAGGCTGGGGGCCGCGCCCGGTGCCGGTGGTGCAGGGGCACCCGGAGCTCGCCAGCCACATCGCGCAGAGCGTGATCCAGGACGACTTCGACCTCACCATCGTGAACAAGATGGACGTCGACCACGGCCTCACCGTGCCGCTGAGCCTGATGTGCGGCCAGCCACCGCAGAGCGACTTCGCCTGGCCCTGCCCGGTGATCCCGTTCGCGGTGAACGTGGTGCAGTACCCGGTGCCCTCGGGCCGGCGCTGCTTCCAGCTGGGCCGCGCCATCCGCCGCGCGGTCGAGAGCTTCGACCAGCCGCTGAAGGTGCAGATCTGGGGCACCGGCGGCATGAGCCACCAGTTGCAGGGCCCGCGCGCCGGGCTCATCAACCAGCCCTGGGACAACGCCTTCCTCGACCAGCTGATCGCCGACCCCGCGACGCTGGCGAACAAGCCGCACATCGAATACGTGCGCGAGGCCGGCAGCGAAGGCATCGAGCTCGTGATGTGGCTGATCGCGCGCGGCGCGATGGCCGACGTCGACGGCGGCCCGGCGCCGCGCGTGGCGCACCGCTTCTACCATGTGCCCGCGAGCAACACCGCGGTGGGCCACCTGATCCTGGAGAACCAAGCATGACCATCCAAGTTGCCCTCGCCGGTGCCGGCGCCTTCGGCATCAAGCACCTGGACGCCATCAAGAACATCGACGGCGTCGAGGTCGTGTCGCTGGTCAGCCGCGAGCTGTCCAAGACGCAGGAAGTGGCCGACAAGTACGGCGTGCGCCACGTCACCACCGATCTCGCCAAGAGCCTGAAGCTGCGCGAGGTCGACGCGGTGATCCTGTGCACGCCGACGCAGATGCACGCGTCGCAGACCATTGCCTGCCTGGAAGCGGGCAAGCACGTGCAGGTGGAGATTCCGCTGGCCGACTCGTGGCGCGACGCGCAGGCCGTGGCGCGGCTGGCGCAGGGCAGCGGCAAGGTCTCGATGTGCGGGCACACGCGCCGCTTCAACCCCAGCCACCAGTGGGTGCACAAGAAGATCGCCGCTGGCGAATTCAACATCCAGCAGATGGACGTGCAGACCTACTTCTTCCGCCGCACGAACATGAACGCGCTGGGCCAGCCGCGCAGCTGGACCGACCACCTGCTGTGGCACCACGCCGCGCACACGGTGGACCTGTTCGCGTACCAGGCCGGCAGCCCGATCGTGAAGGCCAACGCGATCCAGGGGCCGATCCACCCGGCGCTCGGCATCGCGATGGACATGAGCATCCAGCTGCAGGCCGCCAACGGCGCGATCTGCACGCTGTCACTCAGCTTCAACAACGACGGGCCGCTGGGCACCTTCTTCCGCTACATCGGCGACACCGGCACCTACATCGCGCGCTACGACGACCTGTTCACGGGCAAGGACGAGAAGATCGACGTCAGCCGGGTGGACGTGTCGATGAACGGCATCGAGCTGCAGGACCGCGAGTTCTTCGCCGCCATCCGCGACGGCCGCGAACCCAACGCCAGCGTCGCCAAGGTGCTGCCCTGCTACGAGGTGCTGCACCAGCTGGAGCAGCA